>Ga0181537_10005543_pt1 | contig 10195 bp, 10 predicted proteins | sample PEATcosm2014_Bin_39_FD_119765 | JGI IMG/M metagenome (GOLD analysis project Ga0181537, IMG submission 119765) | Peatland microbial communities from MTU Mesocosm Facility, Houghton, MI, USA - PEATcosm2014_Bin23_10_metaG | ecosystem: Environmental > Terrestrial > Soil > Wetlands > Peat | place... | reverse complement strand
GTGCCGCATGTCGAACATGAGGGAGACCTTCTGTTGCGCGGCGACGCGAAAATCCGCCCGCAGGCGCGCCGCGAAGGAATGGGAGCCGTTGGCCGCGTAAAGAAATGTCTCCGGGCCCATCGGCTCAATCACGCCTACGACGGCCTCGACCACCTGCCCGTCGGTCGCGTTGCCCGCCCCGGTTTTTTCCCCGATGTGCTCGGGACGGATGCCCAACACAACCTTTTTGCCCGCCCAATTCGCGAGCCGGGCAGCTGTTTCGCCGTCCACCTGAAGTTTGAAGCCGGACGTCGCCTCTTCCTGAAAAAAAAGTCCGCCGCCGCTCGATGCCAAGGTTCCGTGGAAAAAATTCATGGGCGGCGAGCCGATGAATCCGGCGACGAACAGGTTGGCGGGCCGTTGGTAAAGGTCCATCGGCCCGGCCACCTGTTGCAGCGTGCCGCCGCGCATGACGGCGATGCGGTTGCCGAGCGTGAGGGCCTCGACCTGGTCATGCGTCACATAGATCATCGTGGCGGCGAGGCGGGAATGAAGCTGGGCGATTTCGCGGCGCATCTGGACGCGCATCTGGGCGTCGAGATTGGAAAGCGGTTCGTCGAACAGGAAGACCTTGGGTTTGCGCACGAGGGCGCGCCCGAGGGCGACGCGCTGGCGCTGTCCGCCCGAGAGCGCCTCCGGCCGGCGGTCGAGGCAGTCGGCCAGGCCGAGCATCTCCGCGGCTTCGCCCACGCGCTGCGCGATTTCCGCGCGGGAATGCTTGCGCAGCTTGAGGCCGAAGGCGAGGTTTTCGCGCGCGGTCATGTGCGGAAACAGCGCGTGATGCTGGAAAACCATGGCGATGTCGCGCTCCTTGGGGGCGACATGATTCACGACCTGGCCGTCGATGGAAATGGTGCCGCGGGAAACTTCCTCGAGCCCGGCGATGAGCCGCAGGGTGGTCGTCTTGCCGCAACCGGAGGGACCGACCAGCACGAGCAATTCCTGGTCGGCGACGGCCAGGTTGAGATTGCTGACGGCGTCAACGGTTTCCTGCCGGGGACCCTTGAAGGATTTGGTCAGATTTTCCAAGACGACGCGAGCCATGGGCGAATGGTTCAACGGCGGGCGCGAAAAGTCGAGCGTGGAGTGGCCGGGGGATTTGCGATTTCGGATTGCGGATAGGCGATTTGGGCCGAGCAAGCTGTTTTGATCGTTCACATTTCTGCATCTTGACATATTACCGCTATGCGGTAATATGGTATGGTGATAACCGCCTTCGCGTGCGGCGAAACGGAACGTATCTTCCGGGGTGAACGCTCCCGCAAGCTGCCGCCGGACATTCAGAATACCGCCCGGCGCAAGCTTGAATACCTGCATCGGGCGCGGACATTGCGCGATTTGCTTGCGCCGCCGGGCAACCGGTTGGAAGCCCTGAAGGGCGGCCGTGCCGGCCAGCACAGTATTCGCATCAATGACCAGTGGCGGGTTTGCTTCGCCTGGCACGACGGCAACGCCGAGCGGGTGGAAATTGTTGACTACCATTAAGAATATTATGAGCAAACGCAAAGACCGGCTCGACCCGGTTCATCCGGGTGACGTGCTGCTTGAGGACTTTATGAAGCCGATGGGGTTGTCAGCCTATGCCGTCGCCAAGGCCATTGGCGCCACCCCCATCGCCATCAGTGAAATTGTGCGTCGCAAGCGGGCGGTGAGCGCCGAAATGGCCCTCAAGCTTGGGCGACTGTTCAATGTTTCGCCCGAACTTTGGATGGGTATCCAGTCCGACTACGACCTCGAACTCGCCCGCGACCGCAGTGAGGCGGAAATCTTCCGCCGCATTCATCCGCTCAAGCTGGCGCCCGCTGCTTGAAAGTCAGGCAAACTACCATTCTGAGAGATGTCTCTGTAACAGTTGATTTTGGATTGGCTATTTGCTGCCCGGGATAACTGGTCGGTTTTAGCCGGCGAAATTCTGCTCGCCTCCAGACAACAAAGACGCCAAAGGGCAGGACAACGGCAACTAAGAAGACCGCCACCCAGTAAAGCATCGCACCCTCAACCCGCCCCGTCTTCAGATCAAGCCTGTATTTCCTTCCCCGCTCATTTGTGATTACGAGCTTTTCTTCCTGAATCCGCATTTCTGAGATGAGCACCCATTGAACATCTTCTTCAACAAGGGGATTGATCACCACGTGGTAAACCGTCGTCTTCCAAAGCTTTCGACCGGAAGCCAGATCAAATGCCTGAACAACCCCTATTTCACCGAGTGGGGCGCGATACTCGACGCCCTGCCAGATGACCGGCGGGACAGGTTTGGGCGCAGCGCGCTTCGCATAGACAGAATCTGCGCAAAGCAAAGTCGCTGTGATGACGAGAATCAGCATTTTCAGTTGAGCACGCATTTTTTCGTGAAAGAAAAGGGCTCAATGGTGGAATTCATCCACAGCCTTTGGTTCGCGCACCGAACCCTCCAAATTCGCTCACGCTCCGGGCTGGGCCGGGCGGCTTGCTCCCGCAATTTCAGCATTCCGGAGGGTCAGTTCCTCGACCTTCTTTTCGAGCGTCCGCATCCGCCGGATTAATTCGGGCAACTGCTGCTGCGCGATGACCTGGCGCTTATACTCGCGGTGCGGGCCGGCCGGAATGCCCAGCACGGTTTCCTTGTCGCCCACGTCGCGCATCACGCCGGACTTTGCGCCGACCGTGGCCTGCGTCCCCAGCTTGAGGTGGCCGGCGATGCCGGACTGGGAGGCGATCACGACGTAATCCCCCAGCCGAACGCTGCCCGCAAACCCGCATTGGCCCATGACCAGGCAATGGCGGCCCATGACCACGTTGTGGGCGACGTGCACGAGGTTGTCAATTTTCGTGCCCGCGCCGATCACCGTGGAACCGAGCGCGGCGCGGTCGATGGCGGTGTTGGCGCCGATTTCGACGTCGTCGTGGATGACGACATTGCCGACCTGCAACATCTTCCGATGACGGCCCTCGTCGAACACATAGCCATAGCCGTCCGAGCCGATGACCGTGCCGGCGTGGATCGAAACGCGGTTGCCGATTTGCGTGCGCGCGTAGATGACGACATTGGGAAAGAGGCAGACGTCATCGCCGAGCTGGCTGCCTTTGCCGATGTGGTTGCCGCCCATGAGCACGGAACGCGCGCCGATTTTCACACCGTCGCCGATGACGCAATTCGGCCCGATATTCGCGGTGGGATGAACCTGCGCGGTGGGGGCGATGGACGCGCTCGGATGCACGGCGGGGTCGACGGGTTCCGCCGGGAAAAAATAGGGCAACGCCCGGGCCACGGCCACGCGGGCGTTGGCGACGCGGATCACCGCTTTTTTGGAGGAGGTGAAGGGTCCGGAAACGAGGATGGCCGAGGCCTGGCTTTCTTCGGCGGCGGCAAAATAATCCTCCTTTTCGGCAAAAGTCAGGTCGCCCGCGCGGGCGGTTTCGGCGGGCGCGAAGCCGGTGATTTGAACCGAGCCGTCGCCGACGAGCTCACCCCGCAATTCCGCCGCGATTTGTGCCGTCGTGAAGGTCATGAGATGGAGTACGGTTGCGGACTTACGCGTGCCTGCCGAGGCCCACCATCCGTTGCGCCTCGACGTCCCAGACCTTCAGGCGCAGGCAACGGATGACTTCCAGCGGCATGAGCGACGTGGTCTTGGGCGTCTGCAGTTCCGGCAACGCGCGGAAAACCTCCGGGAGCCGGTAAAACGGGATGCGGGCGTTCAGATGATGGATGTGATGATAGCCGATGTTGGCGGTGAACCAGGCCATGACCGGGTTGGTCCGCAAAAAGCTGGAGGATTCCATGGCGGCCTTTTCGTAGGTCCAGCCGGCGCTGTCGTTGAACGAAACACTGGGAAAGTTGTGTTGCGCGTAGAACAGGTAGGAACCGATGGCGCATGACATCATGTAGGGAAGCGTTTGCACAAGCAACCAAGTCAGCCAGCCAAAATAATGAATGAGCGCCACTCCGATGATCACATGAAGCACGACGGAGATCAGGCAGTCGAAATGTTTCTTCGGCTCGTTCCAAAAGGGATAAATACACATGCCGTAAAGGAACACGAAGATGTAGCCGAGCGCGATGGTCAGGGGATGGCGCATGAACAGGTATTTGATGCGCTTGCCCAGCGGGGACTTCAGATACTGGGCCTTTGTCATGATGGGAAAAGAGCCGATGTGCGAGCCGCGGAGCTTGGAGTTGTGCGTGTGGTGATGATTATGGGAACTGCGCCAGACGCTGCTCGGGCTCAGGGCCAGGACGCCGAAGATGCGCATCAAAAATTCGGCCACTCGCGACTTGGGCAGAATCGCGTGGTGCTGCTGATCGTGGTAGATGACAAACAGCCGCAGCAGCAACAATCCGCCGAACAGGCTGCACACCAGCCGCGCCGGCAGGGGAAGGTAATTTAGGAAGGCGCCCGTCATGGCCACGGTGAGCAGAAAGGTCGTCGAGAGCACGTGCCACCAGCTGGTCCATGATTGATCCCTGGCAAATTGTTTTGTTGCCAAAATCAGTTCAGTGCCGGTTTTCATGCAGGTTTCACGTTTTCCAGCTTAAGCTCCCTGAAAAGCCGCGCGTTGTCGATGACCATTTTAGAAAAAATAAAGTCTGCGGCAGGACGGCAGACAAAAGGAGACCGCGATGCGATTGCCAATTTGCGAATCACATAAAATGAAAACAATCGCGGCAAAATCACCGGTTCGACGCCGAGCGGAACGATCCAGGCCGCCGACAGGTGCTGTCATCCGGCATCTGACATTTGCTAGGGGTTTCCCCTATGGCCCTCGCGTTTTGCCCGCTTCAACGCATGGGGCCGCCGCCAATATGCAAAAATTGCTGCAAACCCGATATTGGCTTCACCACAACAAATCGTGGTCGACAAAAAAAGCGAACTTAAAGGCAAGATATGAAGGCGAATGAGAATCTGATTGAAACCCTGATCGACTCCCAGATGTATCGCGACTATGAGCGCGCCTACACCGAGGCCACCGGCCTGCCGGTGTCCCTGCGTCCCGCGGAGACGTGGCAGTTGCCCCTGCACGGCAAGCGCAAGGAGAACCCTTTTTGCGCCATGGTGGCCTCGAAGAGCCGCGCCTGCGCCGCCTGCCTGCAGATGCAGGAGAAGCTCCGCCAGCACGCCGACGAGCATTCCGCCTCCATGAGCTGTTCCTACGGCCTGTGCGAGGTTGCCGTGCCCGTCCGGCTCGGCGATGAAACCGTCGGCTTCCTCCAAACCGGCCAGGTCATGCGCCAGAAGCCCACGCCCAAACAATTTGAAGACGTCGCCCGCCAGCTGGAGGAGCACAACCTCGACGGCGATCTGGAAAAGGTCCGCGACGCCTGGCTCGCCACGCCGGTCATGGCACAGAAGAAGCTCGATTCCGTCACCCATCTCTTGTCCATCTTTGCCGAACATTTGTCCATGAAAGGAAATCAAATCGCCCTCCAGCAGAACCACGCCGAGCCGCCGATCATCACCAAGGCCAAGCTGTACATCGAGGAACATCACACCGAGGAAATCTCCCTGGGCCAGGTCGCGGCCGCCGTGCACACCAGCACGTTTTATTTCTGCAAGATGTTCAAACGCGCCACGGGCATCAATTTCACGGAGTTCGTCTCCCGGCTCCGGGCGGAGAAGGCGAAGAACCTCCTGCTGAACCCGAATCTGCGCATCAGCGAAATCGCCTACGAGGTCGGCTTCCAATCCCTGACGCATTTCAACCGGGTCTTCAAAAAGATCATGGGCCAGTCGCCCACGGATTATCGCCGGCGGCTGCCGAAGGCGGTCTGAGGCCGGAGCCGGGCAACGGGCGGCGGGACCAAGTCAATCTTGCCCGGCGGGCTGTGAATGCTATGATTGTGCTCCGTGACGATCAAAGACTACTCCGGCATGACGAAGGAGGAGTTGATTGCCCGCCTGCGGAGGCTGGAAATTCCGCGCGAGGCCGCGCCCACCACCCGGAACACCGCGCTCGAAACCGCGCGACGCCAGGAGAGCGCCTTGCGCGATAGCGAAGAACGCCTCCGGGCGATTCTCGACACGGCGGTCGAGGGCATCATCACCATTGATGAACAGGGCCTCATCGAGACCGTCAATCCCGCCGCGGCCACGATGTTCGGCTACAGCCGCGAGGAACTTTTCGGTAAAAACGTAAAGCTGCTGATGCCGCCGCCCTTCCGCGGCGAGCACGACCAATACCTCTCCAATTACCGCGAAACCGGCCGCGCCAAAATCATCGGCATCGGGCGCGAAGTCGCCGGCCGGCGCAAGGACGGCTCGACGTTCCCCCTGGAATTGTCCGTCGCCGAGGCGCGCCTGACCGAGGGCCGCAAATTCGTCGGCTTTCTGCGGGACATCACCGCGCGCCGGGAATCCGAGCAGCGCATCCTCTCGGCCCTGAAGGAAGTCACCGACATCAAGGCCGCCCTGGACGAGCATTCGATCGTGGCCATCACCGATCCCGCCGGGCGCATCACCTACGTCAACGACAAGTTCTGCGCCATCTCGAAATACGCCCGCGAGGAATTGATCGGCCGGGATCATCGCATCATCAATTCCGGGCATCATTCCAAGGCATTTTTCCGCGAGCTGTGGACCACCATCGCGCGGGGCAAGGTGTGGCACGGCGAGATCCGGAACCGCGCGAAGGACGGCGCGTATTACTGGGTGGACACGACCATTTATCCGTTCCTCAACGAGGCCGGCAAGCCGGTGCAATACGTCGCCATCCGGACCGACATCACCGCGTTGCGCGAGAGCGAGGCCCAGATCCTGGCGATTGCGGAGCGGGAGCAGATGCGCATCGGCGCCGAGTTGCATGACAGCCTGGGCCAGCAACTCACGGCCATCGAACTGATGTGCCAGTCGCTCAAGGAGGATTTGCGCGCCAAGGAACCCGGCCTGGAGGAGCAGGCCGCGCAAATCGGCCGGTTCCTGCGCGAGGCCATCAGCCACACCCGCTCGCTGGCGCGCGGCTTGTCCCCTGTCAATTTGGGAGCGACGGGCCTGGCCGACGCGCTCGCGGAGCTGGCCCATCGCACCGCCGAACTGGGACACGTGAACTGCCGCTTCGAGCAGAAGGACGCGGTGACGCTCGAGGACGGCGTCGCGGCGCGGCATTTGTTCCGCATCGCGCAGGAGGCGGTGAACAACGCGCTCAAACACGCGCAAGCCGGGGAGATCGTCATCAGCCTGTCGGGCGGCGACGGGAGCGTGCGGCTGGGGGTGGCCGATGACGGCAAAGGGTTCCCCAAAGCGGGCCGGAACGGCCAGGGCATGGGGTTGGAGCTGATGAAACATCGCGCGAGCGTGATTGGCGCCGAATTGAGGGTGGAAACGAAGGCCGGCAAGGGGGTCGCGATTTCCTGCTCCTGGCGGAGGAACCAGTCGTGAGCCCCCGGACCCAGCCTGAAAAACGGCCGGCCGTCAGGCCCGCTGCCCCGGCGCGCAAAAAAATAATCCTGGTGGATGATCACCCGCTGCTGCGCGCCGGCCTCGCGCAGTTCATCAACAAGCAGCCCGACATGGAAACATGCTGCGAGGCGGGAAACGCCGCCGAAGCCGTGCAACAACTTTCCACGTTCAAGCCGGACCTCGTGCTCACGGATATCACGATGCCGGGCAAGGGCGGGATCGAGTTCATCAAGGACCTGCTCGTGCTCCGCCCGGAGCTGCCCGTCCTGGTGGTTTCGATGCATGATGAGACGCTTTATGCCGAGCGCGTCCTGCGGGCGGGCGCGCGCGGGTACATCATGAAGGAGGCGGGTGGCGAGAATCTGCTGGCCGCGATCCGGCAGGTGTTGGGCGGACAGGTTTATGTCAGCCCGAGGATTTCCGCCAAGATCCTGGAGAACCTCTCGGCCCGGAAACCCCGCGGGTCCAGTTCGCCCATCGAAAAACTCAGCGACCGCGAATTCGAGATATTCCAGTTGATCGGCAGGGGCAAGTCCACGCGGGACATTGCGGCGGAACTGCACCTCAGCCCCAAGACCGTCGAGGTCCACCGCGGCCACATCAAGGACAAGCTGGGGCTGAAGGACTCGGTGTCCCTCGTTCATCAGGCGGTCCAGTGGGTCGAGCATCAGGGCCAGGCCGGCTGAACGCCGCGCGCGGCAGCCGGTTTTTGTTCTGTCATTATAAAGCGGGCCCTTGGAGGGGCGTCATGAAACTCCGTTGTTCCTGATTTCCAACCGGTTCCAACTTAATCCGTCGCAGCAAGATTTGTCCTATTATTGCCAAGTGGCGCGTAGTCTGCATTTGTCCGGGGGGATTAGATTGAGGCGAGTTGAATTATTGAAATTGTGACGCCGACGCATACAACGCGGTGTCCGAACGGAAGAATGATCGAATCTAATGAAATGCCCCAGGCTGCTGACGGTCAGGCCTGCGATGCCGAGGCGCATTCTGACGGCGCGCCGAACACGGCCAGGGCGCGGAGATTTCCCGCGGCCACGGCCTTTGGATCTCCCCGGGACTTTTTGAACAATCGCTTCGTCTATGTGGCGATTTCGCCGCGCGCGGGCGGACTGTGCGTCGGCGTGAACATGAACCCGGACCGGCGCTGCAACTTTGACTGCGTGTATTGCGAAGTGGACCGCCAGACGCCCTCGAAAGAACAATCGCTGGACATCGCCGTGATGGCGGTGGAATTGGAGCGCACGCTGGGGTTGGTTCATACCGGCGGCATCCGCGGGCACCAGGCGTACAGCTCGCTGCCCGAGGAAGTATTGAAGCTCCGCCACGTGGCGCTCAGCGGCGACGGCGAGCCCACGCTGTGCCCCAATTTTGCCGAGGCGCTGGAAACCGTTGTGCACGTGCGCGCGCAGGGGGTGGTTCCGTTCTTCAAGATTGTGCTGATGACCAATGCCACGGGACTGGATCTGCCGCCGGTGCGCAAGAGCCTGAAACTGCTCACGGCTTCCGACGAGATTTGGGCCAAGCTCGACGCGGGCACCCCGGAGTTCATGGAACGCGTGAACCGTCCGCAGGTTTCCATGCAGAAGGTGCTGACCAACATCCGGTTCATCGGCCGCCAGCGCCCGATCATCATCCAAAGCCTGTTTCCCATGATCGACGGCCAGGAACCCGGGATGGAGGAAATCGAGCAATACATTGCGCGGCTGAAGGAACTCAAGGCCGCCGGAGTCATCATTCCGCTGGTCCAGATTTATTCCGCGACGCGGCCCATGGCCCACGCGCGGTGCGGGCACCTGCCGCTCAAATGCCTCTCCCGAATCGCCCGGAGCATTCGCTCCATCACCGGACTGCGCGCGGAAGTTTTCTGACGGGACCGGATGGTTTGCCGATTTGGCGGCGTGGCGCTAAGTTTTGCAAAGGATGACGTGGGCGCGGACTGTCCACGCATCACGCGGAAACATGCCATGAGCGCCAATGACCATCCGGAAACCGGACCCCCGGCCGGGGCAGCTTCAAGCGCAACGGCGCGGTTCGGCCCGGCGCATTACGTGACCGCCTGGAAGTTGAAGGACGGCACCCACGTCACCATCCGCCCCATCCGCCCGGATGACGAGCCGTTGATGGTCAGGTTTCACCAGACGCTTTCCGAAGACAGCGTCTACTTCCGTTACCTCGGCCCGCTCAAGTTGAGCCAGCGGATCGAGCACCGGCGGTTGATCAAGGTTTGCCGGGACGATTACGACCGGGAACTGGCGCTGGTTGCCGAACGGCGCGAAGGCGAGGGCGGCCGGGCGGACATTTTGGCGGTGGGACGGCTCATCAAGTTCCACGACTTGCAGGAAGCCGAGTTCGCGGTGGTAGTGGCCGACGCCTACCAGGGCTCCGGCCTCGGGATGCAATTGATGCGGCGGTTGATCCGCATTGCGCGGAACGAGGGCCATCTCCGGCTGACCGGTTACATCCTGCCGGACAACCGGCCCATGCTGCATATCTGCGAAAAGCTCGGTTTCCGGCGCATTCATCCGATCGGGGATCCGGTGGTAAAAGTGGAACTTGCGCTGCGGCCGGCCGGCGCTTCCAAGCCCGGCTCCCGTTGAGTCGACACGTCTCCAGGGCCAAGCTTCTTCATTTGATTGGCAGCCATCTCATAAATGGGTGCAGATGGCGCGGCGAGAGATTTTGGCTGTCCGCGAGGCGTGAGGAGGGAGCATCCCCGCAGGGGGCTGTGACCGACGAACAACAAAGCGGGCGGCCAAAAGATCCGCCGCTTGGAAGAGTTT
>Ga0181537_10005542_pt1 | contig 10196 bp, 12 predicted proteins | sample PEATcosm2014_Bin_39_FD_119765 | JGI IMG/M metagenome (GOLD analysis project Ga0181537, IMG submission 119765) | Peatland microbial communities from MTU Mesocosm Facility, Houghton, MI, USA - PEATcosm2014_Bin23_10_metaG | ecosystem: Environmental > Terrestrial > Soil > Wetlands > Peat | place... | reverse complement strand
TGGTCATCCCCGCGACCGACAAGCCCGAGCACATGGCGGATAATCTGAGAGCAGGGTATGGCCGCCTGCCCGACACGACCCAGCGCGAGCAAATCCGGCGGCTGTGGGATGCGGTTTAGCCTGCAGACGCGTCTACCTCCTATCGTCTCGGCGGAAGCCGGGACCCACCTTTGCAACGCCTCTGGCGCCGAAAAGTGGATCCCGACTTGCGTCGGGACGAGATGGTGGTGAGGCCGCTAGCGTTCGACCAGGCCCGACACAGCGGCGAAAAGCGTCTCCACCTCCGCCTTTGTGATGTTGCGGGTAATGAACACCAGACGTGAACGGTGATCTTCGTCGGGCCAGGTTTCGAGCTCGATCGGGCGGTGCGCGGTGTGCTGGACGGCGTGGACCACGACCGGGCCCTTCGCGCCCTCAACCGCGATGATGCCCTTGACGCGCAACAGATCGGGACCGCGCAAGGCGGTGAGCACCGCCATCGCTTGCTCAAAAGCGCGCCAGACGACGGGCCGATCAAAGATGACCGCGAAACTGTCGATGCCGCGGCTGTGCGCATGCGCGTGATCATGCTCAGGAATGCGGGCCGGCAGGTCGAGGCGCTCGTCGAGCAGATAGGCCGGGTCAATCACGCCGTTGACCGCTTGTTCGACCGGCGCCGCTGTCAGCGCGGCGATCTCGGCGACCAAGGGTGAAGGATCGGCGAGGTCGGTCTTGGTCAGCACGATGCGGTCACCGAGCGCCACCTGCTCGCGCGCCTCGGGCGCCGACGCGAGATTGCGCGCGCCGTTCGGCGCGTCGATCACGGTGACGAGCGCCTGCAGATGAAATTCCTGACCGAGCGCGCGATCGCTGGCGAAGGTCTGCAGCAACGGGCCGGGGTCGGCGAGGCCGCTGGTTTCGATGACGACACGCTGAAAGCTCGGCACCGCGCCGCGCGCGCGATCGGCGAATAACGTGCGCAGCGTCTCCTGCAGGTCGCTGCGCGCCAGGCAACAGACGCAGCCATTGCCGAGCAGCACGGTCGCGTCGCTCGACGCGCGCAGCAGCGCGTTATCGATGCCGATCTCGCCGTATTCGTTGACGACGATCGCGGTGTTGGCGCCTTCGGGGCTGTCGAGCAGCGCGCGGATCAGCGTCGTCTTGCCGGCGCCGAGAAAGCCGGTGACGATCGATACCGGAATGCGCGCCCCGCGCGGCCGGCGCTGCGGCTGGCCAAACGGGCCGGTATCATGGCCGGCGAAGATTGAGGCGGCAGGACCGCTCAAACCGGCGACCCGTCATAATCAGGCTGCGCTTTTCCAGGCCGCGGCATCGAGAGATGCAGGTTTAACTCGGACACGCGCGACAGCTTTTAGGCCTGAATTTCTTCGTGTTCAGGACTGTCATTTGCCGGTGTACCCACGCCCAGCAAACTCTCCGCTGGAATGTGCCATTCCCGGTAGAGGGTGCGTGCCTGCTCCATTGTCAGACGGCGCTTGCGGTTGAGAATTTCGGAGGCGCGAGAGGGCGAGCCCAGAACCTTCGCCAAATCGGTTTGGGTATAATTTTTCAAGGCCATGACCTCTTTGATCGCGCCCACGGCATCGGGTGCCTCGATCGCCCAATGTTCACGCTCGTAAGCGCTGATCAGGGCAGTGAGGATATCAAACCGATCCGCCTCGGGAGTGCCGCGATCGGGCTCGTTGATGAAGTACTGCTCAATGTCAGCCAGCGCTGCATCGTAGTCGACCTCAGTGCGGATCGGGCGGATTTCCATGACAGTCCTCACTTTTTTACTTCGCAGGTCGCAGGATCGATCTTGTCGTATTCCTCATGCGTGCCGACAAATTTGATCAGTACGCGATGCGACTTAAAAGCAACGAACACGATCAGCCTGAACTTATTACCGCCGATATCGAAGATGACTCGGTTGTCGGCGACGAAATCAACCGTGGCACCAAACTGCCGTTTGATCTCGGCTGGGTTGGACCAGCTCGCTTTTGAGACGATCGCGTACCACGTCCGCAGCGCCGTTTCTGCTTGGGGATACCGTTCCCAAAAGGCCTTGAGCGGACGCAGCGCAATGATCTGCATAAGGGGAAGATACTTCCCATAATGGGAAATCAAACAATCTTTCTCATTATGGGAAAGGCGATCTCCTCCGACTCTCAGAAATCCATCTCCAGGCAATAGAGGCCGCCGACAAAGCGGTCGACCGTAAAGACGATGCCGCGATCGTCGATAAACACATCGTTGAGCTGGCACGAGCCAAACGGCGCGCCGGGGACTTCCGGTACGAAATACGCGACTTCCCGCGGCTGATACGGGTTTTGCAAATCGAACGCGCGCAGACCGCCGTTGAAGAACGTGCCAAAGACGATGCGGTCGGATTTGTAGCAGCCCTCTTTGGGCAGGTTTTCCCACAGATTATGCGCGCCGAACCGGCCGCCGCGGCGCGAGAAGGTCTCGACCGGCGGCATCGGGCAGGTCGCGATCGGCACCGGGTTTTCCTCGGCGCGATTGTCGACGATCCACACCAGCTTGGGCCAATCGGCGCCGTCATTGCGCACGCATTCGTCGCTGACGACGAGCAGGTCGCGATCGAAAAACGGCACGACGGTGTGGGTGAAGCCGTCATTCGGCGGGTGGTAGTCCCAGCGCGACACCAGCTTTGGGTGCGCCTGGTCGGCGATGTCGAGCACGATCATGCCGCCGTCGAGATAGCCCATGTAAACCCGGTCCGGCCGCTCGGGATAGACATTGGTGTTGTGCGGGCGAAAGCCGCTGTCGCTGCCGCCGGGATGGCGCTTTGGCGGCGCCTCATTGTCGCCGACTTGCTGGCCAGGGAGCCACCAGCGGCCGATCTCGCTCGGGCGCGTCGGGTTGCTGACATCGATCGCGCGGTAGAACTGGTCATCCTTCGGGTTGGTCGGACGGAAATCGGCGGCGCCGGAACTCATGTGGATGGTCTTGCCGTCGGTGAACCAAAGCTGGTGCACGCCGCGCGACTCCGGGCCCGAACAATCGAAGAAGCTGATGCTCTTCGGGTTTTCCGGGGTCGAGATGTCGAACAGCTCAAACCCCGCCGGCTTTAGTCCTGGCTCCTTTGTCTGATAGGCGACCGCCAGCATGTCGCCGACGGTCTCCAGCGAGTTGGACCGCATGTGGCTTTGCGGCAGATCGGCGCGGGCGACGATCTTGGGGTTTTTTGGGTCGGTCACGTCGACCGCGGTGAAGTTCTTTGGCGCGCTCTCATGCGCGAGCCACAGGATGCGCCGGCCGTCCTTGGCGAGTTGCATCGACATGCCCTCGCCGATGCCGCCAAACCCTTCGAGCGAATTGTGCGAGAGGAGACGGAAATTCCAGATCATCGAATTGTCGGTCGCGGGCATGCGTCTCCTCCTCAGGGGTCTAGGGGTCGGGATCGTGACGCAATTCGTCGTCGATCGGGCTGTTGGTGAGTTCCGAGACCGCGCGCACCGCCGCCCGCGCGACGCGCCACACCGCGTCATTGGCGCTCGCCGCGGCGAGCGCGACGGTGTTGGCGGCGTCAGGCTGCGCCGGGCGCTGCGGATCGAGGACCGCGACCTGCCACCCGCCATCCTCGGCATGCGCCTCCAATTCGAGGCTGCGACCCGGCAAATGGATGCGGGCAACGCCTTCGCGGCTGGTCGAGATTTCGATCCGGTACTGCATCGCGGCGACCATAGCCAATCCTTCACCGAAGTTCACGACACTAGCGGGCTCGACCCCGTATTACGGAGCAGGCGGCCGCCGCATCCTCGCAAACGAGACTTGCAGAGTGGTGAACGGATGGCTTCGCGCGCGGTTCAGGCCGAACCGGACGCGACCTTTTTAGCGGGCCGCTGGCCGCAGCCCCAGGCTTTCAGAAAACCGGATCAGATAGCCGTCCGGATCCTGTACCAGAAATTGCCGGACGCCGATTTCCCGAGTGCCGACCCGATACCAGATCTCTTCCGGCTCGAGATACAGAGGCCAGGCAGCGTTTTTTAGCGAATCGAGCACAGGCGCCATGGCATCGAGGGTGATCTGAAAGTTCATGCCTCGACCGTAGGGCCGTTCCAGCGGGCCGGTATGCCAGTGGCGTCCAGGCGTCGCGGCCTCTTCGAGCATGATCTGGCAGCCTGCGCGGTCGAGATAGACAAAACGGTCCTCCGGGCGCTCGTAGGCGATCGTGAAGCCGCAAAGATCGCACCAGAAGTGTCGGCTGGCGTCCAAATCGCTGACCATCAGCTCCGGCACCAGCGCGGCCCAGATAAAGCCGGGCGGCAGGTCGTTTTCGGACATAACTCATGCCCCTCAGGCGAAGCGGGCGCGGCTTTTGGGCGGTGGCGCGAGATGGGTGCGCGCCATGCCGGCGATCAGCACGATCAGGCTGAACGCGGCGACGATGACCGCTGGGCGGACGCCGAGTTGCAACGAAAAATTGGTGCCGAGCGCGCTGGTCAAGGTGACGCGGCCGGCAAAGGCGATCAGAAAGTAGACGGCCTCGCCAAGCGCGGTCAGCACGGTCGCTAGCACACCGAGCGCCGCGACCCAGGGCAGCGGCAGGCGACCGCGCACCGCGAACTTCCAGGCCAGCAGCCGATATCCCATCAGCCAGACAAAAATGCCGTCGGCGATGGTCGGCTCCCACTGCTCCAGCTTTGACTGCATCGAATAATGGATGAGGCCGAGGATACAGATCACATAGACGAGGCGATGCAGGGCCTGCCATTTGCGGCCGAGGCGGCGGACCATGCTGTCGGTCGAGGTCGCCGCCAGCACCGCCAGCCCGACCAGCGCGGCAAAGCCGATCGTCAAATAGATGCGCTTGACGATCTCGCTGGCGACGGTGACGAGGTTGAAGTTCTCATCGACGATATAAAGCGCGAAATGCAGCATCACGTAGGCGAAGGCGGCGACGCCGACCATGCGGCGCACCAGCACCAGGCGCTGCCATTGCAGAATGGCCTTGAGTGGGGTGATCGCCAGCGCGAGCAGGATCAGCCGGATCGTCCACAAACCCTGCTGGTGGATCGCCTCGGTGACCGGCCGCCCGCCGAGATTGCCGGTCACAAAGGCGATCGCCGTCCAGCCCGCCGGCAGGAACAGCGCGATGAACACCGTGAGCTTTAGCGGCGACAGCTTGCGGCTGTAATCGTTCCAGGGGTACTTCACCGATCCAACCCTACCCATCGTCATTCCCGCGAAGGCGGGAATCCCGGAGCAACCCACGTGCCGTCCGCCCTGGCCCCCCGCTTTCGCGGGGGTGACGAAGAAAGCGCCGCCGCCGAGTGGCGCTGTCTACATCGGCGGCTTGACGCCATCCTTTTCGGCGGTGAGGCGGGCAGCGGTCAATGTGCCGTCGTCCTTTTTCGTGGCGATCACGAACACCGCCGCGCCGGGCACCAGGAGGCTGGTGTCGCCCTGGGCATAGGTGAAGATCGGCGTCGTCGGGTCGATCGTGTAGTCGGAGGTCGTGCCCTTATAGGTGACCGAGACGACATTGCCATCGGGCGACTTGGTGATCTGGCCCGCGGTGGCGTTGGTCATCACCGTGTCGGGTTTGAGATCCCACGCGTATTGCCCCTCACCCGCGCCGCGCAGCGCCTCGGGGAAAATGCGCACCTCGATCGCGTGGATCTTGCCGTCAGTGCCCTTGATACCGGTCGAGGCGAGATAATCGCCCGATTTGACGTCGGCCATCGACTTCTTGACCAAATAGACGATGCCGACATTGTCGGCGAGCGTGATAGCGACGCTTTGGCCGTCGCGCGATTTGACCGTGAGCTGGTTGCCGTCCAGCTTCTCCACGGTGCCGCGGACGCGCACCGGCGGAGCCTGCGGCGCGGGAGACTGGGCGAGCGCCGGCACGACGATCAAGCCGGCGAGCGCGACGATGAAGAGCGAGAGCGGACGCATCGATAGAATCTCCCCTGTTCGGTGACGCGCGCAGTAGTGCTACCAGGCGTTGTCCTGCGCATCACACATTTCGGTGAGGCTGGCGAGCCTGCGTGGTAAGGTCGGCAGAACCCTTGAGCGAGGAATTGCCGCCGTGTTCGCCGCGCCGCCGATCATCGAGACCGAAGTATTTGCCCGCGTGCCCGACGAGCTGCGCCAACATCGCGACAAGCGGAACCAATCGGGCGTGGCGCGCGACTGCTTTATCGAAGGACCGTCGTTTGACCGCGATGGCAATCTCTACATCGTGAACATCCCTTACGGGCAGGTCTTTCGGGTGTCGCCGCACGGCGCATTCACCCTTGTCGCGACCTATGACGGCGAGCCGAATGGGCTCAAGATCCATCGCGACGGCCGCATCTTTATCGCCGACCATGCGCGCGGGTTGATGATGATCGACCCGGCGATCGGTCGGGCCGAAGTGTTTCTCGACCGGCCGCACCGCGAGCGGTTCAAGGGGTTGAACGATCTGCATTTCGCGCGGAATGGCGACCTTTATTTCACCGACCAGGGCGAAAGCGGACTGCACGACCCGACCGGGCGGTTGTGGCGGCTGCGCGCCAACGGGCGGCTCGACCTCCTGCTCGACAATGTGCCGAGCCCCAACGGGGTGATCCTGACGCCGGACGAAAGCATCCTCTATCTCGCGGTGACCCGCGGCAACGCGGTGTGGCGTGTGCCGCTCCACCCCGACGGCGGCATCGGCCGGGTCGGCATCTTTATCCAGTTGTCGGGCGGCATGGGCCCCGACGGCATGGCGATGGACAGCGAGGGCAATCTCGCAATCTGCCATGTCGGCATGGGATCGGTCTGGCTGTTCAGCCGGCTGGGCCGCCCGCTCTACGAGGTGCGATCCTGCGCCGGCCACGGTACGACCAACGCCGCCTATGGCGGGCGGGACGGCAAGAGTCTCTTCATCACCGAAAGCGAAACCGGCACGATCCTCATGGCGCGCATGCCGGTGGACGGACTGACCCTTTATTCGCATCAATGAGGACGCGATGACCCTCGACCTGAAAGAAAACTACTCGCTCGAGGAGATGGACCGGCAGAGCCTGTTCCATCCGTCGACCTCGATCGCCGATCATTTGCGCGACGGGCCGACGATCATCGCCGGCGCCTCCGGGGTGCGCGTGCGCAACCATCAGGGCCGCGAGATGATCGACTGCGGCGCCGGGCTGTGGTGCGTCAATATCGGCTATGGCCGGGCGGAACTTGGCGAGGCCGCGGCGAAAGCGATGGCCGATCTCGGCTATTATCATTTGTTCAGCTCCTATTCGAACGAGCCGATCATCCGCCTCGCCGACCGGGTGCTGGCGCTATTCCGCGAGCGCGCCGGCGCCGGGCATCTGTCAAAGGTATTTTTCGGCACCTCGGGCTCGGACGCCAACGACACCAATTTCAAGCTCGTGCGCTATTACAACAATCTGCGCGGCAAGCCGGAAAAGAAGAAGATCATCTCCCGGCTCGGCTCGTATCACGGGCTGACCGCCGCGGCCGGGAGCCTCACCGGCATTCCGTCGTTTCACAAGGCGTTCGACCTGCCACTGCCGGGCGTGCTGCACACCTCCTGCCCGCATTTCTTTCGCTTTGGCGCGGCGGGCGAGGATGAGGATGCGTTTACCCGCCGGATGGTCGCCGAGCTCAAGGAAATGATCCACCGCGAGGGAGCCGAGACCATCGCCGCCTTTATCGCCGAGCCCATCATGGGCACCGGCGGGGCCTTTATCCCGCCGCGCGGTTATTTCGCGCAGGTCCAGGAAGTGCTCGACGAAAACGACATCTTGTTTGTCGCCGACGAGGTCATTACCGGCTTTGGTCGCACCGGCGAGTGGTTCGCCACCGGGCTCTATGGACTGAAGCCCGATATCGTGACGCTCGCCAAGGGGATCACCAGCGCCTATTTCCCGCTTTCGGCCTCGGTCATCAGCGAGCGCATGTGGACTGTGCTGCGCGACGCCTCGCCCGAATTCGGGCCGGTCATGCACGGCTTCACCTATTCCGGGCACCCGGTCGGCGGCGCGGTGGCAATGGCCAATCTCGACATCATGGAGCGCGAGAATTTGGTCGAGAACTCGGCGGCGATGGGCGTCTATTTCAAGGATCGCCTGACCGAGATTTTTGGCGACCACCCCTATATCGGCGAAATCCGCGGCCAGGGACTGATGATGGCGATCGAACTGGTCGCTGACCGCAAGTCGAAGCGCTTCTTCGACCACGACAAATGGGCCCATCGCGCGATCCAGAAAAAGGCCCTTGAAGAGGGCGTGATGGTGCGCGCCCTACCCTATGTCGAGGCGATCGCGTTTTCGCCGCCACTCTGCATCACGCCCGCCGAGATCGACGAGGCGATCGACCGCTTTGCCCGCGGCGTTGACGCGGCGATGCCGGAGCTGCGCGCCGCCGCCGGCTAAGCTGCGTGACCGGGCTACGAGCCGCCCCTCAAAGGGACGCGGCGTCGCCTAGTTCATAAAAGGTCACCTTAGATCGTCGTCCCGGCGAAGGCCGGGATCCAGTGGTCCGCGTCCGGGACGGCAGAACGCTGGGTCCCGGCCTTCGCCGGGACGACAGGCTATCTTTTGCGTGCGAGGCCAGCCGATCACGGCATCCGTTCCTACATCGAGGCGTACCCGCGCAGGCTCCCCGCGGGCCTGACCCGCGGGGAAGCAACCTCAGTTCTGTTCGATCTCGCCGGCGGCGCGGTCGAGGATGGTGGTCACGGCCCGAACCTGTTCGGGGCTGAGCGGGCCGCGGCCGAGGCGGATCGTCAGCGCCGCTTCGAGGTTTTGCATCGCGCGCTGAATCTCCGGCGCCGGGCCGCCGCCATAGGCGCGCGTGACCTCGGCCATGCGCGCGAAGATCTGGTCGACCACCGCCTGGTTCGCCGCGATAAACGCGCTGCCTTCCGGGGTGATGACAAACTGCTTGCGCGTTCCCTCAGGCGTTTCCGGCCGGATGTAGCCGAGCTCCTCGAGCAGGGTCAGGGTCGGGTAGATGACGCCGGGGCTCGGGCTGTAGAGACCGCCAAAGCGCTCCTCGATCGCCTTGATCAATTCGTAGCCGTGACGCGGCTGCTCGGCGATCAGGCCGAGCAGCACATAGCGCAAATCGCCGTGGTCGAAAAACCGGCCAATCCGGCTTCGGCCGCCACCGTGGCCATGGTGGTGGTCGTGACGGCCGCCGAAGCGGCCGCCAAACATGCCGCCGCGCGCGTGGCGGCGGTCGTCATGGTCGTGTGGATGTCCATGCATTCTCATTTCTCTCTCATAAAGTTGTTGTCGGGAGCAGATCGGGCGCGTAGTCCGGCGACATCCCATGAAGCCGCAGCTCAACGGGTTTGCCGAGCCACAGCCCATCGCTGTCATGGTCGCGGACCGAGTCGTCGGTCAGCGGATGGACCAGCACGTCGAGCCCGTTGCGGTTGAGCATCAGCCACGGCACGACACCCGCGAATTCCGCGGGCGCGAAGACGATCGCCAGATTAGCGACCGGATGCGGCCCAACCGGCTCGTCAAAAAAGCCGCCAATCTCGACAGTGAACTTGTCGGCGACCGCCTCGGCCAAATGCTCGGCCTTCGGGCGGGTCTTGGAATCGTAATACACATGAGCGTGGTAACCGCCGATATGGGGGTTTGATTGGTCGTTCATCAGACTTCCTTCGATAGAGTTTCGATATAACGTGATTTAGATATATCTTGATACACTCTATGTCAAGCGGAGGTGGACCAAAAAATAAATCAACAATTATAAAATGTGCATTATGTAAAATTTTGGTGCGCCTGTGTTGTAATCGGACAGCCACTCGGCTATCTGACGATGGGATGATCGAGGGGCCGACCATGGCGGACGAAGGACACGAGCACGTCGACTGGAAAACCAATGGCGTTAAGGTGATCCCGGGCGACCAGCTCGACACCAACACGGCGCAGACACCCGGCATGAACCGCGCCGCGGCGATCAATTTCGCCCGTGTCGGCGCACAGAAGATCTGGGCCGGGACGGTGCATATCCACGCCAACGCCAAGACCGGCGCGCACCATCACGGCGCGCTCGAAAGCGTGATCTACGTGCTGAAGGGCAAGGCGCGGATGCGCTGGGGCGAGCATCTCGAATATGTCGCCGAGGCCAATGCCGGCGATTTCATCTTTATCCCGCCTTATGTCCCGCACCAGGAGATCAACGCGTCGTCGGACGAGACGTTGGAGTGCGTGCTGGTGCGCAGCGACAACGAGGCGGTCGTCGTCAATCTCGAC
>Ga0181537_10005541_pt1 | contig 10197 bp, 9 predicted proteins | sample PEATcosm2014_Bin_39_FD_119765 | JGI IMG/M metagenome (GOLD analysis project Ga0181537, IMG submission 119765) | Peatland microbial communities from MTU Mesocosm Facility, Houghton, MI, USA - PEATcosm2014_Bin23_10_metaG | ecosystem: Environmental > Terrestrial > Soil > Wetlands > Peat | place... | reverse complement strand
CTGACGTCAGGCCAGTGACGGCGACGCTAATTGCGTAGTTCGCGGCGGTGCTGCAAGTGGCAGTGACCGTGGTGTTAGCCGTCATTGTTCCGGTAGCGTTGCTGCTCAGGGTGCACGTTTGTCCGGATGGCTGAGTCTTAATCCTGACCGTATATGTGGTGCCGCTGGCGTAGGTCCTGGCGAAGGACTGGGTATCGTTAGTGGTAAACGTGAGGTTATCGGTCTTGTTATCTTCAACGACTAGTGTGCCGGTGAGTCCGGTGACCGCAACACTGAGCGTGTAATTCGTGGTCGCAGCGGACAAAACTGGACTTGCAATGAATAAAACCGAGCTCAACAGCGTAAGCAGAAGATTGCGCGACCTCATACCAGCCTCCAACCGAACCCGGGAATTTACCTGAGCCGTATTTTCGTGATGTGTCCTAGCGGAATCTGAACAGCGAAGCGAGACAGGGGGTTTTACCAGGGAGGGAACACAAGTTTATTGCAGCAGTATTGGTGCGTCAAGAGGCGAGTAGCAAGGGTTTTGATCGGTTCACGAGATTTTAACGGGGACCTTGCAAGAAGTTGCAACATTCGGATGCCGTACGGCTTTCAGCATTTGCCGCAAGTCGTTTGGAAGCTGTATCTCATCAACCGCATGTAGGTTGCGGACTGCTAATGTCCTTCACGGCTCGCAGTTTTGAACTTGGGAAATCGGTCCCTTTACTCCTTACTCTGCCGCTGAAGCTGCCGAGCGCGATTCAGGCTCTGGAATCGGATGCACGGAAGCTGGACGGTCCAGTGAAACGTCCATCTCGGTGAACCGGGGCAGAACCACATCGCGGCCCTTGCGCGTGGCCATATATAAACCTGAGACGCAACTGGAAACGATTCTCGCCGTACCTGCGGTCGAAACATCGGTCGCTGTCGAAACCACCGCTTCGATTATGAGTTGCACGGTATCATCCACTTCTTTTGCGAGGCCTGCCGTGACGCCGATGTTGATGGCCATCCAGGCTTTGCCGGGGCGTTCGCCGTGGAGAGCTCCTTCGGTGTCCATTCTGGTGTGGGATCGTTCGTCCAATTGCGCTCCGGCAAGCGAGGCGGCGATGGGAAAACGACCGCCGTTGGGCAACGCAACCTCGGTGAATCCAAGATACAAGAGTCCGGAGCGGCTCAACCATTTTGGCGGCGTCTTCTTGATCACTTTGCCATCGAAGATGCTGCCTGCCGGCAGCACGACTTTGGATTCGATGAACACTGGTTCGAGAAGGCGCGCATGCACGGGATCCCCGGGCTTGCTCTTTGACGCGCTGACGCTATTCAGCAGCAGGAGTTTGCAACGCGTTCCAGCGGGGAGCGAATCGGGAGGGTTCGAGTCTGCATCTGCGGGATAGTTCGTCTGATTGTTAGCGCGAGCGTCGTCTGCGCGAGCGTCGTCAGAATCGAACGCCTCGAGAATCATCGTTGGGGTTCGCGTCTTCTTTCCTTTTGAACTATTCACCGCTACTGGAGGGCTTTCTTCGACCGACTGCGGAACGGAGGGCTTATCTTTGTTCTTTGCCTTCGCATGAATATCGCGCATGCGGCTGATCGATATGAGCGAAACTTGCAGCGAATGCTCGCCGGTGGAATCCGAAAGCATCGCGCTTTTGAAGACGGGGAAATTCTCGTGGCGCGGTGTGAAAGCGTTGACCACCCAGGGCCAGTGATCGTTGCGAGTACGCCGCCTTCGCTCAAGATGATCAATGTGCAACGTGATGCGAGAGCCAGAAGAAAACAACTGGCGATCCGCAGAATAGACGTTTCTGGAGAGCACGCCTTCTACGATGTCTCTCGTTTTCAATTTCGAAATCTTGATCGGACCTGATAGCCGCACACGGAGGTAGAGTCCGGGATCCGAAGAGAGCGTTGCTGACGGATCGTCCGATGTCGCTTGTGCGCTCGCGAAAAAGGGAAAGCTTACGGCGAGCAAGAAGAGTGCGAGCAACGGTAGGAATGACTGCTTGTGCCTCATTGTCCGGACCATTTCTAAGAGCCGCATCTGTGTTTACCTGACCTCGAATCAAACGGCGGTCCGGAAGAGGATTGCGGCAGAACAAGGAAAGAAGATCTGGTGCGCCCGGAGAGATTCGAACTCCCGACCTGTTGCTCCGGAGGCAACCGCTCTATCCAGCTGAGCTACGGGCGCACGGATACTTACAGTTTACATGCGAGCAGGAAAGGGCAGCAATGAGGCAGCAGAACTCGGTGCTCAGTGGCGGGTAAAATCGTCGTCACGGATCACAACTGCGAAAACGCTATCTCGGTCGTGCTCACGACTCGCGGCTACGCACTCGCCGCTCGTTACCAGCGGTCGCGCCGTCCGCCGCCACCACCGCCGCGGCCACCGCGATCCCCTCGATCCCGGCCGCCGCCGCCACCGCCGCCTCCAGCGCGCTCGGTTTTGGGCCGGGCTTCGTTGACGTTGATCGTGCGTCCGCCGACTTGCGTGCCGTTGAGGGCCGCAATGGCTTTTTCGCCGTCTTCGTTGCTAGCCATCTCTACGAACCCAAATCCGCGAGAGCGTCCGGTATCGCGGTCGGTCATAATGCTGACGCGGTCCACTTGGCCGTAACCTTCAAAGATTTGCCGCAGTTCGTCTTCGTTTGTGTTGAAGCTGAGGTTCCCCACAAAGATGTTCTTCACGCGTCTGCCTCTGCATTGAGCTGTCGGGAGTGCGAGCTCAATTCGGCGGACTTGGCAGGTCGGGAGGGCCGTTCCTGAAAATCGAAACCGGAGCTGGCAACAGTCGAATGCGGGGGGCAGTATAGCAGGTTTCCGGAAGGCAACTTGTCAAATCGCCTTTGGGTTATAAAACGGGCCGCCGCATCAGCAATCGTCGACCTTCCAATATCCCTCCGGATGAAATCCCATCTGCAGCAAACGATTCTTGGGATCGTGTCTTTTCCCGCAGCCCGGGCAGATGAGATAGCGGCTCCATGCTGTGCCCTGATGATCGTAGTTCTCCGCGACAGCGAACGTCGTTCCGCAGCTGCAGGGGACGAGGAACATGCGCAGCGCGGGCTTCTCTTTTGTATTCTTCTCGGCGGATTTGCGTCGCGATTTCACGACTCTTCAACGGTGGCAAAGGACTTTTTCTTGCGCTGATTCGATTGCAGGGTCTTTTTTCGCAGCCGCAGCGACTTGGGAGTAATTTCGACGAACTCGTCGTCGGCGATGAATTCGATCGCTTGTTCGAGATTTAGCGGGCGGAAGGGAACGAGACGAATCGCTTCATCCGCAGTTGATGCGCGCATGTTGGTCAGCTTCTTCTCGCGAACAGCGTTCACGTCGAGATCGGTATCTTTCGCGTTCTCACCGATGATCATTCCTTCATAGAGATCAATGCCGGGACCGACGAATAGTTCTCCACGCTCCTGAAGTCCCCACAGCGCATACGCGGTCGAAACTCCGGAACGATCGGCGATGAGTGCTCCGGTCAGACGGTGCGGGATCTCTCCCTGCCACGGAGTGTACCCGTCGAAGAGCGAGTTCATGACGATGGTGCCGCGCGTGTCGGTCAGCAGCTGACTGCGAAGTCCGATCAATCCGCGGCTGGGCACGCGAAATTCAATGCGTACGCGCCCGTAGCCGTGATTGTGCATGTTGGTGACTTCGCCCTTGCGCGAGCCGAGTTGCTCCATGACCACGCCGACGAATTCTTCCGGGACATCGATCGTGAGATGTTCGACCGGTTCCATCAGCTTGCCATCAACGCGCTTGGTGACGATCTCGGGCTTGCCGACCATGAGTTCGTAACCTTCGCGGCGCATCATCTCGATCAGGATGGAGAGCTGCAGTTCGCCGCGGCCCAGCACCTTGAACGAATCGGTTGTACCCGTATCCTCTACGCGCAGCGAGACGTTGGTGAGCAGCTCTTTTTCAAGGCGCTCGCGCAAGTTTCGAGACGTCACGTAGGTGCCGTCCTTTCCCGCAAACGGGGAAGTATTCACCGTGAAGAGCATCGCGATGGTCGGTTCGTCGATCGCAATATGGGGCAGCGGAGCGGGATTCGCGACCTCGGTGATGGTCTCTCCGATGGTGATGCCTTCGACGCCGGCGACCGCTACAATGTCTCCCAATGTAGTTTCGGTGATGTCAGTGCGCTTCAGCCCGGAGAAAGAAAACAGCTTGGTGATTTTCGTCTTCTGCAGAGAGCCGTCGAGCTTGGCAATGGCGACTTCTTCTCCAGTGAACATCTTGCCGTTGAAGACGCGTGCGATGGCGAGGCGTCCGAGATAGTCGCTATAGTCGAGGTTTGCAACGAGAATCTGGAGCGGCCCGGAGGCGTCGCCCTTTGGCGGAGGGATGGTTTTCAGAATCGCGTCGAAGAGTGGGCGGAGATCTTCGCCGCCACCTCTGATGTCAGTGCTCGCCGTGCCGGTCTTGGCATTGGTGTAGAGGACGGGAAAATCGATCTGGTCTTCTTTTGCGTCTAGATCAATGAAGAGATCGTAGATTTCGTTCAGGACTTCCTGAGGGCGCGCGTCAGAGCGATCGATCTTATTAATGACGACGATTGGCGGCAGCTTCGCTTCGAGCGCCTTGCCCAGGACATAACGCGTCTGCGGCAGCGGACCTTCGCTGGCGTCGACGAGGAGCATGACTCCGTCGACCATCTTCAGAGCGCGCTCGACTTCTCCGCCGAAATCACTGTGGCCCGGCGTGTCGACGATGTTGATCTTCATGTCGTGGTAGAGGATGGCGGTGTTCTTAGCGAGAATTGTGATACCGCGCTCGCGTTCCAGTTCGTTCGAATCCATCACCCGCTCGACGTGGTGCTCGTTGGAGCGAAAGGTGCCGCTTTGCTGCAGCATGGCATCGACCAGCGTGGTCTTACCGTGGTCGACGTGCGCGATGATGGCGATGTTGCGTATGCCTGAACTCAAAAGTGAATCCTTCCTGAATTTGTGTGTACTACCACTTTACTATGCGGAGCGCGAAAGGGCCTAGAAATGCGAGGCCGGGTCACGTTGGGTGCCGGGAAAGAAAAAGCGTGAACCACGAAGCGCACGAAGTCTCACGAAGGGTTTTCCTGCCAGATATTCTTTTCTGTGACTTCGTGTGCTTCGGGGTGAATGGCTCTAGGAAGTCGGTTCGATCAGTTCGGCTCCGACTTCGGCGCCGCCTTTGGAACGCACACGCAGGCGATACCAGATAACGATCGTCAGCAGCGAGAACATAAAGATCACGGTTGAGACGGCGTTGATCTCGGGGGTAATGCCGCGGCGGAGGCGTCCCCAGATTTCGAGAGGCAGAGTATTGTCACGGCCGATGAGGAAGAAGCTGACCGCGATCTCGTCCATCGAGAGCGTGAAGATCAACAGGGCCGCGCCGATGATCGGCAGCTTCAGATTCGGCATGGTCACGCGCCAGAACGTCTGCCAGTAGTTCGCGCCAAGATCGAGAGATGCTTCTTCTTGCGCGCGATCAAGTTTCTGAAGGCCTGCGAAGATTTCGGTAGTTGCGACTGAGATCAGCGCGGTTCCATGACCGAGAACGATTGTCATCAGGCTGAGCTTCGTTCCAGTCAAATTGAAGAGCATCAGCAATGACAAGCCGGTGATAATGCCCGGCAGAATCAGGGGCAAGAGCACGAGTCGACGAAAGAGTGCCTTGCCGGGAAACTGCGCACGATCGAGCGCAAGCGCGGCCAGAATTCCGAAGGCCAGAGAAATCGCCATTGCAGCGAAGGCAACTTGCAAGCTGTTGAGTACCGAATCCCAGATGGGGCCGTCCGCAAACAACATGCGATACCAATCGAAAGTCAAATGATGAGGAGGAAATCCGCCGACGCCTTGTCCGTTGAAGGAATAGAGAATAAGGATAACAATCGGCAGATAGAGAAACGCGAACACCGCCGTTGCATGGACGAGGAGCCATCGTGATCGCGGAATGCTGGTCGGGGCGCCGCTCACGAAAAGCTCCATTTCTTTTCGAGTCGCTCGGACAGGAAGAGCAGGCTTACGACGATCACCAGCATTCCCAACGAAATCGCGGCGCCGAGCGGCCAGTTGTAGGCAGCGCCGAACAGGCTAACCACGATGTTGGAGATCATGATGCCGCTCGGTCCGCCGAGCAGGAGCGGGGCTAGGAAATCACCGAGACTTAAGACGAAGGCGAATGTCGCTCCGGCGACGACGCCGGGAATGGAGAGAGGAAAAATCACTTTCCAGAATGTTTGCGCCGGTGTCGCGCCGAGATCGTGCGAGGCCTCTACAAGGTTGCGCGGGATGTGCTCGAGCGCGGCGTAGATTGGCAGAATTGTGAATGGCGTGTAGATGTGCGTAAGCGTTAGTACCACGGCGAATGGACTATAGAGCAGGAAATCGAGTGGATGCCGGGTCACGTGCACATATTGCAGCAGCGTGTTGAGAACGCCGTCGGAGCCCAGGATTGTCTTCCACGCATACGCCCGCACCAGATAGCTGACCCACAGGGGAATGATCACCATCTGGTACAGCAGATCCTTGCGCTTTCCCGCATAGAAAGAAAGGAAGTAGGCCAGCGGATAGCCCAATAATAAAGAGAAGAGGGTGACGCGTGCGGCGATCCACATCGAGCGCAGCAGCGTCTCCCAATACAGTGGCTTGTGCAACAGTTCCTGGTAGTTGTCGAGATTCCACGAATGAACGATTGTCTGAGCCGATGACACAGACCAGAAGCTGTAACAGAACATCAGCAGATACGGTACGAGCAAAAACACTGTAACCCATGCGAGCGGCGGTACGGTCACAACCGTTTTGTAGGCACGGGAGAACATCAGGCGCGCTCCGGTGACTCGAGGACGGGAATTGCATCAGCAGTAAGAAACTCGAGATCAACTTCGTTGTGAACGCCGGTTCCACCGGGGATCCGGGCGAGGAAAATCAGTCCATCGGCGCATTGCACACGGATTAATTCGGTTGCGCCGTGAAAAGCTTGGTGCAGGACTTGTCCGCGAATTCGAATCGCACCCGCGGCCGTTGTCGCGGCCGCCAGGCGGACGTGTTCGGGACGCAGGGAAAAAAGCGTGGGGCCGTCGGGCAGGGAGGCTCTCCACAACAGAGGTCCGCAGCTGACTGCGCCGCCGCGCACCTCGCCTTTCAATAGATTTGTGTGTCCGATGAACTGCGCGACGTAGGCTGTGGCCGGACGACTGTAGATTTCGCGCGGTGCCGCGACTTGTTCCAGTTCGCCGGAGCGCAACAGGGCGATGCGGTCGGACATGACCATGGCTTCTTCCTGATCGTGCGTGACGAACACGAATGCGATGCCGACCTCCCGCTGCAACGACTTCAACTCGACTTGCATTTGACGGCGAAGATTGGCATCGAGAGCCGAAAGAGGCTCGTCGAGCAACAGAAGCCGCGGGCGGTTCACCAGCGCCCGGGCGAGCGCGATACGCTGCTGCTGACCTCCGCTGATCTTTGACGGCTTCTTCTTCGCGTGCGCCGTCATCTTTACTTTGTCGAGAGCTTCAGCGACGCGTTGCACAATTTCGGATTCCGGCCGCTTTGCCACTCGCAATCCGTATCCAACATTTTGTTCGACGGTTAAGTGAGGAAAAAGCGCGTAATTTTGAAAAACCGTGTTTACGCGGCGGCGATAGGGAGGTTGCTGATCGAGCCTGTCGCTGCCCATCCAGAGTTCGCCGGAGGTTGCGGTTTCGAAGCCCGCAATGATGCGGAGCAGGGTTGTCTTGCCCGATCCACTCTCGCCGAGGATGGTAAGGAATTCTCCCTCGGCGATCTCCAACGAAATATCGCGTAACACGACGTTACGACCGAACGTTTTGGCGACGCTGCGGATACCGAGCAGGGTGGAAGCCTTCGCGGGCTGGGCGTGCGCCGGGTCGGCGGGGTTGTTCGGAGAGACCATGAGTCAGTTCTGCGACGCAAATATTGGACAATACTTTCGTCAGTTCCTGCTTACTGTGCCGCCTTCACATCGTTCCAAATTTCGGTGTACTTGGCGCGTCGCGGCACGTTTTGCCAGAAATACAATCGTTTCTGGTAATTGTCTACATCGTCGAGATGCAGGATCTTGACTTCGTCCGATGTCATGAACTGCGCCGCTTGCGGATTCGCCGGAACATAATGCGTCTTATCGGTGACCAGTTTCTGCGTCTTGGCTTGCACCATATACTCAAGGAATTTGTGCGCGAGCTCCTTGTTGTCGCTGCCCGCGGTGATCATCAAGTGATCGATCCAGCCCGTCGTGTTTTCTTTTGGAATCGTCTCGCCGACGGGGAAGCCTGCTGCCTTAAGATCAGCTGTGTTCAACGGCCAGCCCATAGCGATCACAATTTCGTGGCTCTCGAAAAGGTTGGTCAACTCGCCGCCAGTCGACCACATTTTGCGGACGTTGGGTTTTAGTTGGAGCAACTTCTTTTTGACCGCGTCGAGTTCCTGATCGCTCAAATTGTAAAGATGCGACGGATCGGGCTTGTCGTAACCGAGCACTTGCGCCGCCATGTAGACGGTGGAGAGATCGTCCCATACAGATACTTTTCCTTTATATTTCGGATCCCAGAAAATGTTCCATGAGTCCGGCGGCTGCGCGAACGCTGTCGTGTCGTAAATGATGGGATCGGGACCCCAGGTGAATGGAACGCCATAGACTTGCCCATTCGCGTGGACCAGGGGAAGGGAGGTGAGCTGCGGAGAGAGTTGGTTGTAGCTGGGAATCTTCGCTAGGTCAAGCGGGGCGGTCAATCCGGAGGTTGCGATCGACGAGGCCACGTCGCTCGAAGGCGAGATGACGTCGTAGGTGCCGGAACTTCCGCCGCGCAGCTTCGCCACCAGTTCGTCGCTCGACCCCATGTAAGAGGCGGAGACTTTGCAGTGATTCGCATCTTCGAATGCCTTAATAAAGGATGGATCGGCATAGCCCTCCCACACCAGAAGGTTGAGCGTGGGAGTCTTTTTCGAACACGCCCCGGCCAACAAAATTGCCGAAAGCAAGAGCAACAATCGGAAGGCGCGTTGCCAGTTCATTATTCCTCCAAACTTTTGTTGCTTGTATCGTTCGATCAAAACGTTGGCGGCGTATTGATCCACAGCACCCAGGTTTCTTTGCGGCCCGGATTTTTCCAGCGGTGCGGCGTCGCGCTCTCGAAATAGAAGCTGTCTCCCGGCTCAAGCCGATATTCTTCGCCGTCGACGGTGATTTCCAGGTCGCCACGCAAAACGTAAATAAATTCTTCGCCTTCGTGCGTATATGGATCGCCACTGCCCGCCTCCGGGGCAATGCGGAACAGATGCGGCTCCATGACCGTATTGCCCCAGGCCAGGAGTTCCATGCGAACCCCCGCGCCTGCCTCCAACACTTTGCGTTCCGCCGGTCGTACCTGCCGGCTGCTGGATTCCGAGGCGTCGAAAAAATCGAGAATGTTGGTTTTGTAAAATCTTGCCAGTTTGCGCAGAGTTCCGACGGAGCCGCTCATTTGCGAGCGCTCCATCGCGCTGAGGAAGCCGACAGAAATGCCGACTGAGTTTGCGACTTGCGCGAGCGAGAGTCTGCGCTTGGACCGTAACTGCCGGAGGTGGGCGCCGATTGCGCCGGCGTTTCCGTCTGCCGCCGGACGGACCTTGCCTTCACGCTTGAGCAATTGCACGATGGCAGCGGCGTTGAGTCCGCGAACCTTGCGTAGGAAGCGTGCACGCTTCAACAGCTTTACATCTTCGGCGGTGTAGAGCCGGTATTTGCTCTGCGTACGCCGCGGCCGCGTCAGACCGAGGCTTTCCCATGACCGGATCACAGAAGGAGAAACGCCAACCTTGCGCGCAACATCGCCGATTTTTAAGTAAGGTTCGGGCATTCCGTCCTGGCGGCTTCGTGTGAGATTGTTTCTCGATAAGAAATTTCTATAGGGCGGACGCGTTTTTTTATCCTTGACAGTATCGCGCCCCGTTCTCTAACCTTGCGGGATTATAGCAAGGTTGTGGCCGGATACAAGCTGTCGCTTTTCACCAAAAACTCAACTCTCCCGGATGTCTGGAGGCACCATGCCGTCACTGCGAGCCCGCTGCTCCCAGCTGTGTCTGAATTCGACGTATTGGAGTGCACTTTGCCTGATCGTGGTTCTCTGCGTCGTGCCTGCGCAACTTTTCGCGCAGGGGACGGGAGGACGAATTCTCGGGCGAATTACAGATCCTTCGGGAGCGGTATTGTCTGGCGCAAAAGTAACTG
>Ga0181537_10005538_pt1 | contig 10198 bp, 10 predicted proteins | sample PEATcosm2014_Bin_39_FD_119765 | JGI IMG/M metagenome (GOLD analysis project Ga0181537, IMG submission 119765) | Peatland microbial communities from MTU Mesocosm Facility, Houghton, MI, USA - PEATcosm2014_Bin23_10_metaG | ecosystem: Environmental > Terrestrial > Soil > Wetlands > Peat | place... | reverse complement strand
GCCGCGCGCGTCGCCACCATGGTGAGCGCCGATCTCCTGGTGCTGTTGTCCGATGTTGACGGCCTCTACGACGCGCCGCCCGGCAGCACGGCGACGGCGAAACACATGCCGCGCGTCGAGCGGATCACGCCCGAGATCGAGGCGATGGCAGGCGCAGCCGGCTCGGACCTGTCGCGCGGCGGCATGCAGACCAAAATCGAAGCCGCCAAGATCGCCACCGGCTCCGGCACCCACATGGTGATCGCCTCGGGCCGCGTCGATCATCCGCTCGATGCGATCGCTAAGGGCGCGCGGTGCACATGGTTCCTCACCACGGGCAATCCGGTGACCGCGCGCAAAAAATGGATCGCCGGATCGCTCGAACCCAAAGGCACGCTGGTCATCGATGCGGGCGCGGTCGCCGCACTGCGCCGGGGCAACAGCCTATTGCCGGTCGGGGTCGTGCGGGTCGACGGCAGTTTCGCGCGTGGCGATGCGGTTGTCATTCGCGGTCCCGACGGCACGGAAGTCGGGCGGGGCCTATCTGCCTACGATGTCGAAGATGCCCAGAAGATCAGAGGCCGTGTTTCGGCCGATATCGGCCCGATCCTCGGCTTTTCCGGTCGGGCGGAGATCATACATCGCGACGATCTGGTCGTCGGACGCGGTTAGGGACGTGGAGCAGCAGGCGCCGAAGGGAGCCGGTATCAGCCAGCCGACAGCCGTGGAACTTTCCGGGTTTCGGCGCAAGGCAGGGCTTGATGAGCGGGCGCTCTTTCAGAAGAGAAGAACCCCGACCGCTGGAAGCGGCCGGGGTTCGATACCGGGAGATTGAGGGTGAGGGGCTGGGGGGCTTCGCCCGGCATCTGACTTTTCAACGACGGTGTTGGCGACTCGTTCCAGCATCCATCGGAAATTTTTTACCTCTGATAGACTGTTGTTTTTCCGGGCTTTTTACGCGGCTCTCGGTGCGGCTCCGGGTGCGGCGGCGCGAATCTGCCGGGCCCACCGCCCCAAAATCGCCCGCGAGATTGATGCGACGGCCGCTCGGCAGCACGACATAGCGCGAAAACACCCGTAATTGACCTTCCTCGCCGCCGTGTCCCTCGATCACATAGGTCGAGCCGACAGGAAACCGCTTAGGCAGATGACCCGGCGTACAGTTCTCGGAAGAATACATGGCGCCCTCATTTGTTCGGTAGCGGAATACGAACTCGGACCAATTTGGTCAGGTTCCTCGCATTCCATGACGGTCACGCGAATGCTGTGGATTGCTGTGGGTATCTCTGCCGAAAGCAGGTCTGCCGGGCCGCCTCGCCGGACTTGCCCGGACATGATAGGAAGTTCCGGAACGCAAGACGGATCAAGGTCATGAACGCCCCGCTCAAGGCGGTCACAAGTTCCGGGAAGCTCGATGTTGCCATGCGGGAGATCGGCCGCGAGGCCCGCAAGGCGGCGCGCGCGCTGGCGCTTGCCCCCGCGGCTCAAAAGAACCGGGCGCTCGCTGCAATGGCCAAGGCGATCCGCGGCTCCCGCGCCAAGATCCTCGCCGCCAATGCCGAGGATCAGGCCGAGGCTAAGTCCGCTGGCGCGACGGCGGCCTTTCTCGACCGGTTGGCGCTCGATGGCTCGCGCGTCGCAGCCATGGCGGAAGGCCTCGACGTTATCCGCAAGCTGAAAGATCCGGTCGGCACCGTGCTGGCGGCTTGGCGACGGCCCAATGGCATGCGCATTGAGCGGGTGCGGGTGCCACTCGGTGTCGTCGGCGTGATCTATGAGAGCCGGCCCAACGTTACCTCCGACGCCGGGGCGCTTTGCCTCAAGGCCGGCAATGCCGCGATCCTGCGTGGCGGTTCGGAGAGCTTCCGGTCGTGCCGCGCTATCCATGCCGCGCTAGCCGAGGGGCTGGTCGAAGCCGGACTGCCGGCATCGGCGATCATTCTCGTGCCGACGCGCGACCGTGAGGCGGTCGGCTTGATGCTCGCGGGGCTCGAGGGCTCGATCGACGTCATCGTGCCGCGCGGCGGCAAGAACCTGGTCGACCGGGTGCAGACCGAAGCGCGCGTGCCGGTCTTTGCCCATCTCGAAGGCGTCTGTCACGTCTATGTCGACGCCAAGGCCAAGCTCGCCATGGCGAAATCGATCGTGCTCAACGCCAAGATGCGCCGCACCGGTGTCTGCGGCGCGGCTGAGACGCTCCTGGTCGATCGCGCCGGTGCGGCGAAGCTGCTCAAGCCGCTGGTCACGATGCTGCTGGATGCCGGCTGCGAGATCCGCGGCGACGACGCCGTCCGCGCTGTCGACCGCCGAGTCAAACCCGCCAGCAAAGCCGATTGGAGCACCGAATATCTCGATGCCATTCTGACCGCCGGCGTGGTCGACGGCGTCGAGGCGGCGATTGCGCATATCGAGCGCTACGGCTCGCACCACACCGACGCGATCGTCACCGAAGACCGGAAAACGGCGGAGAAGTTCCTGCGCGAAGTAGATTCAGCGATCGTCCTGCACAACGCCTCGACGCAGTTCGCCGACGGGGGCGAATTCGGCTTCGGGGCGGAAATCGGTATCGCCACCGGCAGGCTGCACGCGCGCGGACCGGTCGGCGTCGAGCAACTCACCAGCTTCAACTACCGCATACGCGGCAGCGGGCAAACGCGGCCGTGAATATGCGCCACGCCCCCTCTCGGCGAGGACGGCAGGCGCGTGGGGAGGGGATTTCTTTCCGAAAGCCATGATGTTCGACGTTCTTCCTGCACGCCCAGCCGGAAGGCTGGGCGGCCGAGGCCGTATCATCCTGCCCGCGCACGCGCCGGGCATGCGCATCGGGCTGTTCGGCGGCACATTCGATCCGCCGCACGCGGCGCACCGCGCCGCCACGCTGTTGGCGATGCGGCGGCTTAACCTCGATCGGGTGTGGTGGCTGGTTACGCCCGGCAATCCGCTCAAGAATACGCAAAGCCTCGCCCCGCTTGCGGAACGTCTCACCGCGGCGCGCGCACTGGCGCAGCATCCCTGCATCGATGTCACCGATTTCGAAGCCGATCTCGGAACCCGCTACACCTATGCGACGATCAAATATCTCGTCCGCCGTTGTCCGGAGGTACATTTTGTCTGGATCATGGGCGCCGATAACCTAAGGCACTTTCATCGCTGGCAGCGCTGGCGCGACATAGCCGCACTGGTACCGATCGCGGTGATCGACCGGCTGGGGCCGAGCCTCTATTCAACAGCCGGCGTCACCGGCCAGGCGCTGGCTTGGGCGCGCCTACCTGAATCCGCGGCACGGGCGCTCCCGGAACGAAAGGCGCCGGCCTGGATTTATCTGCATGGCCTCAAATCGCCCCTGTCATCGACGGCTTTGCGAGCGGCTCGCGCATTGTCCAGGCCCGCTCCCCGGACCGCAAGATGACAATTGGTTGAAGCAAGGGAGTTGAAACCGTTAACTCGGCGTGCCTATCTTAAGGAGCGTCTCGGATTCGGTGGCCGAGGCCAAAATGAAGCGAACTTGGAGCGAATAAGCGAATCAGGAGCGAAAGGATCAGCAACCCTGTCGACAGTTGTAATCCCCCGGGCCGAACGTCGCGTGCCCGAAGCGGTCTCCAGAATGCGTGTTGACGCCGAGGAGATCCTCCATCTGGTCCTCACCCGCCTCGACGATATGAAGGCGGAGGACATCCTCACCATCGATCTTCGGGATAAGTCATCAATCGGCGACTATATGGTCGTGTCCTCCGGCCGGTCGCAGCGCCATGTCGGATCGGTGGCCGACAGGGTCGTCGAGGATTTGCACAAAGCTGGCGTTCGCGCCCGTGTCGAAGGGACGCCGTATTGCGACTGGGTGCTGATCGACGCTGGCGATGTCATCGTCCACGTCTTCCGCCCGGAAGTGCGAGAGTTCTATAATCTCGAAAAGATGTGGATCGCCGGCGGACCAGCGCGGCGCGCGAGTTAAATCCATTCCGGCCATTCCCGCCTAAGCGGGAATCCAGTCGGGTGGATTTCGTTAGGGACTCTGAATCTGCGCTTTCGCGGGACGCGTGATCGCTACGTCACCATGCGCGGTGCTTTTCCATGCGCATCCTCATCGCCGCAGTCGGCCGGCTCAAACAAGGCCCCGAGCGCGAGCTCGCCGCGGCCTATCGCAAGCGCGCCGAAGCAATCGGACGCGGTCTCGGCCTGCGCGACTTCGAGATCGTCGAGATTCGCGAAAGCCGTGCGCAAGATGCCGAGCGGCGGCGGACCGAAGAATCGATCGCCATCGCCAATATCATTCCCGAACGCGCGATCGTCGCCATGCTCGATGAACGCGGCGACAACATCGACAGTGCGGCGTTCGCAGCGCTCCTGCGCCAGTGGCGCGCGGATGACCGTCCGGCAGCTTGCTTTGTCGTCGGCGGAGCCGACGGCCTGGCGCAAACCCTGCGCGAACGCGCCAAGGTCAAACTCGCCTTCGGCAGCGCCACCTGGCCGCATCAGCTCGTGCGCATCATGCTGCTGGAGCAGCTCTATCGCGCCGGGACGATTCTCGCCGGCCATCCATATCATCGCGGCTGATCGTCAATCTCTGCCCATCATTTATGGCCGCCAATCGTTCATTGCCGCGATGTAATCTCGGCTCACCGGATTGTGACGGCTGGACGGGGCTGATGTCTTATTCCTGACCCAACCTGGCCTGCTTTATGGTGTTTCACTTGCCTTCCTGGGGCCTGTCTCTACCTTGAGCGTGATGATTCTCCGACGGTCGAGCCGAACCGATCCGCGCCAGTCGCTCGGTTCCACTGTGCTCGGCTCGGCTTTGATTTTCGTGCTGCCGTTCGGCGGAGATTTCGGAGCCGGCTCGGCCGCCTTCGCGCAAGCGCCGGCCAAACTTGCACCCGCGGACCAATCACCCGTCGCTCCAGCGCCCATTCCCGCGGCGGCGCCTTCGCAAACCCCGCCGCCCGCCACCGGCGCGGATGCGCTCAAACAACACGATCAGGACCTCGACGCCGCGCTGGCCCGCCAGCGCGATTCCGCGCAAAGCCAAGCCAAGCTGCGCAGCGACATTGAGGCTTTGAGCGCAGACCGCCGTAAGTTTAATCAGCAACTGATCGACACGGCGGCGCGCATCCGCGACGTCGAGGCCAATATCGACGCGACGCAAGCCCGTCTGGCTCCGCTCGATGAACAGGATCGCGTTTTTCAAAAATCGCTCGACGAGCGCCGCGGCGTGATCGTCGAGATTCTGGCCGCCTTGCAGCGCATCGGCCGGCGGCCGCCGCCCGCGCTCATGGTGCGGCCGGAAGATGCACTGCAGGCGGTGCGCACCGCGATTACGCTTGGCGCCGTACTGCCGGAAATGCGCACCGAGGCCGATGCGCTGGCCGGCGATCTTTCCGATCTGCTGCGCGTCCGCAGGGAAATTGTTGGCGAACGCGACCGCCTGTCACACGACCTCGATCAACTCGGGCGCGATCAGTTGCGCATGAGCCTCCTGATCGACGAGCGGCAGAAGAAGCAGGCTCTAGCCGAGCAAGCGCTGGGCGCCGAGCAGCAGCGCGCAACCGATCTCGCGCATCAGGTCGACAGCATCAAGGACCTTATCCAGAAACTCGAAGCAAACCTCGATCCCGCCACCCGCGCGGCTCATGACGCCAGCCGCTCGATCGAGGAGGACGCAACTCGACCGGATCTCGCAGCTTTAGGCGACCCCGGCCGCCTGACGCCAGCGGTGGCATTTGCCGACATGCACGGTCACCTGCGATTGCCCGTTAATGGACCTCGAATCCGCGAGTTTGGCGGTTCCGATGGGGCTGGTGGAACTCAAAAAGGCCTCTCCATCGCCGCGCGGCCGGGCGCCCAGATTACGGCGCCCTGCGACGGCTGGGTGGTTTACGCGGGCGCGTTTCGGAGCTATGGGCAACTCTTGATCCTGAACGCTGGCGGCGGGTATCATGTCCTCCTGGCGGGAATGGATCGGATTTCCGTCGATCTCGGTCAGTTCGTGCTAACCGGCGAGCCGGTAGCGATGATGGGTGATGGATCGCAAGCTACCGCGACCGTCTCGGGGCCCAAGCAACCTGTACTCTATGTGGAATTCCGCAAGGACGGCGTTCCCATCGATCCCAGCCCTTGGTGGGCGACTAACGAAGGCGAAAAGGTTCGCGGATGATGATGCGCAAGACTTCTCTGATTATCCTCGGTGCAGTGGCCGGCGCCGCGGCAACGTTGCTGGTGACCCAGCCGCACGCCTTGTCGTTTGGTTCGGCGGCGCGAGCCTCGGCTTCAGACACCTACCGTGAGCTCAACCTCTTCGGCGATGTGTTCGAACGCGTGCGCGCCGATTACGTCGAGAAGCCCGATGATTCCAAACTCGTCGAATCGGCCATCAACGGCATGCTGGCCGGGCTCGATCCGCATTCGAGCTACATGGATCCGAAGAGCTTCCGCGACATGCAGGTGCAGACGCGCGGGGAATTTGGCGGTCTTGGCATCGAGGTCACGATGGAAGACGGCTTGGTGAAGGTCGTTGCGCCGATCGACGATACGCCCGCCGCCAAGGCCGGCGTCATGGCCAACGACATCATCACGCAGCTCGACGACGAAGCGGTGCAGGGACTGACCCTCAATCAAGCCGTCGACAAGATGCGCGGTCCGGTGAACACCAAGATCAAGCTCACCATCATGCGCAAGGGTTCCGACAAGCCGATCGAAGTGACGATCATGCGCGACGTAATCCGCGTGAAATCGGTGCGCTCGCATGCCGAAGGCAGTGATGTCGCCTATATCCGCATCACGCAGTTCAACGAGCAGACGACCGATGGCCTGAAGCAGGCAATCGACGATCTCAACAGCCAACTCGGCGCCGATAAGATCAAGGGCTACGTGGTCGATCTGCGCAACAATCCGGGCGGATTGCTCGACCAGGCGATCTCGGTGTCCGATACGTTCCTCGATAAGGGCGAAATCGTATCGACACGGGGCCGCAACCCGGAAGAGACGCAGCGCTTCAACGCCCGGCCGGGCGACTTGACCAAGGGCAAGCCGGTGATCGTGCTGATCAACGGCGGCTCGGCATCGGCTTCGGAAATCGTCGCCGGCGCCTTGCAGGACCATAAGCGCGCGACGCTGATCGGCACGCGCTCATTCGGCAAGGGATCGGTGCAGACCATCATCCCGCTCGGCGCCGGCAACGGTGCGCTGCGGCTGACTACGGCGCGCTACTACACGCCGTCGGGTCGCTCTATCCAGGCCAAGGGCATCACGCCCGACATCGAAGTGCTGCAAGACGTGCCGGACGATCTGAAGGCCCAGACCGATTCCAAGGGCGAAGCCTCGTTGCGCGGCCACCTCACGGGCGACTCAGGCCCAGAGGAGTCCGGTTCGCAATCCTATGTCCCGCCGGACGAGAAGAACGACAAGGCGCTGCAGATGTCGGTCGATCTCTTGCGCGGAACGGCGAGCAATGCCGCCTTCCCGCCGAATCCGAAGGCCGCAGTTCCCAATTAAGGGGGAGCGCTCGCCATATGATCTGATCCGGGGCGGCCTTGTGCCGCCCCGTTTTTTTGCCCTACCGCGTTGCCAGGCTTGCGATTTTCGAGTTCCGGCCGGGCGTTTTGGCGTGGCGTGATAAACTCACGCGCATGATTCGCGGTGGCCCGGTAACGGCACAAGGAACACCTTCATGACGGCGGCAGATGACCTGAGCGCTCCGCTCGGCCTGCAGCCGAAGAAACGCAGGCCCCGGATCAAGCTTCCGGTGCCGCAGATCATGGCCGGCGCCCTGGGATTGTTCGCGGCCATATTCGTGCTGTGGGCGGTTGTCACGGACGATCCGTTCGGCGGCGAACCGATCGCCGTGGTGCCGGCAAATCTGAAAATCGCGGCGAAGACCTCGGACAGTTCCGGCGCACCGCCAACGCCTACCGTTGCATCTGATGCCGCCCAGCCGCACGACATGGCAGCCGCGCCGCCGCCGGCATTGCCCCAGGCTGCGGCCAGCCCGCCGGCCAACACGACAACGATCACCATCATCGACGGCAAAACCGGCGCCAAGCAGGATGTCCTTATTCCGGCGCCGGCAAATAACGCGGCACCGCTGAACACTGCGCCGCCGGCGGACGGCGCCGGGCTCGACCAGAAATTCCTCGAGATGACCACACACGGTCCTATCCCAAAAATCGCCGCGGACGGCACGCGGCCGGCGGATATCTTTGCACGGCCGGTACAGCCAATTCCCGGCAAGCCAGATGCGCCGCGCGTCGCACTGATTGTCGGCGGGCTCGGTGTGAGCACGAGCGCGACATCGGACGCGATCGCCAAGCTGCCCGGCGCGGTGACACTCGGCTTCGTGCCTTACGGCACCGACGCGCCGGCCCTCGTCGTGCGTGCGCGCGGCGCCGGCCATGAGGTGCTGCTGCAGGTGCCGATGGAGCCGTTCCAATATCCCGACAACGATCCCGGCCCGCAAACGCTGCTCACGTCGCTGACGCCGCAGCAGAACATCGACCGGCTGTACTGGCTGATGAGCCGATTCCAAGGCTATGTCGGGCTCGCCAACACCATGGGCGCGCGCTTCACCGCGTCCGAGACGGCATTCGCGCCGATCCTGCACGAGACCGCCAAGCGCGGATTGATCTTTGTCGACGATGGCTCCAATCCGCGCAGCGTCGCCGGTCGCATTGCCGGCGCCAACAATCTGCCGTTTGCCCGCGCCGACGTGACCCTGGATGCGGTGCCGACACCGGCCGAGATCGACCACGCGCTGGGGCGCCTCGAAATGACAGCGCGCGAGCGCGGCAGCGCTGTCGGTATTGCAACGGCGCTGCCGGTTTCGATCGAGCACATCGCCAAATGGGCCAAGGACGCAAAAAGTCGCGGTCTGCTCGTGGTCCCGGTCAGTGCCGTGGCGGCGAAGCCCGACGCCGACCTCAAGCGCGCGACCAACGATTAGCGGTTGGGCGGACGCGATTAGCGAAACGGCAGAATCGCGAATAGAGTAAGAGACACCCCAATCCCTATTCGCCTGTCCCATGCGCTTTGAAGATCTCCCCTATCGGCCCTGCGTCGGCGTCGTGGTGCTCAATCGCGAGGGCCTGGTCTTTGTCGGCCGGCGCATCGGCGGCCCCGAGCACGTCGATCTCACGCATGTGTGGCAGATGCCGCAAGGCGGCATTGATCCCGGCGAGGATCCATGGCCGGCTGCGTTACGCGAACTGCGCGAAGAGACCAACATCCGCTCCGTCGAGCGTGCCGGCGAGATCGCGGAATGGCTCAACTACGATATTCCACGCGAAATCGTAGGCGAGGCTTGGAAAGGCCAATATCGCGGCCAAACGCAAAAGTGGTTCGCGATGCGGTTTACCGGCGCAGAGAGCGAGGTGGACGTCATCCATCCCGACGGCGCGGCGGAGCCGGAATTCGCGGCGTGGCGCTGGGAAAAGCTGCAAAACATTCCCGACCTCGTGGTGCCGTTCAAGCGCGCGGTCTACGAGCGGGTAGCCCAAGAATTCCGGCACATCGCGAAAGCCTGACGGCCGCTATTGCGCGAGCGCGGCCTGCAGCGATTTCAATTGATCGAGATGACGCGCGAGCTTGTCGCGTTCAGTCTCGCTTTTCGAATCGGCGACGTCTTCCTCGGTATCTTTGATCTCACTGGCAAGCATCGCCAAGTCGAAATTCTCGCGCGCCACGGCCTTGTCGGCGAGCACCGTCAACCCCGCCGGACTTACCTCGGCAAAGCCGCCGATGACAACGACCGGCTCGCGCCGGCCGTCGCCTATAATGGTCACGATGCCCGGCCGCAAGGTCGTTACCAGCGGCGCGTGGCCGGCCAGAATGCCCATATCGCCTTCGGCGCCGGGCAAATCCACCTGATCGACGTCGCCGGAGAACAGCACGCTTTCCGGCGAGACGAATTCGAGATGCAGGCCCGCCATTGCTTAGGCCTCGGCCGCGAGCTTCTTGCCCTTCTCGACCGCCTCCTCGATGGTGCCGACCATGTAGAAGGCGGCTTCCGGCAGATGGTCGTATTTGCCTTCGACCAGATCCTTGAAGCCCTTGATGGTGTCCTGCAGATCCACGAGCTTGCCTGGCGAGCCGGTAAACACTTCGGCGACGAAGAATGGCTGCGACAGGAAGCGTTCGATCTTGCGCGCGCGCGCGACCGTGAGCTTGTCCTCTTCCGACAGCTCATCCATGCCGAGAATGGCGATGATGTCCTGCAGCGCCTTGTAGCGCT
>Ga0181537_10005537_pt1 | contig 10198 bp, 14 predicted proteins | sample PEATcosm2014_Bin_39_FD_119765 | JGI IMG/M metagenome (GOLD analysis project Ga0181537, IMG submission 119765) | Peatland microbial communities from MTU Mesocosm Facility, Houghton, MI, USA - PEATcosm2014_Bin23_10_metaG | ecosystem: Environmental > Terrestrial > Soil > Wetlands > Peat | place... | reverse complement strand
TCGATCGTTCGTGGTTACACCCCGTTTTTGAGCCTCCGCGACTCGTATGAACACGACAGGATACCGACAAAATCGCGCCAGGGCGTGCCCCTCTGGGTCGTGCTCTACTCGCTGCGCTCCCCGAGCCCCTGCCCTGCCTGGTCTCGGCCTTACGGTGACGATCGCTCACGCAACGACGCGACAGAGAGCAGCCGTTCGATCGCACTCGATCCCGCGTCCAGGAAGTGACGCTCCTGCGGGTGCGCCGCTTCGCGCTGGCGTCGCCCGGGCGCTCGACGGCGAGCGTCCCGCCGCGCATGACGCGGCTCCTGGCAGCCTTCTCCATTTATGGGCGGCTTCCGCCGCGTTCTTACGGGCTAAGGGCCTACTGCCCTCGCGCGGGGAAGGGTCCGCTGCGCCGCGGTCAGGGGTGTCCCCAAGCTTCGGTCGCTGCGCTCCCTGCCAGCCTGGGTGATCCCCCTCGCGGATTGCCGCCCATCCCCTTGCTACCCCCGGTCTCGCCGACGGGCAGAGGTGCAGCGCAGCGCTGCGTGCACCTCAAGCCCAAGGAAAGGGGAAAGCCATGAAAACCTACAAAGTCGATTTCCACACCGATGCCGACTATGCGCTCCGCGAATTCAAAGCGCGGTCGGGAAAGGATGCTCTGCGGCGGGCTCAGACTTTTGCCGAGAGCAACCACGACGAATTGGTATTCGAGCGCTACGACGTGGGCGCACCTATCAATGAAATCCGCGTCCATGACCAAGACGGCAACGAAGTAGCGACATGGTACGCCGACGATCTGCGCTTGCGCCTCGCGGCCTCCGACATCCTCGAAGTCCTTGAAGGCCAAACCGAGGCCGCACAAACCGTTATCGATCGCTGGGCACACGGCAATCTTGCCGGTGCCGTCAATGCGCTCGCCGGTTGGATCGCCCCTGCTCGCGCCGCCATTGCCAAGGCGAAGGGGAGCCGGTCATGAAGGCTCCCCGCTTTATCGAGATCGACGGCAAGCGCCATCTGTGGCGCGACGTTCTGGAACTTCGGCGCGAACAGAAACGCGCCTGCGCGAATGCACAGCAGGCAGCGTTGTTCGAGCTACGCGAGGACCGGCGACCGCCCGCCGACCGAACGGCAGCCGGGCGTTATCAGGAGCCGTCGCTGTTCAGCAACCCCGGACGGGAGGGCTGAACATGAGCGCCACCGCGACACGCGCCGATGTTTACTCGCGCGTCACCAACAAGATCATTGCCGACCTCGAACGCGGCGTTCGCCCTTGGCTTAAGCCGTGGAATACCGAGCATGCCGCAGGACGGATCACCCGGCCCTTGCGCGGCAACGGGCAGCCCTACAAGGGCATCAACGTGCTGATGCTGTGGGGTGAGGCCGAGCTTAAGGGCTTTGCCTGTCCCATTTGGATGACCTTCCGCCAAGCGCAGGACTTAGGCGCTTATGTAAGGAAGGGCGAGCACGGCTCGCTTGTCGTCTATGCCGACAAGATCACCCGCACCGAGACCGGCGACGACGGCGAGGAATCCGCCCGCGAAATCGCCTTCATGAAGGGCTACACGGTTTTCAACTGCGAGCAGATCGAGGGCTTGCCCGCGCATTTCTACGCGACCGCGACGCCCCCGAAATCCGACATGGAGCACATTGCCGGTGCAGAGAGTTTTGCCGCCAATACCGGCGCGACCGTCCGGCACGGCGGCGACCGGGCTTACTACTCGATCACGAATGACTACGTACAGATGCCGCCGTTCGAGTGCTTCCGCGACGCGGAAAGCTATTACGCGACGCTGTTGCACGAGCTGACCCATTGGACGCGGCACGCTTCGCGCCTCGACCGAGAATTCGGGCGCAAGCGCTGGGGCGATGCCGGATACGCAGCGGAGGAACTGGTTGCCGAGCTAGGTTCTGCGTTTCTCTCTGCCGATCTCGGCATAGCGGCCGAGCCGCGCGACGATCACTCCTCCTATCTCGCATCCTGGCTCGACGTGCTGAAGAGCGACAACCGCGCAATCTTCACCGCCGCCGCCCATGCGCAGCGCGCCGCCGATTACCTGCATGGCTTGCAGCAGCGGCAGGAAGTGATCGGGGCTGCCGCTTAGGCAGCCCCTTATCGCCATTCCGGCGACCGGGGGCTCTGCCCCCGGCCCCCCATATTTGCTTGGGTTTTTGGCGGAGTTGACGAGGCATTGGGCTGTGCTATGGGTGGTTTCCCACCTAAAGCCCCCTATGACTTTCTCTCTTTCCCACTTTCAAATCGCCGCGACCGAGCTAAATGCGCTCGGCATTTCGCTGACGATTCACCCCGGCACCTACGGCGTCAACTATCGCGGTGCGAATGCGATGACGATGTATTTCAGCGATGACCTCGATGACGCAGTTGAGCATGGTCGTGCGATGGCGGCGGAGTCGGATCAAGCCCCTTATCCCCGCGTTCGCTACGCTTAGGGTGACCTTGACGACTCCCGTCGGCCGCGCAAAAAGCGTTTGGTGACTGATAACGAACCTAGATCACGGTTTGAGGTGATAAGCGCCGAGCTGCGCACCCTCGGGCTTACCCTCCAGCGCTTGCCCGGCGAGTATCGCGTCAATTTCCGCGATGGCGGTGACGATGCGGCTCGCTTTGCCGACGATCTCGACCAAGCGCTCGAACTCGGCCGCGCAATGGCGGCAGAGAAAGTGGCCGCCGGGACGACGACGAAAAAACCGGCGCGCCGGAGGCGGTGGCGCAAGCAGATGACGCCCAAGGCGCGCCGCCGGCGCTTTATTCGAGCCCACAATCGGCGCGTTCGTGCTCGGTTGCGGCGGAGACGGCCAAATAACTAGCGCCGCCGCTCAATTGCGCCAGTATCTGAAAAGCCGCGTGCGTTACAGTCGTCCCGTTCTTTCGCGCGACGGCATTCGAAAATCAGCACGCGTACTTGCCGCCCGCCATCGCCGACAGGCGAGTTGGCCAACCGAGACGATTTAGGTTAGCCTCCTCTCGCTCAACCGAGAGATGCCGTCGATGCGTCCGCTATTTCGTATCGCGCCTGCTGCGTTCGCCGGGGTTATTGCCTTCGGAATTACAGCCCGGCCCTCTTTAGCCCAATTCGCAGACATTGAGGTCACCCCGGGACCGAGACCAACTGCCACCGATTCACAGACAGCAAAGGCATTTTGTTATAACCGTTTCAGTAATGATGAAGAAGAATTCGTCAGATGTGTCAAAGGAAATGGGGCCAGCGTTACATGGGTTACACCACCAACAGCTAGAAGATTTGGAAATGTTCTAGTCACCCCGGCTCCAGGTAAAGGACAAGCGTTCTTTCAAAAAGAAGCGCAGGAGTGCTCAAGTCGCGCGAAGGATCAGCTGGATTTTGCCCAATGCATGGGTGGCGTAAACAATATGATAGGAAGAAATTTTGTAGAATTCGTCGATAGGTCGCTAGACAATGGAAAGCTGGCAATGCCAGGAAGAAGCGAAGCAACCGCCACCTCCGCCCTCCCCGACGCACGAAGGCCTGCTCCGTCGCAAGGCCCTCCATCCTCTGCGCCGTCCAGTAGCGCGGCCACAGCCCCCTCGACGTCGTTATCACCCAGCGATCGCGCCACCCTCGATCGCCTATCGCCGGCCAGGGTTCGTCGCCTTCGTCTGGCGCGCAAGCTCCTCAGGTAAGCACGACACAAAACACAGCAGTCGCCGCCACTTCCGCCGTAGAGACGTACGCATGTCCTCGAAGTAACGGCAATGTAACAATCACCATTGATCGTAGAAATAAAACCGTAAGAGATTCTACCCGATTGAGCATTTACACCTGCACCGTAACAAGCATTGATGGTATTACGGGGCCGATAACCACGGCATCTGAGTGTAATATCCCTATTGTTGGCGAGATAAGCGCCAAGGTAACAGCGCAACAAAGAGTCGTCTTTGAAGGTAATACAGTAACTTATGGCGGTATACTGGTAGATTATCCCATTCAAACGACTGATGCTGAGAAGAGGCAGTTTAATAGGCTAAATATGAGAACGGGATTATTAGAAAATTGGGACGGATCAACTGATCAATGTAACTTGAAACCCGAACCATAATTAATATATTATTTAGAGCATATTGATATAATGTTATTTAGTATTGTTAACCATTTTTCCAAACCGGGATACCATGGCTAAATCACCAATGCAGACTCAGATGCTCAAACCGCACAAATCCAATCACGGCAGATTAAAATCAGGTTCGGCTGTACAGGCTCAAGCGCCCCACCTTGACGCGCTTCGTTCGAGACCCGTAGTCGGCCTCGCTGCAACCGCAGCGCAAACGCCAAACGCCGATGCGCTCTCCCGCATACCAGTAGTCGGCCTCGCTGCAACCGCAGCGCAAACGCCAAACGCCGATGCGCTCTCCCGCATACCAGTGGTTGGCCTCGTCGGCAAAAAACTGCTGGCACCGAAGCCGTAGTTTCTCGGTTTCTCGCTTCCCGTAGCCTCAAGATAGAGGCTCGTCTATCGACAGTCGCCAGGTACGGCGTTAGGCGGCGGCCCCGGAGGCCCTTCGAGCCCCGCACGGCTATCCAGCTATGATAGCATCCCCCACTTAGTAATGAGTGCCATTTTCAGCCTCTTAAGGTGAATGGTCACAAACAGGCATTGACCCATAAGCCTAAGAGTTCTATGGAAATTCTCCAATTAACCCAAGAATAAGCAATAAATAGTAGCATGCCTTCATGGCTTTTACCTTGAAGGATTTAACAACTTTAGGACTTGCCGCAACTACTGCCGCTTGGTTGGCATATCACTGGACCGATGCCAAAAAAGCCGTGACTGGTTTTGTGAATCACCAAGTCATTGAATTCGAGCGAGGGCAGCGAATAGGGAGAACTGCGGCCGGCAAGCTCTGGGGAAAAAGTCCCGCCGACGGGCCGTAGTTAAATTATAATCGTTCGCCACCAATTTAGTGGCCAGCCAATATCCCACTGAGGACATCGATTACGATCCACGCAATCGCCGATCCAACAAACGCTCCTACAGCCGCAAAGAGTGCAAAATAGAATCCCCCAAGGAAAGAAATCAATCCCCCCAGTATGTAGAATACTGTGGATGAAGGCACCAAGTGGGCCATGGCTTGTCCGAGAAAGGAAAACTGTCGCCCTGTGAAATCAAATGCAATGCCCATAGCCGATGACACAGTGCCGCCTTCAATTTCGTAGTAGGCACCAAAAAGTGCCCCTAATAGGCACGTGATCAGAGGGGAAAGAGGGAATACGCAGAAGAAAAACATGCCAACGGCAGCAAAGAATGCATTCGGCCCTTTGCCGGTCCCAACTCCAGTGCCCTCGCCGCCGCCCCCACCCCAGCTTCCTGTGGTCGCGCTTGCGGCTGCGGGCTGCGAATAGACTGGCGCAGGCGGCGGAGGTGCTGGCGGACTGTAGGAAGCCGCCGCCCTTGCACGGCGCCCGGCATGGAAGTTCATGGCGTCTGTCACGCCCATGCCGATGTCGGTCGCGTTTCCGTTGGAAAACCCCCGCTGTCCCGCTCCCGTAGTCTCCCACATGTGATGCCTCCGGGTGTGCCAGCCTCTCGATACCAAGCGGTGGGCCCGATGCTCGTTTGGACCATCGACGCCGGGATAATCTGGCCGCTGACTTTGGTTAATTGTCAACTCTCGCGTGCGTTACAGTCGTCCCGTTCCTTTCGCGCGAAAGCCGCCGTCTATCCGGGACTGAGAAGCCGCCGCGCCGCCGGTGGCAGCGCAAGCGGATGACGCCGAAGGCGCGCCGTCGGCGCTTCATCCTTGGTCACAACCGCCGCCTCAGTGGGCGGTCGCGGCGCAGCCGGCCAAATAACTAGACGTGGATCATCGCGAGAACAGCATGTTTATAGCTTGGCGATCTCCGCAAATACGTCAGCGGGATCGACTTCAAGCGCTGATAGGATCGTTAACAGCTCCAGCACATCGACCCGTCGTTGCCCGCGCTCGTAAGCGGAGACAAAGGATTGTGGCTTCTTAAGACGCTCCGCGAGTTGGTCTTGAGTCACGCCTGCGCGGTTGCGCACAGCGGCGAGGCAGCTGCCGAGAGTCGCATACTTCGCGGGCGCAATCCACACGCGCACTGCTCCCCAGAAATCGAGAAGCAGCTCGATAGATCGGGATACCCGATACTCGAAATTCCGATATCGGATTATCCGATCTTCACGTATCATCAGGGTGTCGGAACGAAGACGCATGAGCTAATGGTTGACGACGTTGGCACTGAAATCCACTTTTCAACAGGCTCAACCGCTCCCGGAGCGCGACCGGAGGTAGCCATGGAGTTTGGGGTTGTCGTTGCACTAGGCGCCGGGGCAGTAGTGGTGTCCGGCTGGCTATTCGGAGCGAAGAAGGGAAAACGAACTGCAAATAATACAATAGAACCCGGTTTGATGACGGAGTATATTCCAATAAGGGAGTATAGTGTTACCTGCCCAAAGTGCAATACCAGAGTTTTTAGTCCGCCAACCGTGTTGTGTTTAAATTGTAGATCACAAATATCTATTAGACACACGCGAGAGCGAGAGTGGAAAAATAATCCCGCTCACGATGGCGCTCCGCATTACGATCTGATAGAATATAATCATTATGACTTCGTGTGCCCGACCTGTCTACTTACTGACGTGGGACCCGCATGGCCAGATTGCCCAAGTTGCCACATAAAACTTCATGCATTTTGGTCAAAAATTCGTTTTAAGCCTGATAACGAGTTAAAGTATCTAAAATAATTAGAGCCGCTGCGCCCTGATAATCAAACTCATCGCTCTTTTCTTGCAATCCGCTGCCTCAGCCGTCCCGTTATCGCGGGTCTCTTCGGAGCTCCTCTGCCTTTGATCGCCGCGGTCACTCGCTCTCGCTCGGCTAAAGATAGGTTTTTGCCCTGCATTTGTGCGCTGATCTCCGCCGGTGGTACCGGACCGGTCGTATACGCAAGCCAGATTAGCTTCCCCTCGTCGCATTTCGCGAGCATCCGGGTATCCGAAAATATTCGCTCGTATGAAGATGGCTGGTCAGCAGGCCTAACGGATGTGGTTTCGTAAATCTTGCCATCGGATGCATCACAAACGACGGCATAGCCTTGTACACAACGCTCACCGGAAGGTAAACGACGCTGCGCTGCGATTAAATGTGCATCTGTCTTAGAATATAAAATGTACATATCAGGCATAGACACCCCAATTTTCTATAAAAATTATTTTGCCATTCTTTTACTACTGTATAGTTAATCCGGCTCCATATTAGTTATATATATTAAATAGTTATATAAATAAAAATTTGTAAGAAATGTCATGGTATATTAAAGATATAATACGCTCTAACTGACTGAACTATTACAAAAAAAGCGGTGCAGTCAGCTCAGAGAGTCCGGTCTCGCTAGTCCGGTTTCTTGGACGAACTTTTATTCGCAGCGCATCCCGGCTAGCGGCCGGGTCGCCGGAACGGGCTTTTCAATCAACATTTCGTCGGAAGTCTTTGGAGCTTGCTGCCGATATCTGCTGTTCCGTTCTTGTTCACCGAAGTGGCCACGGCTGGCCTCCGTTGATGCGTGGTTCTGCACGCGCGCGCGGCACCGTCAAAGCCGAACGCGGTCCCACCCCTGCGGGGCACCCATTACGGCATAGGCCTTCGGCCTTTTGACCGCGCCGCTTGGCCGCGCATGCGGGCGAACCGCATCGAGGCCGCGATAGGCGTGGCTTCAAACACGAAAGGAAACACAATGAGCAACGACAGCAACACCAAAACCCGTCCGACGCACCGCATCTATAGCGTGACGAAGAACGGCGACAGCAAGGCCAACTGGCAGGAGATCGGTGCCGCCTGGCCGCACAAGGACGGCAAGGGCTTCAATCTGAAGTTCACCGCCCGTCCGCTCGACGGAGCCGAGATCGTCCTCCGGGTCGCGACGGCCAAGAAGGAAGCCGCATAGGCGGCCCCCGGCGCATCGCCGCTCTCGCCAAACGCGGCGAGGGCGGCATCACCGCGCGGCAATAGAATATAACGATCTATTAGTGTAGATTATCGCCATGACGAACGACACGGAGATAGCCGCGCTGAAGTCCAAGATCGCCGATCTTGAGGCTCAGCTCGCCAAACTGGCCGACAAACATCAGCGCGACGTGAAGGCGTTGATGGGTTGCGACGATGTTCTCGACAAGCACCGCAAGGCGATGCACGCCGAGCTGAACGACGCCTTTGAACGGATCGCGCATATTGAGCTGACCCTGTTCCCGCATCTCCCGCGAGACATCGACCATCTAAACGACGTAATCGGGGATCAGGAGACGAAGGCGTACAATCCTCTCGATTTTCGCGACCCGTCGAAAAAATCTCGCTAGCCACGCGCGGCTAAAACCCATCAAGATTTCTATCTCGACTATTTGCCGAGGTGGTCGCCGTGCGAACCGAGCGCGAACCGAACCGCTACGAGCCGTTGAATGAGACGCACCGCCGAGTGGCGGAAGAGGAAGAAAAACGCCGGCTGGCGGAGCAGGAACAGGCTCGCTCCGCTGCGGCACAAAACGAACCGGAGCCTTTCCAGCCCGGAACGGAGCCGAGACCGCGCAGGCCCGAAACCGAGCCAGAGCACGATCTGGATTCGCCGGAGGCCCGGCTGGCCGTGAAAGAGCAAGAGCTTCAGCAGCAGGTCAGGCTTGGCCGGATAAATTCCAGCGAGATGATCTATCAGCTACGGCAATTCGATAACGAATTGCGAGTCGAGATGGAGCACGGCGGGATGCAGCCGCTGCGCGACGGCTCCGGCGCGGAGCTTGAGCATGTGCAAGCTCCAGAGCGCGCCAACGACATCCGCGATCAGCCGACGACCGAAAAACGGAATGATCCGAGTCAGCGGGTGCCGGAGGCACAAATTGAGCGCGACGCCGAGACAGCCGAATACGAGATTACCCGTCGCGGCGAGATGACTGATGCACGCGCGGCGCGGCTAGCGCGGCTTCAGAATATCGACCGAGCGATTGAGCAGGAAAAAGGCGAAAACCAGAGCGGAAACATCGCGAAGGAACGCGATGGAGGTGATTGGGCGCGTTAGGCGATTTGGGCCATAAAGGGCCTAAACCACCTAAGCTTTCTTCTTGCGGCCTGATCCCGGTCTCTTGGGCCGATGCGCAGACGGAGGAGGAAGCGCGGGACGGTCACTAGTGGGCGAACTCCCGAACGCGCTCGTTTCACTTGATGATGGGGTGCTGCTAAAATAACTGGCCGTCACATCATTCGCCGGATCACGTGCACTTTGTTCGAACATACGAAGAAAGGCGACAGGATCGGTTTGCACTGCGGGATTAGATTTCACCAATCCCATCTGTTCTTGGGTAAGTGATATAACGGCCAATCGAGAGTGTCCTGCACTTGATGTCTTTACAGCGAATAGCGATCCTATCGATATAACGCCTTCCTTTTCATTCTTGAGCGCCTTAGTAAGATTCAGAACAGCTACCGATAAATTTTTATCTACGCGCGATTGCACGCTATCAATATTAGCAAGCTCTATAGCTCGCTCGATTTTTGCCAGCCGCTCGTACACTTCAGGACGTGAGACTGCCTGTCGTGCCCGGAAGAAAAGCTTGTCTTTCCAAGAACCAAGTACAGGTGGCTCCTGATCAAGAATGTCGAAATCTTCTTCTCCCAAGATCGATCTGATAAAGTTTAAAAGTCTTGGTCCGCCTGCGTTAGATGCAGTGTAAATCGTAGCTGGAATGATACGTTGAAATCGTTCTGTGGCTAATGACTCGCTGTCACTCAACGCTACAAGGATTTCGGTTATCTCTCTCCGAATTTTATCTGATCGTTCGAGTTGTTCCTTAAGCGAAGCGACTTCGCTGCTAAGCGAGACCGCAAGCTCAAAAGCATGCGCGGCAGGTTGTCGTTCTAACTGATCAATACGTGCTTCTAGCCTTGCGATGTCGTTGCGTTCAATCGAAGCAAATCGGGAACGGACACCCGGCGACGTGCCGAGAAGGGCATTTAATAGTTCTCGCGATATCTGACTACGTTCAAATGCCTCGGTATTATACCTGTCCGTAGGTATCAATAACTCCCTAAGAGCCGTGAGGTTTTGTTCGGGCCGAATGCCGTTGCGGACTAGCAAGAGGTAGAGGATTATTTCAAGAATTCGAAGGCGGTCCTCCGTGCTGTATTCTTCGGCCACGAGTTCATCCTTTTGAGGCGGAGAGAACAAAGTCTGCGCGG
>Ga0181537_10005536_pt1 | contig 10200 bp, 6 predicted proteins | sample PEATcosm2014_Bin_39_FD_119765 | JGI IMG/M metagenome (GOLD analysis project Ga0181537, IMG submission 119765) | Peatland microbial communities from MTU Mesocosm Facility, Houghton, MI, USA - PEATcosm2014_Bin23_10_metaG | ecosystem: Environmental > Terrestrial > Soil > Wetlands > Peat | place... | reverse complement strand
TAGTCATGAAGGATCAACGAGAACTTGGGAACGGGGCGCAGCGGTCTGTACCGGCGAGAGCAGATCGTCGGTGGCGAACTGCAGGCCGTGCAGTCGAGCATAGGTGCCATTGCGGGCGAGCAGCTCCGCGTGCGTGCCGCGTTCGCGAATGTGGCCGTCTTCAAGAACGAGAATTTGATCGGCGCGGCGAATGGTGGCGAGACGGTGGGCAATGACGAAGGTGGTGCGGCCGACCATGAGATTGGCCAAAGCTTTTTGGACGTAGAGTTCGGATTCGGCGTCGAGTTCGGAAGTAGCTTCGTCGAGAATAAGGATGGGGGAGTCTTTCAGAATGGCGCGGGCAATGGCGATGCGCTGGCGCTGGCCCCCGCTGAGGCGCGTGCCGCGTTCGCCAATGATGGTGTCGTATTTTTGCGGCAGCTCGTTGATGAAGTCATGCGCGAGGGCGGTTTTTGCGGCGGCGATGACGCGCTCTTGCGGGACGTTGCTGAGGCCGTAGCAGATATTGTTCCAGACGGTGTCGTGGAACAGGATATTTTCCTGGGCGACGACGGCGATCTGTTCGCGCAGGGAGCGGATGGTGACGCTGGCGGTGGTGACGCCGTCAATGAGAATGGCGCCGGATGTAGGTTCGTAAAATCGCGGCAGAAGATTGACGAGGGTGGATTTACCGGCACCGCTCGAGCCGACGAGAGCCACCACTTCGCCTTTGCGGGCGCTGAAGAAAATATTTTCGAGAACCGCCGAGACGCCGCTGGCGTAGGAGAAGCTGACGTCCTCAAAGCGGATTTCGCTACGGAAGGGGGCGAGGGTGGCGGCGGAAGGATGGTCGATGACTTCCACATCGCGATCAAGGTAGTCGAACACCTGGGTGGTGGCGCCGTCGACAGCCTGCAGTTGCTGGTAGATATAGCCCGTGCGCTTGAGGGGCATGTAGGCGTTGAACATGGCGTAGAGGAAGCTGAAAAACTGGCCTTCGGTCATGAGGCCATGGTGGATCTGGTCGCGGGCAAAAAGCAGCAGGAGCGGGATGGCAATGGCGCCCACCATGTCCATCAGCGGGGCGGTGATGACCGCGGCGCGCACCCAGCGCATATTTTCGCGCAGCAGGCGGCGGGCGCCTTCGTGGAATTTTTGAATTTCAAACGATTCCATGCCGAAAGCTTTTACGACGCGGTTGCCGGTGATGGTTTCCTGCAGGATGTGGCTGAGGTCGGCCAGACGAGCCTGGCTTTTTTCGCCGGAGTTGCGGATTTTTTTTCCGAATTTATTGATGGGGAGGGCCACGAGGGGGAGGAGAATCGCGCTGCCGAGAGCCATCTTCCAGTTGATGATAAGCATTACGGCGATGAAGACGATGAAGGAGAAGCCCTTCTGGCAAAGGTCCGCGAGATATTCGCCGAGAGCGTAACGCGCGCGCTCGACGTCGTTGATGATGGTGGAGATGACGCGGCCGGTGGGATGGGACTGGAAAAAGCCGATGGGCTGGCGGATGAGGCGGGCGTAGAGCTGATTGCGCAGATCGCGCACCGCGGCCTGGCCAACGTATTGGATTTCCGTGGTGCCGAGATATTCGGCGAGGCCTTTGGCGACATACAGAACGATGAGCGAGATGGCGAAGACGGTCCAGACGTTGTGGATCCGGGCGGGGAAATATTGATTAAGGAAGATGGTGCGGCCATTCCAGGGGAGGGTTACGAGCGGAAGCGCGTTGGTGTTGACGGAGGGATTCAGCACGTAGTCGACGGCGAGGCGAATCATCAAGGCGACGACGCCTTCGGCGAAGGCCACGAACGCGACGAGGATAACGCCCGCGGTGAGGCGGACGGCGTAGGGCCGGGTATAGCCGAAAAGCCGTTTGAGTTGCGGTGAAACCAATGCTGCCACGCCGGTGCGTCCCCCTGAGTTACTCGGTACTGACGAAGAAAACGGTTGCGTGCCGCCTGGCACGCGGTCCTGCAAGCTGTCTAGTTACGCTAGTCGCCGGGTTGCGGCGTGTCAAGTTTTGGCGGCGAATTTTCCTCGTGACGGCCAACTCCCGCACTCCGTTCCATGGCCGTGAGGACCCGGTTATTTTTCGATATCGCGATGAATGGCTTTGGCGGAAAGACCGCGCTTGGCGAGCGTTTTGTTGATGGCTTCGCCCATCATTACGGAGCGGTGTTTGCCGCCGGTGCAGCCGAAGGCGATGGTCAGATAGCTTTTGCCTTCCTGAATGTAGTGCGGAATCAGGTAGACGAGCAGGTCCTCGATGCGCTTGAGAAATTCGGCGGTTTGCGGAAACGAGCGAATGTAGCGGCGCACGCGTGGATCCTTGCCGGTGAAAGGGCGCAGCCGCGGAACGAAATGCGGATTGGGCAGAAAGCGCACGTCGAAGACAAGGTCGGCGTCCGTGGGAACGCCGTAGCGGTAGCCGAAACTGACGACGGAGACCATGATCGGCCGATTGTCGGGGTTCTTGAAACGCTCGGTAATGAAATGGCGTAGTTCGTGGACGTTGAAGCTGGTGGTGTCGATGGACAGGTCCGCGAGTTTGCGGATGGGCTCCATCAAGGCGCGCTCGTGGGCGAGGCTTTCGCGCACCGAGAAATTTCTTCCGAGCGGGTGCGGTCGGCGCGTTTCGCTGTAGCGGCGCAAGAGGGCGTCCTCGCCCGCTTCGATGAAGACCAGGGTGATGGGATGATCCTTCTTCAGGTGGCGGAGCAGCGGAGGAAGTTTTTCGAGTTGCAAGCCTTCGCGAGCGTCCACGAGCAGGGCGGCGCGCGTGAAGTCGCCTTCGCCGGCGGCGTGCAGCTCCGCAAAAATGGGAATCAGCTCGACGGGAAGATTATCGACGCAATAGAAGCCCATATCCTCAAACGCGTGGAGGACGGTGCTTTTGCCGGAGCCGGAAAGGCCGGTGAGAATGACCAGTTGGCGTGAGGCGGGGCTGCGCTGGTCCGTGGAAGGGCGCTGACGAGGCGACTTTTGCTTGGGCATTTGCGTGGAGGGATGCTTCGGGCCGGAGCGTGCAGAGGCGCGTGCGGAGGTTTTGCGACGCTGCGCCTTCGCTGCCGGGCGCAACTTAGCTCTTCACCCGGCGCTGATGCGTGCTCGGAATGCGCATATCTTCGCGATACTTGGCCACGGTGCGGCGCGTGACGCGAATGCCGCCATCGTCGAGTTTCTTGGCGATTTGCTCGTCGGTGAGCGGATGCGTGCCGTCTTCTTCCTCAATCATTTTCTTCACGAGGCGCTTCAGCGTGAGCAGCGACATATCGCCGCCCTCCGGGCCGTTCACGGATTCGCTGAAGAAGGAGCGCAACTCCAGCACGCCCTGCGAGGTGTGCGCGTATTTGCTGGCGACGGCGCGGCTGACGGTGGAAGGATGCACGCCCACTTCTTCGGCGACTTCTTTGATCATCATGGGCTTCAGGGCGTCGGGGCCGTGAGTCAAGAACTCGCCCTGGCGCGCGATGATGGACTGGCAGACGCGCAAAATGGTGTGTTTGCGCTGCTCAATATTCTTCATCAGCTGGATGGCGGCGGTGAAGCGCTCTTTCACGTAATTGCGGACGTCGCGGTCGGCGGCATCGCGCACCAGCAAACGGCGGTAGGTCGGGCTGAGGCGCAATTGCGGCATGTCGTCTTCGTTCAAGAAGGCTTGCCACTGATCGTCGACCTTGCGGAAGTATACGTCCGGCTCGACGAGGCGCGGTTCGGTTTTGTTGTAACGCAGGCCGGGGCGCGGATCGAGCTTGCGGATTACGTCCAGCGCGCGCTTCACCACTTCCACGGGGCGGTTTAGAGCGCGGGCGACTTCTTTTAGCTGATTGGCCTGAACCTGTCGCAGGTGCTCGGCCACGATCTGCTGCGCGAGCGTATTCTGCGGATCGAAGGCTTTGAGTTGTAGGAGCAGGCATTCGCGCAGGTCGCGCGCGCCAACGCCGATGGGGTCGAAATCCTGGACGACCGCCAGGGCATCGTCGAGATCATCCTGCGAATATTTTCCGTCCTGCGTCAGCTCTTCGGTGGAAGCGGTGAGGTAGCCGTTCTCATCGAGATTGCCGATGATGCTCTCGGCGATTTCCTTCACGGTGTCCGAACAGATGGTGACACTCAATTGCCAGGCGAGGTGATCGGTAAGGCCGCTGGGAGAGGATAAGAATTTTTCAAAGGAAGGCCTCTCGGAGACTTCGCGTTCCTGCGATTTGCCTCCGTCGCCGCCGGTATCCAAATACTGATTGAAGAAGGTGCCGACGTCGAATTCGTCAAAGGGGTTGGACTCCGGCTTGTCCGGAACCTTCTCCGTTTCCGCCTTCAGAAATGTTTCGTCGCTGTAGTTGTCGGTTTGGGTCGGCTCTTCGCTCAGTTCTTCGAGCACCGGATTGGCGATCATCTCTTGATTGATCATCTCGCGCAGTTCGAGGCGGTTCAGCGCCAGGACGCTGACCATCTGGACGAGTCCCGGCGTCAGAATCTGCTTCTGCGAGACGCGGAGATTAAGTTTGAGTCCTTGCCAAGCCATTCCGGTTAATTTCCCATCCTTCGCAAGATGCGGCCACGACTTACGGCCACGAGCGATGCCGAGCAAGTCGGACGCCGCAGCCGAACCGAGTATGCGCCAAACATCCGGCCGATGCGCGCCATCGCAGGCAATGGAACGCTAATTGAGCCGGAAGTGGTCGCCGAGATACACCCGGCGCACCTCAGGATCGCTGCTCAACTCGTCCGGTGTGCCCTTACGGAATATTTTGCCACTTTTCAGGATATATGCGCGGTCGGTGACGTTGAGGGTTTCGCGGACGTTATGGTCCGTAATGAGTACTCCGATGCCGGTGCGCGCGAGGTCTCGGATGATCTCCTGTAAGTCCTTTACGGTGAGAGGGTCGATGCCGGAAAAGGGTTCGTCCAGCAGAATAAAGTGTGGTTGGAGCGTGAGCGAGCGCGCGATTTCGAGCCTGCGCCGCTCGCCGCCGGACAAGGTGTAGGCTTTGCTGGTGCGCACGGTCTCGAGGCCCATCTGCACCAAGAGCTCTTCCAGGCGGTCGCGTTGCTGCTCGGGGGTCAAGGGCAGGGTCTCCAGCACGGCCAACAGGTTCTGTTCGCTGGTCAATTGCCGGAACACTGAGGGCTCTTGCGGCAGGTAGCTGATCCCGCTGCGCGCCCGCAAATACATTGGTAAATCCGTGATTTCATTGTCGTTAAGCAACACCCGGCCGGAATCTGGCCGTGCCAGCCCTACGATCATATAAAAAGTGGTGGTTTTCCCCGCGCCGTTCGGCCCTAGCAGGCCGACCACTTCGCCTTGGCCTATTTCTACTTCAACGTCGTCCACAACCTTACGACCACGATAGGACTTGCTTAACTCAATGGCCTGGAGCTTCTGCATACCTCGCCAAGTTTACCGGGTGGGACGCCCTATCTGTCTTTGTCGACGCGATGCCGGGTCAAAATACGTGGACCATTTTCCGAATCGACGATGATCGTATCATCCGCTAAAAAGAAGGTCAATTGACGGCCGACTGTGGTGCCATCCGTGCCGTCGTAAAGCGTGGGCATTCCGCCGGTCATGACGAATTTTCCGTCAGAGGCGGTGTACACACCGTGTTCCGCCACGGCTTTACGCCCACCCTCTTCAACGGTGACCCCGCCATAGCCGATAGCTTTGCTGATTTGCTGCGGCGCGGCGGACGTCTTGCCATCTCCGTGCGGCCCTTCATTGGCGCCCCGCGTGAAATACAGGTCCACGATCGGCGCGCGCATCTTCTGATCCTGCGATATCGCAATGACGTCGTGTTCGAGGTGCGCATGATTCTCTAAATCGTTGTACACGAGCGACTGCGCGGTTACATGCCACAGGTTGCTCTTCTTATTGCTGGCGGGCGGCCCTGACGCCGGCGGTCCCGAGGGAGGCGATGCCGCACCAGAGGTCTGCACGACCGTAGGCCCCGCGCCGACCGCAGGCGTCGCAGGCGACTGTGGGAATACGGCGCGAATGCTTCCGTTGGCGTTCATCACGCGCGTCTCGCGCAGCAACTCGATGGCGTCCGCCTCCAGCACCGACTCCCCCTGCCACATCCGCGCGTGGCCGGTATACAGAGCGCGGCCGGTCTGAGAGTTTCCCTGCAGCGCGTCCGAAGTTACATGCGTCGGAGCGGGCGCCAACTGGACCGCGCTATCGTGCGCGGAAAAGTCCGTCGAGCGTACCGCTCCCTCGGCGCGAATATCGCCGGTGTTCTGCACAAATACGATGCGCGCCGCAGCGGTCTCCGTGGTGGCATCGCGCACAAACGCATGTCCGGTCAACGTCGCGGTCTGCTCGACGCGCCGGAACGTGGCGTGGTCGGAGCGCCCATTGCGGTCCGCCTCGCGCAATTTCACGTTGCCATTCAAGTCCATCTGCGACCATCCGCCCGCCGGCAGCAGTTGCGCAATGCCGCTCTGTGCCGTAGCCGTCTGCGTCGGCTTGCCTTCCATGGTCCGTTCCGTCTGCACGTGGCCGTCGGCCTGCAGTTGTTTTGGCTTACCCACGGCATCAAAAGCCAGCTGCAGTTTGTCCGCCGACAGGGTGGTATGAGCCACGGTAACGGGTTCAGCGCCGCCAGCACCATTCGCGACGTTCGACTTATTTTTCGCGGTAACGGACACTCCCGCCGCTTTCGGTGTCGGCGCTCCGGTGATGCTCTTCCCGCTGCTGTCGGTCCATTCCATGCGTCCCGGCGCCAGGGTTTCGGCTTGCATAGGACGGCTCTGCTCGTTCTCCTGGCCGCCGCTGAACGCCAGGCGTAGCGCAGTGGTATGCAGCGTGCGCGAATCCCCGCTCGCGGTGGCCAACGATTTCAGCACCACATTGCCGCGCAAATTAAGTTCCCGCACCTGGTTTACGCGAGGCCACATGGCCACCGTGGCGTCCTCTGAAGTGGCGTCATCCCGCTCCGCGTCCGTCAGCCGCACGCTTTTCACCGCCCCTTGCGCTTCCGCCGCGGTCACCCAGCCGCCGGGCGCGAAGTCCGCAGTCAAACGGTCCGCGTTGACCTGCATCGTTCCTGCGTCGCCGCGCGAAACCATTTGCGGCTGCTGATCGTTGACGTTGCCGGAGGCGATCAACTTCTGGGCGCGAAATTGCGCGTCCAGTTCCATGGTCAACTCCGCGGAAGTCAGCCGCGTGGTTTTGGACTCCGCCGTCGCCGGCCCTTGCACGTCAATGAGTCGTGAGGCGCGTGCAAAATCCAGGCTCGAACCGGTCACCAGTACCTCTTCGCCACCCTCCGCGGAATCTTCGGCGGGGGCCGGCACCGGCGATTTCGACTTTCTGAGCGATTGCGGTTTTCCGGGCGCCTTCGACTTTCCGGGCGCGGCGGTGGTGGGCGGCGGCCGCAACCTCAGGTGCACATCCTTCAGCAGCTTCACCGTTCCGGCTTCCGACTGATATTCCATCCCCACGCCATCGCCGCCGCCGTTCGGGAAATCAAAGGTCACTGGCTCTGCCGTCGAGGCCATGCCACTGGCGCGATTGAAGCTGACGGCGCGGGTCTGCACGTGCATGACCTGTGGAATCGTTGCCGCCAGCCCATCTTTTGCGGATTTATCCACCTTCTCAGCGTCCGCCGCACTCTCGAGGTCCATACGAACTGCTCCGCTGCAAACCACGTTGCCGTCGGTCTTGCCATACTGGCAACTCTGCGTGTGAATCACGTCATGCCGGTCGCCATTCTTGCCAAAAATGGTGATGACCACGGCCTCCAACTCCGTTGAATCGCGATCCTTGAAATCCGTGGACTTCGAGGCTTCCACGGTAAACACCTTGCGATTCCCCTCCACCTTGGAAAAATTCAGGCCATTTGACTGCCGCGAAACGTTGGCCGCCGCCGCCGCCGGCGCATTCTTGCGCTCCACGCGCGCCTTCCACCCGCGCTGCAGATACACCCCGGCGGTCACCAGGGCCAGGACCAAAGCTACGCCCGCCGACCATCGCGCATAGCGCGCCGCTTCACTGCGTTTCATATTTTTAGTTAAACAAAATTCCACGCCGCTGTATAGAACAGGAGTATTGAGGAGGTTTGCATGGGCAGGTGTCGCGCGCGGTTTCCGCGTTCAGCGATGCGACGCTGTTTTGGCCATTGTGGTGTTCAGGGGGACAACCAGTTAGGCGCCTTCGCGCCGCCGTTCCACGGTAACCTTCTTCGTCGGATCCGCCGGCGCCTCGAACTCCGCATCAAACTCGCTATCCGCCAGCGGCTTGGCGCCCGGCAGCGTGTCCGGCAAAATCCCAATGTTGGCAGCCGCCACGCTGTCCCGGCTATTGTTCTTCACCAGGTACATGGCTTCGTCCGCCAGGTGCAGCAGTCCCTCTTTCGTTCGTGAATCCACCGGATACGACGCCACACCCAAACTCGGCGTCACGCGAATGCTCAAACCTTCCGGCGCAAGCCACTTGGTATTGCGAATCAGCTTATGCAACCGCCGCGCCACGTTCAGCGCATTCTCTTTCGAGGTTTGCGGCAGCAGAATCACAAACTCGTCCCCACCATAACGAAACGCGAAATCGATCAACCGGCAGCGCGATTTCAGCGCATTGCCAATCTCCGCCAGCAGCCGCGAACCGACCAAATGCCCATGCGTATCGTTCACCTGCTTGAAATGATCCAGGTCGATGAACACCAGGGAAAATTCGTAGTTATACCGCTGCGAACGGTAAATCTCCGTCTCCAGGATGAAGCCCATGTGCCGGGCGTTATACAGCGACGTGCAATCGTCGGTGATGGTCAGCTCATGAATGCGCTTCACGTGGCGCGCGTTCTCCAGCGCAATGGCCGCAAAATCGGAGAGCGCTTCGAGCAACTTCAAGTCGCGAGGATCAAATCCGTCCTGGCCGACGCAGTTGATCAGCTCAATCACGCCCAGGCAGGTGTCGCGGAACTTCACGGGCACGGCCACAATCGATTGCGTCTCGGTTTTGGTCTTTTCGTCTACCTGCGAGAAAAATCGCGTGTCTTTCGAGGTGTCCGGCACCACCACGGTTTCGCCGTGCTCCGCCACCCAACCCGCGATACCTTGCCCCACCTTGACACGCACATCTTTCAGCGCCTGCGAAGCCTTTCCCACGGCCAGCTCAAAATACAGCTCCTGCTTCTCCTGGTCGAGCAGCAGCAGCGACCAGTTGTCCGGGCGCAGAAATTCGTCGATTTTCTCCATGATGGTGCGGAGCACCTGATCGAGCTGCAGCGACGAAGTGAGCGCCTTCCCCAGTTCCTGGAAGACCGCTACCTCTCCCGCTTCGCGCTGCTCGAAAGACACCGCCAGATTTCGGCGGCGCTCCACCACCGGAAATTGCTTTACTTCCTCCACGCGTGGTCGGCCCTGTTCCTCTAGAATTTTGTTCCAGCACGCAACGCCCGGCAGGGCGGCGCAGGGCGCACACCCCCGGGAAAATGCGATTACCCGCCAGTATAGGCGCCCCGGAAAAAGGCACGCAACCCACTCGTGGTACAGGCGTGGCCTTCTTGCCATCCTCTTTGGAGCGTTCGTCGCAGTCCCAAAATAGGTCCACAATTCCCGCGAGAGCTCGGGCGGACCTTGCTGTCCTCCGAAAAGCCCGAAAATTTTCACCGCCGTTCTCCCTCCACCGCTAAGAATCCCGTCGCTTCAGTTACACTGTTCCTCAGTGTTTTTAGGCACGCGGCACGGGGGCAAGCTCGAGTTATGGCCAAGGGCGGTTTCGGTCAGCGGCTGAAGCGCGAACGCGAGATGCGCGAAGTGTCGCTCGACGAACTCACCAAATCTACGCGCATTTCTCAGCGCTTCCTCGAAGCCCTCGAGAATGAAGAGTGGTCGAAACTGCCCGGCGGCGTTTTCGGACGCGGCTTTGTCCGGACCATCGCGGGTTATCTGGGACTCGACGAAGAAGAACTACTCGGCGAGTACGATTTGGCGCGCGGGGATTTGTCCCGCGGCTCCGCCAAGCCTGACAACCCCATCCCCGCCACCCCGGCATGGATTCCCGCGCTTGTCGTTGCGGTGGTGCTGGCGCTACTCGTGGGCCTTTTTTTTGGCGGGCGCTACGCCTGGCGTTGGTATGCCGCGCACCGTGCCGCTCAGCACACCTCAGCGTTGGCCGACCCGGTAGACCCCGCGCTTGCGTGGCCACCTCGGGCTGGGTCTGGGGCTTCTCCCACGACGACCGCGATCGCGAATCCGGCGGATTCTACGCCTGGATTA
>Ga0181537_10005535_pt1 | contig 10201 bp, 8 predicted proteins | sample PEATcosm2014_Bin_39_FD_119765 | JGI IMG/M metagenome (GOLD analysis project Ga0181537, IMG submission 119765) | Peatland microbial communities from MTU Mesocosm Facility, Houghton, MI, USA - PEATcosm2014_Bin23_10_metaG | ecosystem: Environmental > Terrestrial > Soil > Wetlands > Peat | place... | reverse complement strand
TCCCGCCGCGCGCTTATTCCGCGCGGCGCCAAACCTCGTAACCAATCTCTCTCGATATCAGGCCGTCACGTATGTGAAAGTTATGAATGAGACGCATCTTTACTTTGGTTCCGATCGGGTATGGACAATTCTCGAACGCATCCCCGGTAATCTTAAAGCTGGCGTAGGAATCGTCGAACACCCGGTCCGGAGTTGCAAACCGCTCGACAGGAGTAAATTCGAAATCAACAACATTGTGGAATACGCGCAGATACATTTTCTTTATCGTCTCGCGGCCCGCGTATGAAACCTTACGCGCGGGCGCCTCCCACACTGCGTCATCGGTATAGAGGCGGATACATTCGTCAATTCGGTCGGGATTTTCCTCCTGCAAATGCATTTCTACGACATCCAACGCGTGCCGAACCTTTTCCTCGTAAGTTCGCGCGTCGTGACGAGCCGCGATGAGGCTATCGACCGTTACCTTCGATTTTTCAACGAGTGCCGTCATTGGGCGTCCTCCGATTGTGAGCGCCTATTTTCCAGCGGGTTGGCGCGACATCCCGCTTGGCTCTTGCGCGCCATAGTGAGCGAATGCAATCCCATCTGCAAGAGTTCGCCGCCTCCGGCGTTCGCCTTGCTGCTCTTTGCCTCCGCCGGGATTTATCGCATAGCCGTGGGCTTTGCGAAAATTATATGGCAAGGAAGCCATCGTCTATTGCACGATCAATAGCGATGTTTTGCAAAATCGAGGCGGATTGATCACGTAAATGCTCAACGGCGAGCCGCCTGCGCAACGTCCTCAGCGACCGGAAGCCTCATCAAGCCAGATTGGCGACCTCGCGGTGCAAATCCAGCAGTTGGGGAATCGTTTCCGGGGATCTTCGTCCGAAGCCGCATTCCGTAGCGATGCCGAAATCGGAAACAATTTTCTTGGCCGTAGCTAGACGTCGGTTCGCCCCCGCGACGCCGTCCGTAAGATGGATAAGACCCAAATATAATTCGGTTTTGGCCGGAAGCTTCAGCTGTTTGAGGGGTTCGAAGTAGGCCGCGTCATCCCGGTCGCGGGGCACGGGCAAATGCACGAACGCAATCGGGTGTTTGATGCCGGCAACGAGCGCATGCATCAAATCGACCATCAACTTCGTGTCCTTTGGCTCAACGACATGTTTGTGGCCGGGATCGCCATAACAAAGATGAAGACCTAATTCGGCTTCTTGTGGAATGCCCTCGCTGACCCGGGCGATCGACGCGACAAGCGCCTCCATGGGAATAGCTTTGGCCAATTCGGGGTTCTCAAGGATGAAACAGAGTTCGGCCGCGATGTCCCATTGAACGGCAAGATCGTACGGCGGTATTGCCGAGAGCATTTCCTCGATTTCGGTTTTCAGACGCTTTTCGTAGGCGGGCCAGGTCGATTGAAAGGAAGAGGGCTCGCAGAACGACATGACTACCGCAATCGGGGTGGGCAGGCTTACTTGAAAGCGCGTCTCGGCTGGAATTTTGCCGTCGGCCCGCATTTTCTTGAAAGTTTGGTAGGAGCTAATTGCCGCCGATGCGTATCCGAGCGGCCCGAAGGCGACATTCTTTTCGGCTCCTGGCGCAACCCGGTAGAGTTGAAAGTGATAGCCGCCTTGTAGTTCGCGCGTGCCGCCTTTCTCGAGACCCTTGGCTTTTTTAACGACGTCGGCTTGCCACATGATCCAATCTTTGCGCTCACCCGTTTCGCCGTCCGGGATGCGCTTGGCTAAACTCCCGAGCTTGGATCCGACAGCTTCGAAGACTGCCGACGCCGACTGCAGCGGCACGCTACCGACAAGCAGAATCGACCGCTCTCTTGTGTTCGACATTTCCTCTCCCTCCCTTTGACAGTCTTTTTGCAGATCATCTCGAACGCGCTTCCCCTCGTAAGCGAGGGCATCGGGAGCGTAAGCGCTCCGTCGCGGCCCGCCTCGAATGCATTAAACAGGAGGGGTTCGAGCGAATTTTTCAGTTTGAGGTAACGTGAGGCAGGAACGGTTGCCTGTATTGCACGATTGATGGCGCTTTTGCACAATCGAAGCACCAATTCACTGAGCACATCCTGACCCGGAAGGGCGATCAGCGTTCGCGACGGATGGCGCCAGGCGTACGGCCGGTCACGCGCCGCATCATGCGGGTCATATGTTGTTGGTTGCTAAACCCACATTGCGCAGCAATCTGAGCCAGCGATAGATCGGTCGAAATCAGCAAAACATTGGCGCGTCTCACACGTGCATTTAGGACGTATTGGTAAGGCGCAAGCTTCATGCTCCGCTTGAACTCGCTGTTCAACCGCCCGGTACTAACACCGGCGGCCTTGGCGATTCCAGCCAGAGTCAGATTCTCGCCCAGACATTCTTCGATATACTCAACCGCACGGTTGCATTGTTGAGGCGTCAACTTCCTTGCGTTGTTCGCGCCGAGGGGCCGTCCGGAAATGTAGTTTCGCACCAGATAGCCGGCAGCAGTGCGTGACAGCGTTTCAGCATAAAACACTGTCGGCCGGCCAAGGCGTGTCCAATATCTTCCGTATCTCATGGGCAATCGTTTGGAACATTTCGTCCATCGCGCCGACGAATGGCCGCAGCGCAAATGTGGCCTGCGATCCGAACATGTCACAATGAATTTCGCGAACAAGTTCGTCGCGGATGTAAAGGTGCATAGTGTCGTACTGTCGACCCTGCGACGAAGTACGAATGCTGAAATCCGCACCACCTGGCGTGATAGTCGCACTGCCTGGCGGTAAAATCTGCTCCTGAAGTTCACCGGCTATTCGTCGCGTGAACCGAACGGGTTTATTCAATGGGGTTACGATGAGGTGATCCTTAACCGCGGCAATGGACGCCTCGTAGGGAGCCTCAGAGCAAATACAGGCAAACAGCGACGTCCAGCCGGCATTTTCGCTCGAGCAATGCACCAGATTGGGCGGCTGATGTGCCACCCGGTGGGTTTCCAAATAAGGAAAGGGCGAACGCGTCATCCTCCGGACCCGGAATAAAGATGCCCGAGACTTTTCTTTTATATGTACCACAATTTCGCATCAGTGACACCCCCGAAATCGGGCCGCCCGCCAACCTCTCGCTGCAGATGACGCCCGTGTCCGAAGTTTCCTCGCATCGGTGGGGGGAAACATGTGGTGCTCAGGTCTCCCCATCACTTTCCCCATCTGGTGGTGGATGCGTTTAATCCCCTCCTTGAAGAATTTATGGCTTCCGCCGAGGCCCCGGCCCAGGGACAACGTTCCGGGGGGACGTCATAAAATTGATCCGCTAAAGCGATGCGACCCAATCTTGACGGGCCTGTCAAAACGATTTGGTAAGCGCTCGTCTGATTGCAAACAGGCGTGGCCCGAGATCGACGGCGTCGACGACGGCGACTATAAACAGCACACCGCCAGTGACGACGTCCTGAACCGCGGGTGGTGTGCCGACAGCGTTCAAGCCGGCGCTGAGCAAGCAAAGTACGAGCACGCCGCCGACCACGCCCAGCGGAGTTCCTTTTCCGCCCGTGAGCGACACGCCGCCAATGATCGCCGCCGCAGTCGCCGGCACAAGTGCGTCCGTTAGCGCGACACCGGAAGCGGCAGCAAGGCTGTAGCTCAATAGTGAGCCAGAGAGTGCGGCGAGCGCCCCGGAGCAAGCAAAAACAGCGGGGATGATGGCATCGGTGCGCACCCCCGAAACCAAGGCGGCGCGACGATCGCTGCCGGTGGCGTAGACATCTCGGCCGCCGCGCGTGCGCGCCATGAAAAACGCCGCGATCAGGAACGCGCCAAGAGCAATCAGGCTGCGCAGCGAAAAGACATAGAGGATTGGCTGGTTTACTGCGAGGGCAACATCCATCCGCGGATAGGTGATCGACAGATTGCCTGTGACCACATAGGCCAGCCCACCCAAAGTGAGGAGACCGCCGAGCGTCACGCCAATCGAGCCAAGCCGCAGCCACACCATGATTGCGCCTTGGAACGAACCCCAAATGACGCCGAAAAGCACGGCGAGCGCCACGCCGAGCGCGGGATACTGCGCGCCGGTAAGGACCGCAATACAGCCGGACAGGCTGAGCATGCCGCCGACGGAAAGATCAAATTCACGGATTATCATCGACAGGCCGAGGCCGAGCGCGATCGGCCCGATCGTGGCGAATTGCTGGAGCACGCTGAACAGGGTCGCTGGGGTGAGGAATAAGCCGCGGCCACCATCCAAGACCCACAGCAGAACCGCAATCAAGAGCAGCAGACCATAAGGACGTGCCGAACGATTGGTGAACAGCGAGCGCACGTCCATTCACTCGCCCTCCGCAAGCGTTTGCACCATGATCACGAACAGTACGATGACGCCTATGCAGAGATATTGAATCTGCGTCGAAAAGCCGTGCAGCAGCAAAAGAACCTGGCAGATCGCGATGATGAATGCGCCGACCAAGGTACGAACGGCTGAACCTTCGCCGCCGACAATCGAGGTGCCACCGACTAGAACGGCGCTGATGGCGCTGTAGTCGTAGCCAAGACCGAGCTCAAGGTCGCCGCTGGAGTAACGTGCGGCCATCAAAATACCTGCCACCGCGGTACACAAGCCCGCCCCGACATAGGCGCCAAGCACTATGCGCGCCGGTTCTAGCCCGCTGGCGAGCGCAGCGCGCCAGTTGCTGCCGACCATGTAGAGCTGGCGGCCAAACCTCGTAAACGACAGAACCACCTGGACGACAACAACGGTCGCGATAAAGGCTGCGAGCGGCATCGGAACGCCAAAGATGTGGCCCCTTAGCGCCGCCGCCGCGTCGCCCTGCGGATAGATTCCCTGCCCTTGGGTAATTAGCGTCGCGCCGCCCGTGATCAACGCAAGCGCCGCCATACTGACGATGATTGGATTGGCTCGAAAATAGCCGATCACCGCCCCCTGAAAGCCGGTGATCGCGGCGCCAAAAGCCATCGCTGTTAGCAACGCAGCGGTCAAACCCAGCGGCAGCGCCGCCATGAAAACCATGCCGCTCGTCGACAACGTCGCACCAAGCGCAAACGACATGATGTTCCCACTGAGGGTAATAAAAGTCATGCCGATAGCCACGCAGCCGATAAAGGACGTGGTATTAAGCAGCGAGAACAGGCTTACGGCGGTGAAAAAGCCGGGCGTCGATACGGCGGCAGCGATCAGTATCAGCACCGCGGCTGCGCGGATCGCGAATAAGATACGGCCGCGCCGCGAATACGGTAACGACAAACGCCAAGCGTGTCGCCAGCCTGCCGATAGCGCCTGTTCGCTCATCAGCGGGTCACGCGCGTGGTTCCATCGGATGAGTGATATCGGCGACTATACGATGCATCGTGACTTCGCCGCGGGCATATCGGCCGACGCGCCGGCCCCGATAGAGCGTGATTATGATATCGCCAACGCCGAGAATTTCTTCCAGATCGCTTGACGCCATCACCAGCGTATAGCCTTCCTCGCAGAACGACCGCATCAGCCGGTAGATCTCCGCGCGCGCGCCGACATCGATGCCGCGGGTCGGCTCGTTCATCAACAGCACGCTGCCGGTGCGCCGCTCAAGGCAACGGCCGAACGCCAGCTTTTGCTGATTGCCGCCACTCAACTCGTCGGCGCGTGAGCGCAGGCGCCGACGATCGATTCCAATGCGGTGGGCGATCCGCGACGCGATGGCACGCAAAGCTCCGCCGCGCAAAAAACCGAAAAGCGAAAATTCGCGCAACCGCGTCGCCGCGAGGTTATGTAAAACGCTGAGACGGCGGAAAACACCCTCCGCGGCGCGATCGCCGGAAACGTACATAATCCCGCGTTGCGCCGCCCGGACGGCCGAACCAAGTTTAAGCGGCTTGCCGTCGAGCGTAACGCGGCCGTCAGCGTCGTGGACCAAACCGGCAAGCGCGGCCACTATTTCCGCGGCTCCCGAGCCGACCTGACCGGCAATGCAGACTATCTCGCCGCTTCGAGCGTTCATGGCGAAATCCGTGACGACGCCCGGAAGCGACAGTCCCTCGACATGAAGTGCGGAAGCTCCGTGCGTGGGCGTCTCCTGCGGATACATCTCGCCGCTCGGACGACCGAGCATCATCTCGATCAGCATGCCGCGATCGAGCTCTTCACGGGATCGTGTCGCGACCAACTCACCGTTGCGCAGCACGGTTACCCGATCACAAATCGTGTAGACCTCAGCCAAGCGATGAGTGATGTAAAGCACCGACCTGCCCTCGCGCTTGACAGCGAGTAAGGCGGCAAAGATGCGCTCGATCTCAACATCCGTAAGCGTCGCCGTCGGCTCGTCGAGAATGAGGACGCGTGCGTCGCGCGTGAGCAGCCGGGCGATTTCGACGAGCTGCCGCTCGCCCATCCCAAGCGTCGCCACCGGTGCGTCGAGCGCAATGTAACCCGCACCAAGAAGGTTTAATGCTTCGGCAGCACGTCGGCGTAGCTCTGGTCGTTTGTGCAGGAACGGCACCCGCAGCGAGCCAAGCCAGATATTATCTTCGACCGAAAGATCCGGGCACAGGCTCAGCTCCTGCGCCACAATGGCAATACCTTGCTCTTGCGCTTGGCGCGGCGTCGCAATTGAAACCACGGCGCCGTTTACAAAAATGTTCCCCGCATCCGGGCGATAAACTCCAGTCAGAATCTTGACCAAAGTGCTTTTGCCGGCGCCATTTTCACCGCAAATGCCGTGAATCTCGCCCGGGCTGATATCCAGCGAAACGTTCCTAAGGGCCGTGACCGGGCCGAAGCTCTTGGAGAGGTGACGCACGCCCAATACGGCAGGCGCGGTCCCCGGCCGAGCATCCACTTCGCGCTGTTGCGCCACCTCACGCAGAGCTGTCGTCCCCCCGAATTCGAGACCTGACAACAGCATCGTTGCACAACGTGATTTGCGTTTCCATCCACGCCGAGAGGAGCGCCTCGCGCATAGCGGTTGGCGCTCTCTCTTGGCGACGTCTCATGGCTCAGAAAGTGCATTCCTTCTTGTATTTGTCGACGTTCGCTTTGGTAATGATATCGAGGCTTCTTGATTGTTTTTTGGGAACAGGCTGTCCGTCAAGGATCTTCTTTACGGTATTTGCCGCGTCTCTCCCCATATTGACCGGCGTCCAGTAAACGGTCGCATACATCGTGCCTTGCTCGATGTCTTGAATACCCATGGCAAGGCAGTTGCCTCCGACGATAACCAGCTCATTTTTGCCGGCCCCTAGCTTAACGCCAGCCGATTGCGCTGCCTGAACGGCCCCGTTCGCCAAAGGATCGTTCATCCCGTAAATGCCATCCAGGCCGCCTTGGCTGGAGAATCTCGCCAATAGCTGACCCGCGGCCCGCTCAGCTTCCGGGGGCGCCCAATGCGTCTCTTCCACCGCCACGACAGAGAAACCCGGATGCGCCGCTTCGAACGCTTTCTTAAATCCCGCGACGCGGACCGGCGCGACGCCTTCGTCCATACTACCCGCAATAATAGCGACTTTGGCCGATGAACGGTCCTTTAAACCGTCCGCCATTGCCTTGCCCGCCATGCCGCCGAGATTCATGCCGTCTTCGCCAACGAAGGCCGTGTAGAGATCCTCGTTAGGTATTTCTGTATTAATCAAAATAACCGGGATATGAGCTTCCTTGGCGCGCGTCAGAGCCGGGATAAGAGCCTTTTGGCTCATTATCATCATTGCTATGGCGTCCACCTTTTGAGAAATCGCATCGTCAAGCTGCCGCGCTTGCAGCGCCGGATCAAAAGGACTTTGTACGACCAGCACCTCGAAGCCATCCGCTTTCGCGGTCTCAGTAAAGCTGCGCGTCAATCCGCCGACATACTTGTCGGCTATCGGCCCATCAAGGAATGCAACCCGCTTGACGGTTTCGGCAGCACCGCACGGCAGCGTTGTCAGCGCAGCAGTTACAATACCGAATACACTTGCAAAAAGGTGTGACGATTTCATCTGGGTTTCCTCTCCTGTTCACTCTTTTTAGGCTTCCCTCACCCGGAGTTCGGGCGAGCCGCATATTTATCGTTTCATAGCTTATAGCACGGTTGGCAACCGTGCTACTCACCCAACCTTATTAAAGGCACCACGCTTCGGCAACCCTTGTCCTAATACGCAAGCATGTTGATCGTGATCGACTTCTCTTGCGTGAAAGACAGCAATTCCTCGATGCCCTCTTCTCGCCCAATGCCGGATTGCTTGTAGCCGCCAAACGGCGCTCCGAGAAAGTGCTTGCTGACTTCGTTGATCCACACAAAGCCGGCTTCCACATTCGCTGCCGCCCTGTGAGCGGTCAATAGGTCGCGCGTCCAGATAGATGCTGTTAGACCGTATTCCACCGCGTTCACCTCCTCGAACATGGTGGCTTCGTCGCTCCATTTGAACACCCCGACGACGGGCCCGAAAATCTCCTCGCGCGCGATCGTCATTGACGGCTTTACATCCGCAAAAACGGTCGGCTCGATAAAGAGGCCGTTTGCGAGCCTGGGGTCGGAAGGCTTGGATCCGCCCGTGACCAGACGAGCGCCCTCGCTTTTGGCAGAATCAATGTATTTCATGATGCGATCAAACTGCACCTTCGAGATTATCGATCCCATGGTCGTTGCCGGATCGGTTGGAATGCCCGGCTTCCAGTGCTGGATGCGGACCTTTACTCGATCCAATACAGCGTCATGGATTTTTTCATGGAGGAAAGCGCGGCTGGTTGAGCCGCAAGACTGGCCGCACCACGTAAAGTTCATTCCGCCGACGACAGCGCCGGCGACCGCGTCTGGATCGGCGTCGGCGTAGGCAATCAGTGCGTTTTTGCCCCCCAATTCGAACTGCACGTGTTTTAGCGTATCAGCCGCCGCCCGCATCACCGCCCTGCCGGTCGGAACACTCCCTATAAGCGCGATCTTGGCGACATACGGATGGCTGGCAAGCGCCGCGCCGGCCTCTTTGCCGCCGGGCACAAGATTGATCACACCAGGCGGAAGGATCCCGTCGATCATTTCAAAAAACCGCAGCGACGATAAAGGCGCCTGCTCAGGTGGTTTGATCACGAGTGTGTTGCCGGCCAGGAGAGGAGCGGCAGCTCTTCCGGATATGAAAAGGAACGGATGATTGAAGGGTACAATGCGGCCAACCACTCCGAACGGCTCGCGAACTGAGAAGTTCAGGTAATTCGGACCCATTGGAACCGAATGGCCCTTCATTTCTGTAACCAAGCCGGCGAAGAAGTCGATCAATGATGCGGCCATTTCCGCGTCACCGATCATCTCAGCGACCGGATTACCGCAATTGGCGGCATCGATCATGGCAATCTCGCCGGCGTTTTGGCGGAGCACTTCGCTGATTTTTCTCAACAGCTTTGCACGTTCAAGCGGCGGTACGCGTTTCCAATCGCTAAAGGCGGCCTTGGCTGCCTTGACTGCGGCGTCGATGTCAGCTGCGCCACCATCCGCGCAGATGCCGAGCGTTTCACCCGTTCCCGGATTGATCGTTTCAACCACCCGGCCATCTGTAGCTTGGTGCCATTCGCCGCCGTAATAGGCGCCGCGCTGTTTCGGAAGATTAAGCTTCAGCGACGTCAAAGACTTCGGCGAGACGGCGGTGTTCATGATGTTGGACCTTGATACCAATTTTTGTCGGCGTGTTCGGGGTGCGGTCTTGAGAGTGTTTGCAGCTTCGTCTGTTGACCCACCCACAGGTCTTTTCATGCTGCGCTACAGACGGATATGTTGAGCGAGCGCAAACACGGCATTCAAACGACCATCGTCGATACGTTATCCTCAGTCGGCAAGTATTCGTCCAATACGTTTTCGGTATCTCGTTATCTGGGGACGGTATTGCCGGTCAAACTGGAGCCAACGCCTGAACGGTGGCAAATGCGCTGACGACCGTGCGAGATTGGCGCACCCAAGAGCCGCATAGACACGGGCTGCGACGACACATCTTCGCGATTGATATCGCAGCGAATAGGATCCTGGCGCACGCGAGCGCTTACTTCCAGATAAACGACAACGTGACGGATGTTTGGGCCGCGATCATCGCGCCGCGTGTCCGCATAAGAACAACCAAGTTCGACACTGTGCGCCGTGGAAGATCCACGTCCCATATCCATGTTCTCGGACAAAAAACCGTCTTGCCGAATGCGGCGTGCAAGTCCCACACCGGCACCACGATGGACCGAAGCACCATTGTGAAAGATCGGACCAAGTTTCTGTGTCGTCACGTCGAACGAGTTGATGCTCT
>Ga0181537_10005534_pt1 | contig 10202 bp, 10 predicted proteins | sample PEATcosm2014_Bin_39_FD_119765 | JGI IMG/M metagenome (GOLD analysis project Ga0181537, IMG submission 119765) | Peatland microbial communities from MTU Mesocosm Facility, Houghton, MI, USA - PEATcosm2014_Bin23_10_metaG | ecosystem: Environmental > Terrestrial > Soil > Wetlands > Peat | place... | reverse complement strand
GGATAGGCGTTTTCCGGCACGTGCTTGGCGACCAGATCGTCGATCACATTGTGCCGCATGTCGGCGACGATTTCCGCCGTCACCTGCTCCTGCATCCATTCGACACGCTGATCGAAAATGACCTTGCGCTGGTCGTTCATCACGTTGTCGAACTTGAGGATGTTCTTGCGGATATCGAAATTGCGCGCTTCGACCTTCTGCTGGGCCTTTTCCAGGGCCTTGTTGATCCACGGATGGATAATCGCCTCGTTCTCCTTGAGCCCGAGCTTGGTCAGCATGCCGTCGAGCTTGTCGGTGCCGAAAATGCGCATCAAGTCGTCTTCGAGCGACAGAAAGAACTTGGAATGGCCGGGGTCGCCCTGGCGTCCGGAACGGCCGCGCAACTGGTTGTCGATGCGGCGGCTTTCGTGCCGCTCGGTGCCGAGCACGCAAAGCCCGCCGGCGGCCAGCGCCTTGTCCTTCAATCGCGCGATTTGCGCACGAATAGCCGCGGCGCGCGGACCTTTCTCGCGCTCGTGCGGATCTTCGATATCGGCCAGTTCCTGGCGGATACGCATGTCGGCATTGCCGCCGAGCTGAATATCGGTGCCGCGGCCAGCCATATTGGTGGCGATGGTAATGGCGCCGGGCACGCCCGCTTGCGAAACGATGTAGGCTTCCTGCTCGTGGTAGCGGGCATTGAGGATGGCAAACACTTTGGCCTTGGAAGCGCCCTCGTCGCCCGAATAGAGCGCGGCAAAAGCATTGGGGTCGGAAAAGTCGTGCTGCTCCCAACCTTCCTTGCGTAACATTTCGGCAAGCTGCTCGGATTTCTCGATCGAGGTGGTGCCGACCAAGACCGGCTGGCCGCGCGTCTTGCAGTCCTCGATCAAAGCCAGGATGGCGCGGAATTTCTCGATCGCCGTGCGATAGACCTCGTCGTCGTCGTCAAGGCGGATCATCGGCATATTGGTCGGAATTTCGAGAACCTCCAGCGCGTAAATGTCCTGGAATTCGTCAGCCTCGGTGGAGGCGGTGCCGGTCATGCCGGCGAGCTTCTCATACATCCGGAAATAGTTCTGGAACGTGATCGAGGCGAGCGTCTGGTTTTCCGGCTGAACCGGCTGATGCTCCTTGGCCTCGAGCGCCTGGTGCAGACCTTCCGAATAACGCCGGCCCGGCATCATGCGGCCGGTGAACTCGTCGATGATGACGACTTCGCCATTGCGCACGATGTAGTCCTTGTCGCGTTGAAATAGCTTATGTGCGCGCAACGCCTGGTTCACGTGATGGACGACGGAGACGTTCTCGACATCGTAAAGCGAATCGGATTTGAGCACGCCTGCTCCGCGCAGCGCTTGCTCCATCTTCTCCATGCCGAGCTCAGTCAGATTGACCGTGCGCTGCTTCTCGTCGAGCTCATAGTCGGCCTTGTCGAGCTTCGGAATATAGGTGTCTATGGTATTGTAGAAGTCGGAGCGGTCGTCGAGCGGGCCGGAAATAATAAGCGGGGTGCGGGCTTCGTCGATCAGGATCGAATCGACCTCGTCGACGATGGCGTAGCTGTGCCCGCGCTGGACCATGTCCTCGAGCCGGTACTTCATATTGTCGCGCAGATAGTCGAAGCCGAGCTCGTTATTGGTCGCGTAAGTGACGTCGCAGTCGTATTGCTTCTTGCGTTGCTCGTCGTCGAGACCGTGCATGATGACGCCGACCGTCAGGCCGAGGAATTTATAGATTTGGCCCATCCATTCGGAGTCGCGCTTGGCGAGGTAGTCGTTGACGGTAACGACGTGAACGCCGCGGCCGGCCAGCGCGTTGAGATAGACCGGCAGCGTTGCCACCAGCGTCTTGCCTTCACCGGTCTTCATCTCGGCGATCTTGCCCTCGTGCAACACCATGCCGCCGATCATCTGGACGTCAAAATGGCGCTGGCCGAGCGTGCGCTTGCCAGCCTCGCGAACGGTGGCGAAAGCCGGCACCAGAATGTCGTCGAGCGATTTGCCTTCGGCGAGCTGTTTCTTGAATTCGTCGGTGCGAGCGCGCAAGGCGTCATCGGACAGCGCTTCCAGCTCTTTTTCCAGCGCGTTGATGGCATCGACGCGCGGCCGATAAGTACGGATCCGTCGTTCGTTGGACGAGCCGAACAGTTTGCGGGCAACAGCGCCGATCATCGCATCGTCATCCTTTTAGAATTCCTGCCGGCGCGCCAGGCTCTGATTGTCACGCACGATCTTGTCCGAAACCCGGTTCCCAATATTGCCTAATAATGCTCTGAGGTTTATCGCCGTGGCACCTGTCCAACCGGCGGAAAATGCGGCGTTATTTTGGCTTCTGCAAGGCGACTGAATGTCCCGAACTCTGGTGTTGAGATAAGAGGGGGTCGATTTGTTGTCAATGCAAGCCGCCCGGTCACGCGCTCGTTAAGAGCCGGCGCGATTCTGCCATTGCCAAGGCCCGGGGATTCGGCGAGTAATCCGCGCCGACCACGAACCGGACGGTAAAGTCCGTTACCCTCACAAAACCCGGCAATCCCGGCAATCTGCCCTTTTTGTCAAAGGATCGCGTTTTATGGCTTCCACCCGTCCGCACGTTGCCCGCGCGCTCGGCGCTCTGGCGCTCGCAGCATTCCTGCTCGCCCCGCTCACCGCGCCGCGGGCGCAGGATTCCGATCCGGTCGTCGCCCGCGTCAATGGCTTCGATATCCGCCAGAGCGACCTTACGCTCGCCGAAGACGAGATCGGCGGCAACTTGCCGCAAATGCCGCCGGAGCAAAAGCGCGAATACCTCATCACCTATCTCGGCGACGTGGTCTTGGTGGCGCAGGCCGCCGATCAGCAAAAGCTCGGCGACCGCACCGACGTCAAGCACCGGATCGAATTCGAGCGCAATAAGGTGCTGATGGAAACGCTGCTGCAGCAGGTCGGCCAGGCCGCGCTGACCGACGAGGCGATGCACAAAGTCTACGACGACGCCGTCAAACAGATGGCGCCCGAACAGGAGGTGCACGCTCGCCATATCCTGGTTCCGACCGAGGACGAGGCCAAGGCGATCGAAGCCGAGCTGAAGAAGGGCGGCGATTTTGCCACACTGGCCAAGGAAAAGTCGAAAGACCCGGGGGCCGCCGAAGGCGGCGATCTTGGCTATTTCACCAAGGACCAGATGGTGCCCGAATTCTCCGCAGTCGCCTTCAAGCTCGACAAGGGACAGATTTCCGACCCCGTGCATACGCAGTTTGGCTGGCACATCATCAAGGTCGAGGACAAACGCACCAAGCCCACTCCGACTTTCGACGAGGTCAAGAGCCAGCTCGAAAACTACGTCACCCACCGCGCTCAGGCCGAACTCGTGAGCAAACTACGCAGTGCCGCCAATATCGAGCGCCTCGACCAGCCGGCGGCAACGCCGGACCCCTCGACGCTCAATCCGGCCGCGCCGGCGAAGAAGTAAGTCGAATTACCTCTTGCGGGTTGCATCGAAAAGCTGTCATTCCGGCCGAGCGAAGCGAGAGCCGGAATCCATAACCCCAGCATCGCCAATTGGACCGATGGCGTCGTGGTTATGGATTCCGGGCTCGCGAGCGTTGCTCGCGCCCCGGAATGACTGAAGATGTCGATTTCCCCCCTCGCCCCGACATCGATCCCCGAACTGCCGGCGATCGCTGGCGCGCGCTTCGCCACCGCGGCCGCCGGCATCCGCTACCCTGATCGCACCGACGTAATGTTGGCGGTTTTTGACCAGGGAACCAGCGTGGCGGGAGTCTTCACCCGCTCCAAATGCCCCTCGGCGCCGGTCGATTGGTGCCGCACCAGAATCCGGGGCTTGCGCGCCCGGGCGCTGGTCGTCAATTCGGGTAACGCCAACGCCTTTACCGGTAAAAGCGGTCGTGAAGCCTGTGCCTTCACCGCCAAGCTTGCGGCCGCGGCGGTCGGCTGCAAGGTCGCCGAAGTGTTTCTGGCCTCGACCGGCGTCATCGGCGAGCCGCTGCCCGCGCACGCCTTCGCCGGCGTTATGACCAAACTCGTCGCCGCGGCGACGCCCGACGGTTACGGCGAAGCCGCCAAGGCCATCATGACCACCGACACATTCCCGAAACTCGCCACCGCGAGCGCGCGGATTGCCGGAGCGACGGTCACCATCAATGGCTTCGCCAAGGGCGCCGGCATGATCGCGCCCGACATGGCGACGATGCTGGCTTTTATCTTTACCGACGCGCCGATTGCGGCTCCCGTGCTGCAGACGCTTTTGCGTGCCGGCGTCGCCGACACATTTAACGCCGTCACCATCGACGGCGACACCTCGACCTCGGACACGGTGCTGGCATTCGCCACTGGGGCGGCGGCCGCGGCGCCGCGCATCAAAAGCGTCCACGACCCGAGGCTGGTGCCATTCCGCAAGGCCTTCGACGCCGTGCTTGCCAATCTCGCCGAGCAAGTGGCGCGCGATGGCGAGGGCGCCCGCAAGCTGGTCGAGATCGTGGTCGAAGGCGCGGTGTCAAAACATTCGGCGCGCCGCATCGCGCTGTCGATCGCCAATTCGCCGCTTGTAAAGACCGCAATCGCTGGCGAGGACGCCAATTGGGGCCGCGTAGTCATGGCGGTCGGCAAGGCCGGCGAGCCCGCCGACCGCGACCGGCTGTCGATCTGGTTCGGCGGCATCCGCGTCGCGCATAAGGGCGCGCGCGATCCCGGCTATGACGAGGCCGCGGTCTCCGCCGCGATGAAACGGCCGGAGATCGCGCTCAAGGTCGCGCTTGGCCTCGGCAAGGGCCGCGATCGCGTGCTGACCTGCGATCTGACAAAGGAATATATTGCGATCAACGGCGACTACCGCAGCTAAAGGCTACTGAATCAATGCTGCATGTCCGCACCGCGACCCTCGATATTGCCTATGAGGAAAGCGGGCCTTCCGACGGCGTTGCGGTCTTCCTGATGCACGGCTGGCCCTACGATCCGCGCTGCTATGACGAGGTGGTGCCGCCGCTCAGCGCGGCGGGTTGCCGCGTGATCGTGCCCTATTTGCGCGGGTTCGGCCCGACCCGCTTCTTGTCAGTCGCAACGCCGCGTTCGGGCCAGCAGGCGGCGCTCGGCAACGATCTGCACGCGTTGATGGATGCGCTCGGCATCGAACGCGCCATGCTTGCCGGTTACGATTGGGGAGGCCGCGCCGCCTGCATCGCCGCCGCGTTGTGGCCACAGCGCGTGCGCGGCCTCGTCACCGTGAACGGCTACAATCTTCAAGACATTCCCGGCGCCGTGCGACCGCTCTCGCCGGCACAAGAACATCGCCTATGGTACCAATATTACTTCAACACCGAACGCGGACGCGCCGGCCTCGAGGCCGACCGTCGCCAGCTGTGCCGCCTGCTGTGGCAATTATGGTCGCCGCTTTGGGCCTTTGACGACGCCGCTTTCGAGCGCAGCGCCGTGTCGTTCGACAATCCGGATTTCGTCGCGGTCACGATTCATTCGTACCGCCATCGTTTCGGTTATGCCGCCGGAGACCCGGCGCTGGAGGAGATCGAGCGGCGGCTTGCCGCCCAGCCCAAGATCGCGGTACCGACGATCGCACTACAAGGCGAAGCCGACGGCGTGCATCCGCCGGAAGCGTCAGAGCAGCACGACATCCATTTTACCGGGTCCTATCAGCGCCGCGTGCTGCCGGGGATTGGCCATAACCCGCCGCAAGAGGCACCAAAAGCCGTGGCGGATGCGATCCTCGAACTGGTCCGTTAACCTTGGGATAACCAAGGTGGCGGATGCGAGAATCCAAGCGATCGAATTCTATTTGCCTTTACCCTCCACTCGATAAACTAGGGCAAGGTCGTGAGCGTGAAACTTATTCTTGTTGCCGCCTGCGCCCTTATCGATCCCGATGGCCGCGTGCTCCTGGCACAGCGCCCGCAAGGCAAGTCGATGGCAGGGTTGTGGGAGTTTCCCGGCGGCAAGATCGAGCCCGGCGAACGGCCGGAACAAAGTTTGATCCGTGAGCTGAAGGAGGAACTGAATATCGTCGTCAAGGAAGCGTGCCTCGCGCCGCTGACTTTCGCGAGCCACGCCTACTCCGACTTCCACCTCCTCATGCCGCTTTATGTCTGCCGGCGTTGGGCTGGGATGGTCGAAGCGCGGGAACAGCAGGCGCTCAAATGGGTAAGGCCGAATGAGTTGCGCAACTATCCGATGCCGCCCGCCGACGAACCGCTGATCTCGCATCTCACGACGCTGTTATGATCCGACCGCCAGAGGGCCAAAACCATGTTCAAGTTCTGCCTCCCGATCGCCGCGCCCGTCCTGCGCTTCGTACGCGACCAGAACGGCGCCACTTCGATCGAATATGCGATGATCGCCTCATGCGTCGCCGTTATCATTGCCGCCTCGGTCACCAACCTCGGTTCAACCGTCAAAGGCATGTTCACCAACGTTTCCGCGGCTCTGAAGTAGCCGGACTAGGCCGAATCGTCGCAAATCGAAGTGACATCGTTCGAGCTTTTCGATTGAGCACGATCTTTTTGGAAAACCGGTATCCACTTTTGCTGATCATGCGCTAACGCCGCGCTTTCTCGCCCGTTGAAATCTCACGCGCACCGAGCGCGTCGGCGAGTCGCGTTTTGGCCGATCCCGGTTTGAGCGGCTGTTGCTGGCTGGGATCGGGCGCCCAGCCGGACAGCCAGACGATTTCGAACGTTGCGCGCACGCGGCCGTCTTTGTCGGCGAAGCGTTTTGCATAGATTTCCGCCATGCGCAGCAAGGTCGCGCGCCTCAGCGGCACGCGGCGGCGTGCCAATAGCGCGTTGGTGGCGCCCATGCGGCGCAGATCGTGCATCACGGCGAAGGCGGAATCGTAACGCACGATCACGCGATCAACGTCTGTCACCGGCAAGGCGAAGCCGGCGCGCTGCAACAAGGCGCCGAGTTCGCGCAGATCGGCGAACGGCGCAACTCGCGGCGAAGCGCCACCCTCGATCTCGCTTTCAGCCGCGGCGAAGGATTGGCGCAGCTCGGTCAATGTCTCGCCGCCCATAAGCGCGGCGAGAAACAAGCCATCGGGCTTTAGGGCGCGGCGAATTTGCACCAGCACGCCCGGCAGGTCGTTGACGAATTGCAGCGCCAGCGCCGACACCACGAGGTCGAGCGTGGCGTCGGCAAAGGGCAATGCTTCCTCATCGGCGGCGACGAAGCTTTTTACGCGTATCGCGCCGTCGCCGGCACCCCGGTAAGCCCTCACGATGCTGCCGACCGAGCCGAGACCGGCAAGCGCCGTCCGCAACGCCTCGCCCGGCGTGCCGAGATCGACGGCGAGGTCGAAGCGGCGCAGCACCGCGGCAAGCCGTTCGGCAAATTCGCCGGCCACGCGATCGAGCAGAAATGTTGCCGGTCCGAGCCCAGCAGCGCGTCTGCGGCGGCGGCGTAACAGCGCGCGGTCGAAAAGCATCGGGTGAGGCGCTAGCGGACCTTCGGCCATGGTTTGGTTGTCTCAGCGTTGCATCCCACGAGCGATGACATTTCCCTCCTGGGGCGGTAGCTTAGCGTCATGGCGGCCTCAGTGAGCATCGCTTTCCCCCCACGCGTCAAACGTGCCGCGGATGCGGCCCGCGCGGTGTTGCGCGCGACGCTCGATCTCGCTTTGCCGCCGCTTTGCCCGGCCTGCCGCGAGCCGGTCGAGGGGCGCGGCCTCTGCCCGGCGTGCTGGTCGAAACTGTCCTTCATTACCCGTCCCTATTGCGAACGGCTCGGCATTCCATTCGTCTATGACCCGGGTCCAGGCATCCTGTCCATGGAAGCGATCGCCGACCCGCCGGCGTATAACCGCGCGCGCGCCGCGGTGCGCTTCGATGAGATTTCTCGCGCGCTGGTGCATGCCTTCAAATATGGCGACCGGCTCGACCTGGCGCCGATGCTGGGGCGCTGGACCGGCCATGCCGGCCGCGAGCTATTGGCCGAGGCGGATGCGCTCGTTCCGGTACCGTTGCACTGGCGCCGCTCTTGGGCGCGCCGCTTCAATCAATCGGCGCTGCTCGCCACCGCTATCTCGGCCGAAAGCGGGGTTCCGGTTACCGCGGGCGCTCTCAAACGCGTCAAGGCAACGGCACAACAAGTCGGCCTATCGCGATCCGAGCGCGCCGCCAATGTCCAGGGCGCGTTCCGAGTGCCGGAGGCGGGCAAATCCGCCGTGGCCGGACGCCGCCTAGTCCTGGTCGACGACGTGCTGACCTCAGGCGCCACGGTGGAGGGCTGCGCGCGGGCGCTGCTGCGCGCCGGCGCCCAAAACGTCGATGTGCTGATTTTCGCCAGGGTTGCCGATCCGGTGCGAACGTCCATATAAGGTTTGATAAAGTTTGCGCCCCATCATGGCTCCGATCGATATCTATACCATTCACTATTGCCCCTATTGCCAAGATGCAAAGGAACTGCTCGCCCGTAAGGGCGTAAGCTTTCATGAGATCGACGGCACCGGAAATCGGGAAGTACGCCAAGCCATGATCGAGCGCAGCAACGGGCGCAGTACCTTTCCGCAGATTTTCATCGGCACGACCCATGTCGGCGGCTGTGACGATCTTTACGCGCTCGAGGAATCCGGGGCGCTCGACAGCTTATTGGCCGCGGCGAAGGAACCGCCGGCATGAACGCCGCGAACGCATCGACTTTCAAAGTCGGCCTCATTCAGATGCGTTCGGGCATCGATCCGCAGGCCAATCTCGCCGCGGCTGTGGCGTCGATCGAGGAGGCCAAGCGCGCCGGCGCTGATTATGTCCTGACACCGGAAATGACCAATATTTTGGCGCTCAAGCACGACCAGTTGTTCGCCGCTATCGTCGCCGAAGAGCACGATCCGACCTTGGCGCGGTTGCGCGAGCTCGCACGCAAGCTTGGGATTTATGTTCATATCGGCTCGCTGGCGATCAAAGCCTCGCCGGAAAAGGCCGTGAACCGGTCGTTCCTGATCGACCGCAAGGGCGACATCGCCGCCCGCTACGACAAGATTCACATGTTCGACGTCGATCTCGGCGGCGGCGAAAGTTATCGGGAATCCAGCAATTACCGCGCCGGCGAACTCGCCGTGGTCGCCGACCTGCCGTGGGGCCGGCTCGGCATGACCGTGTGCTACGATCTGCGCTTTCCGGCGCTGTATCGCGCATTGGCCGAGGCCGGCGCTTCGTTCCTCGCCATACCGTCAGCCTTTACCCGGAAGACCGGCGAGGCGCATTGGCACGTGTTGTTGCGCGCGCGGGCGATCGAAAACGGCTCATTTGTATTTGCGGCGGCGCAGGGCGGCAGCCACGAGAACGGGCGCGAGACGTTTGGTCACTCGCTGGTCGTCGATCCGTGGGGCCGGATCCTTGCCGAAAGCGGCACCGAGCCCGGCGTCCTGATCGCCGAGATCGATCCGGCAGAGATCGCGGCGGCGCGGTCGCGCATTCCCTCGCTTAGTCACGGCCGGCGCTTCGAACTGGTCGAGCCGATGGCCGAGCCGACCTACCTGCATGCGGTGCGAGAGCAGGTATGATCCATTACGCGCTTCAGTGCGATCAGGGCCACGCCTTCGACAGCTGGTTCCAAAACTCGGCCGCCTACGACAAACAAGCCAAGCGCTCGCTGGTCATTTGCCCAGTCTGCGGCTCCGCAAAGGTCGAAAAGGCGATTATGGCGCCTCGCCTGGCGCACGCCGATGCCACCGCGCCCGAGCCGCCGGCGGTGCAGCCGACCGCGGCCGTAACGCCCGCGCCGCTGCCCACCAAGGCGCCGGTCGCTATGATGTCACCGCCGGAGCGCGAGTTCCGCCAAAAGCTCAAGGAATTGCGCGACCACATCACTAAGAACGCCAGTTACGTCGGCCAGCGCTTTCCCGAGGAAGCCCGCAAGATCCATTACGGCGAGACCGAACACCGCTCGATCTACGGCGAGGCGTCGCCGAGCGAGGCCAAAGAGCTGCACGACGAAGGCATCGCGTTTCATCCGCTGCCGATTTTGCCGGACGATCAGAATTAATTTCCTCTCAGCCGCGCATGCCTGAGAGCAACGGCTCAATAGGCCAATAGCAGCAGCACCACGCCGGCGACGACGAGCACCATGCCGAAGGCCTCGCGCGCGGTCGTTCTCTGACCGAACATAAAGCGGGCGACGAGTTGCGCGAACAAAACTTCGATCAGAGCCAGCGTTCGCACGCTGGCGGCGGTCGCGAGCGCAAAGGCGAGAAACCAGAACTGCGACGCCAGGGCCCCCATG
>Ga0181537_10005533_pt1 | contig 10203 bp, 11 predicted proteins | sample PEATcosm2014_Bin_39_FD_119765 | JGI IMG/M metagenome (GOLD analysis project Ga0181537, IMG submission 119765) | Peatland microbial communities from MTU Mesocosm Facility, Houghton, MI, USA - PEATcosm2014_Bin23_10_metaG | ecosystem: Environmental > Terrestrial > Soil > Wetlands > Peat | place... | reverse complement strand
GGTTAGCGGCCGCTTAAAGCCAGACCCCTCATTCTTGCCCGTGGCAGCAATGAATTGCCAACGCGCCACTGCTAATTCTCGCCCGGTGTTTCGCGTCGCTGCGTAACCTGCATGGGCGAGGGCGCTATGGTGCAAGATCAGCGCACGATGATTGAGCTGAGGTCGGCGGCCGTTGCGCCGGCGCGCCGGGCGGTCGGCGCGGCGACGACGCTGATCGGTCGCTTCATCCGCCATGGCGACGCCACCACCACGATCGAATTCGGTCTCTTGGCGGCACCGTTCGTCGCCGGCCTGTTCGCCATTTTGCAGACCGCGCTCATTTTCTTCGCCGAGCAGACGCTCGAAACGGCTGCGGCAACATCCGCCCGGCTTGTCTTTACCGGCCAGGCGCAGCTCAACGGCTGGACCGCCGCGCAATTCAAGTCGCAGGTCTGCGGTCAAATCAAGAGCATCTTCAACTGCAGCAACGGCGTCTATATCGATGTCGAAACCTATCCGTCGTTCTCTTCGGTCAATACCAGCCTGCCGATCGTGAGCGGAAACCTCAATTCGTCGGCGCTTGGCTACAATCCCGGCGGCCCGGGCGACATCGTGATGCTGCGGCTTTATTACCAGTATCCGGTTTACGTCAATTTGCTCGGCTTCAATATGAGCAACTTGAACGGTGGCTATGACCTGTTCGCCGCCACCGCGGTCTTCAAAAACGAACCCTACGCATCATCGTCGTCTTGAGGGCACACATCGTGAGCACCGCAAGCAGCAGCAGCAGAGATTCCGCAATCGCGCGTCTGGCGGCCTGCGTGACCGGCGCTGTTGGGCGATTCCTCGTCGAGTGCCGCGGCATTTCGGCCCTCGAATTCGCCATGCTGCTGCCGATTATGATGACGCTCTATCTCGGCAGCGTCGAAGCATCGCAAGGCATCGCCGCGAACCGCAAGGTCAAGGTGACGGCACACACGCTCGCTGATTTAGCGACGCAATATACCAACATCACCAATACCGACATGTCGAACCTCCTCAATGCCGGCTCGGCGATCATTGCGCCCTATGCGACGGCAAACCTCCAGGCGACCGTTTCAGAGCTTTCGATCAACGGCCAGGGCGTGGCGACGGTGGTGTGGAGCGACACGTACAACGGCACGGCACTTACCGTCGGTTCGACCGTGACCGTGCCGGCATCGCTCGCCGTGCCAAATACGTATCTGATCTATGCTCAAGCGCGGTACAGCTACAACCCGACCTACGGTTACGTAATGGTTGGGACCGTGACACTGAGCGATCAGAGCTTCATGAGCCCGCGGGAATCGGCATCGGTTTCGCGAAGCGCGTCTTGATTCAGATCACTTCGCATCCGGAATCGGCAACGCCGTCGTCGACTTGATCTTTTCCATCGCAAAGCGCGAGGTCACGTTCTTGAGCGGCACCGCGGAAATCAGGCGTTTGTAGAAACCATCGTAGCCGGCGATGTCCGGCACCACCACGCGCAACATATAATCGACGTCACCCGCCATGCGGTAGAACTCCATCGCTTCCGGCATGGCAGTCACGGTCTTGGCAAAGTGGTCGAGCCATTCCTGTGAATGATCGCCGGTTTCGATCGAAACGAACACGCTGATGCCAAGCCCGATGCGATCCTGGTCGACCAGCGCCACCCGTTTCTGGATGATGCCGTCGGCCTCGAGCCGTTGAATGCGCTTCCAGCACGGCGTTGAAGACAGGCCGACACGCGAGCCGATTTCGGCCACCGAGAGGGCGGCGTTCTCCTGTAAAACAGCAAGTATTTTTCTGTCGATGGCATCCATGAGATTTATTTTTTAAGGCTCGGATCAATAGAGTATCTATATAGAAAATTATTCTAGATCAAGCCGTGCCTCGTCAGCCGAGGATCAAACTGCCGAAAAACCGTTGTCCATCAGGAACTTCTCGACTTCTGGTCGGGTCGGCGCTCCGGCCGAACCGCCAAGGCGGCTGCATTTAATCCCGGCTGTCGCAGCGCCAAATCGCATGGCTGCGACCTCGCTCTGGCCTTCCGCCAGCGCCAATGCAAAGCCGCCATGAAAAGCGTCCCCAGCGCCGAGCGTATCCACGGCGTCGATCCGGAACACCGGCAGGCGGCATAACGCGCCGTTCTGGAGATAGACGATGTCGTCCGGCCCGTTGCTGACAGCGAGAAAGGCCGCGGTCCGGCGCGCGATGCGTTGCAGGGCGGCGCCGAGATCGGTAACGCCGGTCGTCGCACGCAGACATTCAGAAGAGAAAATGATGTGCGAGGCGAGCCGGAACAACGGATCATCCTCGCTCGTCGGCCGGTCGCCGTCGAGCACGATGGGGATGTCGCGGTCGCGCGCAGCCTCACAGATCGGCTGAACAAAATCCGGATAGCGATTATCGGCCAATACCGCGTCAGCGGCAGCGACCGCGGCGCGCGGATCGGCCGGCCGTGTCGCGGCGATGCGCTCATCGCGATAGGTGACAATAGTGCGGTCGCCGCGCGCATTCATAAAAATCGCCGACAACGCCGTTGCGAGCCCATCGATGCGCTGACAGAAACTGCAATCGACATTCTCTCGCGCCAGCGCCTTGAGCACGCGATCGCCGTTGGCGTCTTCACCTTCCGGGCCACCGAGTGGACCCGCCAGCGCAGCGCGGCCGCCGAGCCGCGCAATCGCGACCGCCGCATTCGCCGCGCAACCGCCATTGACGACAAAGAATCCCTTGGCCTGGACCTTGCCGTCGGCCTGCGGGAACTCCTCGACGCGAAAAACCTCGTCGAGAACGATGATGCCGGTGCAGAGGATGCGCGGCGCGCGGGCGCGCTGTGCGGCGTCAGCGGAGGACATCGCAGCCATCCTCAACGAAGCTGCGGATAATATGGTGAGCGATGGCAACCGGCGGCGGCGTGGTAAGCCCCTGCGGGTGCTGGCGCTTGAGCATCGCGGCAAGTTCTTCGCGCTCGAACCAGCGCGCATCCTCAAGCTCCTCACGGTCGACGACGACGGTGTCCGACAGCGCCTCGGCGTGGCAGCCGATCATGATCGATGACGGAAACGGCCACGGCTGCGACGCGAAATACTTTACATGGCCGCAGGCGATACCGACCTCCTCCAAAACTTCGCGGCGTACCGCCTCCTCGATCGATTCGCCCGGCTCGGCAAAGCCGGCGAGACAACTCCACATCGTCGGCGCAAAACGCCGTGAGCGGCCAAGCACGCAGCGCTCGCCCAAAATCACCAGCATGATGACGACCGGGTCGGTACGTGGAAAATGTTCCGCGTGACAGACCGGACAATCGCGCCGCCAGCCGGCCTGCACCGGTTTCGTCGCCGTGCCGCAATTCGGACAGAAGCGATGCCGTGCATGCCAGCCAAGCAGCGCTTTCGCTTCGGCAAGTGGCGGCAAATGTTCGGCCGCAACCAGACCCTGCACCGCAATGCTGCGCAGATCGGTGATCTTTAAGTCGTTACGCGTCTTCAATGGCTCGATCGCCTGCGGGTCGAGACCGAAGCCAAAGCGTGGTGCGTCGTTCATCAAGCCGAGGAATACGCTTTCGCGCGCATCACCGAACGCGCGGGCCTCCGCGGTCGAAAACAGCGGATCGCATTCGTTGGCAGTGCTTTTGAGCACCACCATTTCGCCGCCGACCACGTAAGCGCCGGCGCGCGGGCTCTCGTCAAACGTCTTGAGCGCGGCTTCGTCGCCGCGCAGGTGGGCGACGCGGTCGATCTGGCTCGCTATATAGCCAAGCCGCGGTGGCGGACCGAGATCGGGGCGCGCGGACACGATCAAGCGCGATCGCAGGATCGCATCACTCGGCCGCTTCGCGTAGCGGCCGCGGATAAAAGGCGTCGTAGAGTTCCGGCCGCTGCCATTGCGGGCCAAGCACGCCCTGCTTGGCGCCGCAGACCGCCGACGAGCCGACTTCGTCACGCGATGCGCGGAGCTGCCGCACCCGATCGAGGCTGACATCGACGATGCTCAACCCCGAAGCGGTGCTTTCGAACAAAATCTCCTCCGGCGACGCCACCATGGCGAGTCCGCGCTGGGAGTGATCGAACAAATTCTGTGTCGTCACCACGATGGCGAGATTCTCGATGGCGCGCGCCCAGATCAGCGTCCGCCATGTCGCCCACAGCCGGTTTTTGTCGGTGCCGGCCGGCATGAAGATCAGTTCGGCGCCGCGCAACGCAAGCGCCCGCGTGACTTCCGGCATGTAGACCTCGCTGCACATCGCGAGTCCAACCTTGCCATGCGCCGTGTCGAAGACCGGGAACTCCTGGCCGGCAACGTATTGGAATTCCCAGGACGGACCGCCGGTATAGATCCAGGGCCCGTTCGGGTGGGTGCGGCGGTAGCGCGCCGGCGGCCGGCCGTCGGGATAGGTCATTACGATAAGATTGTAAGCGCTGGCTGTCTTCGCATCGATCGGCTCGATGGTGCCGAATACGGCGTGCACGCCGTGCTGGACCGCGGCCTCTGCCATCGCCGCGGCGGGATCGAATGTCGCCGGCATCCGCCATGGACCGGGATAGGTTTCCGGAAAGCATACGAAGTCGGCGCCCTCGCTCGCCGCGTGCTCGACCGCGCGCACCGCTTCGGCGACGTTGCGCTCGTCCTCGCCGGGACGATGCGAAATCGGTTGCACGATAGCGATGCGGAAGGTCATGACGTGCTCCTGCCTCGGGCGCGAGCGTTCGGCTCTCGTTATCGGTCGAATTGAAGCCGCGCCCGGCAGGGAGTCAAGGTTCCATCCTCCCCCGCAGCGGGGGGAGGATGTGTCACGATCAGTCTTCGTAGAACGCGCCGTAGATCACGTCGAGAACCTGGCCATTGTCCATCTCGACGAGAAGCAGATCCGGCCCGTAACGGACCCATTGATCGCCGGGCGGCGGCGGATCCAATCCGAGCGCGGCCCAGTCGGCATAATAATAATCCGGCGTCAGGAAGAGCGGCGGCAAGAACGCGCCGATCGCCCACTGCCGATAGCCCCAGCCCGGCGGATAGAAGAACGGATGGACGTGAGCCCGCTCGAAGTCGTGACCGCGATAGGTGAAACGCGGGCCACCAGACGGCGGACCGCCAGGATGGGCGAACTGCGGACCACCGCCACCGGGCGGACCGTGCGGAACAAATGCCGGCTTAAGCTCCGGATGCGGTGGTGGCGGCCCGGGCGGAACAAACGCCGGCTTAAGCTCCGGATGCGGCGGTGGCGGCCCGGGCGGACCGTGTGGAACGAACGCCGGCTTTAGCTGCGGATGCGGTGGTGGAGGCGGCGGACCGCCACCGCCGTGTTGCGGCGGCGTGCCCTTATGTTCGTCTTTCTGTTGCTGCTGAGCGGCGGCCGGTGACAGCAATAGTGCGAGCATCGCGGCGATGGAAAGCGCGCGGAGCATAGCTGTTCCTTTTCGTTCGTTTGATAAGGACGTTGATTCGCGAAGATTCATACAGAGGCTAGCAAATTAACGGCGCGGTGTAATCTGCGATGACGGTGACATAGCGATGAATTGCGCATGCAATGCCATCAATTCAATGCGGCGCCGCCGCAATCGTTCCGCAATCGAACAGGCTCTCGGTAGCCGGATACGCCGGCGATGGCTCGATCAATCAGCCGGAAGTGAGCGCGAAGCTGAAGATTCTCTACGGGATGGCCGAAGCATGCGTCTTCAGCTCCTGCGGTGCTCCGAACGATGCCGTGGGGCCCGCGGCGTCCGTTGCCGGATTCGTCCCGGCCGATTGGCGGACCTGCCAGAAGCGCAGCACCCGCTGGGCGCTGGCCTGCGAGAGTCTTGAATAGTCGGCATGCGCCAGATCGAGATCCTGATCCGATAGCGTGCGGCCGATCACGTGCGACGACAACATGGCGCGGACCGTGTGCCATAGCAGCCCGGCGGCCTTGCATGGAATGAGGAACGCCTCGCGATGTCCGTTTTGCAAAAGGTTCAGGATCATCGGCATCGGTGCTGAGCACATCAGCGACAGCATGGCGATTGCATCGGCGCTGCGCTGCTCTTTGATTGCATCAAGCAGCGGCCCTTCGCCCAAACGTCCCTCTTCCTTCATCGCCAGCGCGCGCTTATGAGCTTCGGCGCAATCCTTTTGGTTTTGGAAACCAGCCTCGTGCTGAACATCTTCCGCGATGGACGACAAAACCCGCTGAATGTGCGCGCGACTGTCCGGCCCAGCCAAAGCAAGCAGACGCGAACGCACCGCTTCGGTGGCCCGCGCCAGCAGTTCACGAAACAGCTGCAACGGAAGGTCGAGTCGCAGCCCGACTTTTGCCGCCAGCCCCTCGTCGCGTTCGGAATGCTTGACGAGATTGCTGAAGCCCTTTTCCGAAAAGCTGGCTCCGGAATTCTCTGCCAGCCGATGCACGACGTTTGAGTCGCCGTGTTGCAGGAGCACGTCGGTGATCTCGGCGCCGATCCGAGACCGACCTGAAATCGCCAACAGATGCGCTTGCGTCTTGGTGCTGGCGATTTCGATCAGATCCTTGTCGGTCAGACGCGCGGACTGGGTCAGCACCGGCTCGGCGACGTCGATATTGTCGTGACGCGCCAGGCTCCGCACGACATCGGTCGGAGCGTTGTTGATCGGACCGAGCCGCCGGCTCAATTCTGCAAGCGCGTTGCCTTCGATCCGCTTGATCAAGTGGCCGAGGACGTCATCGAACACGTCAATCTGCCGATCGTTGAGCCGATCAGCGTCGGCTACGAACAGGTCGGTAATGCGCCGCAATGTATCGACGCGCTTCTCTTTTGAGCCGCCCTTGATCGCGTCTTCGAGTTCAGCGACCAAGGATTGTTGAATGTTCATGGTCAGCAGCGCCTGAAATTTTAGCCATAAGCACGCCAGCGCCACTTGCGCGGGTAATGCCACTGCTTACCCGCAATCTTGCGACCCGCCCCTTCAAGAATTAGTTAAAAGCGCAACTAACGTTCTCGCATTGTAAATTATTGGCCCATGCCAAGCCCCCGAAGCGGCTCGCTCAGGACGTCGTTTCGAGCCGCCCTGCCCCGCCGTTACGCCGCCGCCGCAACGGCTAAACACAGGGTTTCCGCGCGCTTGCTTTCCCTTGGCGCGCGGCCGATATAGGAGCCGGGAGGTTGGCGGTGGACGAGCCACTCGCCAACCGGGTCAGGTCCGGAAGGAAGCAGCCCTAACGAGCGCGGTTCGGGTCGCTCGTCAGCCTCCCACCCTACATAATCGCAATGAACGACGCCAAAACTACATCCAGTTCCTATCGCGTTCTGGCGCGCAAATACCGGCCAGCGACCTTCGACGACCTGATCGGTCAGGACGCCATGGTGCGCACCGTTTCGAATGCGTTCGAATCCGGGCGCATTCCGCAAGCCTGGATCCTTACCGGCGTGCGCGGCGTCGGCAAGACGACGACGGCGCGCATTCTTGCGCGCGCGCTCAATTACGAGCTGCCAGACGGCTCGGTCACCGCGCCGACGATCAAGATGCCCGGGCTCGGCATCCATTGCGAAGCGATCATGGAGAGCCGCCATCTCGACGTCATCGAGATGGATGCGGCGTCCCATAACGGCGTCGACGATGTCCGCCAGATCAACGACGCCATCCGCTATGCGCCGGTGTCGGCCCGTTACAAGGTCTATATCCTCGACGAAGTACACATGCTCTCGGGTGCGGCCTTCAATGCGCTGTTGAAGACGCTGGAAGAGCCGCCGCCGCACGCCAAGTTCATCTTCGCCACCACCGAAATCCGCAAAGTGCCGATCACGGTCCTGTCGCGCTGTCAGCGCTTCGATCTGCGCCGGGTCGATGGCGCACTATTGGTGAAGCACTTGCAGACGATAGCGGCGAAGGAATCGATCGAGGCGGAAACCTCGGCGCTGGCGCTGATCGCGCGCGCCGCGGAAGGTTCGGTGCGCGATTCGCTGTCGCTGTTCGACCAGGCGGTCGCACATGCGGCCGGACCGGTACACGCCGAAGACGTGAGGCAAATGCTTGGCCTTGCCGACCGCACGCGCGTCATCGATTTGTTTGAAGCACTGATGCGCGCCGACATCGCCGCGGCGCTGAAGGAATTGCGCGACCAGTACGACACCGGCGCCGATCCCGCCATGGTACTCGGCGACCTTGCCGAATTCACCCATTTCGTTACCCGGGTCAAAATCGTGCCGGCGGTCGCCGACGATGTTTCGCTGACCGAGGCCGAGCGCACCCGCGGCCGTGCCCTTGCCACCAAGCTGTCGATGCGCGTGTTGGCGCGGACGTGGCAGATGCTGCTCAAGGGCATTGGCGAGGTCGAGGCGGCGGGACGGCCGGTCGATGCCGCCGAAATGGTGCTGGTCCGCATTGCCTATGCCGCCGATCTGCCAACGCCCGACGAAGTGATCCGCTCGATGGGTGACGCGAGTAACGGTAACAGCGCTGCAGCCAGAACGTCCGTCGCATCGCCGGTGCGCGCGGAGACGCCGCGGGGGACGCGCGGCCCGCTCGCATCCGCGGCGCCGATGACGCTGCCCGACGCACCGCCATTCGATCAGCCGGTCGCGCGCGGCAGTGAGGCGGCCGCGCTCGCGATCAAGAGCTTCGAGGACCTCATGGCGCTCGCCGCCGAGAAGCGCGATCTTGCGATCAAGAGCGCGCTCGAACGCGACGTACGGCTGGTGCGTTTCGAGGACGGCAGGCTCGAAGTCGCGCTGGAACCAAGCGCGCGCAAGACGCTGGTCGGGGAGCTCTCGAAAAAACTTTCCGAATGGACCGGCCGCCGCTGGATGGTCGCGGTTTCAGCCGAAGCCGGCATGCCGAGCCTGCGCACGCAGGCCGAAGCTCGCAAGGCGGAACTCAAAGACGGCGTGCGCGACGATCCGCTGGTGCAGGCAGTGCTGTCGCGTTTCCCGGGCGCCGAGATTGTCGATGTACGACCGCCGGCCGGCGATGCCGACGACGCCCCGGGGCCCGCCAACGAAAGCGACCCCGATGCCTGATTTTCTCGGCCTGATGAAGCAGGCCACCGAGCTTAAATCGAAGATGGAAGCAATGCAGGCCGAACTCGACCGCCTCGAAGTCGAGGGCACCGCCGGCGGCGGCCTCGTGACGATAAAGCTTTCGGGCAAGGGCGATCTGCGCGGCGCGCGCATCGATGACTCGCTGTTAAAGCCTGACCAGAAGGAAATCGTCGAAGATCTTCTGGTCGCCGCGCATGCGGACGCCAAACGCAAGCTTGAAGCCATGCTGGCGGAAAAAATGCAGGCGCTCACCGGCGGACTTCCGCTGCCACCCGGCCTGAAATTATTTTAATGCCCGCTATCGCCGCTGGTCCCGAAATCGAGCGCCTGATCCAGCTACTCGCCCGCCTGCCGGGGCTTGGCCCGCGCTCGGCGCGCCGCGCCGCCTTGTTCCTCATCAAGAAGCGCGAACTCATCATGGCGCCGCTTGCGGCGGCGCTGCAAACCGCAATCGAGAAGATCGAAGTCTGCCGCGTCTGCGGCAATATAGACACCCAAAATCCCTGCACGGTTTGCACCGATCCAAAACGCGAAGCTTCTGCAATTGTCGTCGTCGCCGACGTCGCCGATCTGTGGGCTCTGGAACGCGCGCACGCGATCAACGCGCCCTATCACGTGCTCGGCGGCACGCTGTCGCCGCTCGACGGCATCGGCCCGGACGACCTGACCATTGACGCTTTGGTCAAGCGGGCGAGCGATCCGGCCGTAAAGGAGATCATCCTGGCGCTCTCGGCCACCGTCGATGGCCAGAGCACCGCCCACTACATCACCGACCTCCTGCACGAGGCGAATGTGAAGGTGACGCGGCTGGCGCACGGCGTGCCGGTCGGGGGCGAACTCGACTATCTCGACGAGGGGACGCTAGCCGCCGCGATGCGCAGCCGGACGCCTTTTTGAGCATCGGGCAGACCCTGCCTGTAAAATAGCCAGCGACCGCCTGCTAGGCGACCAAAGCCTGTATTTGGCGAGCTTATTCGTAGGAATCGGCGCGATTTTGCAGCATCCCAAACTTGGCCCGCCGTTTGCATAGTTATGCTTGCGATCTCGGTCTCACTTACCGTGGCGAATTGAGGTTGCTAGAGCCCCGGCATTCCCGGCACCGGGGCTCTATTATTTTGGGCACCCCTCATTCTTGGTCGTCCGGCGCAAATGGTACCAACTGGGCTCGTCTTGCGCATCTGAGCCCCGGTTTCCGCTCCCTCGAAATCGCTTCGGGGCCGGGTTACGT
>Ga0181537_10005532_pt1 | contig 10204 bp, 6 predicted proteins | sample PEATcosm2014_Bin_39_FD_119765 | JGI IMG/M metagenome (GOLD analysis project Ga0181537, IMG submission 119765) | Peatland microbial communities from MTU Mesocosm Facility, Houghton, MI, USA - PEATcosm2014_Bin23_10_metaG | ecosystem: Environmental > Terrestrial > Soil > Wetlands > Peat | place... | reverse complement strand
GCCCCTGATCAGCGTTTGCACTCCCTCCCGGTAGCCCTGACGTTATTGGTGACCCTACCCAAAATTCCATCGATCGCTGTGCGGGAATCCGTCGCCGCGGAACAGCTATCTTTACGGCAGGTGAACCAGTTCTATCGCGCTTTCGCAACGCGTCCCCCTCCTGCTGCGACTTCGCCCGTCTGATATTGATTTCTCTCGGTAACGCCGATCGTCCGCGAACGATCAATGGAACATTCCTCATGAACCTCCGGTTTTCCGGGCTCGGATTATTTCTGGCCTTGTGCGTCATATCCTGGCCGGCACGCTCACAGAGCGTACCGGCGTCTCCGCCTGCCGCGCCACTGACGCTGGCGCAAGTTCTGGATATCGCCCGCTCGAAAAATCCATCACTCCTTTCGACTGAGCAGCATGTCGACGCAACGAAGGCCGCCGAAATTACCGCGGGCCTGCGCCAAAACCCGAACTTCACCGTCTCCGGCGCGGACATCACACTGCCCGCCAGCAATCCCGCCAGCCCTTATTCCTATTCGGCCAACCTCACCCGTCTGTTTGAACGAGGACAGAAACGCCGCTGGCGCCTCGACGTCGCACACTCAACCACCGACGTCACCCGCAGCCAGTACAACGACCAGGTGCGTCAGACGATTCTCCAGGTCAAGAATGCCTTCACCAATATGTTGATTGCCAAAGGGGCTCTCCACATCGCGCAGGATAACCTCGACGGATATCGCAAGACGGTCGATTTAAGTCAGGCGCGCCTCAACGCCGGCGACATCAGCAAAACCGATTTCGAGCGCATCGATCTTCAGCTTGCCGAGTTTGAATCCGATTACGACAACGCGAAGCTAGATGTGACGCAGGCCAGCGACTCCCTGCAACTGCTCATGGGCATCCAGAAGTCTGACCCTGCTTTCGACATCACCGGTACCGTTCTGCCTCCGGACTTCAATATCACCCTGGCGCAAATCGAACAGGACGCCCTGTCTGCACGGCCCGATTATCTGGCAGCAAGGCAATCCGTGACCCTGGCCGACGCAAACGTGAAACTGGCCGACGCGGAGGGCACTACCGATCCTACAATCGGCGGCGAGTACGAACGCACCGCTACCTACAACAGCGCCGGTTTTCAGGTGGCCATTCCGCTGCGTATCTTCGATCGCAATCAGGGCGAAAAGGAGCGCACGCGCTTCGAAGCGCAGTCAGCACGCTTCGCAGAAATCGCAGCTCGCAATCAGGTGTTGAGCGACGTCGATCAGGCCTGGTCTGCCTACGATTCAGCTTCCGATATTGCGAAGCGCTATAACAGCCACTATGTCGACGAGGCGCGGCGCGTGCGCGACAATATCGAATTCAGCTACCGTCACGGCAGTACCACACTGCTCGACTATCTCGACGCTCTCCGCGATTACCGCCAGGTCAATCTGGACTCGCTTACCGCCAACCAACAGGTCTGGCTCAGCATTCACCAACTCAGCTTCGCCGCTGCCACGGAGATCGTTCCATGAAACGGCAAACTTTGTCTCTGTTCGCCGCCCCTGTGGCAGCGCTCGTGATGCTTTCCGTCGCCGCATGCCGGCGCGATGAAACTCCTCCGCAAACAGTCACGCCGAAAGAACAGGTCGTTGAGACGGCCACCGTGCACCCTCAGCAGGTCGCAAGCCAGCTGGTATTACCTGCTCGCATCACGGCAAACCCGACTCAGATGGTGCACATTTACCCCTTGATCAGCGGGCGCGTCCTGTCGCTCAGCATTCTGCCCGGCCAGGAAGTTCACAAGGGACAGAGAATTGGGACGCTGCAGAGCAGCGACGCAGCCCAGGCTCGTTCCGATTTTGAAAAGGCGAAAATTGAAACGGCCCGGGCCGATCTGCAACTGAACCGCGCCAAAGAACTGCTGCAGCACGATGTGCTGGCCCAGCGCGATTACGACGATCTCAAGGCCCTGGACGATTCCGATCATTCCGAACTGGAGCGAGCGCGCCAGGCACTGCACCTTCTCGGCTTCAGTGAAAACGACACGTCCGACGTCGTCCCAATTCTTGCACCCATCTCGGGCGTTGTGCTTGATGTCGGTACCGGACCCGGTGAACTGCAACGCTCCCTGGACAATGCGACTGCCATCGCGACGATCGCCGACATTGACTCGATTTGGATTGTCGGAGACCTGTATCCACGCGATCAGGGCTCTATTCGCGCGGGCGACCACACGGATATCACCGTAAACGGATATCCGGATCTGACCCTGCACGGCCTGATCGACAACATCTCCGATTCGGTCGATCCCGTTTCAATGACCCTCAAGGTCCGAGTCGTGCTTCCCAATCCCGGCCACCGTCTCAAGCCACAGATGTATGCGAACATGGCCATCGCCGGACGCCGGCACAACGTCATCATCGTTCCCGCGGCCGCGGTTATTCAGAACGGCCACGATGCGTTCGTCTACGTCCAGACCGTACCCGCCTCTGGCTCCACTCCTGCGAAATATGTGCAGCGCGCCGTAACGCTTGGAGAAACCCACGCCGACAACGACGAAATCATCCAGGGTCTGAACGAAGGCGACATCGTCGTCACTGCCGGCGCCGAACTTCTGCGCGCGGAAGAGGCGCAGTAACCATGCAGGCCCTGATTCGGATTCTCCTCCGTTACCGCAACGTCGTCCTCATCGTGTTTCTCGCGATGCTCGCGATCGGCGGATACGCGTTCCTGCAGCTGGATATCGAGGCGTATCCCGACCCATCGCCTCCGATGGTTGAATTCATCACCCAATACCCCTCCTGGTCTGCAGAAGAAATGGAACAACAGGTCACCATCCCGATGGAGACCGGGCTGTACGGCACGCCGGAGCTCGACCAAATCCGCTCGATCAGCATTTTCGGTCTGAGCGACGTAAAAATGTATTTCAATTTTTCCAGCGATTACTTCATCGATCGCCAGGAAGCCATGAATCGGCTGCAGCAGGTCACGCTTCCGAATAACCTGCAGCCGCAGCTGTCGCCGGAGTCGCCCGTCGGCGAGATATATCGCTATCAACTAACCGGTCCAGGTTACTCCCTCAACGAACTCAAGGCGACCCAGGACTGGCTCCTCCTTCGCGAGATTAAACAGGTCCCCGGCATCATCGACGTCGCAACCTTTGGCGGTACCACGCGCCAATACCAGGCGGAGGTCGATCCAAACAAGCTCCTGACTTACGGCGTCACCATGACCCAGGTGGTCAACGCCGTTACCAACAGCAATGCCAACGCTGGCGGCAATTACCTCACCATCGGCAGTCAAAGCGTCAATGTGCGCGGCATCGGCCTCCTGCATTCGCTGGACGACATGCGCAACATCGTGGTGGCCGAACGCAATGGCGTTCCGGTGCTCCTCCGTGATGTGTCGAACGTCCAGGAAGGTCATCAGCCACGACTAGGGAAGGTCGGGCGCAGCGACTTCAGCCACCACGACGACCCGGATATCGTCCAGGCCATCGTGCTGCTGCAAAAGGGAGCGAAATCCCTGCCGGCGCTCGCCGCTCTGCACGACAAGATTGACCACCTGAACCATGGAAATCTGTTGCCGCCCGGCATGCAGATCAGCCCAATTTACGACCGCACCAAACTCATTCACATCACCACCGCGACAGTGCGACATATTGTTCTGCTGGGGCTTACCCTCGTCACGCTGGTCCTGCTGAGTATGCTGGGCGATTGGCGCATCACTCTTATCGCCGCCATCACCATTCCCTTCGCAGTGCTGTTCGCGTTCAGCCTGATGGTCTTGACGAATCAGTCGGCGAACCTCATTTCCATCGGCGCCATCGACTTCGGAATTCTCGTTGACGCGTCCATCGTGGTACTGGAGAGCGTCTACCGGAAAGTCTCGCGCCGTATCGAGGGCGAGGAAATTTTCGACCTCATACTGGCCGGCGTCGCCGACGCCGCCACTCCCGTCCTTTTCGCAACACTCATCATCCTCGTAGCCTTCATTCCGCTCTTTACGATGCAGGGCGTGCCCGGAAAGATCTTCGCGCCCATGTCCGTCACTTACGGATTCGCCCTGACTGGCGCTTTAATCTTCGCGCTCATCTTCGCCCCCGTACTCGCATCGCTTGCTGTCCCCAAAGACATCAGAGGCGGCGAAGCGAAGGAGACATGGCTGAGCGGATTTTTTCGGCGCCATTACGACCGCGGCCTCAATCGCGCTCTTCGCTTCGGCAAAATCGCGTGGATATTCGCCTTCGTTGCATTGGGCTGCGCTGTTGTAATCTTTCACTTCGTCGGTGGAGAATTCATGCCTGCCCTGGAAGAGGGCAACCTCTGGATTCGTGCCGACATGCAACAAGACATTTCTTTCCAGGCCTCAGAGAAAATGGCCGATGACATTCGCGCCACGCTCCGGGCCTATCCCGAGGTAACCCAAGTCGTCTCACAAATGGGTCGTCCCGACGACGGCACCGACGTGAGCACTTTCAACAACATCGAATTCCTCGCAGACCTCAGGGCCGTCGACCAGTGGCGTCCGCAGTTTCATGGGAACAAAGACGAACTCATCGCGGCGGTCAGCCACAGCTTCGACCAATTTCCCGGAGTGGACTTCAATTTCTCGCAAAACATTCAGGACAATGTCGAGGAGGCAATGTCGGGGGTCAAAGGCGAAAACTCACTGAAGCTCTTCGGCAATGACTTCCAGGAGCTCACCCGTATTGCCGGGCAGATTTCCAACATTATGCAAAAGGTTCCTGGCATCGCCGACGTCGGCGTCTTCGACGTTACTGGCCAGCCGAGCCTTCTCGTCTCCATCGACCGTACGAAAGCTTCTCGCTATGGCCTGCAGCCACAGGACGTCAACAATGTTGTTCAGGCCGCTGTTGGCGGCGCACCTGTTACCCAGATCATCGACAATGACCGCCGATTTGATTTTGCGGTTCGCTATTCCCCTGAGTTTCGCAGCACACCCGACGAGATTGCCCGCATCCTCGTGCCCACTCCTGACGGCAACCAGGTGCAACTCGGAGCCGTAGCCAACGTGACCATTCGCAATGGCGCCTTCATGATCTACCACGAGGGTGGGCGCCGCTACATTCCCATTAAATTCAGCGTTCGCGGGCGCGATCTGGCAAGCGCCATCCAGGATTTGCAGGATCGCATGGCCGACCAGGTAAAGCTACCTTCCGGCTATGAGTACACCTGGGCTGGCGAGTTCGACAGCCTGAAGAAGGAACAACGCCGTCTCGCACTCATCATCCCTGTTAGTCTCGCCGTCATTCTCGTTTTGCTCTATATCCAGTTCCGCACGTGGCACGACGCGATTATCGTGATCGCCACCCTCCCTTTCGCAGCCATCGGCGGCATTCTGTCGCTCTTCATCACGCACACCGCTTTCAGTATCTCGGCAGCCGTGGGATTCACCTCGCTCACCGGCGTGGCCACGCTGGGAGCAGTCGTGTTTCTTTCTGGAATCCGCCGCGCTCAGCGCGAAGAGGGCCTGGAACGCGGTCTGGAGAAAGGCTGTCTCGACGAGATGCGTCCGGTCGTGATGGCTTGCATGGCGGCCGGTATCGGACTTCTCCCCGCTGCTCTGGCCAGTAGTATCGGCGCTCAGGCGCAGCAACCGCTGGCGCGCGTCGTAGTAGGCGGAATGATCACGACCGTCTTTGCGATTCTCTTTGTGATGCCTCTGCTCGTGCGCCTTTTCACATCGAAACAAGATCTGGCGCGCGAATTGCGCAACAGCAACCACGAAGAGATCTGAACGCTCACTCCTCGCGTAGAAACGCCGGCAGCCGGTCCTCGCGCACATTGTCGTAGCTGTGTAACGCCGTGAATCTCGCGATCGCTGCCGGAATCCCTACCGCCGTGAACCCCGGATGTCCTGTCGCAGGATACGGGCCGCCATGGTTCATCGCGGGGCTCACGGCTACCCCTGTCGGCATTTTGTCGTTGAGCAGCCGCCCAACCTTGCGCCGCAGCGCGGGCTCCAGTCGCGCATACAGCCCGTCGTCTGCGCCGGACGCCGCGGAGTACACACATCCCGTCAGATTCCCTTCCAGTTGATTCAGGGCCTGCAGCAATTCATCCGCGTCGGAAACAACCACCACCATCACTTCGTTGCCGAACGCCTCACGTTGCAACTCGTGCGGCGATGACACGAACGTCTTGCCGGGAACACGCAGCAGCGTGCTGGCATATCGATAGCCGCCCTTCCCCGGCATATTCCTGCCTCCAGTCACCAGGGCGGCTCCTGCCTTCTGCAGCGCCTCAATCGACTGATGCAGCTGGTCGCGCGTTGTCGAGGACAACAACGCATGCGGCTCGCGGCTTTCGAAAGCAGCACCCAGCTCCTTCAGGAATGAATCCGTCCCATCCCCAGCAATCACAAACGCCAGATTCGGTCGTGTGCAGAATTGCCCCGATCCCGCCGTGCAGCTATCGGCAAGCTCCTTCGCCCACTTCTGCGCGTTCTCTTTTAGTCCCGAAGGCAGGAACACAACCGGGTTCAAGCTCGACATCTCGAGATAAATCGGCTTGCCGGCTTCATCCGCAGCGCGTTTCAGCTTGAGTCCCGCACCTTTGCTGCCCGTAAACCCGGTGGCGCCGACTCGGGGGTCGCTCACCAGCCGCACGCCGTTCTCATGGCTAACTTTGTAAATCATCTGCACCGTCGCCAAGGGCAGTCCTGATTTCTCGAGTGCCCGGGCCGCTGCCTCCGCCATCAATTGCGATGTATAAGCATGCAGCGGGTGAGCCTTGGCGATGACCGGATTCCCCGCGGCAACCGCTGCGGCAAAATCGCCGCCACTGACGCCATTGAATGCGAACGGAAAATTGTTGGGCCCAAAGACCACCACCGGTCCGATTGGAGCCATGCACGAACGAATATTCCTCTGGCGGTCGATCGTTACTCTGCGCCACGACTGCTCCCGAGCCGCAGCTGCCGCCTGCCGCAGTTGATCCGTCGTTCGCGGCAACTCCACATCCTTTAATCGCGGCGACACAGGAAGCGCCGTTTCTTCATGCGCAGCCTGAGCAATGGCATCGGCATTCGCATCCAGCTCAGCCGCGTATCCTTCCAGAAAAGCCGCAATCTTCTCGGCCGGCGCCTTTTCCAGCTCGTGTGCCGCCTCAACGGCCGCCGTGAGAGCGCGATCGCAATCGCTCCAGCGGCTTACCGGAAATTCGCGCCCCAGCTTCTCACCCGTCGACGGATTCTCCGGCTCAAACACGCCTTCCGCGTCTGATTCGCGCCACTCTCCACCAATCAAAACCTTCGCCGTTTCCACAGCCGTCTGCATCGCTATCTCCCCCATGTCTCTCTCGTCACTCGACCGGATTCACCAGCACGCCAATTCCATCGATCCCGATACGCACCGTGTCGCCTCTCTCCAGAGTAAAGGAATCCGGCGGAACGATTCCCGTCCCTGTCAGCAGAAAGCAGCCAAAAGGGAATGTCTGATCGCGATAAAGGTAGTCCACCAGCTCCTGGGGCCGGCGCTTCATCTGCGCCAGCGTCGTTTCGCCCGCAAAAGCCGAAGACCCATCCCGCACAATCGCAATTGATATACGCGTTTCCGTGGAGAGGGGCTGCTGCGTGATCAGAATTCCTGGGCCTAGCGCACAGCTGCGGTTGTAGACCTTCGCCTGCGGGAGGTACAGCGGATTCTGTCCCTCAATATCCCGCGAGCTCATGTCGTTCCCGATGGTGTAGCCGATGATGTTGCCGGCAGGGTTGATCAGCAGCGCCAACTCGGGCTCGGGAACAGACCAGGTCGCATCGCGGCGCAACCCCACCGCGCCACCCGGACCCACCACCTTGTGCGGCAGCGATTTGAAGAACAGCTCGGGCCGCTCCGCCGTATACACGCGATCGTAGAAATCGCCCCCACCAGCATCCTTCGATTCGAACATGCGTGCGGCACGGCTGCGGAGATACGTCACCCCCGCCGCCCACACCTCCTGGTTGCCGATGGGAGCCAGCAGAGTCGCCGCGTCCGGCGAGGCCGCCGAATTGCTGTTACGAATCTGCTCCTCCAGAAAAGCATGCAGGTCCTCACGAGCTATGAGTTCGTCGAAAGACTCTTCGAGAGCATAAGCCTTGTTGTCCTCAACGACGACCAGCCCGTCAGCGGTTCGATACAGAATCACGTTGTCTCCTTGGATGCAGCACCCTGTTGCGACGCTTCATTGCGAGCAACCCCAGCGAGGCGTTCCGTAATTGCATCGACATCGTAAACGCATCCGGCCCAGGCCCCGCCGCTTGCTTCGACCAGCGCAGCCCACAGCCGCGTGTCATCGGGCAGATCGGGATGCGGCCGCAGATCGGCTCGCGATGAACGCGCGGCCAGTCGGCGCGCCCCTTCTTCGGCACTAAACTCTTCACCCCGCTCGCCGACCAAATCCACAGTTGCGATCAGCCGGCCGCGATCGATCCGAATCTCAATTACATCGCCATCAATAATTTTCCCAATCGGCCCTCCCGCCAGCGCCTCGGGCGAAATATGCCCGATGCACGCCCCCGTGGAGACGCCGCTGAATCGCCCATCCGTGAGCAGCGCCACGTGCCGGCAGTGGGGCAGTGCCTTCAGCGCAGCTGTGATCTGATAAATCTCCTGCATCCCCGCACCCATCGGACCACAGCAGGCCAGCACCATCACATCTCCGGCGCCGATTCGCCCTTTCCGGATCGCTTCGATGGCCTCGCTTTCCAGTGTGAACACGCGAGCCGGACCGCGATGAAAGAAGACTCCATCCTCCCCGATCAGACTCGGATCGATTGCCGTGCTCTTCACCACCGCTCCATCCGGCGCAAGATTGCCTTTGGGAAAACACACCGTCGAGGTCAACCCACGCGCCCGTGCGCGATCCGGCGAGCAGATCACTTCATCCGCGTCAATGCCATCGCGCTCTCGCAGATTTTCTTTCAGCACTCTCCGCCGCTCGCTCTGCTCCCACCAATCCAGACACTCGCCCATCGTAACCCCAGCTGCAGTCATGGCCTTCGTTTGAAGCAACCCCGCAGCACGCAAATGCAGCATCACCTCGGGCACTCCGCCCGCCAGGAAGACCTGCACCGTCGCAAAATTGCGTGGACCATTCGGCAGCGCATCCACGATCCGCGGCACTTCGCGATTCACCCGCTCCCAATCCGCGACATCCGGTCTCTTGCGTCCCGCCGCGTGCGCAATCGCCGGCACATGCAGGAGCAGATTCGTCGATCCGCCAAAAGCAGCGTGAACCACCATTGCGTTTTCAAACGCTGCAGGTGTCAGGATATTCCGCACACCAATGCTCAGTTCGCGCAGCCGTAACAAGGCCGATGCTGAACGCTTCGCCGCATCCAGCCACACCGGCTGGCCGGAAGGCGCCAGCGCAGTGTGCGGCAACGCCAGGCCAAGCGCCTCCGCGACCACCTGCGACGTCGCCGCAGTCCCCAAAAACTGGCATCCACCGCCCGGAGATGCGCATGCCCGGCATCCAACTTCCGAAGCATACTCCAGCGTGATCTGCTGCTGCGCAAAGCGTGCGCCGATCGTCTGAATTCTGCCGGCATCTTCGCCGTTCTCCGGCAGCAGTGTGACGCCGCCTGGGATCAGCACAGCCGGCAGTTCCTGCGATGAAGCCAGCGCCATCATCATGGCTGGCAGGCCTTTGTCGCACGTGGCCACGCCCAGTACCCCCGCTCGCTTCGGCAGTGAGCGCATCAGTCGCCGCAGCACAATCGCCGCATCGTTGCGATACGGCAAAGAGTCCAGCATCCCCGTTGTCCCCTGCGTTCGCCCGTCGCATGGATCGGTACAGGCTCCCGCAAACGGCACAGCATCCAGTTCCTTCAGCGCGCGGGCCGCTTCGGCCACCAGAAGTCCCACTTCCCAGTGCCCTGAATGGAACCCAAGCGCAATCGGCGTCCCGTCCTCGGCGCGCAGTCCGCCATGTGTGCTCAGGATCAGAACCTCCGGTCCCCCCATCCGCGCGGGATCCCAGCCCATCCCGGCATTCATCGTCAACCCAAACAGATTTCCCGAGGGCTGCGTTAGCAGCATCTCCGCAGTGAGCGGCAACGCACCCGCCGGCCCGCGCGCATGCGTTGCTACGCCGCGCAAATCCAATCCTGGCGACTCCAGCACCGCATCTGCCTCAATCGATTTCATCCCATCCCACCCGCCACACGCCTCAGGCTACACATTCACTAGCTCCTGCTCCACACACTCGGCTTCATCCGCAGTAGT
>Ga0181537_10005531_pt1 | contig 10205 bp, 10 predicted proteins | sample PEATcosm2014_Bin_39_FD_119765 | JGI IMG/M metagenome (GOLD analysis project Ga0181537, IMG submission 119765) | Peatland microbial communities from MTU Mesocosm Facility, Houghton, MI, USA - PEATcosm2014_Bin23_10_metaG | ecosystem: Environmental > Terrestrial > Soil > Wetlands > Peat | place... | reverse complement strand
TGCATCTCGTCTGGATTACGCCGCTTCTGACTCGACTGTGTCCCATACTCCCGCCGCGCCCACTGCAAGTCCGTCCGAGGTCACTCCTGCGATGCTCGTCTACCGCGACGGCCATCATGAGGAAATCGCCGATTACACCATCGCTGACGGCATCATCTATGTGCGTGGAAATTTTTGGCAAGACGGGGCATGGACAAAACGTATTCCGCTCTCGGCGATCGATCCGGTCGCCACATTACAAGCGAACCAGCAGCGCGGCGTCAAATTCTTGCTTCCTTCCGCCTCGAACGTGGTCGTCGCGAGCTTTTAGCGCCAGCGAGTTTCACCAGTTACCCAAACTCACCGGATCAACCCGGCTCCGGCTCAAAATCACACTCAACTACGATCGCGGCTGCCTCTCCAAAGCCTTGCGGTCCCATCGCGCCAGGTTCGCTCCGGCATCGTAGGTACTCTGCGCGAACTCCAGGATCTCCGACTTTGGCGATTTCGCCCGCCGCACATCGTCATACATCAACAGGAACTCGCGAAGCTTGTTTTGGTAAGCGGCATCTGCCGGCTGCGCCGCTTGCGTTCCGTAGCCCGTTGGTTCCGGAGCCATATAGGCATAGAACGCCGGCCCCATCACATCTCCGCCGCCGGGCCACCAGCCAACGCTGCTGCACTCATGCGAATATGATTCTGATGTAATGACGCCCTTTCGCGGCGGTGCCGCGCGCCCGCTGAACCGCGTACAGCACAAATCAAAACTCCCCCAGAAGAAGTGCACTGGACTCGCTTTTCCAATAAAGCCGGCGCGAAACTCCTGCAACACGATATCGATCGACCGCAGAATCCGCCACAAACGGTTGGCATACTCTGGATCATACGAAGCATGCGTTTCGTCCTGATCGAATGGAATCGGATTCGGCACTTCCTGTGGCTTCCGATTGATTTGCACCTCGATGCCGGCCGATTGCATCATCGAAAACAAGTCCCGATAAAACGACGCCACCGACATCGCCGTCAGTGGCATAGACTTTTCCTCCTGCGCGGTTCGAAGCACCAGCCGGTGCTCGACGAAATCAAAGTCGATCTCGAAGGTGCGCCCGCGATACGGCATCGGAGAAGTCGTCAGCCCGCGCGTGGACACGTACAGCGCAACATTCCAGAAGTGGTTCTCGAGCGTCGTGAGCTCCAAGCGGATCTTCCCCACGATCTGCGTCCACATATGTAGAGTGCGGTACGTGTCTTCCCATTCTTTTAGCGGCAGTTCAGGCCAGTCTTGGTTCATTCCATTCATCACCGAACTCCTTTCCGCAGCCCTGTTTCGGAATTCATGCAGTGTATCCGAGGTTCACGTCTCCAGGGCCGAAGTTTTGTAATGCATCGTCAACAGATGCGCCCTCCTGTCTTAAGTTTCGACCACCGGTATCTCGCGATACAACTTTTCGGTGGCTTCCGGGTTCAATAGTATGTAGGGGTGTGATGTGCGGAGGAAACCTTGAAAGTACCGCGTGTGTCTCAGAATATCTTTGGTTCGCGTCTCCTGCGGGCCGTTTTTCTATCTGGATTAATTGGCGCAACTACATTGGTGTCCGCTCAGCGAGGCACCATGTCACCCAACCAGGGGGAATCCGATGGCGTCAGCGCTGGCGGAAATTGGCTGGTATTCGCCTCCACCGACAAGATGACGGGCGCCAACAAAGTGCGCTTTGAACTTCAATCCAACAATTATTTTCGCGAGGATGCCGATTACAAACCCCGCGTGAACCTTTACTGCAGCAATGGCAAGCTCAAGCTGGCGGATTTCAATCCCGGCGTCAGGCTGCCTCCGCCCAATCGGCCCGGGTTCTGGGGGCAACCGCAGTTAGAAGTCCAGGTTCGCGTCGACGATGCCCACTACTTCAAAGGCTGGAACTGGATCCGCGGTCACTTCCTCTCCATGGATAAGGGCACGACCCGCGGACTCATTGGAGCCCAGATCTTCAATGTGGCGCTGCCCACGCGGAGCGGTCGCCAGATCGCGGAGTTTTCTCCCGCCGGTCTCGATCTGGATCGAGTGAGACAGGCTTGCGATTTGACGCCAAAGAAACCCAGCAACGATTAGTACGTTCGCGAACTGTGGGGACGGCTGCCAGCTCGTCCCTACAATTCAGCGTAAGACAAACTGTCATTCCTGCCGTCCACGCCTGCCCTGCATCCCTCGCCGTCCCCGCGAATCCAATGATGGTATCTTTGGACTCGAACCGGGAGGCTCATGAAGATCGGGATCACCTGCTATCCAACCTACGGCGGCAGCGGTGTCGTTGCCACCGAACTCGGGCTGGAACTGGCTCGCCGCGGTCACGAAATTCATTTCATCTCCTATTCCCAGCCCATTCGCCTTACCGGACCCGAGCCCAACATTCACTATCACGAGGTCGAGGTCACCCGCTACCCGCTGTTTGAATATCCCCCCTACGATCTGGCGCTGGCCACCCGTATGGCGGAAGTCTCTCAGCTCTACGAGCTCGACCTGCTTCATGTCCACTACGCGATCCCGCATTCAGTCAGCGCCATGCTCGCCAAGCAGATGCTCGCCGCCACGCCGCCGCGCCGCGATTTGCCTTTTGTGACCACACTGCACGGCACCGACATCACCCTCGTCGGCCTCGACCGTTCCTACCTTCCTATCACCCGTTTCTCCATTGAGCAAAGCAATGGAGTCACCGCGATTTCACACTACCTGCGCAATCGCACGCTAAATGTGTTCGATATCAAGAACCACATCGAGGTCATTCCCAACTTCGTCAACTGCGATGAATACATGCGTAAGCCCGAGTGGCTCGCGAATCGCACCGAGTATGTCGCCGATGACGAGCGACTTCTGGTGCACCTTTCCAACTTCCGCCCCGTAAAACGCGTTCTCGATGTGATCGAGATTTTCGATCGCGTCCGCAAGAAGATTCCTTCCAAGCTTTTGTTGATCGGTGACGGCCCCGATCGATCGCAGGCAGAGTGGCTCGCGGTTCAAAAAGGCATCCATGAGCATGTCCTGTTCCTCGGCAAGCAAGATCAGATCCGCGAAAAGCTGGCGATTTCCGATGTCCTGCTGATGCCCAGCGAACTCGAAACCTTCGGACTCGCTGCCCTCGAAGGGATGGCCTGTGAAGTCGTCCCCATCGCCACCCGCTCCGGCGGAGTGCCCGAGGTCATCGAACATGGCGTCAGTGGATTCCTGGCCGATGTGGGCGATGTGGATACGATGGCCCGCTATGCCGTCGATCTGCTGAGCGACGAGTCGGCCCTGCGTGCCATGGGAAAGCGTGCTCGTGCGGCCGCGCAAGCGAAATATTGTTCCAGCCGGATCATTCCGCTTTACGAAGACTTTTACCGAAAGGTACTGCAGCAATCGAAGTCGTCATAAGCTCCTCGGGATTGGGCAGAATCGGCAACCGCAAGCGGACTAACGTTCCTCCTCCTTCGCGGTTCTCGACAATCATCTTGGCTGAATCGCCATACAGCACCTTGAGCCGCTCGGCAACATTGGCCATGCCGATTCCCCCGCCACTTGATGCACCCTCGAACGTCTTCGCGCCACTGATCCCCACACCATCATCTTCCACTTCTACAACCAGCCTTGACTTGATGATGCGGCTGCGCAACGTGATACTGCCGCCTTCAATCTTCGGAGCCAGCCCGTGTTTAATGCAGTTTTCCACCAGCGGCTGCAGCAGCATGCTCGGTACCATCGCCTCCAGCGAGGCTGGATCGAGCTCTTTCGCAACCCTGAGCTTATCGCGCCCGAAACGCACGACTTCGATGTCGAGATAATTGTCAATGAACTCGACTTCTTCACGAAGCGGGACAAACGATTCCGCGCTGTGCAGCAAGCGCCGGAGAATCGTGGCGAGCTTCAAGATCATCTCCCGTGCCGTATCCGGATCAAAACGCACCAGCGACGAAATCGAGTTCAGCGTATTGAAAAGAAAATGCGGATTAATCTGATTCTGCAACGCGGTCATGCGCGCCTGCAGCAGCAGCCTCTCCTGCTCTTCCAACTTGATCTGAATGCGGACGCTGTTGAAAATTTTCAGTTCCGTGCCCACCACCATCACCACCGTCAGGTAAATCGCGCTTTCCAGCAGATACCCGTTGAGCGTCCCCCCGTTCACCCAGAGGTCGGGGCTCTCCAGGCTGAAAATGGAATTCGGCCAGAATCGCCAGATTTCTGTCTGTAGAAAACGTAAACCCACGATCGTCGCGAAAAACGCGATCTGCCAGTCAAACACGCGGGGACGCGGCAGATTGCGACGGATCATTCGATAGACGGTGAGATCGATAAACGGAGAGAACGACCAGATGTCTTCCTGCTCGGGAGCAAACCGCCGCAACCATCCGGCCACAATTCCGGCAAACACGTTCAGCGGCAAACTTGCCCACTCGCCGTGCAATGCGGCCGGAAGCGATATCAGCGCCCCTCCCACTCCGCCCGATAAGCGTCCGCCAACCACCCCCAGCAGCAGAGCTGTTTCCAGCGAAAGGTCGCCGGCAAAAAATGTTTTCACGCTCGACCGTATCCAGACGCCAAGCGCGATCGGAACCGCCATCCACAGTGCCAGATAGATTTTGTGTCGGGTGTCGCGTTCTTCGCGGAACAGGAGACTCTTGAATTCCTTCGAACGCACCAGCGCGCTCGATACAGCCGCAGCCACGCCCAGCTTGATCAGAAGATTGACGAGTATCAGCCGCGGTTCGAGCATCAGTGAATTCTTCCCGGAGTGCGTGCTACCGCTCAGTCTCCGATTGTACCCGCTGCCCGCCGTAGCAATTCGTCAACATCGCAGCCCGCCGGTACTCCGCCCTGCGCGAAATCACGGCCACCGCCTCCGCGGCCGCCAACTTCCGACAGCACTTGCTTGAGCAGCGCGCCCATGTCACCCGAACCACCCGCGCTTTGCGTAAAAACCACACCCGGCGGATCCGTCGCGCTTGCGACCAAGGCAACTGCGGGCATCGACGCGCGTGCCACTTTCTGCGCAAACAGCTTGGCGAAGCTGGCGTCGCGATCGGGAAACGATCGCACAACGATCTTCCGGCCGGCCTTTTCTGGCTGCGCGTGCAGATCCGCCAGGGCCATCGCCTCCGCCAGTTGCTCGATCGCCTCGTCTTTCTGTTTGCGTAGTGCTCGATTCTCTTCGGTGTTCTTGCGGATCTGCTCCGGTACATCCCAGAGCTTCGTCGAGAAAAGCCCAGCGGCTTCGCTGAGCGCGCCGTAGTCTCTCCTGGCGATGCGCACGGCGCGATCGCCGCACACAAACTCCACCCGCGTGCCCTGCCGCACCCTCTCACTCCTCCGCAGGAGGATCGAGCCAATCTGTCCGCTGGCGCTTACGTGAGTTCCGCCGCAAGCTGAAAGATCAAAGTCCGATATCTCCACGATACGAAGCTCGTCATGCTCCGCCGCGGGTAATTTGCGCAACCCCAGTTTTTCCGCTTCCGGTCGCGAAACATACCGGATCCGCACCGGACGGTTCTCAAATACAATCTGGTTCGCGCGTTTCTCCGCGCCTTCGATCTGCTCCGCGGTAACCACCGCCGCCGCCAGGTCAATGGAGCAATAATCCTCCGCCATGTGAAACGATACCGTCGGAATCTGATACAGCTCGATGAATGCCGCCGACAGCACATGTTGCCCGGAGTGCTGCTGCATGTGTTCCCGCCGGCGTTGGTCATCAATCGCGCCGTGCACAGATGCACCGCTGGCCGGCATCTTCAGTGGCGCTTCCAGGTAATGGACGATCCTGCCATCTTCCGCATCTACAACTTCCGCAACCCGCACGCGATCGGAACCCATCACGAGCCATCCTGTGTCATGCACCTGTCCGCCGCTGGTCGGATAAAACGCGGTTTCTCGCAAAGTCACGCCCGGTCGCGCTTGTTCCGGCGATGATGGCAGCACCGCTTCGACCACCGAGTCGAATTCACGCAGCTCAGAATTGTCGTAATAGAGACGTTTGGTCATGGAATCGCCGTCATGCGAAAGCGCCCGATAAAGCCAGCGCAATGACTATGGTCGGCCCGCGAAGGGGCAAAACAAAAGCCAGGCACCGGCGGTCCACTGCACACGAAAGAGCCCGTTACCGTTGCTTCCTTCCGGACCTGGCGGGGTTGGCGGGAAAACGTCGCGCGGAACCGATGCCTGACTCTACATATTAGCAAGAGATCGACGAAAACAGGAATGGATCGCCCGTTTCGACTATCATCAGGTCTCTTATGGCTGAGCCCGAATGTGCTGTCTACAAGCAATTGAAGGATCGTGAGACCCGCGCCCACGAACTCTGGACTTCCCATCTTTTCCGCAATGAAGTGAAACCGAAACTCTCGGAGAAGGCCAAACGAAAACACCAGCAGGATGAAATGGAAGCGTACCAACAGGCGCACAAAGCTCGTCTGGCGCATGTCAAAACATGCCCAAACTGTGCTTCTCACGCAACCTAGATTAGGGCGCCGCCGGCTGATTAATTCCTGCTATCGAACGACCAGAACTTCCCGAATCGCATCGCGCGCCAGGAAAAACTTGATTGAAGCGAAATCGCGAAACAAATTTTCGATGTGCCGGTTATTGAACACGCGCTGCAGCCGTGGAGACTGCTTTTCTGACGCCGGACGCCCGGGCAACGCAAATTTCACTTCCTGCATGTCCAGCATGTCTGATCCCGTGACATGATAGCGGTAGCAAGTCGAATCCGGTCCCGCATCTCGCGTGTGAAAAAACGCCAGCAGAAATCCTCCCGGCTTCATCACCGACCACAAACGGTCGATCGTAGGCTTCACCAGGCTTTCTTCCATGTAATCCGGAAGATTCCAGATCAACACCACGTCGAATCGGGCATTCCCGTACACCAGGTTCTCGTCCAGGAATTTCTTGCTGTCAACAACTATGTTTCCGTTTTCATCTTTTCCGCGCAGAGCCGGATCGAGCGACGCTCGCAGCAAGTCCTCGCTGTAATTCTTGTGTCCCTTGCCCGTGAGTAAGCGGATGTTATTGGCCGAGGTTGCGCCAATGTCAAGAACGCACAGCGCCTCCTGCGAATTCAGCAGCCGCGAAATTTCTCCCATGCCGCTGGAACGGCGGTTGAGTTTCTGCGGCGCCGCGGGGACTGCGTCCTGGTTCGTTGAGCTCCGAAAGAATTTCATTCCATGGTCTGAAAGGACTGCCATTCACAAAGCCGCTCGCGCCCGCACCGCGGCGTGGCACTCTGCTCGGCAATTATGAAGACGCTGAACCCGCCTTCCCAGCCTCTTTCTGAATATCGACCTTCCCTTTCAAGAATGCGCCCTCTTCAATTGCGATCCGTTGCGTGGTGACATCGCCCGTGACCAGCGCCGATTTGCGCAACTCCACCCGATCGGAGGCGTTCACACTGCCGTCTAACTTGCCCTGTACCACCACCGATTTCGCGGTGACATCCGCTTTCACATTGCCGTTTGGCCCAACCGTCAGGCTGTGGCTGCGCATTTCGATCTTTCCCTCGACATTGCCATCCACGTACAAATCCTCGGAGCCCGATAGCTCTCCCTTGATCACCACCGACTTGCCGATGTGGGCGAACTCTCCGGTCTGGGGAGCGTCATTCATGCTGTGGCCTCCATGTGATCGCGCGTGAAAGCCGCGAATTTATTGATTGTAAATCATTCCCCCCTTTACGGCCCCATGGAATCGTTGGAAACCTTTCTGCTCGAATCACTTACGATAGAGGCTCGGCGCTCATCCTCGAGTTTGCTACCATCGAATCTATGACGGATTTCCGGGAAACCGACCGATGCCGATCCTGAACTCCACCCGAACCTCCGTTGTCCGGCGCGTCTGCCGCCGTTCCCGCGCCGTGACCGTAACAATCCTGTCCACTGTCGCCGTATGTTGGGCCGCCCAGCCCGCCTCGGTTTCGAACTATCGCGAGCCTGCGGAACTCGTTCGCAAGGCAGTCGCCAATGAGGTCCGGACCGCAAACGATCCGAGCGCTCGCTTCCTCTTCCACGGAATCAAGACCACGTCCAAGGGGTCCACCTCCCGCATTTACATCGAGACCAAGGACGCCACCGCCGGCCTGGTCGTCGCCTACAACGGCAAACCCCTTACTCCCCAGCAGCGCCGCGATGAAGAAGCCCGTGTCGATCGGTTCGTAAATAATCCGGACGAATTGCAAAAGAAACGCGAGCAGGAACGGGAAAACACCGAACGCACGCTGCGCATCACCCGCGCCCTTCCCGATGCATTTCTCTACGAGTATGCGGGCGAAGAACCGGGTTCTCCCGGCATCGGCCGCGCCGGCGAAACCCTGGTGAGACTGAAATTCCGTCCTAACCCGCATTACGAACCGCCAACCCATGTGGAAGAAGTCCTGACCGGCATGGAAGGCTACCTGCTCATCGACACGAGCAGCTACCGTCTCGCTTGCATCGACGGCACCCTGTTCCGGGAAGTTGGTTTTGGATGGGGTATTCTCGGCCACCTCGATCGCGGCGGGCGTTTCGTCGTTCACCAGCAGGAAGTCGGCAACAATGATTGGGAGATTTCCAGCATGACGTTGCATTTCACCGGTAAGATCATGTTCTTCAAGACGCTCAACATCGACTCGACCGAAGTCTTCAGCGGCTTCCGACCCGTGCCGTCCGATCTGACCTTCGCCCAGGCGCTCGACGTGCTGAAGAAAGAGAAGCTCTCGGAAGCAGATGGAATTTCCACCGCCAGCCGGCTTACGAAAGAATGATTCCTTGAAATCTTGTCACCCCAAGAGAGCCAGCGATTTGCGGGCTTTTGTCATCCCGAGCGCAGCGAGGAATCCGCATTTCTCGTCCCCCGGGGACCACTATTTGCCCGCCCGAAACGTCTCTTCGCGCACCGTGAACTTCTTCACTAGGTCCTCGCGAACCCGATACCCGGTTCCCGGCTCATTGCTGACAGCAATCATCCCATCCGGCCGCACTTCCACTTCCGGCTCGATGATGTCCTCTTTCCAATAACGTTTCGACGCCGAAACGTCCCCCGGCAAACGGAAATTCTCCAGCGTCGAGAGCGCGATGTTGTGCGCCCGTCCTACTCCCGACTCCAGCATGCCGCCGCACCAGACCGGAATGTTATATCGCGTCGTTACATCGTGAATCTTCTTAGCCTCGCCGAAACCGCCCACCCGTCCCACCCTGATGTTTATAATTCGGCAAGCGCCAATTTCCAGCGCAAAGTCAGCATCACGCGCATTCAACATTGATTCGTCGAGACAGACCGCCGTTCGAATGGCTTTTTGCAGCCGGGCATGCAGATAAATTTCGTCATTCCACAACGGCTGCTCGATCATCAGCAGATTGAAAGCATCGAACTTCCGGAGATGTTCGATCTGATCGAGCGTGTAGGCGGAGTTTGCGTCTACGCTCAGTACGATATCTGCCCATCGGGCGCGGATCTTTTCCAGCACGTTCAGATCCCATCCCGGCTTCACCTTGATCTTGATGCGCCGGTATCCGGCGGCGAGTTCTGTCTCGATTTTCTGTAGAAGTTGTTCCGGAGAATCCTGAATGCCGATCGAGACTCCGCAGGCGATTTCGCGGCGCGTTCCTCCCAGCAACTGCCACAATGGAACTCTCTTCAGGCGCGCCTCGGCGTCCCACACCGCATTCTCCAATGCCGCCTTCGACATGCGATGACCGCGCACCCTCGCAAAGCGCGCGGCGCAGTCCCGGCCCGACGGGATATCGCCTTCCAGGAGCGGAGGAACCAGATAATGCTTGAGCGTCGCCCATGCGGTGTCTGTCCATTCCGGACTGTAATACGGGTCCTCGCCTGCGACACACTCACCCCAGCCGCGGACTCCGTCGGCTTCGATACTCACCAGCAGAATGCGTCGGCTGTAAACACGGCTGAAGCTCGTTTCAAAAAAATGCACGAGCGGCATATGAATTTCGCGCAATGTAACAGATTCAATTTTCATGGCTTGATTGTGAAGAAATCGGATTTAACCTTCAGCGGCTGCGGCCAGATTTGAGACGCGCAAGTATAGAAGCCATCCCCTGGCAAGGGCAATAGCACGCATCAGGAGGACCATCGGCTTTGAACTACGAGGTTATCGTTGCGAGAGACCTAATACCGCCATTTCTCATCCCACTGTCCCAGCAGAAACTGGCCATTGCCGCGCTCGTCTCGTTCATATCCCAACACGCTCAGACCCGCGGCGAAGTCTCGCTGAAAT
>Ga0181537_10005530_pt1 | contig 10206 bp, 9 predicted proteins | sample PEATcosm2014_Bin_39_FD_119765 | JGI IMG/M metagenome (GOLD analysis project Ga0181537, IMG submission 119765) | Peatland microbial communities from MTU Mesocosm Facility, Houghton, MI, USA - PEATcosm2014_Bin23_10_metaG | ecosystem: Environmental > Terrestrial > Soil > Wetlands > Peat | place... | reverse complement strand
CCGACGGAGGCAAGCAATCGACCGCGCGCCGAGTACTTGCGCTGGCACAACGAGGAAGTATACAAAACGTGAACGCATCAGAAACGCTGCCCCAACCCGACCAACTGATAAAGCTGCGAGATGAATTGCGTCAATTTGCGGCCGACCGGGATTGGGAACAATTCCACACGCCAAAGAATCTCGCGATTGCACTCAGCGTTGAGGCCGCCGAACTGCTTGAGCACTTTCAGTGGCTGACACCGGATGAATCGCAGCGCCTGCCACCCGATAAATCTAGCGCGATTCGCCTCGAAATGGCAGATGTCCTGCTTTACCTAGTCCGTCTTGCAGATCGCCTGGGGATCGATCTCGCGGCGAGCGCCTTTGACAAGATCGCGATAAATGCCAAGAAATATCCAGTAGCCCTTTCGAAGGGCTCGTCAAGGAAATACACGGAGCTGTAGCGGAGGTGGGCTTCGCGAGAAAGACGCCCATCCTGACGGGGCGTCACTTGCTCGCCCGTACGTATCGAGTGAGGTGGCGAGAGAAGCGGGCAACGACAAGCGCACTTAGCGCTTCTGATTCCTGCGCGATTCGCCCTGCAAGATCCGCTGCGCTGAGCACCCATACGGGTGCTTGCGATTCTCGGTGATCCGCGATCGACCAGCCAGGGAAACGACGATGCGTCTCACCCAGATCGGCTTTCTCGCGACCACTCAGGAGAAGAACACCGGTGACGTGAGCTTCGAAGTTGCGAGTTTCGACAACCTCGAGGACATCGATGAGAATGCCAGCGGTGAAGTCGCCCCGCTGCTTGCATACCTGCGCACCTTGCAACGACAGCACAGCCTCGCCGTGCTCGTGGTGCATCACGCCCGCAAATCCGCCGGCCGCATGCGCGCCGGACAGGCGCTACGCGGCTCGTCCGAGTTCCATGCCTGGGGTGACTCCAATCTGTACCTGCGCCGCTCCGGCGGTGAGCTCAATCTCACCGTCGAACATCGCGCCGCCCCATCTCCGCCCAGTATCGGGCTCGAACTCGCGCAACGCGGTGACGCCCTCGCGCTCGAGGTCGTGGAATCCATCGCAGCCGCAGTCATCGCTTCGCCACCGAGTTCCGTGGACGAGCGCATCACCACCGCCATCGCTCAAGCGAACCGAGCTCTACCGATCAGCGAACTGCGCGTCCTGTGCCGCGTTCGCAATGTAACCCTCTACGAGCGGCTCTCCGCCCTCACCGCCGCAGGCCGCCTCGTACGCGGCGCCGACGGCTATCGGCTTGCCACTGTCGCATAACCACCGCTGAAGCGTCACCCGTTCATCCGGTCCCGGCACCTGCCACCCATCTCGTTCCCACTTCCGCTTCCCGATCTTTACTACAGAGTGGCGGGAAGCGGAACGGGAAGTTCGCCTCAAATACCGCGACAACCAGCACCTCAAAAAGCTTGAGCCCTCTCATTGCGACCGATAGGGGACAAGCGGCGATTCCCTGGTGTGAAATGTACATGATCGCGCGTGAGCAATGTTGATCACCGACTGCCACGATGCATGATAAGGCGCCGCATATCACGTAGGGCGGCCATGGCTCGACTAGAGCGTAAGTTCGTCTGCCTTTACGCCGCCTTGCGAAGCGCGATGGACACCTTCAGCCCGACACGCCCTGTGAGATCGAACAACGCGTCCAAGCTGAATTTGTCGATCTTGCCACGCAAGAGGTCATTGAGGCGCGGCTGCGTCAGCCCCAACCGGTCCGCGGAGGCCTTTTGAGACAGGTTCCAGCCCGTGACCATCTTTTGCAACGCCCGCATGAGCTGCGCCCGCGCCTTCATGCTAGCGGCCTCGCTCTGAGAGTCCTCGATCGCGTCCCAAACACTCGCGAACGTCTTCATAGTGACTTTCTCCTCATCAGTACTTCTTGGTATCGATCCTTGGCTAACACCAGGTCTCCGCGTGGCGTCTTCTGGGTCTTCTTCTGAAACGCGTGCAACACATAGACCGCTTCGGGGAATTTCGCCACGTACATCAGCCGAAACGCGCCTGACTCATCTCGCACACGGATTTCATGTACGCCACTGCCAACCGCGGGCATCGGCTTCCAGTCATCCGCATCCTCACCGTTCTGTACCTTGTCCAACTGAAAGCCAGTCGCGCGCCGAGCGCTTCTTGGAAAGTCTCGCAAATCATCCAAAGAAGAACCTACAAAAGTTGCGGGTTTCGAAGCAGGTTTTTCCACAGGCATATTATATCAGGATCGATATAACCGGATCTAAGAATTTTGGGGAAACAGACGTTTTACCCCTCCGAAATCCTACGCCTAAGGCCAGATACGCCTCGATGGCCGCACAGCCCCTTTAGTTTCGCCAAGTCTGAGGTTCGCTCCGTTCGCCGCAAACCGGTGCCCTTCCAAACCTCTTTGAACGATAAGGCGCCTCTTTTCCTTGAAAATCTGAGGCGAGTAATGGAGCTGCCGCTAACGGGATCCCCTTGATTTCCGTGCCAAAAGTGCCGCTACTTTGTCTCGGTAATTGTAGCGACTGACACCTCTTTTCCCAAACCGGTCAAACACTTGCTGTTCGCTGTTTCGAGGGGCGTATTGTGGCGCACATCGGGAGGCAGAACATGAACGACTGGCAGTCCACGTATCTGGGTCGAGGCGCGTTGCCGCGTGACTTGAGCGGCTTCGAGATCGAAGCGTTTTTTACGTATTCCGAGTCGGAACGCCACGTCATTGATGACGAGCGCCGATCGTCCGCCCTCAAGCTTGCCCTGGCGCTGCAGATTGGTTTTTTGCGTATGACCGGCCGTTTGCTGGAGGCGTTGCGTATGGTGCCGCCTGCACTGTGGCGCCATCTGGGCGCGCAGTTCGGGATCGACGCACCGGACTTGGCTTCGCTGCGCACGATGTATCGTCGACGTCGTACATTGTTTGAGCAGCAGGATCTGGCGTGTTCCGTGCTCGGATTTCACGACGTCACCGAAGCACAGCGACGCGCGTTGGTCCGGGCGATTAATGCCGAGCTCTCACGGACCAGTGATCGGCAGCGATTGCTGCAGTTCGCACGCCGATGGCTCTACGATCATAAGCAGATTATTCCACGAGAGCGTGAACTGCGCGGCTACATCGCCAAGGCGATTCGCCAGCATGAGACGACGCTGGTCAGCGAGATCGTCGGGGCGATTGATCCGGATCTGCTGGCGCAGTGGAAGAGAACGATCACGCAGCCGAGAGAGGACGGCCCCACCGTGCAGAGCTGGCTGTGGGCCGCGCCCGCCAAGCATTCCACGCGACAGATCGATCGGGTGTTGGAGCGGATAGAGCTCCTGACCTCGCTGAAGGTCGATCAGCACTTGGCTGAACTGCCTGAGGCGATCGTACGCCGCTACGCCCGACGACTGGCCAGCCGGGCACCGGCGGTTGCGGCCCGCATTGCCGAGCCCACCCGCACGATTGAGGTGGCCTGTTTCTTGCGCTATAGCCTGATGATCAACACCGATCATCTGCTGTGGATGGTGCGCCGGCGGGTCGCCGACTTGTGGCGCAAGGCCGCCGAGGAGGCTGATGCCCAGAGAGTGAACTACGAACGGCTGTATCAACAACTGCTCGGCGAGCTGTCCGCATTGGCCAGCGACGGCACGCTGTCAGTGGCCGAGTTGCAGCAGAAGCTGAACACGCTACTTCTCGCACACGGTCTGCACGCGCCGTTGCTGCTGCATCTGGCCGTGGAAGATGAGTTCATGTCTAAGCCCGCCCAAGCCGCGATCAAGGCGGCGCTCGCCGTAAATCCGAATGCGACGGGTTTACAGTTACCCAGGCCAATGTCACGCCTTCTCGCGACACAATGGGGAACACTACAACGCCAAGGCCGCAACTCTCGCCAACGAACGAACGAGGGAATTTCTAGATCAGCAGCTGAAGTGACGCACTTTCGTCATCGACATCGTGATTACCTCTGGACCGCGCGCGCCGGCCGCGCCTCATGCGTTCAAGCCAGCTCGGTAAGTGGGCGTCCCAACCGTCCCGATTCATGCGGCGATGCGCTCGGCTCCTTCGAGCTTCGCCAACGTGCGGTCGAATGTGCCCATCGGCACGTGCCCCGCCTTGCGCGCGATCTCGAGCACCAAACAGTCGGAAAATCCGAGGGATGGCCGGTTCCGATAATGAACCAGCGCGGCGACGACGACTTCCGCATCTTGAACTGTCAGGTCACGATGCTTGAGCAAAAACTCGACGGTCTGTGCAAGGGCCGGCGGATCGCGATCGTAAACGGTTGCGAGGACCCAGATCGTTTCGGCCAGAACTAAATGCGAAACCCAAGCTCCGCTTGAGACGAAATTCTCGGCAGCAGCGGCTTGCTTAGAATCATCCCCGGTAACGAGTCGTACCAACACGTTGGTATCAACCGCGCGCATGTTTACGCCTAATGTAGGTCTTCCTACCGTCTTTCAACTCGTCAAGCGTGTGCGACTGCGGTGATCCTTTTGGGAACAGGGCTTTGCGAACATCGTCCCAGTTGTATCTGCCAGCCCGACGCACAACAATTTGATCACCCTGCTCGTCCCATTCGAGAACGGAACCTGGCCCCAGACCCAGCCTCTTACGGACCTCGGACGGAACCGAAATTTGACCCTGCGCGGTCAGCTTTGATTGAGCAATTGTCATGACAGATACATTACCGCGGTAATGTGCCCATGTCAAGTTTCGCCTTTCTCATGGTCAAAATCTCGCCGGTGAGGCGCGGTGCTGATCCAAGTGTCTAGTTGGGCGTGCCGCCGTCGCTCGCGCAATCGCGATAAGGCTTAGCTTACGAAAACGGCCGATCCGCGACACAAGGCAGCGGCAATAGTAGAACCCAGTATGGAGAGAAAGATCCGTAACAGCACCAAGAGCCGACCTGGGCTGGTGTACGAGAATCAACTCCGTTGCCTCATTCGCCCCTTGTCAGCTGTTTAAGAACGCCAGCAAGAATATGCGTCATGACATTGGGATCAGCTTTGACCAGAGCGGACAAACCTAATGTCTGCCGCATCGCCTGGAAACCTGCGACTAACGCTAGAATCACTGACGCACGTTCCTCTGCGTAGGGCCCTTTCAGCAGGGCCGCCAGTTCCTTTTGCCGCCCGCGCTCCACGTTGCGGCGGGCGATTCTGACTGCGTGTTTGTTCCCCAAGGAATGCATCATCATGGCGAAGCCATCGAGCGGGTTATCGCCCGGCGTCGTGATTGCGACAAGCGATGTCGCCATGCTGCGCGGCAGGTCGTCCGACGCAAGAGCCTCCGGGGTCAGGATGAACGAATGTGCCGTGACGTCCTCGAGAACCCGGGCGAAGAGCTGCTCTTTCGAGCCAAAATAGCGGTTGGCGAGCATGGCGGTCACGCCTGCTTCCGCGGCGATTTCACGCAATCCGACTCCTGAATTGCTCGTAGTGCAATAATCGGGGAAGGGGGCCAAGAAAGGGCGCGAGTGCCATCAAGTTAGGGCGCTGACAGCGACCGAACGCATCATGGTCGATCGTGGATTCTACGCGCGACGGCAATGCCGATCTCAATTTTGTCCGCCGGGCCGACGATGGGGGTGTTGACACCCTGGATTCTTGCGCGCACGTACACGAAAGCGAGCAGTTGGCCGTCCTCCGACACCGAGCTCTCACCGAGGGCTATAATCTTGCCGTCCATTCCGGGGCCAACCGCGGTGGGCTCCGCCACCAGCACGGGCGAATGAGAGCTGCCATCGGGTTGGAGCGTCGTCCGATAAAAGCAATTAATGGCTTTGGACCCCCGGTCATGGCCCGTCCAATAGAGAGTGCGCGAATCTGAGGATAAAAATGGCTGCATGTTGGACGTGCCTGCGTCATTGGGCGCTCCGGCTACCGCGACAGGCGCGGTCCAATGCCCGCCTTGATAATGGCTGACATATATCGTGCGGTTGCCATTGAACGGCCTGCCGTTCCCCTTCTTGCATTCCTTCCCGGCGGGGTCCATGCGATTGGAATCGAAGTAAAGCGTGTGCCCGTCCGCCGACAATGTCGGATTGTCCTGGACGCATTTTGTGTTCACCGGGTAGGGAAGGAGATCCGGTTTACCCCAATTGCCATTGGCACTCTGTGCGACTATGAAGATAACTGCGGGGTCAGACGGGTGGTCTGAAGAGGGAAAGCGGACAAAGACATACGGCGAACCGCCAGCAGCCATTCCACCAGCCGCATAGTCTAGCGGTCCGGGTGGATTAAACGGCAGTCTCTGCGACACCCAGGCACCGCTCTGGACGGTGGCTTTGAATAAATTGAAAGCAGGATAGATTTGGCCCTCGCGATGCGGGCCAATGTCACGCAAAGAGTTGCGCAAGGTGCGGTATTCGAAGTCGTAACGCGAATAACTGTAGTGCAGCTCATAGCCGGTGCGCAAGGTTCCTCGAATGTACGAAGAGTCAGCCCAGCCCGTCGTATTGACATCGCCCTTAACTTCACGGGGATCGGTCCAACCGTCGAACATCTTCAGTCCCTCGAGTCTTGCGCCTACAGGTACAGTCCAGCCCGCCGCTACGGCAGTCGGCGACGCGGGGCTGCTGGCTGCCGACGGTCTTTCCGGATCGGCGCTGCAGATATTCGAGGTGGCGCATCCGATAACAACAACGAGTGAAATCAGGCGCACTAGCCCACACTATTCGTGAGCGAGTTGATTTTGTTGATCTGCCAGTCGTGACGGTGGATGCATGCCGCGGGCAGGTGCAGCCCGATGGGCTGTACTGAGGACTCAACCGAGGCGCCGAGCTTCATCAGATTTTCGCGCAGAGTGTTGACCAGCGCGGATCGGTATGCAGTGCGCGCAGCCTGCAGACGCAACTCCTGGAAGAGCACGTAGGCGGCGGCGTCCGCCATGGCCTGATGGCCTAGGTCGTTGGGATGAATGTGGTCCTTGTCGTACGCCGCCAGCAGTCGCTTCGGATCCTCTGGATCGGCCATAACCTTGTCGAAGTCGATCACCCCATCGGATAGCGTCGTAGAACGAATCCAGCGATTCACCTCTTGCCGCTCGGCTTCGCCGGCATTGCTGTAGTAATAGTCTAAGCCGCCGTCCGGCATGATGGTCCCAAGAAAAACCTTGATGCCGTGCGCGTGCGCGCGCTCGATTAATTGACTGATGCCGAAAATGATGTCGGGTGCGCTCACAGGGTCGCGTGCCTCGGTCAGGCGGGTAGACCAGCCGATATCGTTGATACCTTCAAGAATCACGAGGTACCTGACGCCCGCCTGCGCAAGAACGTCGCGATCGAATCGGGCTAAGGCGCTCGGTCCCGCATTTTGGCCGGCATAGTCGTGCAGTACCCGATTGCCGCCGATACCCGCGTTCAGGACAGCGAGACGCGGGGTGCCTTGCTCGGCTTCGAGTCGCCGAGCAAGCGCATCGGGCCAACGTCGGTTGGCGCCGCGAGTACTGAAAGCGCCATCTGTGATACTGTCGCCCAGAACTGCCAGCGCACCACTTGCTAGCGGCGCCTGCACTTCGATTGCGCTCAAGAAAATCCACGAATCGATGTCCGTGGCAGTGTCGGGCATCCGCTTAGCCACAAAGTCTCCCGGCACCAGGAAGTTCGACTGATTGGCAAAAGAATGTTGCGTGAGCACGGGTATGCTCTGTATTGGGATACACAAGCTCACCGCCACATTCGATCCAAAGGGCAGTTGCATGGCCACGCTGTCGCTGACCGCCTTCGCGCCAACAGGGATCGTTACCGAAGTCATGCCATTGAAAGAGAGCAACATGGCGGCGTGAATCGACCCGCGTGTGCCGTCGCTTATCGCAATCTGTGCGGTTTTGATCGTCAATGGCCTGGTGCCCATCTCGTTCGTGAGCACCACGCGCGCGACGGTGCCGGCAAGAGAAGTGTGGACGACATTGCGAATTGTGTATGGAGACACACCCAGTGGACCCGCGCTGTTGTCGATCGCGACCGGAGAGGCGGACCAAGTTCCCACCCAGTGCTGTGCCGGTGCCGCGACAGCTTGTAGGGCTGGCAGGATAGTCAGGCAAAATGCCGCCGCCCTGGCGCCAGGTGAGCGCCCTGCCGAATCCCGAGTCTTCACGTATGTTTCCGCCATTTCAATGCTTTCGCACCATCTCAGCATCGGTGCGAAAAGGTAAAATTGCAAGTCAGCAATGTATCGATGAATAATCAGAATAGTATTGGCGCGCCCGCATTCGCGGCACTACGGTATGGATCGAATGAGTCGCGCTCGGCAATTTCTTTTGACCTCTGCCACGTTGATGGCGACGTTCACGACGCTTGCCGCGCCTGCCTATTTGGATCCCGACCAGCCTCCCTCGATCAGGGTCGATGACCTGATATCGCGCATGACTTTGGAAGAGAAGGTGAAGCAATTGTTGAGCGTGGCTCCGGCAATTCCCCGACTGCAGGTGCCCGCTTACAACTATTGGAGCGAGGCATTGCACGGCATCGGCAACGATGGCGTGGCGACCGTCTTCCCTCAGGCGATCGGCTTCGCGGCGTCTTGGAATGCGCCCCTCGTGCATCAAATGGCCGACGCGATTTCGACCGAGGGTCGAGCGCGCTACCAAGAAGCCTTGCGTCAAGGTCGTCGCGTACAAAGCGAGGGATTGACGTTCTGGTCGCCGAACATCAACATCTTTCGCGATCCGCGCTGGGGTCGGGGCCAGGAAACCTACGGCGAGGACCCCTTTCTCACTGGCCGTCTCGCCGTAGCCTTCATTACGGGGTTGCAGGGCGATGATCCGCAGTATCTCAAGGCCGTAGCCACTCCCAAGCATTTTGCGGTTCATAGCGGACCGGAACCTTCGCGCCACAGCATTGATGTACTGATTTCCCGCCACGATTTGCAGGATACCTACTTGCCGGCATTCCGGGCGGCGGTCCGCGAAGGGCACGCGGCGTCCGTCATGTGCTCGTATAATTTGGTCAATGGTCAACCCGCCTGTGCGAACAGCATCCTGTTGGAAGATACGCTACGCGGCGCCTGGGGCTTTGACGGTTATGTCGTCTCCGACTGTCAGGCAATCACCGACTTTGTCGAAAGTAACAAATATAGCGTGACCCTCGAGGCGGCGGCTGCGGTGTCGCTGCGCCGAGGAACCGATATGGATTGCGACTTCAGCCAGTCGGAATGGCGCGGGTATCTTGACGCGGTTGGCAGGGGAGATCTGTCAGAGGCCGACATCGACCGCTCCCTGCGTCGCGTGTATGCCACTCGACTGCGTCTCGGGATGTTCGACCCACAGGGCATGGTCAAATACGCCGCGGTTCCCATCAGCGAGAACGACAGCGCTTCCCATCGCGCACTTGCGCTCAACGTGGCTAGGCAGAGCATGGTGCTGTTGAAGAACAACGGGATCCTGCCGCTGCGGCACGGCGTGCGTCGCCTGCTCGTGGTGGGCCCGCTTGCGGATTCGGCCGCCGCGCTGCTGGGAAATTACAGCGGCCTGCCATCGGCCATGAGCGTCGTGATCGACGGTTTGCGGCGGCAGTTCACCGACGTGAAAATAGACTACGTGCCGGGCACGAGTTTCCTGCGTTCGTACTTCCCTATGCCGCGAGAAGCATTTGGCGCCTCCGCCGCTATCGGTACCGCACAAGGCGGGCTGCGAGCACAGTATTACCGTTCGCGTGACTTGAGTGGTGCCGCGGAAACACGCGTCGATGCGCGTCTCAGTTTTGGATTCAACTTCGACCGGCTGCCCGAGTGGGCCGAGAGCGATGGCTACACCGCCCGCTGGAGCGGAACTCTGGTGGCGCCTGCGGCCGGCGCCTACAGCGTGAGAATCGTCGGCACTGGCGGCGTGCGGGCGTGGATCGATGGCAGACGCGTGATCGACGATTGGCACGAGGGCGGCGCGCCGGATGTGGCCCGACGGACATTCGATCTAACATTTTTCGATCATGAAACACACGCAATAAAAGTGGAATATCTACGCTTTGAACAGATCAAGACTCTCGAGTTGCACCGCCGGCTCAGCGCCGGCGTGCAGTTGGTCTGGAAGCGGTGGGGCGGTGAATCGAAAGATGCAGCGGTCGCAGCCGCTGCCGAGGCGGACGTGGTGATCGCGGTGGTCGGCATCACCTCCGAGCTCGAGAACGAGGAGAGGTCGGATGACGGACTGCCGGAGGGATTCAAGGGCGGCGACCGCACGACTCTTGAGCTACCGAGACCGGAACAGGAATTGCTCGAGGCGGTGAAGTTCACGGGGAAGCCGCT
>Ga0181537_10005529_pt1 | contig 10207 bp, 7 predicted proteins | sample PEATcosm2014_Bin_39_FD_119765 | JGI IMG/M metagenome (GOLD analysis project Ga0181537, IMG submission 119765) | Peatland microbial communities from MTU Mesocosm Facility, Houghton, MI, USA - PEATcosm2014_Bin23_10_metaG | ecosystem: Environmental > Terrestrial > Soil > Wetlands > Peat | place... | reverse complement strand
GTCACCGATCGGGCGAAGGTATCGGGATGCAGCAACAGCGTGTTGGCGCCCACATCGCTGAGCATCACGCAGTCATAGCCGGACAACGCCTTTACGTCGAACGGAAAATCGCGCGCGGCGACATGCGCGGGCTGATAATCGACCTGCCAACCATCGGTCTCCAGTGCGCTTCGCAGCCAGTGGATCCCTTCGGAATACTCTACCGTCGAAAAGGAATCGAAGCCTTTCTGGTGCGTGCTGTGCACCGTCCATGATTCCCCGGCGATGAGTGCGCGGCGCCTTGAAGCCATCGATTCCTCGCGCCGTCGTCGCACTCAGCCGGGTAGTCGCATTCAGAACGCATAGTTGGCCGTCAGACCGATGGTCCGCGGACGAAACGTCGTGTAGGTGACCAGGTTCGACGTGCCGTTGTTCTGGTATTGACTCAACGGCTGCGTGTTGTTGAAGACGTTGTTGATAAAGAACGTCAGATCGAGCTGCTCGACCGTCAGGCCGGCGCGCACGTTATACATGTGCGTCGGCGGATCCGGGTGCTCGTCAGAGTAGCCGTTCAAGATTGTATTGTTCGCGGCAAACGGGCCCGGGTTCCTGCTGGTGTAGAGCATCTGCACCTGGGCATGGAATTTGTCGCCATTGCTGAGCGGGACGGCGTAGTTCAGCGACGGATTGACGTTCCATGGCGGGTTGACCTGCGGCAGGATGCCGACCTTGTCGCCCTCCCTGACTACGAGGCTGGCTTCCGTCTGCGGCTGCCCGGGGACGTAGCCGCTCGCGCTGTAATAGGCATTCACGTAGCCTACGTTCAGGTCAAAGCGCAGTTGCTCGGTGAGCAGCGCGCGCAATTGCAAGTCGAAACCGTCGCTCACGGCATTGCCGGCGTTCGTGTTAAAGGCGTAAGGGCCGCAGGACTCGCTCACGTATTGCTCGATGTTGTGCCACTGGCTGTAGAAGAAGCTGGTATTGACCTGCAGGCGCGAACCCAGGACGGTGTCCTTGAAGCCGACCTCCAGTGCGTGCACGTAGTCCGGTGCGTAGGTTGGCGGGGCCTGCTTCACGCCTAAGTCGCCGCAGTTAGTACCGGGGCCATCGGGGAATTCCGGATTACCACCACCCGGCCGATAGCCTTCGCTGAAGGCAGCATAGGCGAGATTATCGTGGTTGAACTGGTAGGACAGGCCGAGGCGCGGTGTTACCGGATTGTTCACCGAGTGGAACGGTGCATAGGGGGGCGCGCCGGTGTACTGGGTGATGCCGGTGGTATTGGCCCCGTCCACGGTGACGTGCGCCAGGCGCTCGCCAAGCGTTGCGGTCAGCTTGTCGGTGAGGTGCACGTCCGCCTGTGCATACATCGCGTACTGCGCGTCGATGAACAGTTCGTGCTGATCCTGGATCACGTAGTTGGACAACAGCCCAGGCGCTGGCGGCGGCGCAGAAGTGAACGTCGGGGCGAAAGCGTACACGTCGTAATCGGTCTGGAAATCGCGCTGCTGGCGATGCTCGTAGTAAAGCCCTGCCACCCAGGTTACAAGCGAGTCAGGCGCCGCGTTCGAGGCCAGTCGCACCTCGACGGTAGAGGCTCGGATGTACAGATTGGTGGGCGTATAGGCGATCTGCGACGGCGTGTCCAGATAGCCGACGCCGAGCGGGTTGCCGCAGCCGCCGATTCCGGGGCAGACGAATGCGGCCTCATCGAGGACTTCATCGACGTTACGATCGAAATAGGACGCGCTCGCCGTCAGGGTGGCGAATGGCAGCTGGCCCTCCAGCTTGATCGACGGCATGATGAACTGGTCCGTCCAGCGTTCCGGCAACCCAACTCCATTATTGAAGACACCCGCATCGGCGTTGGAGTAGGCGGCGTAGAAGCGCTGCGCGTCGTCCTGATTCTGCTTCTGGTAGTACAGCGCAGGCGTCACCAGGAAGTCCCCTACTTTGAAAGCGAGCGCGCCCTTGATGACGAACTTATCGTTGGTGTTCGCATCCCGGGCGACAATAGTTCCAAAGCCGGGGCCCGGATACGGATCGATGCGGTTGACCCAGCCGCCGTCGCTGCGGTCCCAGACACTGAAGCGGAAGCCGAGCTCATCCGGAATGATTGGGCCGCCCACCGCGACGCCGTCCTCGTAACTGAGCCGGCCGCCTTCGGTCGAGGCGAGCTCCGCTCGCGCCTGGGTGCTGTAGGTGGTCAGGCTCGGCTGATTGGTGATGAAGCGCACCGTACCGGCCTCAGCGCCGGCACCGAACAGGGTGCCCTGCGGACCGCGTTCGACCTCGACCCGATTCAGATCAAAGACGAACGGGTAGGCATTGCCTTGGTTCGCCAACCCTGATAGCCGGCTCGAGATCACCGTATCGTCGAGATACAGACCCACCGTCGGTGGCCCGGTGTTGGTGTTCAGGCCACGGATTGCAATGGTCGTGAATGCGGAGCTGAATCCATTCGGGACTGCAAACTGCAGGCCGGGTGTCAGCGCCGCAAGGTCGTTGATGTTCTTGATCCCGCCGCTGGCGAGATCCTCGGTGCTGAAGGCGTTGATGCTGATCGGTACGCTCTGCTCGGTCTCCTCGCGCCGCGTTGCAGTGACAATGATGTCCTGCAATTGCTGAACCCCGCCCTCGCTGCTCGAACCGCTGGGGGATGTGGAGCTCGGGGTTTGAGCCAGGGCCGCGGTCGCGACCACGGCATTGGCCAACACAACGATCAGACCTCTCATCAAGGGGCGAGTCGCAGATACCGTTCCCATGTTCACGGCTCCCTATCCTGTTGTGGTTAAGCTTGCTGTGGATCAGCCACGATTCCTGTCGTGTCTCAATTTTGCACCCGGCGACCGATGTCGGCCCCGTCAGAAAGAATTGTTGGCGCCGGTCTGGTGAAGCAACGATTTCATTATACGGATCGCTGGCCGGGCATCAATGTAGATATTCGGTCAATGTTTGGAGACATCGGATCAGCACCTCCGGCGGCTGCCGGCAGACATTAGACCGCACAGGCACCGCACAGAATGAGTTCGCGCAACAGTCGCGCCGCACTATCTTGGCACGAGCGGTCTTGGAGAAATCGGCACCACAGCGCCTCGGTCCGCTGCGGTGCATGATCCGCTACACTGGCAGCGGCGTCGCACTTCGCAGGAGTTCGCCATTGACCGCAGATGCCAGCCCTGTTGTTGCTTCCGATCCACAGCTGCGACGCAATGCGCTCGGTCTACCGGAGCTGGTGTTCCAGGGTGTCACGCATATCGCCCCGGCGGCCAATATCCTGTTCTCGTTTCCGATCATCGCCCTCAAGGCAGGACCCACCATGCCGCTGTCGTTCCTGCTGGCGACCATCGTCTGCCTGTTCATCGCCAACACGGTGTCGCAGTTCTCCCGGTACCTGCCCTCGAGCGGCGGCTATTACGCCTTTACCACGCGCGGACTGGGCAGCCGCGCCGGATTCATGGCGACCTGGAGCTACCTGATCTACGATTTCCTGGGCCCCGCCGGCACCATCGGTTTTCTCGGTTACCTGATCTCCGATACGCTGCACACCCAGTTCGACCTCAACATCGCCTGGTGGCTGCTGGCGCTGGTGACCTTCGCGATCGTGTGGATGCTCACCCGCCACGGCATCCGGCTGTCGATGCGCATCACTGCCTTGCTGGGCGGACTGGAACTGCTGATCATGCTGGCGCTTGCAGTCACCTTCCTGCTGCATCCGGGACCAGCTTCCAGCTACACCGCACCACTGGACCCAGCCCAGTCGCCGCAGCATTTACAAGGTATCGTCGCCGGTATGGTGTTCTCGATCCTGTCCCTGAGCGGCTTCGAGGGACCGGCGCCGCTGGCGCAGGAATCGCGCCGACCCGGCAAGTTCGTCGGCCAGGCGGTGATCCTGTCGCTGCTGGCGACCGGAATGCTGTACATCTTCACCTCTTATGCGAGCGCGATTGGCTGGGGCACCGGCAATATGGCCGCCTTCGCCGCCAATCCGAACCCCTATTACGCACTCGGCCATGCACTGTGGGGCGCTGGCTGGTGGTTCGTGGTATTCGCGCTCATCAACAGCGCGATCGCTGTGGGACTGGCTTGCACCAATTCCGCGTCCCGTGTCATGTACACGATGGGCCGTGCCGGGACGCTGCCCGCCAGATTCGCAAGGATTCATCCGATTCACCAGACCCCGACCTACGCCATCGGCTTCCAGCAGCTGTTCGGCATCGCGGCGACGCTGATGGTTGGGCTGCTGATGCGGCCCGAATACATCTTCGGCTTTCTGGAGACCATTTCTGCACTGGCAGCCATCATCCTTTATGTGATGGCGAATCTGGCGCTGACTTCCTACATGCGCCGCGTGCAACCGGACCGCTTCAGCCTCTGGCAGCACGTGGTGGTGCCGTGGGCGGCAACGCTGGCGTTGGTGCCGGTGTTGTTCGTTACAGTATATCCGCTGCCCGACTGGCCCTACGACATCGCCCCCTACCTGTTCCTCGCCGGACTGCTGGCCGGTTATGGCTACATGCAGTGGCTTGAAGCACATGATCCGGGAGCACTGCAGCGCGGGGCGACGATGCTGGTGGGCAGCCTCAGCAGCGCGCAAGTCGAACCGGATCGTTAGCGACTTGCAGGAGGCGACGTGGCTACAGTGATCACAGCAATACTCGGCTACTCGGACGCCCGCCGGGCACTGGATGTCATCGCCGCCGAGCTGCAGCGCCGCGCACTGCCCGCGGTCATCACCGTGGCCGATGATCATGGTGAGCTGATCGCACTGATGCGCATGGATGGGGCGCCGCTGTCGTGCATCCTCAACGCGGCTAACAAGGCATGGACGGCCGCGCGCGAGCGCAAGCCGTCGTTTGATGTGGGCCGCGCCGTGCGCCACCCGGACAGCGGCTTCGACATCGCCTACTACGGCGATCCACGCTATATCGGTTGGGGCGGTGGCGTGCCGGTGATGATCGAGGGCGCCGTGGTCGGTGCAGTCGCGGTCAGCGGCGCCCCCGAGGCGGTCGATATCGAAATGGCGGCGCTGGGCGTCGCGGCTATCATTGCAGGGCGGGGCCTCACGCCCGGCTAGTAAGCCTGCGACCGGCTCGCTGGCGCGCTCATGCGCGCGCCCTGGCTGCCAGCGTCGATGCGCCCGGCAGCACGACACAGCGGCCGCTGCGAGCAGACTCGGCGACCGCCGCTTCCAGCCGCATCGCCGCCAGCCCGTCCTCGCCGCTGACCGGGGCCGGCCTGCCCTGCTGCAGCGCCTCGACGAACGCCAGTACCGACAGATCGAACGACTGCGGGTAGGAACACGGCGCCAGCGCGCTGATGCGTTCGGCGATGGGCCCCAGGCCAGGCGTGCCTGCCAGGTTGTCATTGGTGGCCGCGTTCACCGCCAACGCACCTTCACTGCCATACAGCGCGAACGACCAGAAGCACTGCGAATAGGGTACCAGCGCCGAGCCTGCCATTGTCGCAATGAAATCCGGATCTCGAAAGCGAAAGGTCGCCGCAGCGGCAACCGATGGGTGATAGAGCATATCGGCCGCATACATCCACGCCTGGCCCGCATGCGGAGTCGCCTGCGGCCGCCGCCGCTGGTCGTCCACGATCGCCGCCGTGACTTCCACCGGGTCGCCGAAGAAGAATCGCAGCAGGTCGATCAGGTGCGCCCACAGGTAGGAATGCGCGCTGGCGGTGTAAAGCGCCATCGCGCCGAAGCTGCCGCGCTGCAGTTCCTCCCGGATTACGCCATGCGAAGGCACACTGCGGTAGTTGTAGTTGACGCCCAGCGTGCGGCCGGCGCGCGCGGCCGCGGCCACCATGCGCTCGCCGATCGCGATGCTGTGCGCCATGATCTTCTCGCACAGTACGTGGCATCCGGCTTCCAGTGACAGCAGCACCGGCTGCTCGTGCTGCCACTCCAGCGTCGCCACCGTGACCACGTCAGGTCGCTCCCTGCGCAGCATGTCCTCGATCGAGGTGTAGGCGGCAACGCCAAATTCCCTGCCGAAGGCATCGGCCCGGGCGGTATCACTGCCGCACACCGCGGTCACCTCGGCATGCGCGCATTTGCGATAGGCGTGCAGATGAAAGTGCGCCGCCGCGCCGGTGCCGATGATCGCCGCCTTGATGTCCTTCATGCCGGTGCGCATCCTGATTCGCCGCCGGCTATGCTAACCCAGGCGCCGCGCGCCCTGGCTGAGGCTACCGCGGCCTGCACTGCGGCGATGCTGCGTGCGCCGTCCTCGGCAGTCGGACACGACAGCGCAAGCGGATTCGGTTCGCGTCGTTCACCGTTGGCGCGCAGCTGCTCGGCAAGGTCGGAGTAGATATTGCCGAACGCACCAAGAAAGCCTTCGGCGTGGCCGACCGTGACGCGCGATGCGCGATCCGCTTCCGCAGAGATCCCGGCAACTCCGCGCTCGATGATGCAGGTGCGGCCGCCGACCGGCGTCCAGTACAGCTGGTTGGGTTGCTCCTGGCTCCAGCGCAGCCCGCCCTTCTCTCCAAACACCTGGATCCCAAGGCCGTGCATGCGACCACTGGCGATCGCACTGGTCCACAGCCGTCCGACCGCGCCTCCGGACATGCGAAACGCGACCAGCGCATCGTCCTCCAGTTCGCGGCCTGGGATCGTCGATGCGAAGTCCGCGGACAACGACTGGACCTGCTGTCCGGTGACGAATGTCGCCAGGTGCAGCGCATGGATGCCGCAGTCGGCAACGATCGACGAGATGCCGGCAAGCTTCGGATCATAGCGCCAGCGCACGCGCGGATTGTCGGCGTCGGCAGCGTTGGCGTGGTGACCGTGGGCAAACTCGGCCACCACCACGCGCACCCTGCCCAGGTCACCGCGCGCGACCATGGCGCGCGCGTGCCGCACCAGCGCATAACCGGAATAGCCGTAATTGACCGCGCAGATCCTGCCGTAGGCGCGAGCCGTCTGCACGATCTCCTCCGCTTCCTGTAGCGTCGTGGTCAGTGGTTTCTCGCACAGCACGTCGAAGCCGGCCTGCAGAAAAGCCCTGGTGATCTCGAAGTGCGAGCTGTTGGGCGTTGCCACCGTGACCAGCACCACCCGGTCGGGACGCGATTGTTCGGCCTCGAGCATCTCGCGCCAGTCGCCGTAGGCGCGATCCTTCGCGATGCCAAGGCGCAGCGCAAATTCGCGCGCCCGCGTGGCATCGATATCGAGCGCTCCGGCCGCCAATTGGAACGCACCGTCCAGTCCCGCGGCAATCCGATGCGTCGCGCCGATCTGGCTGCCCTCGCCGCCGCCGATCAGTCCCCAGTTCATCAGCCGAGGCCACTCCTCTTCAGGTACTCAAGGTTCGTCCTGGCATCGGCGAGCGTCGAGCGTGCGCCGCTCGGATCACGATCCTGCTCCACGGTCGCCCAGCCGGAAAACCCCGCTGCGACCAGTGCCGCCTTCAGGCCGCTGAAATCCACCACGCCGTCGCCCAGATTGCAGAACAGGCCGGCGGCACAGGCGTCGTAGAACCCGGTGCGCTGCTCGATGGCCCGCCGTCTGACCTCCGGGTCGATGTCCTTGAAATGCAGATACGACACGCGCTCGCTGTGGCGGCGATAGAACGCCACCGGATCGAAGCCCGCGTACTCGCAGTGTCCGGTGTCCAGGCACACGCCCAGCAGCTGCGGCTCGATCGCATCGAGCACGTCCTCGAGTTCGTCCTCGAATTCGACGAATCCGGCTGCATGCGCGTGCATTGTGACCTGCAGCCCGAACTGCTCCACGCCCATCCGCGCCACCGACCTGATGCGATCGAGGAATCCGTCGCGATCCGCCCCCGTCAGGCGTTCGGCCTCGCCGCTCCTGCCCGCGGTCGGCGCGCGCCGCGGCGAGATCGAGTCGATCAGCACCAGGCGCTTGGCATTGTGCGCGGCCAGTGCTCGACAGGTGCGCAGCGCCGCGTCCTGCACCTGCGGCCACTGCGCCGGGTCGTGCAACGGACGGAACAGCACGCCACCGATCAGCGTCAGCTCGCGCTCGGCGAGCGCCGGTCCCAGGATCGCAGGGTCCTCAGGCATGAAGCCCAGCGGTCCGAGTTCGATGCCGGTATAGCCGGCCGCCTGCGTTTCATCCAGCACCCGCGTCCACGGCGGATTGCGCGGATCGTCCGCGAACTCGACGCCCCACGAGCACGGGGCGTTACCAATCGAAAGCTGCATGCATCACTCCGTTATCCTCAGAACCCCGCGATATCAACCCAGCCGCCTTCGGCGTACGAGCGAAACGCCGCGGCAATCACGCGACTGACCTGCAGGCCGTCGTCAAAGGTCGGGAACACGGGTGCGCGGGTCTCGATCGCATGGAGGAAATCGCGCACCTCGATGATGATCTGCGCCGCATAGCCGGTGCCATGGCCCGGGCCTTCGCAGAATGCGCCGTAATCCGGATGCTCGGGCGCCGTCAGCAGCTTGGCGAATCCCTGCCGCCCGCGCCGCAGGCGCGCATCATAGAACCACAGCGCGTTCTGATCCTCCGCGTCGAAGCGCAGCGCGCCCCTGGTGCCGGTGATGTCGAAGCCGTAGCCCATTTTTCTTCCGGTGGCCACGCGGCTGACATAGATCGAGCCCATCGCGCCACTCTCGAAGCGGCACAGCAGGTTCACCTGATCGTCGTTGGTCACCGGCTCGCGTCCGCCGCTGCCCGGACGGCTCGTGTACACGGTCTGGATGTCCGCGACCAGCCGCTCGATCGGCCCGACCAGGCGCAACACCGCATTGATGATATGTGGCGACAGGTCGCCAAGGTTGCCCGCGCAGGTGTCGCGCGTGCGCCAGTTGGCTGGTGCTTCCGGGTCGGCCAGGAAATCCTCGGTGTGCTCCGCGCGCACGTGGATCAGCTCGCCGAGCTCGCCGCTGGCGATGATCTCGCGTGCCAGCTGCATCGCCGGCGCGCGGATGTAGTTGAAGCCAACCATGTTGGGCACGCCGGCCGTGGCGGCCGCGGCCGCCATCGCCCGTGCATCCTCGAGCGATGCGCCCAGCGGCTTCTCGCAGAACACCGGTTTGCCCGCTGCGATCGCTGCCAGCGCGATCGCGCGGTGCGTGGTCTGCGGCGAGGCAATCACGATTGCCTCCACACGCGGATTGGCAACGAGCTCCTCCCAGCTGCTGGTCGAGGCATTGAAGCCGTATTCGGCCGCCTTGCGCGCGGCACCCGCCGCGGTGGTGCTGCAGATGACTTCGCACACCGGCCGCAGCCCGGTGTTGAACACCGCCCCTACGGACTGCAGCGCCACTGCGTGCGCCTTGCCCATGTAGCCGGTGCCCACCAGTCCGATTCCAATTGTCGCACCAGTCGTCGTCACGCCATGTCTCCGGCCGCAGATGCAAGGGCTTGCAAGCTAACTACGGTGTCAATCGCTCCGGCACCACGTCCGGCGGCAGCTCGAAGCTGATCAGGTTGTGGCGGAAACCGCGGGTCTTCCAGGCGCCGGCGGCGATGCCGATCGCCATCCAGGCGATGCCGAGCATCCAGGCCTGGGTACTCAAGTTCCACCACAGCAGAAAGCACACCACGAAGCCCAGCAGCGGCCACGCCACGCAAATGATCTGCTTGCGCTCGGCACGCAGGTAGTAGCGTACGAACGCCGCCGCATTGACACCCATGAACGAGATCAGGGCGCCAAAATTGAGCATGCTGGCCGCGAGATCGTAGCCGGTCGACCCGCCGGCGATGACCGGCAGCAGCAGCGCCCCGAACAGCGCTATCGCCCCGACCAGCAGCACATTGTTGCGCGGTATGCAGTGCCTGCGCTCCAATGTGCTGAAGAAGGCCTTCGGTATGACGCCGCTGCGCCCCATGCCATACAGCAGTCGCGCGGCGGCGAGCTGCATGCCGGTCCCGGAGCCGATATATGCGACGATCAGTGTGAACCCGAGAATGTCATATAAGGGCTGCCAGGCGCGGCCGGCAACCGAGGTAAATGCGGTATCGATGTCGGGGAAGTGCTCGCCGGCAGGCCATACCAGCTGCGCCGCGTACACCTCCAGAACCGACAGCAGGCCGATCGCGACGCAGGACAGCACCGTCGCCGGCAGCACGTCGCGCGGATTCTTTGCTTCCTCCGACAGTGTCGAGATACCGTCAAACCCAAGGTACGCAAGCACCGCCAGCGATGTGCCGCTCAGGATCCCCTGCGCATTCCAGGTCTGCGGGTTGTAGAACGGATGGGTGTAGAAACCGCTGCCATCGTGCGGATGCACG
>Ga0181537_10005527_pt1 | contig 10208 bp, 4 predicted proteins | sample PEATcosm2014_Bin_39_FD_119765 | JGI IMG/M metagenome (GOLD analysis project Ga0181537, IMG submission 119765) | Peatland microbial communities from MTU Mesocosm Facility, Houghton, MI, USA - PEATcosm2014_Bin23_10_metaG | ecosystem: Environmental > Terrestrial > Soil > Wetlands > Peat | place... | reverse complement strand
GAGTTCTCGACGTAAGCTTTCCAGTCAGACTCAGCGGCTCCGAAATCGAGCTGCTGTTCGTCTTCCAGCGCGCGCAAAGAATAAAGATCCGCCTGATGTGGTTCCGCTTTGATCAATTCTCCAAGCGCCGGACGAGTCTCGCGCGGGGGACGTCGGAATGCGACCGCGCCATTTGGAAGCGACATCATCCGGAAGAAGACTGCTTCTAAAGCAGTATTAGCTTCAACGTTACGAATCCACGACGGCAGTTCACCCACTGCAGCAATCGCGCCCACGGCCACAAGAAAAGCTGCAACCACAGCCACGCGAACCGGACTGGTTCGCAAAGCCAAGGTTCGTAAATCAAGGAAGGACTTCAATCTGCACCTCCCCGGTACCGATGTTGTGCGCGATGTCCTCGGCGGTGACGGTCAACTTATACGTGCCAGGAACGGCTTGAGCGGGAATCATGAGCACACCCGCGTTGGCTGAGACTTTCGGATCCCACCGAAGCGAAACTGGCACGGCACCATCCATGCGCGCCACCAAAGTGCGCGTCGACTCCGACGCGCTGACTCTCAAATTGACGGTGTCTCCACGCTGAAAGCGCTTGCGGTCGATCTTCACCTGGACAATCGGCGGCTTGCTCGCAATGACGAATGTCTTGGACTCGCGATACGTGTGACCGACTTGGTCACGAAGGATAAGGCGAACCGTATAAGCTCCATCCTGCATATCCGTGGGGGCGAGGAAGCGGGTTTGCCAGACATCTTCTGAAGGAAGATGTCGCAGTGGTTGCACTAAACCGAAGGGAAACAGAGCTACCACAGAGACGATTGATGCGTCGGTCTTCACACGGAGGATCGGATCACCGGGCCGGATAACTCTCGGACGCAGCAGCGCCCGCGGAACGGCCAGGAACGAGGTGTATGGAGTGACGAACTTGTACTGGCGGGCGAGTCGGATGATCTCGTCGACAGAAGCCTGATCCTCGCCATCGCGTTCGATCTTGGCTAACAAGGCGTCGACGCGGGCGCGTGCCCAAAGGCGCGGCAACTGCGGATGATCGAATGATTCTCCCGGCAAATTCGTTTTTCCCGACAGTTCTACGGGAGTGCCGTCGCATATCCCGTGAACGGTAAAACTGACGTTCTCTTGGGGTTTCTGATAGCGGCCGACCCATGAGGCCAGAGAACCGGAGAAGGTTGCTGCCTGCAGCGGATAAACGGTATCGACCGAACTTTCCGGTGAGATTGAGAGATTCAGTTGCCCGATGGGGCTGCGGCCGATCTTCGACAGCAATGAATTCAGCTTGAAATCAATTGGCTCTGTCGAGAGGACTTGTTCGAGCACGCCATCCTGCTGCGCCAGCATGCGAAAAAGAGGAAGATTGGCGTCGTCGCCCACCGCGAAGATGTAGGTGCGCGGACGCTGTGCTTCTGGAAGTTGCTTCAACGCCGAGGCGTACCAGCTTGCCAGCTTCCGGTTCAGAATAGGGCCGTGTGTCGCTCCTCCATCGCTGAGAATTACCAGATACGAATTTGTTACTCCGGAAGCTGCTGACTGCTGCAGTCCAGCCTGTAGCGCGCGTTGCACGTCGGTACCTCCACGCAAACGGCTGGATCGAACCGAATCAATTGCTCGCTGAATGTTGGCGGGTTCAGCCGAACTCACAGGCGTAATCTGAGTTTCACTATTGAACAGCACCAAGCCAAAGTGATCTGCTGGCCGCAACGTGTGCAGCAGTGTTTCGAGCGCCTGATAACTCCGCTCCAGCTTTTCCCACTGCATCGACAAGGACGTATCAAAGAGGATGATCACTGTTCTTGGTGCACCGCTCGACGGGCCCTGGGAATTCGCCGTTCCAAAGCCGAGCAAGGCTTCCGCCTCAAAGAAGCCCGGTTCATTGGCGCTACGAACCGGCGCGGTTTCACTCGGAGAAGGCTGTGCGCTGAGTGGATTTCTATATGTCAGCAGCTGTAGCGTGTCGGAGGAGCCGGGATCGAGATCGTACGTCGCGACGAAATCTTCGCCCAGATCGACATTCTGTCCCTCGAAGTGTCCCTGCACCAGATGCGGCGTGTTCTGTTCGAGCTGCAGAGGAAACGTCTTCGCTGCAGCCTGGAAGTTGTGAATGGCATAGGCAGAGTGCAATTCGAAATTGATGCGGAAGTGAGCCGCTGATTGAGCCGCATAGGCGTCGGGCCGCAACGGAATTGCGAAGTAAGACTTCAGATTCTCGACAGGGATCGACTCGTGATACTCGATCTCCAACCGCTTCGTCCCCCACGCCGGAATCGGAGTAATGCGGGCGCTGAAAACGGAGCTGCGTTTCGCCTCCTCAGCGCCTCGTTCGCCCATCTGCAACAGGCCGGGATCGACGGACTGTTGCTTGAGTTGGTTGTAAATCTCTTCCGCGCGCTTGCGCTCAAGGATGACAGCGGGCAGACGTACCGGGCCGTCCCAGCTTGCGAAATCGGAGATAGTTGCATGGCTGGGTAACGCGAAAACGTAATTCCCTTCCTCAATCGCGCTGGTGTGATTCGCAAAGACCTGTCGCACGAAGACTCGGGCATCGCCATTGTCGATGCGAACCGTGATTTCCATTTCTTCGAGCGAGAGAATCGCCGGATTCGGCTGCTGCTTATCTCTTGGGATCAGAACGCCCGCATCGGCGAAGATCAACGTCGGCATCAGCAATACGGCGAACGAGAGTGTGAAAACGCGTTTCATGGGCGCAACTTTTCCTCAGGTATGCGGACCAGGCCGTTATCCGTGCCGACATAGATGTAGTCGTTTGCAGCGGCAAAGGCGGTGACGTTCAAAGAAGGCAGTCCATTCCGGATGACTGACCAGCGTCCAGAAGAGCGATCGTAGAGATACAGACCGTCGCCCAAAGTCCCGGCGAGCACGTAACTGGACGTGACGAGCATGGCGTTGGGATTGATTTCCAGCGGGGCCGAGGCAATTTCAAACGAATGGAACCTCCCCGCGTCGTCAAGCCCCAAGACACCTGCACCGTAAGTACCGACCATCCACTCCTGCCCCGCGCGGACGACGGCCGTGATCCAGTTGTGCTTGAGGTTTGAAGTGGCGGTGGTATAGTTCGCGCGCACGTCGCCTTGGTTGAACTGAGAAATCCCGCCCAGCGTCCCGGCCAGGAGTTCGTCGCCCGAAACCCCGAGCGCATAGACGTGATTGTTCACGAGGCCGTGAAATGCGTACATGCTGCGCGCACCGCTGGAATCGAGAAAGGTCAAACCAGCTGGAGTAGCCAGGGCCAGTCCGCCGCGATAATCAACTATGTCCGTAACGTGGTCGGCAATCAGGCCGTCAGAACGCGTCAGGATTTGCTGCTCGGCTCCGGATTGGTCGAATCGCACGAGTCCGTTGGCGGTGGCTACGTCGATCGATCCAGTTCTTGCATCGGCGAGGATGCGGTTCACGCAAAACACATGCTCATCCTCGACGTGGCGAGCTCGGCCATTAGCCGCATTCAGCAGATCGAGTCCCCGGTCGAAGAATCCAACCCAGAGCTGACCGTTTGCGTCGGCTGCGAGAGCGGAAATATTGCGATCGCTCAGAACGGTGGGGCTGGTCTGCAAAACGCGATCCCAGCCGAATGCGTGAGGAGGCTTGCGATATAGGCCGCTACGAGCGACGGCAAAGACTGTCTCCCCAGAATAAAACAATTGCTGGACTTCAGAGATTTCACTTCCCTGTCCCAGATTTGGATTTGGCCGATGACCCTGCCGCGCGATCGAGACGACGCCCTGATCCTCTGAGCCGACGTAAAGCATTGTGGGGGTGGCGAGAAGTGCAGTTGCAAGGACTCCGGGTGCCACTACCCGTGAGAAGACACCGCGATCGAATACGGCAACTCCGGCTGCCGTGCCGACGTAGGTGGTCTCACCCGATATCGCCAGCGACTCAACCTGAGGATCGGGCAAACCCTCGGCCTCAGAAAACGTCTCAACTTCGCCCGCGTGAAAATGGAGTACTCCGCGATTCAGGGTTCCGATCCACAAATCGGACTCGCTCCCGGCCAACGCGGTCGCATAGAAACCATCCAGCATGGGATGCGGGACCATGAGTCTCTTCCCGTCGTAAACCAGTATTCCTCTCTTCTTGGTGCCCAACAGAAGATGACCGGATACGGTGGGAAGAATGGCAGTGATGGCGCGGGCCTCTGGATTCTCAGGCAAAATTTGCCGAAAATCGCGGCCGTTGAAAACCAGCAGTCCTTCGCCGGCGGTGGCGAGAATGAGCTCAGGCTCACGGGAATCAGCCAATACCGCCGGGGCGACAGCTACCAGAGGAGATCCGGGCAGCTCGCTGCCAGCGGAGTATTGGTGAAGCAAGGATCCGCTGGCATCATATTCCGACAGTCCGGCGGGTCCGGCCACGTGAAGACGATCCTGGAAGCGAGCAGCCTGCAGGAAAACTTGAGGAGAGCTAACAGGTTCGAATCCAGGATTGGGAGCGGGCTCAAAGCGGCGGACGATAAAGCGGAACTCATGCTGGGCACGCACATCCTCGGCAGCGTTCCGGATCGCCCTAGAACTACGCCACATTACCCCCAAGGCGAGAAGGACTGACCCAGCCAATCCAGCGGCCACCGCCGCAGCCACCGAAATTCTCGACACCCGCTTCATGGTTCCTTTTGCCGGGACAGCGAACTATAAACCTGGAGCCCGGACCTGCGAATCAATTAAGAAGCACGGTCGATTCCATTCCAACTCTTGATATGGGACAAGGACTTAGTTGCGATCTACCTCGAACCGCTGTGTGGCGGGAAGGACACCGTAGCCGTCACGACACAGTGCTCTTATCAGGCTCTGCCTTCGTAAAAGCTCGTATCCGACCGCTGTGAAAGCTCGGCTCTGCATCCAACTTGACAGTCTCCGGCCACCGCTTCGGACTTACAATGGTTTTAGCGGGTCAAATTTGTAAACTTGGGGATAGGAGTTGCGGTTCCGCACGCCGGCTGCTGCTTGAGGGCTTTTGCGTGTCGGCCGCCCATCTGGAAGCCCCAGATGACATAATCTGATTTGACCTTATGCGTTCAAGGCTCTTTCTGAAAGTTGCCGCGACGGCTGTGCTCCTCCCGCTGGCGGGAGGAACAGCCCTTGGCCAAGGTCCCACGCTGATCACTCTGGACCAAGCCATCGATTTGGCGTTGGCTCACAATCATTCGTTGCGCGCGACCCGGACCCAGATTCTGCAAAACCAGGCACAGGAAATCACCGCCAACCTGCGACCCAATCCCACTCTAGGCCTCGACACGCAGTTTGTGCCGTTTTTCAGTCCACAAGACTTTTCCGGTCAGAATCTCGACCAGACCCAACAATTCGATGTCGGAATCAGCTATCTATTCGAGCGTGGTCACAAGCGCCAGCATCGCCTGCAGGCAGCCCAAGATGCGACGGCCGTCACCAAAGCTCAAGTTGCAGACGCGGAACGGACCTTGGCATTCAACGTCGGCCAGCAGTTCGTCAGCGTTTTGCTGGCGGAGTCGACTTTGCAGTTTGCCTTGGATGACCTGAAGGGATTCCAACAGACCGTCAACATCAGTCAACAGCAACTCAAGGCTGGGTACATCGGGGAAGGCGATTACCTGAAAATCAGTCTGCAGTTGCTGCAGTTTCAGACGGATGTGTCGTCGGCCCGGCTGGCGAAAGTGCAGGCGCTGGTAGGACTTCGGGAATTCCTCGGATATGACGCTGTGCCGGCCAATTTTGATGTGATTGGCGACCTGGGATATCAGCCGCTTAAAGCCAAAGTTGAAGATCTGCAGGCACAGGCGTTGCGGGATCGCCCTGATTTTCGCGCGGCAGAATTAGGAATCACCGCCGCCAAGAGCCAGGTAGGTCTGGCGAAAGCAAATGCCAAGGTCGATGTGAACGGCACGTACGATTTCACCCACGTTTCCGGCGAGAACACCGCATCAATTTTCGCAAACTTTGCTCTGCCGATCTTCGACCGGAACCAGGGAGAGATCGCGCGTACCACTTACGCGTTGACTCAGGCGCAAGAGCAGGAGCAAATGGCCAGCGATACGGTTCTCTCGGACGTCGCCAACGCTTATGAAGCCGTAAAGAGTAACGACGAAGTCGTGCAGCTGTATACCTCCGGCTATCTCAAGCAGGCGCAGGATTCGCGAGACATCAGCGAGTATGCTTACAAGCGTGGTGCGGCCAGCCTGCTGGACTTCCTGGATGCAGAACGCAGCTACCGGTCGACACAACTAGCCTATCGTCAAGCGTTAGCTTCTTATATGACTGCATTGGAGCAACTAAAGGAAGCGCTGGGAACGAGGATCCTGCCATGAAAACCCGCAGAGCTGTTCACTGCATGGGATGTTCCCGGTTATTGGCAGCTGTTTTTCTCGGCCTACTGGCGCTGACGGGCTGCGAGGGAGCCGGTTCCGATGCTTCCGTCAACCCGAAGACCTCGGTCAATGCCGAACTTTTCACCATTCCACCCGAGCAGATGTCGCACGTGCAGGTCCTGAAGGTTCAGCCGACAACGCTGACTCGTTCTCTCCGCCTTACCGGAGCTGTTGCATACAACGGTTTCCGCACAATTCCGGTGATCTCTCAAGTGAGCGGCCCGGTAAACCGGATTGTGGTGGTCCCGGGAGAGCATGTGCACGAAGGTCAGCCGTTGCTGTTCGTCTCCAGCCCGGATTATTCGCAGCTACGTACGAATTATTTGAAAGCCAAGGACGCGTATGCCCTCGCGGAAAAAGCCTACGCGCGCGCCAAGGATCTGTACGATCACAAAGCGATTGCCGAGCAGACCCTGGAGCAGGCTCAATCTGCGGAGACACAGGCCGGAGGCGATCTGGTGGCGGCAATGGCCGCCCTGAAAGTATTGGGCATTACGGATCCGGACGCGCTCGTCCAAGCTCCGCCTTCTTACGAAGTTCCAGTGAAGTCTCCGATCAATGGCGAGGTCGTCGAGCAAGACGTTGCCGCCGGACAGCTTATCCAACCAGGCACGACACAGTGCTTCGTCATTTCCGATACCAGCACCGTCTGGGTACTAGTGAACGTCTATCAGAAAGATCTGCCATACATTCGCGTCGGAGATTCGGTCACGATTCAGACAGATACATACTCGCAGGTGTTTCAAGGCCGGATCGCTTATGTTGCGGCGTCGCTCGATCCTTCGACGCGCACGCTTCAAGCGCGAATTGAGACCAACAATCCCGGCGAGAAACTGAAGAAAGATATGTACGTCGTTGCGACTGTAAACGCGGGGACGATCAAGAATGCGATCGCGCTGCCGGACTCGGCGATTCTCCGCGACGCCGAAAACCAACCGTTCGTATACGCGGAAAGCTCTGCGAAACAGTTCGGCAGGCGTTCTGTGACTTTGGGAGAAAGCTTGAACGGGCAGACCGAAGTGACGAGCGGACTCAATCCCGGCGATCAGGTTATCGGAGACGGCAGTTTGTTTCTGCAATTCGCGAATTCGCTGCAGCGTTGATTTCATCGCGCGGAACGAAAAACTGATCGAGTAAGGACAGCGTCAGCGCATCTGAATGATCCATCGAATCGTCCAAGCGGCTCTGCGGCAGCGGTTTCTAGTACTGATGATGACGGCGTTCATCACGGTCGCCGGGATCCTGTCCTTCCAGCGGATGCCCGTGGACGCATATCCCGACCTTTCCCCTCCGCAGGTCGAGATCATCACGCAATGGCCGGACCATGCTGCCGAAGAAGTCGAGCGCCTCGTGTCGCTACCTTTGGAACTGGAGATGAACGGCGTCCCTCACATGGAGGTCATGCGCTCCATCTCTTTGTACGGGCTCTCCGACATCATCCTGACTTTCGAAGAGAACACGAACGATTATTTCGCCCGCCAGATCGTCTTTGAGCGGCTTGCGCAGGCGACTCTTCCTACCGGAGTGACCCCTTCGCTTGCCCCGTTATTCAGTCCGAGCGGGTTGGTGTACCGCTACGTGCTTGAGAGTCCTGACCGCACTCCGCAGGAACTGAAGACAATCGAAGACTGGGTTGTCGAGCGGGCATATCGCTCGGTGCATGGCGTAGCGGATGATTCCGGCTTCGGCGGTACCGTCATGCAGTATCAAGTACTGCTCGATCCGGCGAAGATTTATGGATATCACCTGACGGTCCCACAAGTGACGACTGCGCTCGCCGCCAACAACGCCAATGCGGGCGGGGGTTTTTATTCGCAAGGCGGACAGTTCTATTACGTCCGCGGAATCGGGCTCGTTCGCAACACCGATGACATCGGAAATATTGTTGTCGGTGCGAACAAAGGCGTGCCCATTCGGGTGCGCGATGTCGGCGACGTAACGATTGGCCACGCGCCTCGCCTCGGAGAATTCGGTTTCCAGAAAAACGATGATGCCGTCGAAGGCGTCATCCTCATGTTGCGCGGCGAGCAGACGCAAAACGTTCTGAAGGGCGTGGAAGCGAAGACGGACGAACTGAATCGCCAGATTCTGCCTCCAGACGTAAAGATTCGTCCTTATTACGATCGTAGCGACCTTGTGGACCTGACCACGGATACGGTCGAGAACAATTTGCTTCGTGGCATGGTGCTCGTGTTGATCGTGCTGATCTTCTTTCTGGTCAGTTTTCGCGCCGCCATCATCGTTGCCCTGACGATTCCGCTTTCGCTGCTCTTTGCCTTTATCGTCCTGCACGCGCACGATGTCGCCGCAAATCTACTTTCGATCGGCGCAATTGATTTCGGCATTGTCATCGACGGCACGGTGGTGATGATTGAGAACATCTACCGCGAACTCGCCTTGCGGGAGGGACAAGAGTACCAACTGAACGAAGTGATTCTTGCGGCGGCGAAGGATGTCGACCGGCCTATCTTCTATTCAGTGGCGGTCATCCTCGCCGGTTATCTCCCGATCTATGCTTTGAGCGGGCCGGCAGGAAAATTATTCCATCCGATGGCGGAAACGATGTCGTTTGCGCTAGTCGGAGCGCTCATCCTCACTCTGACGCTGATTCCCGTGCTGGCTTCTTATTGGTTCCGGGGCGGCGTCCGCGAGAAACAGAATCGCGCTTATGAGTGGATGAAGCGCAAGTACGCAGTCCAACTGGATTGGGCGCTCGATCGCCCGAAGACGACGATTGTTATAGCAACACTGATATTCGCCGCGACACTGCTTCTGGTTCCCTTTATCGGCGGAGAGTTTATGCCCCACTTGGACGAAGGAGCGCTGTGGGTGCGCGCGACCATGCCTTATACGATTTCGTTTGAAGAGGCCAGCAAGATCGCTCCTCAGATTCGCGACATCCTGATGGCATACCCGCAGGTGACGGTGGTTGGTTCCGAACTTGGACGTCCCGACGATGGCACCGACCCGACAGGATTCTTCAATTGCGAATTCTACGTCGGGCTGAAGGCTTATAGAGACAAAGCGTGGCATGGTGATGTCAGCGACAAAAAGGAACTTATCGAGTCGCTCAACAAGAAGCTGAGCGCCTTCCCTGGAATCATCTTCAACTACACGCAACCGGCAGAAGACGCGGTAGATGAAGCTTTGACAGGTCTGAAGAGTTCCCTTGCCGTGAAAATCTACGGCGAGGACCTGAATATTCTTCAAGACAAGGCCATCCAGATCAAGAACGCTCTCATCAGTGTGCCCGGCTTCACGGATCTCACTGTCGTGCGCGAACTCGGGCAGCCGAGTTTGCTCGTGGACGTCGACCGCGACAAGATTGCGCGCTATGGAATCAACGTTGCTGACGTCGAGGCGGTGATCTCAGCGGCAGTTGGCGGTCAGGCGGTGACCCAGGTCATCCAAGGAGAAAAGTTATTTGATCTTGTTGTCCGCATGCAGCCACAGTTCCGCAGCAGCGCGCATGAGATCGGGAATCTTCTGGTGGGAACGCCAGATGGACAGCAAATCCCCCTCAGTCAACTCGCGGACATTAAGCAGGGCAACGGCGCTTCGTTCATCTACAGGGAGAATAATTCACGCTATATCGGAGTGCAGTACAGCATCGAGGGGCGCGATCTGGAAACTGCCGTCCACGACGGACAAGCGGCGGTCAACAAGGCTGTCGTACTGCCGCAAGGCTACCGAATGAGTTGGGGTGGCGAATATAGCCAGTTCCTCGAAGCACGATCCCAAATGTACTTCATCGGACCCTTGGCGGTTGTATTGATTTCCATGATCCTGTTCGCATTGTATGGCAACTTCAAATTTCCTGTCACCATCGCCCTTGGCG
>Ga0181537_10005526_pt1 | contig 10208 bp, 8 predicted proteins | sample PEATcosm2014_Bin_39_FD_119765 | JGI IMG/M metagenome (GOLD analysis project Ga0181537, IMG submission 119765) | Peatland microbial communities from MTU Mesocosm Facility, Houghton, MI, USA - PEATcosm2014_Bin23_10_metaG | ecosystem: Environmental > Terrestrial > Soil > Wetlands > Peat | place... | reverse complement strand
GCTTCGATGCGGCGGGAAACGGCGCAGGCGCGCTGTTCGACCGGGGTTGGGGCCTCGATTATCGGCACTCCTCAAGTTCGCCGCCGCTGTCCGAAGATCCGCACATCCCGCCGCATTGGCGGGCGCCGGCCGGCAGCTTGTTTCACGCCGGACACGTCATCGCGCCGTGGTCCATCTTCGTCGCCGATGACAGCGCGCAGGTGCAGCTCACGACGATGCGGCAGGAGAGTCCCCGCGGCGCTGTCGCGGCCACTTCGAATTCCAACGGCAGCTCCATCGTGTGGAGCGGCACCGGGCGCGGTGTGTTCATGATTTCCGGTCGCGCCGGCGATTTGCGGCCCGAGGCCGCGCAAGGAGTCGCTCTCGATGTTCGTTACCGCGTCGACCGTGCTCCGGAGGGCCGCGTAAGGCTCGGCATGATGTGCAGTGAGGCGGGTTGCGGCGGCGGTACCGGCGCCATGCGGGATGTCACCCGGCTGTTCAGGGATACACCGCCGGGGCAATGGCGTACTTTGTCCATTGCGTTGTCCTGCTTCGGTGATGGGGCGACGAACCTCGACCGTGTCGAAGAACCGCTTGCCGTCGAAACCACGGGCCGCTTCGGCTTGACGATCGCGGAAGCACGCCTGGCGAAGGAGACCTCGGTATCCGCGTCCGGGTGCCCCGAAAACCCCACGAGCCGCTAAAGTAGGAGCCTGGCTCTGACGAGGTTTCACCCATTGGTCATCAATCTCAGTTCGGCATCCGTCACGATTCAAGAAGTAGCCGACCTGGCCAAAGTCTCACCCAAGACCGTCTCCCGGGTCATCAACAACGAACCGCGCGTCAGGTCTGATACGAGAGCGCGAATTCTCGACGCCATCGAGCAGCTGAATTACCGGCCGAACCTCAATGCCAGGGGCCTCGCGAGCAATCGCTCCTTCCTGATCGGGCTGTTCTGCGAAAGGCCGGGCGACTACTTGAGCGAATTTCAGGCCGGCGCGGTCGCCCGATGCCGGGAATCCAGCCTGCACTTGATGGTGGAGCCATGGGATCTTGAAGATCCGATGATCGACAAGAAGATCGATACCTTGCTCGGTCAGCTGCGCCTGGAGGGCGTCATACTGGTGCCCCCGTTGAGCGATCATCGGGTCGTCTTGAGCAAATTGCAGGAGGCATCGATCCCGGTGGTGCGGATCGCACCGAAACATCATGTCAGCGCCACTCCGTCGATCGGGATCGACGACTATGCCGCAGCACGGCAGGTGACGGCGCATCTGGCCGGCTTGGGACACCGACGCATCGGTTTCATTTTGGGAAGAGCCGCGCACGGCGCCACCGAGCAGCGCTATCTGGGTTTCGTCGATGAAATGCGCGCCCAGCAGATCCCCGTCGATTCCAATTTCGTGCAAACCGGAAATTTCCTGTTCGGTGATGGGCTGATCTGTGCGGAACGCATGTTACGCGCGCCGGTCCCTCCGACCGCCATCTTTGCCAGCAATGACGATATGGCTGCGGCGGTGGTATCCATGGCGCGTAAATTCGGGCTCGATTTGCCGGGCCAGCTATCGGTCGCCGGTTTCGACGACGCGCCTGTTGCCGGCATGATCTGGCCCGAGTTGACGACCGTGCGCCAGCCGGTGGCGGCGATGGGGCGGATCGCGGCGGATCTCATCATACAGTTCGAGCCGAGGCGCAATGGTTGGCCGGAACGCATTCCGCGGCATTTGCTCGGACACGAATTGATCATTCGCAACTCCACCGCTCGACCTGCGCGGCGTTAATCCAAGAACCCGCGGTGACACGCGGGACTCTGATCTACCAGCAGCCGCACTTTGCCCAGGAACGTCCCGGGGTCAAATGGTTTGCTGATGACATCGTTCATACCCGCGTCGAAGGAGCGCTGCTGTTCGCTCAGCAGCGCACTGCCCGTCAAACCAATGATCGGCAGTGTCTTGATGCCCAGCTCGGACCGGATGCGTCGCGTCGCTTCGTTGCCGTCGAGAATCGGCATATGCACGTCTATCAGTACGACATCGAGATGCTGATGATGGGCGCGCACATGCTCGACAGCGGCCGCACCGTCTGGACAACAGGTGACGATTGCGCCATGAGTTTCCAGAATCCGCCGCACGACCTCTCGATTGATTTCGCAGTCATCCACCACCAGCGCGCGCAAGCCGTCCAACGGTGGCCCATGCTGTTCAACGGGATTCTTGGTCTGCAACGCCGTGTCATGCCCACGATTTCCCGGGTTGCCATTTCCCATGGCCGGCTCGAGCGGTATCTCAAACGAGAACGTGCTGCCCACTGCGACGCTGCTGGCGACCTCCATGGTGCCCCCCATCAAATGAATCAACGAGCGTGAAATGGATAGACCGAGCCCGGTGCCGCCAAACCGCCGAGTCATGGTCGCGTCGGCTTGGGTAAATGGCTGGAACAGGCGCTTGAGCGAATCCGGCTCTATTCCTATGCCGGTATCCGCCACTTCGCAGCGCATCAAGATGCGATCCGCGCCGTGTTTTTTTGCAGCTCAACTTGACCGACACATGACCGGCTTCCGTGAACTTGATGGCATTGCTGACGAGGTTGACGAGAATCTGGCGCAAGCGCGGGGCATCACCTTTGACCGTGTACAGTGGTTCCGCCACAGGCAACACGATCAATTCGATCCCCTTGTTGTGCGCGGATTCGGTCAGCATCTGGCTCAAGTCCCGCAGCAGTTCGGGCAGGTCGATGGATTCATTCTCGACGGACAATGCTCCCGCTTCGATCTTCGATAGATCTAGCACGTTGTTGACGACGCCGAGCAGCGCCCGGCCCGCCAGCTGGATATTGTCGAGACACTTACGTTGATCTTCGCTCAGTGGGGTCTTTTCCAGGAGATAGGTCCAACCGATGACCAAACTCAAGGGCGCCCGGATCTCGTGACTCATGCCGGCGAGGAATTCGGTCTTGGCGTTGTTGGCCGTTTCAGCCACCCACGCCATGACGCGAAACTTCGCCGCCGCCACGCGCAGGCGCTCTTTCTCCGCGGAGAATTTTGTCACCCGGCGCAAGACTCCGGGAAGCTGATCCCAGCACGTTCCGGATTTCTTGACGTAGGCCGCGACACCCCGGTCAATTGCCTGGGCGGCGACGATCTCGTCCCCTTGCCCGGTCACCAGCACTACCGGGATCCTGGGACGCTTCAGTTCCGCGGCCTCCACTACCGCCCATGAGTCGCCGTCCGGAAGATGGTAGTCCAGAAGAATGGCCGAAAAACTCTGCTTTTCGAGGAGTTCGAGGGCAGAGGCGACTTTGGAGGCGGTGATCGAATCCGTCCCGGCGCGTGCAAGTGCACGCCGTTCCAGTTCGGCGGTGGAATCGTCGTCCTCAACGATCAGCACCTTGCTGGAATTGACATGAGCATCAGCCATCATGGGACATTTTCTCCTCTGGAACCGGTGTGTTACTCGACCCCAAAGAGGAGCGAAGACGCCTGACAGTTTCAATGAATGTGGTTGGAACAACAGACTTCGTGATGTAAGAATTGCATCCGTATTCGTAGCATCGGGTGATCTCGCGTTGACTCTCCGCCGTGGTCAGCATCAGCACGGGGATCGTTCGGGTCTTGAGGTCCGACTTGATTTGCCGGAGTACTTCGATGCCGTCGATGCCGGGCATGTTGATATCGAGCACCACGAGCAGATCGCCTTCCGGCGATCGCTCAGCGTAGGGGCCGCGGCAATAAATGTAATCGAGCGCGATGTTGCCGTTGGTGAGGGACACGATCGGATCGCAGAGTCCGCCGCGCCGCAGATTTCGACGGACGAGTTCGCTGTGCGCCTCGTCATCGTCGACGACGAGAATGGTCGCTCGAGATGCGGACATCACCTATGCCTTCCCTAGGCCGCCGACAACCGGCAGTTCCAGGTGAAATGCCGTTCCCACTCCTTCCTCACTCTCCGCCCAAACTCTGCCGCCGTGGCGTTCGACGATCCGCTTGACGATGGCGAGCCCCATTCCGTCGCCGGTTGCCAGATCCGGGTGAAAGCGCTGAAACACCTGAAACAGCCGTCGCTGCGCGCTCGCCGCAATACCCGCACCGTTGTCCCGTACCCAATAGTGGGCGACTCCATTCGACCGGTCCCCGCCGATGACGATATGGCCCGCCCTGCCGGGCTTGAGGTATTTGAGCGCATTGGAGATGAGGTTCGAGAACACCTGCCCCAATGCGGTGACGTCCCCCGTGACGCCGGGCAGCGCCTCGACAATGACCGTGGCGCCACTGCCCTGGATCGTTTGACGGAGCGACGATACGGTCATCTCGACGATTGCCCGAACATTCGCCTCCTCGAACCGCAACTCCTGTTTTCCGGTCCGAGACAACAGGAGCAGGGTATCGATCAACCGTTGAAACTTGGTCGTGCTGGCGCTGATGTAGCGCAGCGCGCCGGCGATGTCATCCCTCACGATGTTCAGAAATTGCCTCTCGATGTCCGGCTGCAGAACGCCGCCACCCAACGTTTCCTCGAGTGCTCCGCAGCTCTGTGTGATTTCGTTCGAGAACCCTTGAATGTTGACGAGCGGCGCACGCAGGTCGTGCGACACGATGTAGACGAAGGCCTCAACCTCCTCGTTTTTTTGGGCGAGGATGGCGTTGGCCGCCGCGAGGGCCGCCGTGCGTTCTGCGACCCGTTCCTCGAGCCGCGAGTTGAGCGCATGAAGCTCTTCCGTCGCGCGCTTGCGCTCGGTGATGTCGTAATTGAGGCCGAACATCTTGACGGCGCGCCCGTCCGCGCCGCGCTTGACCTGAGCCAGTGTCTTGATGTGGCGGATCTCGCCGTTGGGGTGGATGATGCGAAAATCCGTGTCGAATGGACATTTTCCGGCAATTGCGTCGCCAAGCTCTGTTTCGCACCGCCGGCGGTCGTCGGGATGCAAACTCTCGCGCCACAGCGCGTAGGGTTGCTCGCCGTCCAATTTCGCGCGGCCGTAGAGGTTCCACATCTGATCGTCCCATTGGAGCGTATTCGCTTCAATGTCGAAGTCCCAGAAGCCCTGGCCGGCGGCTTGCGCGACGATCGCGATGCGCGCATGGCTCTTCTTGAGCTCCGCGTCCGCCTGCTTGCGGCCGGTGATGTCGCGCATGACTTTCGAGGCGCCGACGATGGTCCCGGCCGTATCACGAACAGGGGAAACCGTCAGCGACACCTGTACCAGAGAGCCATTCTTCCGGCGCCGGACCGTTTCGAGGTGAGCCACCCGCTGTCCCTTGCTGATTTGCTCCAGGATCATCGTTTCTTCGTCGCGGCGATCCTCCGGAATCAATCGCGAGACCGATTCACCGATGATCTCCTCGGCTCGGTACCCAAGCATCAGCTCGGCGGCAGGATTCCAGCTGCGAATGACGCCGTCCAAGGTTTTCGTCAAAATGACGTCTTCCGCGGATTCGACCACCGCGATCATGAGCTGCTCCACCTCCGTGGCGCGCTTGAGTGCGGTGATGTCGGTGTTCGTTCCGAACCAGCGCTCCACCTTGCCTTCGACATCCTTGATTGGAACGACGCGCGTCAGAAACGGGCGAAACACTCCATCCTTGCCTCTGAGCGGGAACACCATTTCAAAGGTCTCGCCGGTGGCAAGGCAGCCCTGCCACTGGTCGAGCACCTTCGGCATCTCAATGGGGTCATGAACTGCCTGCCGGCCCCACCCTTGCATGTCCTCGAAAGTCATGCCCGTGTAGTCATACCAGCGGTGGTTGTACCAAAAGATATGACCGTCCGGCTCCGCCATCCACACCAGTTGTGGCATGGAGTCCGCCAACAGTTGAAACTGCCGCTCTCCGCGGTCGCGTTCACCGATGCCTGCAAAAAGCGGGGTGAGGCTTGCAGCGGTTCGACCGCTTCGCTGCGCCGGAGCGGGGTACATGAGTTGTTCCATTATAGGAACACGGTGCCCTGTATCCGGAGACCAGGCAAGGCACACGTCACAGATCGGGGGTCGCGTGCCCGGATTATGACAGGTTGTCCCGTGCCATCCCCGTCAGGCGGCCCAATCCTCATGCCGCCGGGGTTGGGCGCCTGGCTGGTGGCCGCCCGGTGAGCGTGTGCGTCAGTCTCGATATCGTGGCATAATTTTGCATCAATTCAGAATCAAATCCCGTACTGCGGAACAAGCGAACCGACCATGCAGCTTGAATTCACCGAGGCAGAACAATCGTTCCGGGACGAGGTCCGCGCCTTTTTGCGCGAACAGCTCTCCCCCGAGATCAGCGGCAAGGTGCTCGAGGGCTATGAGCTGGGGCGCGAGGAACTCGTGCAATGGCAGCGCCGCCTGCACGATCGCGGTTGGGGCGGCATGGGCTGGCCCAAGCAATTCGGCGGCCCCGGGTGGAACTCGGTGCAACAATATATTTTCGACGAGGAGTCCGCGCTTGCCGGCGCACCGCGCCTGATTCCGTTCGGCACCAAAATGGTGGCGCCGGTGATCATGGCGTTCGGCAGCCCCGCCCAACAGCAGCGGTTCTTGCCGCCGATCAGCTCCGGTGAGGAATGGTGGTGTCAGGGGTACTCGGAACCGGGCGCCGGATCCGATCTCGCGTCATTGAAAACCCGCGCCGAGCGTGACGGCGAGCACTACGTCGTCAACGGCCAGAAGACCTGGAATACGCTCGGTCAATATGCGGACTGGATCTTCTGCCTGGTGCGCACCGACGCGCACGCCAAGCAGCAGTCCGGCATCACTTTCTTGCTGATCGACATGAAAACCCCCGGTATCACCGTGCGGCCCATCATTCTGCTGGACGGCGGTCACGAGGTTAATGAGATCTGGTTCGAGAACGTGCGCGTGCCGGTGCAGAACCGGATCGGAGAGGAGAACAAAGGTTGGACCTACGCCAAGTTTTTGCTCGGCCACGAACGCACCAACATCGCCGGCATCGGCATCGCCAAGCGCGAGCTCAAGCGGCTCAAGACTATTGCAGCCGCCGAGCGCAAGAATGGACGGCCGCTCATCGAGGACCCGCTGTTCGCGGCGCATGTCGCGCAGGTCGAGATCGATCTGTGGGCGCTCGAGATCACCAACCTGCGCGTGCTGTCCGCCGACCGGCGTTCGGCGGGAGTGGGGCCGGAGGCCTCGATCCTCAAGATCAAGGGCACCGAAATCGGACAAAGGATCTCCGAGCTCCTGATGCACGCGGTCGGACCTTATGCTCTGCCATATCGCCGCGAGGCGATGGAAGCCGGCTGGCAATTCGATCCGACCCGCGAGCCGCCGGGCCCGCGCTACGCCTCGACTCTGGCCGGGGCGTATTTCAATCAGCGCAAGCTGTCGATCTTCGGCGGCACCAACGAAATACAGAAAAACATCATCTCCAAGATGATCATCGGTCTGTAGGAGAGCGATCCCGTGGATTTTGAATTCAGCGACGAGCAGCGGCAGCTGCGCGAGGTGGTGGAGCGCTATCTCAGCGACCAGTACAGCTTCGATCGATATCGGGCCATCAAGCGCTCGGACGCCGGATGGGATGCGGCGGTGTGGCGTGAACTCGCCGAGCTGGGCGTGCTCGGCATCAGCGTGCCGACGGCGCACGGCGGCTTGGGGTTCGGTCCGCTCGAAACGCTCGCCATGATGGGCGCCTGCGGCAGCAGCTTGCTGCTCGAGCCCCTGATCGACAGCGCGGTGATCGCGAGCGGGGTGTTGCGCGCGTTCCCCGACGACGGTGCGGCCAATGACATGCTGTCGCGCATGGCGACGGGTCACGAAATTGCGGTACTCGCGCATTTCGAGAGCGATGCGCGCTTCGAATCCCGCTGGGTGACGACGCGCGCACGGCGTGCCGGCGAGACGTACATCCTCGACGGACACAAGGGCGTGGTCATGCACGCCGGCGCGGCCAACACCTTGCTCGTCTCCGCGCGCACCGCGGGGGAGGCGGGCGACGCGTCCGGCGTGACGCTGTTTCGTGTCCCGCGCGACACTCGGGGGCTCGTGCTCGACGCTTATCCCACCGTCGATGGCCGGCGCGCCGCCGACGTGTATCTGACCGGCGTCGAGCTCCCGGTCGGCCATAGGCTGGGGACTGAGGGCACCGCGCTCGCCGCGATCGAAGCCGGACTCGATTTAGGGCTCGCCGCGCTCTGTGCCGAGGCGGTGGGCGTGATGCAGGCGCTGGTGGATGCGACGATCGAGTATGTGCGTCAGCGCCAGCAGTTCGGCGTGCCCATCGGCCGCTTCCAAGCGCTGCAGCACCGCATCGCCGATATGTTGATTCATCTGGAACAGGCGCGCTCGATGAGCTATCTCGCCGCGCTGCGGTGTACGGACACCAACGTCACCGAACGCCGCCGGGCGCTCTCGGCGGCCAAGGCGGTGGTCGGCCAGGCCGGCCGTTTCGTCGGGCAGCAGGCGGTCCAGCTGCACGGCGGCATGGGGATGACGGACGAACTCAAGGTCAGCCATTGGTTCAAGCGGCTCACGGCCGCGGATCTGATGTTCGGCGACAGCGATACTCATTTACAACGTTTTGCCGCGCTCACCGCGTAACTCTGGACGATAGCGGCGCAAACTCTTACCTGGCTGGCCGCTGCGCCTTGGGACCTGCAATCGCCATTGCCTTCTGCCAAGCCGGCCGTTGTGTCAGCCGTTGCGCGTAGCGTTGGATGTTCGGCAGGTTTTCGAAAGTGGGGCCACCCAATGCCGGCAACGTCGTCACCGCGAAGCCGGACATCACGTCGGCCAGTGTGAAGTCCGGGCCTGCCAGGTAGCTGTTGTTGCCGAGGTGATCGTTCATCTGCCTGAACAAGCCCTCGGTGCGACGCTGCGCGACTTTGCCGATGAGGTTCTGCTCCTGCCCCACACCTTTGAGCGCCATCTTGACGAAGAAGCCAGTCTGCGCGTTGTTGTTGAATTGCAGCCAGTACAGGTAATCGAAGTAGTTCTCAGCGCCAGGGGCTACCGTGAGCCTGCCGCCGCCATACTTGTGTGCGATGTACTGGACGATGGCCGTCGATTCCGCCAGCACGCGATCGCCGTCCTTGACGACGGGCGCCATCGCCGCAGGATGCAACGCCACGTACTCCGGAGGTGCAAGGCGATCCGGACCTCGATCGAACCACTCGAGTTGGTACGGAAGTCCGAGCTCCTCCATGAGCCAGACGATGCGGTCGGATTGCGAAAGACCCAGGTGGTAGATGGTGATCATGTCAGGCAACGCCGCTCTTGGAGAACGGCAACACATGGATGCGTTTGCCGGTCGCGGCAAAGATGGCGTTCGCGACGGCGGGTCCCACCGGCGCGACTCCGGGCTCGCCTACCCCCGTCGGCGGCGCCGTGGACGGCACGACGTGTACCTCGACCTTGGGCATCTCGTTGATGCGCAGCACCCGATAGCCATTGAAGTTATCCTGTTCGACGCGCCCCTCTTTGAGCGTAATCTCGCTGTAGAGCGCGGCCCCTAAGCCGAAGCCGATGCCGCCTTCCATTTGGGCGGTGATGATGTCGGGGTTGATCGGTGTGCCGCAATCGACGGCGCACACCACCCGCTCGACTTTGATCTGGCCGTCCTTCGCGACGCTCACTTCGGCAACTTGCGCGACAAAGGTCTTGAACGCCTCTGCCACCGCGATGCCCCGGCCATAGCCTGCCGGCAGCGGCGTGTTCCAGCCCGCTTTCTCGGCCGCGAGTTCGAGCACCGCCTTCATGCGCGGTTCATGTTCCAGCATGTTGCGGCGGAACGTGTAGGGATCGGCCCCCGCGGCGTGTGCCGCCTCGTCGATGAAGGATTCGACCGCAAATGCCGTGTGCGAGCTGCCCACCACCCGCCACCAGAGAATGGGCACACCGGTTTGCGTGGTCGCGAGTTCCACTTTGACATTGGGTATGGCGTACGCAATGTTCGCCGCGCCCTCGACGGAGGTGGGATCAATCCCGTCCTTGATCATCCCGGCAAAGGCGGTGCCGGCCATGATGGACTGGCCGACGATGACGTGCCGCCAACCGGTGAGCTTGCCCTTGTCATCGAGTCCCGCTTCGAGCTTGTGATAGTACATCGGCCGATACAGGCCGCCGTGTATGTCGTCCTCTCGCGTCCACTGCAGCTTGATCGGCGTGCCGTCGGCGCCGAACGCCTTGGCGATCGACACCGCCTCGACGATGTAATCGGAGCGCGTGTTGGCCCGCCTGCCAAAGCTGCCGCCGGCGTACAGCGTGTGAATGCTCACTTGCTGGGGGTCGAGCCCTGCGGT
>Ga0181537_10005525_pt1 | contig 10209 bp, 9 predicted proteins | sample PEATcosm2014_Bin_39_FD_119765 | JGI IMG/M metagenome (GOLD analysis project Ga0181537, IMG submission 119765) | Peatland microbial communities from MTU Mesocosm Facility, Houghton, MI, USA - PEATcosm2014_Bin23_10_metaG | ecosystem: Environmental > Terrestrial > Soil > Wetlands > Peat | place... | reverse complement strand
GCGACGGTAGCCGAGATCGCCGGCGCGCGCGGGATCGAAAAAGATTACCGCCTCGGCGGCGAGCGCGCCGTTCTTCGTGGCGCCAAACGACAACGCATCGACACCGGCGCGCCAAGTCAGATCTGCCGGCGAACAACCAAGGTGCGCGATCGCGTTGGCGAACCGAGCGCCGTCGACGTGAACGCCGAGCCGGTGGCGACGCGCGACATCGGCAATTGCCGCCGTCTCCGCGGGCGTGTAGACGGTTCCGGCTTCGCTCGCCTGGCTCAGACTGATCGCCGCCGGCTGGGCATGATGGACAACGCCTGCGCCGGCAATGTGGGCTGCCAGGACATCCGGTTCGATCTTCCCATAGGATCCCGGGAGCCGGGCGAGTTGCGCCCCGCCGGTGTAGAATTCCGGCGCGGCGCACTCATCGACGGCGATGTGAGCGGCCTCGTGACAGTAAATCACGCCCCAAGGCGGCGTCAGCGCCGCCAGCGCCAAAACATTGGCTGCGGTGCCAGTGGCGACAGGAAAGACCGCCACGTCGCGCTCGAACAACTCACTGAATCGCCGAGTGAGGATTTCGGTTATGGAATCTGCGCCATAGCTGGAAGCCGTGCCGCGGTTGGCCGCGCTCAGAGCCGCCATAATCTCCGGCAAGACGCCGCTGGTATTGTCGCTACGAAAATCCATGGGCGAGTTAGACCAGACGCGGCGCGGGTCGTCCATAGCTGTCAAACGTTGTCACGCGATCGCGCCAAGGCTTCTCAGGAACGTATAGATCGCCACTAGGAAGATCACGCCGGCGAATGCGTGCGCGAGCATCCGACGACGATCTGCCAGGCGGAAAGCGAGCTGTGCTCCCGCAAGACTGCCAATCAAACCGCCACCGATGAACAAGGCTGCCACAGTCCAATCGATCAACCCCGATACGGCATAATTGACGGCAGTGGTCAGCCCGAACAGCGCCACCGCAACCAGGGAGGATCCGATCGCGTTGATCAAAGTCATGCCAGTGCCGAGCATGATGCCTGGCACGATCAGGAAACCTCCGCCGATCCCGAAAAAACCGGCGATGCCGCCGACCAGGATGCCGATGGCGATGACACGTGGCGCCATCGCCACGGTCAGCCGAACATCCGCAACTCCGCCCGCGGCTCGCGGACGCAACATCGCCAAGCCGACCGCGACCATGATCAAGGAGAATAAGACCAGCAGCCACGACCCGCCGACGGCCTTGCCGATGGTCGAGCCCAAAGCGGCGCCAAGTATACCCGCAAAGGCGAACATGCTGGCGCAGGACCACTTCACATTGCCCAGGCGCCAGTGGCCAATCAGTCCGAGGCAGGCGTTGACAGCCACCGCAAGCGCACTGGTCCCAATCGCCACGTGCGGGTCAGCGACGCCAACTATGTACAGTAGAAACGGAGTGGCCAGGATCGATCCGCCGCCCCCGAACAAGCCGAGCGAAAGCCCGACAACGGCGCCAGAAAGAATTGCTGCCAAGGCATGCTCAAAGCCGGCCATTTTGGTTCCCCCACTTCGACCATCGGCGGATTGGCGGGAAAGTCAATTCCCGGTCGACCGGCAGCGGTGGTCGGGCCAGACAGGACCCCGATGAATTCCGCATAAACATCTGGCTCACAATTGAGGTCGGCGGCTAACGTCGCCGGACACGTCAGAAGGGACTAAAGTCATGCTGATCATCCACCACGGTCACCGACCAAAAGTCGATCCCTCGGCCTATGTCGCGCCCAATGCGCTGTTGTGCGGCGATGTGACGGTTGGACCAGGGACCCGTATCATGTTTGGTGCGCAAGTGGTGGCCGAAGGCGGCACGGTCGCAATAGGCGCCGAGACCATCGTGATGGAGAATGCCGTCCTGCGTGCGACGCCACGGCACAATCTGGTTGTCGGCAACAATTGCGTCGTCGGTCCGAACGCCCATCTGGCGGGCTGCCATGTGGATAGCGAGGTCTTCATCGCTACTGGAGCCGCGGTGTTTCACGGCGCGAGGCTCGGCAGGGGAAGCGAGGTCCGCATTAACGCGGTCGTGCATTTGCGCACCCATGTGTCGGCCGGTGAGACCGTACCGATCGGTTGGGTAGCGGTCGGCAATCCTGCCCAATTGTTTCCGCCCGACCAGCACGAAAAAATATGGGCGGTGCAGAAGCCGCTCGATTTTCCGATGACCGTCTATGGCTTCGAGCGCGCCGACGCCGATATGATCAAGATCACCGGCAGGATGGCTGCCTGGCTCGGGTCCCACAAAGACGATCGTGAGACCGAGTGATCGCGTCTAGGCGTCGGGTGCGCCGGCCGGCCTCGGAAGGATCGAGAACAGCAGACCGGTCGCAGCCAGCACCGCCCACCACGAATCCGTCGCCAAATCGAAACTGGCGAGCGCGATAATGAATACCGACGCGCAGCAGGCCAGCGCGAACGGACGGTGTGTTCGCGGCAACTTCCAAACGCGCCACAAGACCAGCAATACGAACGCCAATCCAATCGCCACGCCGAAAACGCCGGTCTCGACCCATAGTTGGACCCAGTTGCCATGAGGATGTGGCGAACCGCTAGGGGTGACGTATTTGTACCGGGCGAGCTCGTCCGGTCGAATCGGCAGCGCGTGCGCCGTCCACCATCCCCATCCGGTTAAAGGCCTCTCGAGGGCGCGACGCGACATATAGTCCCAGATCTCGAGCCTGTGAACGGCAGAGGGTTTGATGCGCGCCGCCCACGGCAACAATGACTGACCGAAATCGAGAGCCAGGATGGGGGTCAAACTGGCCGCAATGGCCGAGCCAACGGCTAGCGCGCACGCGACCAACATCGGTGAAATGAACGACAAGGCGAACGCAATTAAGCCGACCGCCAGGCTCAATTGCGCGGTGACCCCCCAGGAAAGGGCGATCACCGCCATCACCAGGGCGCCGAACAGGCAGGTCCACGCGCGGAAACCCGCCTGCCAGGAATAGGCGATCAGCGGCCAAGCGAGAAACACGAGGTAGATCAATCCCCGATCCATCTTGCCGCCCGCGGCCATTTCGGTTGCGTCGTGCGGAAGCAACTGGCGCATGATCGGAAAGTCGGTCATGAGATCGATCAGCGCCAGCACGGCTCCCAGCGAAGCGCCGGCCATCGTCGCGCGGAAAATATAATGGGAGCCGGCCTCCAGATATTTCGCTTCCCCCAGCAAGATCAGGGCACCCGTGAAGACGAACGTGATCTGCAGTGCGCCGCGGGTGGTGCGCGTCGGCGCGATGGTCCATAACTCGCTGACCCAGCACAAGGCGATGAACAGGATTGCGACCGCCACCAGACCTCGGTCGGGTACGGGCCATTGCCGTTTGACGACGCCGATGACGAACAACAAGGCGCCTAGCGCGAACGCCGTAGCGGCATCGCCCGCGCCCACGAAGGTCCCGCCCGAACCCATCCAGGCATAGGCGGCCATGGCGATGAATACCGGCAAACCCGGCCATGACCGCCGGATGAAGGAAGGCAGCGCCATCCTCAGCCAGTAGGCTTCGATTTACGGGTTTCCCGGTCGATTCGTGCGGCACGCAGGCCGCCGGCCACCCCGTAGGCAATAGCCGCGAACACCGGCCCCCAAGCCGCCAGCAAGCATGCGGCGGTCACCAGTGCGAGCTTAAAATCGGGATGTCCGGCCATTGCCTCGCCGAAGACTATGGAAATGGCGGGAGTGACGGGGCTCGAACCCGCGACCTCAGGCGTGACAGGCCTGCGCTCTAACCAACTGAGCTACACCCCCAACGGGGAGCGGACCTATAACAGATGGACATGACCCAGGCAAGCGCGCCTCGGGGCGGCTCCGATCGACGCGTTTCGGTCACTCGGCGTCGCGCCAGAACCGGGTCTGACGGGCCAAGGCCTGACGACCATCCTCTGCGGCCGCCAACAATCCGGCTACCCGTCCGGCGTGCCAGCCCGCGATCTGACCAGCCGCCCACAGGCGCGCGGGATCGCCGTTCATTTCGGCATGCTCGCGCAGCAATCGCGCGGCCACCGCGATGTCGTTGAGATGGCCCAATCGATCCTGCAAACGACCCAGGGTGGCGACCAGTCGCCGCGCCTTTTTATCGGGGAACAGCCCGGCAAAAAATTCGATGGCATAGCGCAGCCTTTTGACGCGGATGCGTGCGCGGTGCCGGCCCTCGGCGTCGAGTTCGGCGAGCTGGCGTAGCGCACGCCGGACGCGGCGATCGAGCCGGTCGAGGACGTCTATGGCGTAGCCGCGTGCGGGTTCGCCCAATCGTTCGCGCGCGATGGGTTCATTGTCCGCCTGCCAATCGCCGCCCTCGATCCATGCCCCTAACGCCAGGACAAATTGCGTGAAGCGCGGTTCCGACAAAGCTTGCTGCGCGGTCTTTAGGCTAGACGCGCGGCGATCGACAAAATCCTGGTGGAGGGCCTGGTATCCGGGTTGCTCGCCCATCTCGACCGCAAGGGGGTCGAGCATGTCGGTGACAAATACTTCCGCGTCGCGTGCCGGCCCGAGATAGACCTGCAACCAGCGGATTTCTTCGCGCAGGGCTTGCGTCTCCGGAGTTTCGGTAAAATCCGCGAAAAGCCGAATTCCCGAAGTCAACCTGCGGAGCGCGACGCGCATCTGGTGGACCGCCTCCGGGTCGCCGGTCGCGAACAGCACATCCTGGTTGGCGAGCAACTGCTCAGCACAAACGCGAATGATCGATTTGAAAGCCTGACCGATCGTCGCATCGGCCGGGTACACCGGGGATCGCGCCCGGCGCGGCGAGGGTTCGTCGCCCAGTAGCGCGAAACCGCGTTCGGCCTTGGTGGTCAGCGAGACCCGGCCTGCAAGCTGCCGCTGCAGCGCGCGGGCCAATTCGAACAGGATCCGGGGCTCGCCGCGTTTGAGTTCGAATTCGGCTTCGCTGATCGGCGTGAACCCGGCCGGTCCTACCACGCGACCCTCGTCGAGCGCCATCTCGACCTCCCAGCCGTCGGCGCCAAGTGTGTAAGTGGTGCGTCTGACCTCGGTGGAAAAGATCGGGTGGAGGCTCCGAACAAGTCGATCCTCGGGTTGAGGCAGGCGCGCCTCGGTGGCTCGGAGTGGGGATGCCTCCGGCACATCGCCGCTGATTTCGGTCTCCCATTCCTGGCGGAGCGAGGCGCCGGCGCTCGGTTCGCCCATTGTTTTCAGCGTTTGGATGCGACGCCGTCCGACGTGACGGACACGGAGCACCATCTTGTTGCCCCGGAGCTGCATGTCATCGGTATCGAAATAAACCGACTTGAGGTTGTCGGATACGCCACGGCCGCGCTTGAGCCTGCGCACGAGCGCATTACGAGGCACCCGGCGCAATTGTTCGGGCGCCAGCAGTAGCTTCAATTCGGTTTCGGTCGACAAGCGGTCACTCCCGCATCGGAACAGGATGATAGGGGAAGCCGGGGGAAGCCGCAATCGAGGCTCAGTGGCAGAAAAATCAACGAGATAGTAACCACTTGACGGTCAAGGTGTTGCTTCGATACGGCAAAATGGTCATTTATGACGCAATCGGTGAACCGCGGAAGCAGGGGAGCAATGCGGGGGACAATGATGGGGGTGCCCTTGGGTCGCGCCGTATTATGGTCGGCAATCGCCGTGGCGACCCTGATTCTCGCCAGCTGCGCCGCCGTGTTCGATCCGGCGGGATATCGCGGCCAAGTGGATGCCGCAGCCGGCGGGAGTCTGGCGGCCGACGATGCAATGCTCGCCCTCGACAAGGGGGATTATCTGCGGGCGGAGGACCTCGCTACCGCGGCGTTGAAAGGCAATCCGCGCGATCCCTACGCGGCCTACGTGCTCGCGCAGGTTTACTTGAACACCGGGCGGTCCGAGCTGGCACGCAAAGAATACGAGACCATCGTGTCCCTCAATGCCCAGCAGACCGTAATGGTCGGTACCGGCGACAATGCCAAAAGGGTACCTTTGGCCGATCTTGCCCGGACTCGCCTCGCGACCCAATTTGCGCAGAAGCCGGTCGCCATGACGCCGCAGCCATCGGTTGCGGTCGACGACAGTGGCGCGGGTCCCGAAGGTGCGGTGATTCGGCGCTTCAAGACGCTACAGGCCCTGCTCGACGACGGGCTCATCACCCGTGACGAATTCGATCAACGCCGCAGTGCAAATCTCGGAGCGCTGCTGCCTTATGTGGCGCCCCCGCCGGCCGTCAATCTCGATCTACCGGCGCCGGCGCCGAGCGAGATCGTCGATCGAATGAAGGCGTTGGTGGCTGCCTACCAGGGCCGCAGCATTTCGGCGATCCAGCAACAATCCGAGCGTCAGATCATCCTGGAAAATCTCCTGCCCGGCCCTGCCGCGCGGCGGGCCGATCCACCTCAGCCCATCACCGGCGCGGTCCAGGCCGCCGAGTTGGTTGGTCGACTGACCCGCTATCGCGAAGCCGGAGTCATCAGCGCTGACGAAGAGAGCAAAGCGAAGAAAATCGTGATGAGCGCGCTCGAGGCTCACGAGGCCGCGATGGCCGCTCAGAAGCGCCTAGCCGAAGGCGGAATGCCGACCGGCGAAGGGATCAGACTGGGCACCTACGGCAGCGAGGACAAAGCGACTCAAGCTTGGGCGGCTCTGCAAAAACAGTTTCCGAACCAACTCGGCAGCCTCAAATCCGTAATCAGCAAGGTTGCACTTCGACGGGGCGGGTCGGTTTGGCGGTTGAACGCCGGGCCGGTGGCCGATCGGAAGGCGGCCTTGGCGATTTGCCGCGAAATCGGCCGACATCGTCAGACTTGCACGCCGACCGTCCTCAAATAGGTCTGCTTTTCAACCCAGATTGCACTTTTCGCGTTCATCGCCTAGATCAGCGCCATGGAGAAAGTCCCATGAGCGATTCTAAATCGGCAATTGCGGCTCTGGCGTTCGACAGCGATGGATTGGTCGCGGCAATAGCGCAGCAGCACGATTCGGGCGAAGTCCTGATGATGGCTTGGATGAATCGCGCGGCAGTCGAGGAGACCTTGCGGACAGGCGAGGCCCATTATTATTCGCGATCTCGCCAGAAACTCTGGCGCAAGGGTGAGACGTCGGGCCAGACCCAGAAGTTGGTCCAGTTCCTGATCGATTGCGACGGCGATACCGTTCTGCTCAAGGTCGATCAGGTCGGCGTGGCCTGTCACACGGGCCATCGCGCCTGTTTCTTCCGCGCCGTCGATGACCGCGGCATCGCCGAGATCGCCCCCGTCCTGGTCTCGCCGGAAAAGTTGTACCGCCGCTAGCTGTTCAGGCGCAGTGCCTCGAAGCCCCGGACGAGATCGCCGATCAGATCGTCGGGGTCTTCGAGACCGGTGTGAATGCGAATGATCGGTCCCTTGGCTTCCCAGGGCTTTGCCGTGCGTGTGATGCCGGGGGACGCTGGGATGATCAGGCTTTCGAAACCGCCCCAACTGTAGCCCAGTGAGAAATGCTCGAGCGAGTCGAGGAACGCGTCCACCGAACTTGAGGGGCACGGTTTCACTTCGAATGCGAACAGTCCGGGAGCTCCAGTGAAGTCGCGCTTCCAGATCGCATGGCCGGGATCGCCGGGCAGCGCCGGATGAAGTACGCGCACAACTTCCGGCCGGGTCTGCAGCCATGATGCGAGTTTAATTCCGGAGGCTTGGTGCTGCTGAAGTCGGACGCCGATCGTGCGAAGCCCGCGCAGCCCCAAATAGACTTCGTCGGCGCCGGCACAGACCCCCGCCATCGCAAGCGAGGTTTTGACCGCGTGCCATAGATCGTGATTGCCGCAGGTGATCACACCCAGCATCGCGTCGGAATGCCCGACGATGAATTTGGTGGCCGCCTGAATCGAGACATCGACCCCCTTCTCGAATGGCTTGAAGAAGAGCGGCGTGCCCCAAGTGTTATCCATCACCACCAAAGCGCCTCGGGCATGCGCAACCGCTGCGATCGCCGGCACGTCCTGCATTTCGAAAGTCAGGGAACCCGGCGATTCGACGTAGACCAGGCGGGTCTCGGGTGTGAACAAGTCGGCAATGCCGGCTCCGATCGACGGATCGTAGTATGTGGACGCGACACCGTTGCGCTTGAGCTGCTCGTCGCAGAAGCGTCGAGTTGGTCCGTAGCAAGAGTCCGCCACCAGCACATGGTCGCCAGATTTGAGCAATGCGGTCAGCGCGCCGGCGATGGCTGCCAAACCCGATGCGGTCGAGACCGAGCGGTAGCCGCCCTCCAGGTCGCACACGGCCTCTTCGAGGGCCTGGCTAGTGGGGGTGCCGTATCGGCCATAGCGCATTCCGTTGAAGGGATCATGTCCGGCCGCGCGCATCGCGGCGATGGTCGGATAAGTGACGGTCGAGACGTGATAGACCGGCGGATTGACCGCGCCGAGTTGCTTCTCGGGATGCAGGCCGCTGTGAACGATGCGTGTATCGCGTTTCATTCGCCGTTCGCTCTATGCTTCGCCGGTCGCAACGGGCGTGTCGTCTCGGTTGCCCCATTCGGCCCAGGATCCATCGTAGATGGCCACGTCATCCTTCCCGAGCAAGTAAAGGCCAAGTGCCAACACGCACGCCGAAACGCCGGATCCGCAACTGGCGACGATCGGCTTGCCGCGGTCTAGGCCAGCCGCGTCGAAGCGTCGGGAAAGCTCGTCGGCAGGCAGCATGGCCTTGCTGGTCGGATCGATCAACTCGGTCCAGGGCAGGCTGCGCGATCCTGGAATATGGCCAACCTTCTTGTGCGGCCACATCTCGATTTCGGTGCCGGCGAACCGACCGCGCGAGCGCGCATCCACGACCTGCTCAAATGGTTCGGCAAGATTTGCGAGCATCGCGGTCCGGTCCCGGACCATGTTCGGGCGCGGCCCGGACACGAAGGAGCGCCCACGCGGCGCCGACCAGGTCGCCTCAATGGCGCGCGCTTCGGCCAGCCATTTGGTCAATCCGCCATCGAGCACGGCCACGTCGTCATGACCGAAGGCCCGGAACATGAACCAGGCGCGCGCCGCCGCGCCGCCTCCGCCGACGCGGTCGTACACGATCGCGCGGGTGCCGTTGCCGACACCCATGCCCGAGGCGGCTCGCGCGAAGCGGTTCCCATCCGGCATCATGTGGGGCAAGGCATTGACGCGATCGGAGATTTCATCGACGTCGAAGAAGAGAGCGCCCGGTATATGCTCTCGCTCGTACTCGCCACGTCCCGTCTTGCCGGAATTCGGGAAGAACCATGAAGCATCTAGCACGCGTACTCCCGGCGACCGCAAATGGCCGGCCAACCATTCGGTGCTGACCAGCGCTTCCGGTCGGGCATATGCCGCCACGTCGCTCAAGCCAATCGTTCGAGGTCGGCGACGGTTCGCTCGTTGACCTCGGTCCCGGTGTTGAGGGTGGTCTTGGGTTCGAGCAGTAGCACCTCGCATTCCTCGGCGGCGAAGGGTTGGTGTTCGACCCGGTGGGGAACGATGATGAACTCGCCCGGTTCGACCGTAACCTCGCGGTCGCGAAAGCGCATGGTCAGCCGGCCCTTGATCACCAGGAACAATTCGTCCTCGAGTTCGTGGTGGTGCCAGATGAACTCACCCTTCAGCTTGACCACTTTGACCTGCATGTCGTTCACGTCGCCGACGATCCTGGGATTCCAGGGGTCGGGAATCCGGGCGAACGCAGCGGCGAGATTGACCTTTTCCATGGTTACTCTCAGGCAAGCCAGTTGGGTACCGGCAATTGTCGCTCGCGCAAGAACGTCGGGTTGAAAAGCTTGCTCTGATAGCGGCTTCCGCCGTCGGCCAAGATGGTGACCACGGTATGGCCCGGCCCAAGCTTCTTGGCGATGCGCATAGCGCCGGCGACATTAATGCCGGTGGACCCGCCAAGGCAAAGACCTTCATCCTTGAGGAGCGAAAAAATGATCGGCAGCGCCTCCTCATCGGGAATTCGCTCGGCCCAGTCGATTGGCGCATCTACCAGATTGGCGGTGATGCGGCTCTGGCCGATCCCCTCGGTGATCGAATTGCCCTCCGCTTTCATTTCGCCGTTCGTGTACCAATTGTAGAGACCGGCGCCCATCGGATCCGACAGCACGATCTTGATATCGTGATTGCGTTCCTTGAGCGCGATGCCGACGCCCGCGAGCGTTCCGCCGGTCCCTACCGCACAAGTGAATGCATGCACCTGGCCGTCGGTCTGGCGCCAGATTTCCGGCCCAGTTCCTTTGATATGGGCGTTGCGGTTGGCGACATT
>Ga0181537_10005524_pt1 | contig 10211 bp, 14 predicted proteins | sample PEATcosm2014_Bin_39_FD_119765 | JGI IMG/M metagenome (GOLD analysis project Ga0181537, IMG submission 119765) | Peatland microbial communities from MTU Mesocosm Facility, Houghton, MI, USA - PEATcosm2014_Bin23_10_metaG | ecosystem: Environmental > Terrestrial > Soil > Wetlands > Peat | place... | reverse complement strand
TTGAAGCATCTTGGCATGCCGTTCCGGGCGTGAGGAATTTGAGTGTCGAGGACCGGGTCTTCGACCCGGGCGGACGGGGCAAAGCCCCGTCGCGACAGGAAATCAAAGGTTAGGAGCAAATTTGGCGACTACAGCAAAACGAGTGAAGGACGCGAAGAAGCCGAAGTTTTCGACGCGCAAGCATAACCGCTGCAAGATCTGTGGACGTCCGCGAGCTTATCTGCGGAAGTTTGGCATTTGCCGGTTGTGCTTCCGGCAATTGGCATTGCGCGGCGAGATTCCAGGGGTTTCGAAGTCGTCCTGGTAAGAGAATCGTCGTTTCTCGTTCGTCGCGAGTCGTTCGCGATGACCGGCGGCGAAAACGGCGCGGGTTCGAAGAGAGTAGAAAGATCGGTTCGTCGGATATTGTTCGCTAACGACCAACGATTAGTGGCCAACGACCAACGACCGACAGCAAGCTGCTGACAGGTTCTCCGCTGAGTAATAATGACGCGGAGCGAACGGGCGGCTTTAGGAGAAGCAGACGATGAGGTTGACCGATCCGGTCGCAGACATGCTGGCGCGCATCCGCAACGCGATTCGCGCCCGGCACCAGAAGGTGGATATACCAGCCTCCAAGCTGAAGACGGAGATAGCCCGCATTTTGAAAGAAGAGGGTTATATCGCGAACTTCAAGCCGGCGGAAGAAGAGGGCCACAAGGTCCTCCGCGTATATCTGAAGTACGGCAACAACAACGAAGCGGTGATCACAAACCTGGCGCGTGTGTCGCGCCCGGGTTGCCGCGTCTATGTGCGCCGCACCGAGATTCCGCGCGTCCTGGGCGGGATGGGCATCAATATCCTGACCACGCCGAAGGGCGTGATGACCGGACGCCAGGCGCGGCGGCAGGGCCTCGGCGGCGAATTGCTTTGCGAGATCTGGTAGAGAGCCAGTCGTTAGCATTGGGCGCCTGGCATTTGGCTGGAAGCGGGACGCTAACGGCAAGTTACCAAGTGCGGGCGAGTTACGGAGTGCCAATTGCTGAAGGTTAAGAGCTGACTTATGTCACGAATTGGAAAAAAGCCGATCGCGATCCCGAAGGGCGTGACGGTCAAGATTGAAGGCAACACGGTGATGGTCCAGGGGCCGAAAGGCAAGCTCGAAACCCCTCTTCCGTCGGGCATAACGATGGAGCAGAGAGACGGTACCCTGGTCGCGATCCGTCCCGACGACGCGCATTCGGCGGTGCATGGACTGGCGCGCGCGCTGGTGAATAACGCCGTCGACGGTGTCACCCGGGGCTGGACACGGGAACTGGAAATCGTCGGCATCGGCTATCGCGCGGAGATGAAGGGCAAAGGCATGGTGGTATTCAGCCTGGGCTTTTCGCACCCGATCGAGTATCCCTTGCCGACGGGCGTCGATTGCGCGATTGACGCGAAGCTGACGAAGCTGACCCTGAACGGGATCGATCGGCAGAAAGTCGGCCAGGTCGCGGCAGAGATGCGGTCGCTACGTCCGCCCGATCCCTATAAGAACAAGGGTGTGCGGTATGCTGGCGAGCGGCTGAAGAAGAAGGTTGGCAAGACGGGAGCCAAGTAACCGCGGTTCGCGGTTCGTAACGACGAGGGTTTCAAATGCTGAGAATCGCTTCGAAGAATCAGACACGGCAGCGGGTTCACGACCGTATTCGAAAGAAAGTCATGGGTACGGCGGAGCGTCCGCGGCTGAATGTTTACCGGTCGCTGAACCATATTTATGTGCAGCTGATCGACGATCTGCAGGGCAAGACGCTGGTGGCGGCCTCAACCGCGGATAACCGCAAAGGCGATCGCGTGACCGGCGGCAACGTGGCATCGGCGAAGGTGGTGGGAAAAAAGATTGCCGAACTGGCCAAGGAGAAAGGCGTTACCAAGGTCGTGTTCGATCGTGGGGGCTACATTTACCATGGCCGGATCAAGGCGTTGGCAGATGCGGCGCGCGAGGCGGGACTGCAATTCTAGTCGATGGTCGTTCGGCGACAGCCGCTGGCAAGCGAAACCGTTCGACCAGCGACTGAACGAGCAAGGGCGACGACCAACGACAAAAAGAGGAAATGAGACTTCAGAATGCCAAGAGTTACTAAAAAACTCGATGCGGGTTCGTTCCAGTTGAAAGACCAGGTGGTCTCGATCAACCGCGTGACGAAGGTGGTTAAGGGCGGCAAGAATATGTCCTTTGCGGCGCTGGTTGTGGTCGGCGATCCTTCGGCAGCCGTGGTTGGTTTCGGCTCCGGCAAAGCGAAAGAAGTTCCGCAGGCGATCCGCAAAGGGATTGAGGCGGCGAAGAAGAATTTGATGCGAATCAACCTCACGCAGACCACGGTGCCGCACACCGTCCTCGGACGCTTTGGTTCGGGCATGGTTTTGCTGAAGCCTGCTCCCGAAGGCACGGGCGTGATTGCCGGGGGAGCGGTACGCGCGGTGATGACGTCCGCGGGTGTGCAAAATGTGCTGACGAAGTCGATTGGCACGAACAATCCGCACAACGTGATCAAGGCGACGTTTGAGGCTCTCAAGAAACTCAAGAATCGTGAACACGTTGCGGAACTGCGCGGCAAAGCGGTACAGGAGCTGTAGAAAAGCTGTCCTTGGTTGTCGGCCGCACGTTCTTCGCAAACGACTGACGACTGACGACTAGCGGTAAGCGACTGACGATTAACGACTGACGATGAACGATTAACGATTGGCGCAACGAGCAAGGAAGTGAAATGACGACTCAGACCTCAAAATCGACACCGAGCGGCAAGATCCAGCTGAAGTGGGTGCGGTCGGCGATCTGCGCTCCGGTCAAGCATAAGAAAGTTGTCAAGGGCCTCGGATTTACCCGGCTCAATCAGGTGATTCTGCGTCCGGATACGGCGGCGATTCGCGGCATGGTGAAGAAGATCCCGCATCTGGTGGAGATTGTGGGAGGGTAAAGAACGGGTCCTTCCCCGTTCGGCAGCTCAGGGTCACGACGACAAGGTTCAGGGTTGAAAGAGACGTTTTATGAATTTATCGACAATACGGGCACCGAAGAAGTCGACGGAAAAGAAGAAACGGGTGGGACGCGGCATGGGCTCCGGCATGGGCAAGACCTCGACGCGCGGCCACAAGGGGCAGTGGTCCCGCTCGGGTGCGCGTCTGATTCGCGGCTTCGAGGGCGGACAGATGCCCCTGCACCGCCGTCTGCCAAAACGCGGATTCACCAACATCTTCCGCGAGGAATACGATGTGGTGAATCTCGGCCGCCTGGCTACGCTTGGCGAAACCGAGATCACGCCCGAGACGCTGAAGAAGGCTGGCGTGGTGAATGGCAAGTCGCCGGTCAAGATCTTGGGCACCGGCGAACTGACGGCGGCGATAACGGTGCACGCGCACAAGTTTTCGAAGTCGGCGCAGGAAAAAATCACGAACGCCGGCGGCAAGTTTGAGGTCCTGGAGTAAATGGCCGAAGTTCAAATACTCAACAAGCTCGCGAATATCTTCCGGGTTCCCGACCTTCGCAAGCGCGTGCTCTTCACGCTCGGCCTGCTGGCGGTGTATCGCATCGGCGGCCACATCCCGACGCCGGGAATCAATGGCGACCGGCTGGCGGCGTTTTTCGAGCAGAACCGGGGCTCGGTGCTCGGCTTTGTCGATCTGTTCAGCGGCGGCAACCTGCGCCGCCTGACAATTTTTGCGCTCGGGATCATGCCTTACATTACGGCTTCGATCATTCTGCAGTTGTTGACGGTGGTCTATGAGCCGCTGGCAAAGCTGCAGAAAGAAGGCGAACTCGGCCGGAAGAAAATTACGCAGTGGACGCGTTATCTCACCGTTGTTTTGAGCGCGGTGCAGTCGTTCGGTATTGCCATCAGCCTGCAGAAAGCGGGCGACTTCGTCAACACGCCCGGGCCGGGCTTCATCCTTATGACCATGCTGACGCTGACGACAGGCAGCGCCTTCATCATGTGGCTGGGTGAGCAGATTACCGAGCGCGGCATCGGCAATGGCATGTCGCTTTTGATCTTTGCCGGCATCGTGGTCGGTCTGCCGCGCGGTGTTGCCGATCTTTATCAGAAGGCAAGCACCTCCGCCTGGGGAGTGTTCACCGCTCCAGCCATCATTATGTTGCTCGTGCTGATGATTGCCGTGGTGGCGTTCATCGTCTTTGTGGAGCGCAGTGAGCGCCGCATTCCGGTGCAGTATGCGAAGCGTGTGGTCGGACGAAAAGTCATGGGCGGGCAATCCACGCACTTGCCGCTAAGGGTCAATGCCGGCGGCGTCATGCCGGTAATTTTCGCGTCGTCGATTCTGGCGTTGCCGCAGATGCTCGGCGCGGCCTTCCACAATAACAAGGTCGTCGGCCCGATTCTGGACGCGATGCGCTGGGGTGAGCCGCTCTACACTCTGCTCTATTGCCTGGGTATTATTTTCTTCGCCTACTTCTATATCTCGATCGTGTTCAATCCGAACGAGGTTGCCGACAACATGCGGAAGTGGGGAGGTTTTATTCCCGGCATCCGGCCGGGCAAGCGCACTTCGGATTTCATCAACGACGTCCTCACCCGGATTACGCTGGTCGGCGCGCTCTACCTGATTCTGATTTCTCTGATCCCGGAGTGGATGATTGCGGGTATCAAGCTGAACCACCTGCCGCTCGTCGGACGAGTGTTCGAGAACCTGCCGACCTGGGTGACCAACGGTTTGGGCGTGAATTTCTATTTTGGCGGCACGTCGTTGCTGATCGTGGTAGGGGTTGCGATGGATACGGTCACGCAGATCGAGGCACAGTTGATCATGCGCCACTATGACGGATTTACGCCGAAGAGCGGACGGCTGCGTGGACGCCGCACGTGGTAGCAATCGCGTGATCGAGGCGGCGGGGCAGGGAAAGTTTTCGGTTTAAGGTTTCGGTTGTCAGTGAGAGGCGTCGGAATAAGATAGAGAACGCCGGGAACCGGTTTTGTGGGCGCGGAGCAATGCGGTATTTCTGCGATGGGAAATACGAGTAAAGGGGCCATCTCGATGGCCAACGAGTCGGCTAAAAGCGCCGCGCAAAATAAGAATATAGGACCGGTGATTCTTCTCGGACCCCCGGGGGCCGGGAAGGGCACACAGTCCAGGCGAATCGTCGAACATTACGGTGTGCCGCAGATATCGACCGGCGATCTCTTGCGGGAGCACGTGGCGCGGGGCACCGCGCTCGGCCTCGAAGCCAAGGCCATCATGGCGCGCGGCGAACTGGTGCCCGATGAGTTGATGTATGGCATCGTGGCCTGCCGATTGCGGGAACTCGATTGCCGAAATGGATTTGTGCTGGACGGCTTTCCGCGGACAGCCGCCCAGGCAGGATGGCTCGATGCTTTCCTCGAAAAAGCGGTCTTTGAAAATTCGCAGAAGTGTCCGCTGATTGTGATCCAGTTGCTCGTCGACTATAATCAATTATTGCTGCGGATTGCCGGTCGGCGTTCCTGTCCCACCTGTGGGCGCACCTACAACATTCACACTCAGCCACCTCTTAGAGACGAGTTGTGTGATGTGGACGGAACGAAGCTTTTGATTCGCGAAGACGATCGCGAAGAGGTGATTGCGGGTCGCCTGGCTACCTATGAGACGCAGACGAGACCGGTGGCGGATTATTACCGGGCGCAAAACCGGCTCATGGCGATTGATGCGGACCGGAAGATGGAAGAGGTTACGGCTCAGATTTTCGGTGTGATTGACGGGCATTGCTAGTTGTCGGTAGCGCTATGAGTGCCGCGAGCTGAGCTGGAACGAATTATGAGTTTTGGAGAAGACCGGATCATCCGCAAGTCGGTGGAAGAGATCGAAAAGATGAGGCGGAGCGGGAGGATAGTCCGCCAGGTTCTGAACCACCTGAAAACTGTGGTGGCGGCCGGGGTTACGACGATGGACCTCGAAAAAGCCGCCGAGAAAATGATTGCGGAACTGGGAGCGGCACCGGCTTTCAAGGGATATTACGGTTATCCCTGCGTGCTGTGCACGTCGATCAACGAAGAGATTGTGCACGGCATCCCGTCAGAAAAGCGGGCGCTCAAAACCGGAGACATAGTATCCATCGACTGCGGCGTGGTTTGCGATGGATATTATGGAGACGCAGCCATCACCGTGCCGGTCGGCGAAACGCTGAAGGCAGAGTTGAAGAAGCTGCTCGATGTGACCGAGGCTTCGCTCTACAAAGGCATCGAGCAGGTGAAGATTGGCAACACGGTTGGACACGTTGGTTCGGCGATTCAGAAGCACGTCGAAGCCAACGGATTCAGCGTGGTGCGGGAATTTGTCGGGCACGGTATCGGGACGAAGCTCCATGAAGCGCCGCAGATTCCAAACTTTGGCAAGAAGGGTCAGGGTGCGGAGTTGACCGAGGGCATGGTGCTGGCGATTGAGCCCATGGTGAATTTCGGTGGTCCCGAGACCAAGGTCCTGAGCGACAAGTGGACGGCCGTAACGCTCGACGGCAGTTACAGCGCGCATTTTGAGCATTGCGTGGCGGTGACAAGACAAGGGCCCATGATTTTGACGCAGTAGTATTCAGCTGTCGGGCCTCGGCTCTCAGCCAGCGGGACGGTTGAACGCTCCGATCGCTCGGAGCTGATTTTGGAGGGTAATGAGTAAAGAAGACGCGATTGAAGTGATGGCAACGGTTGTTGAGCCGCTGCCCAATGCCATGTTCAAGGTGGAGCTTGAAAATAAACACCAGGTGCTGGCGCACGTTTCGGGCAAGATGAGGAAGAACTTTATCCGTATTCTGCCCGGAGACAAGGTCGCGGTCGAACTTTCTCCGTACGATCTGAATCGCGGGCGAATTGTTTATCGCTACAAGTAAGCTGCGGAGTTCGGCTCCGCTTGACGGCCGCGACTGGCCGTCGCTAGATGAGGAGTTATGAAAGTAAGAGCATCGGTTAAGAAAATTTGCGATAAGTGCAAGGTCATCCACCGCAAGGGAGTGGTGCGGGTGATCTGCGAGAACTCGAAACACAAACAACGTCAAGGCTAGGCAGGAGAGGTAATTCATGGCTCGTATTGCAGGCGTCGATCTTCCGCGCAACAAGCGGACCAATATCGCGCTCACTTACATCTACGGCATCGGCACGTCGCGCGCGGCGCGCATTCTCGACGCGGCGAACGTCGAGCCGATGAAGAAAGTTTCCGACCTCGCGGAAGATGAGGTCAATCGGATCCGCCAGGTAATCGAGGCGGAAGGCTCGGTCGAGGGCGATCTGCGCAAGGACGTTTCGATGAACATCAAGCGCCTCATCGAAATCGGTTCCTACCGCGGATTCCGTCATCGCCGCAATCTGCCGGTTCGCGGACAGCGCACCCATACGAACGCTCGTACCCGCAAAGGTCCGCGCAAAGGCACGGTAGCGCAGAAGAAAAAGACAGCTAAGGCGTAGTTTGCCAGTTGGCCGTGGTCAGTTGCCCGGTAAGACCTCGGCGCAGGCAGACACGAACTGACAACCGGCCACTGGCCACTGGAAAACTGAACTTATGGCAAAACCAGCAGCAGCAGGCGGCGCCGCGGCGCCCGACAAAAAAGGCAAGAAGAAGACGTTCAAGAAGAAAGAGCGCAAGCACGTTCCGCACGGACTGGTGCACGTACAGGCGTCTTTCAACAACACGATCGTCACCATCACGGATATGTCCGGGAACGTGCTCTCGTGGAAAAGTTCCGGTTCGCTCGGCTTTCGCGGATCGCGAAAAGGGACTCCCTTCGCCGCGCAGCAGGCCGCGTCCAACGCCGCCAGCATGGCGCGCGATCACGGAGTGCGCACGGTAGACGTGCGGGTAAGCGGTCCGGGATCAGGGCGCGAATCGGCGGTGCGAGCGCTCGCCTCGGCGGGCATCGAAGTCCGGTCCATCAAAGACACGACGCCGATTCCGCACAACGGCTGCAGGCCGCCGAAACGGCGCAGGGTCTGAAGATATGGGTGTCAGGTCTCGGCAAGAAATGAGATCTTGCTGACAACTGAAAACCTGAAATTTCGTCCGGGATGAAGGGTGAAGCCAAACCTGTAAACCGGTCATCTAACAAAGGAGAACAACTTGGCACGTTATACCGATGCAGTGTGTCGTCTATGTCGCCGGGAAGGCATCAAGCTCTTCCTGAAAGGGACGAAGTGCTTCAGCGACAAATGTCCCATTGAAAAGCGCAACTTCGCTCCCGGACAGCACGGGAAAGATAAGAAGACCAAGGTGGTAGGCTACGGTCTGCAATTGCGCGAAAAACAGAAAGCCAAACGCATTTACTTCACCCAGGAAGGCCAGTTCCGGAACTACTTCGAGAACGCGGTCAAATCCAAGGGCGTGACCGGCGCGAAGCTGCTGGAGTCGCTCGAACGGCGTCTGGATAACGTTGTTTATCGCCTTGGCTTCGGCATCTCCCGCCGCCAGGCGCGCCAACTGGTGCGTCACGGGCACGTGCAGGTGAATGGGAAGAAGGTCAACATTCCCTCGTACGAGGTGAGCGTGGGAGAAGAAATTGCGATTCGCGAGTCGAGCCGCAAGGTTCCAATCCTCGAAATTGCCAAGGATTTTGCCAGCCACCAGCCAGCACCGGCTTGGCTCGAGATTGATCGCGATAACTACAAGGGCCGCGTGATCGCGCTGCCGAAACGCGAAGACATTCAGTTGCCGGTGAACGAACAGCTGATTGTCGAACTGTATTCGAAATAAACGGAAGCTCGAGTGGCGACGGGGCCGAGCCCCGTCCCGCATGGTTTTTTTGGCCTACTATTCGTGCCAGATCAGCCCGCAGAGGCGTTGGATCCGAGACCGGGCCGTTTCGGAGAGCCGCCGCGGAGCCACACGGCCGAGAGGAGAAACACAGAATGCTTTGGAGAGGTTTTCAAAAACCGAAACGTTTGGCGAGCGATACCGGTTCGCTGACTGACAAATACGGAATGTTCTGGGCGCAGCCGTTCGAGCGCGGATTTGGCACCACCATCGGCAACGCGCTTCGACGCGTGATGCTCAGTTCGATCGAAGGCGCGGCTGTAACGGCGGTCAAGATCGAAGGCGTGCTCCACGAATTCCAATCGATCCCGGGCGTGGTGGAGGACGCGACCGACATCATCCTCAACCTGAAACAGGTTCCGTTCAAGCTGGCGGGCGATGGCCCCAAGGCGATCTACCTGCGGGCCGAACAGCCGGGAGTGGTGACGAGCGCCTCGATTGAAGCCGACGGCGATGTCGAAGTGCTCGACAAGGACATCTACATCGCGACCGTCAGCGAAGGCGGCAAGCTGGACATGGAAATGCGTCTCAAGCGCGGTCGCGGCTACGTATCCGCCGACAAGAACTTTGAAGACGATCTCGGTATCGGATTCATTCCCATCGATTCCGTCCACACACCGGTAAGGAAGTGCAACTACACGGTCGAAGCCGCGCGTTTGGGACAGATCACCGACTATGACAAGCTCACGGTCGAGGTCTGGACCAATGGTTCGATCACTCCCGGCGATGCGCTTGGACTTTCGGCGAAGTTGATCAAAGATCATATGAACATCTTCATCAACTTCGAAGAAGAGATCGAGACGGCGTCGACGAGCGAAGAGCGCCGGCCGGAGATCAAGAACGAGAACCTCAACCGTTCGGTTGAGGAGCTCGAACTCTCCGTGCGCAGCTACAATTGCCTGAAGAACGCGAACATTCAGTCGATCGGCGAACTGGTGCAAAAGACCGAAGCCGAGATGCTGAAGACGAAAAACTTTGGTCGCAAGTCGCTGAACGAAATCAAGGAGATTCTTTCCTCGATGGGCTTGAGCCTCGGGATGAAGATCGACGAGCACGGAAACGCCGTGCCCGGACCGACTTCGAACCAGGTGCTGCCGGCGTCGGCTTACGGCGATAACGATCTGTAAAGCAGTGGCCGGTGGTCAGTTGACCCCCAAGAAGACCACTGGCCACAAACCACTGACCACTGAGGTTTTCCATGCGTCACAAAGTTGCAGGGTACAAACTCGGACGAACCACTTCCCATCGCCGCGCGATGCTGCGCAATATGGTCACGTCGATCATCATGGAAGAGCGCATCGAGACGACCGTAATCAAGGCGAAAGCGGTGCGTCCGTCGGTTGAGAAGATGATCACGCTCGGCAAGAAGGGTGATCTCGCGGCGCGCCGCCAGGCAGCGTCGTATTTAATGACCGGAGAAGCGGTCACGAAGCTTTTCGACACCGTGGCACCGCGCTTTGGCGATCGCA
>Ga0181537_10005523_pt1 | contig 10211 bp, 7 predicted proteins | sample PEATcosm2014_Bin_39_FD_119765 | JGI IMG/M metagenome (GOLD analysis project Ga0181537, IMG submission 119765) | Peatland microbial communities from MTU Mesocosm Facility, Houghton, MI, USA - PEATcosm2014_Bin23_10_metaG | ecosystem: Environmental > Terrestrial > Soil > Wetlands > Peat | place... | reverse complement strand
GTGCAGGATGCAGTCGCATGCGCCTGATGGTTTCCGGTTCAGCCGCGCTTCCCGTTGCTACTCTCGAACGCTGGAAAGAGATCAGCGGACATACTTTGCTCGAGCGATACGGTATGACAGAAATAGGCATGGCGCTTTCCAATCCCTTACATGGCACCCGTGTGCCTGGAAGTGTTGGCAGGCCATTGCCCAACGTAGATGTGCAACTCGTGAATGAAACGGGCAAGATAGTAGAAACTGGTGCTCCGGGAGAGATCGAGGTGCGAGGATCGAGTGTCTTTGCTGAGTATTGGGGTAAGCCCGATGCAACACGCGATGCTTTTCGCGAAGGCTGGTTTCGCACCGGCGACACGGCCCTCCTTGAGAACGGTGTCTATCGCATTCTGGGGCGCACGAGTATCGACATCATCAAGACTGGTGGACACAAGGTTTCAGCACTTGAGATTGAGGAAGTCCTCCGTGAACATTCCTCAATCTCAGATTGCGCAGTCGTGGGTATTCGTGACGCAGAGTGGGGCGAACGTGTCGCCGCAGCATTAGTCCTACGTAAGGGAGCTTCTCTTGACCTCGATGCTCTACGCGTCTGGGCAAAGGAGCGTCTCGCTGCTCATAAAATTCCCACTCGGGTGCTCACACTCAACGAACTTCCGCGCAATGCGATGGGGAAGGTGACAAAACCGGCCATTGCCAAGCTCTTCAACTCGTCTCCGATTGATTGAACTTGTACGGTGCGGCTCAGGTGCCGAGCCCTTTGGCCAGTGATTGAATGATCAGCGCGCCATTCGGACTGCCTAACCCGGAGCAAGCATCCCATCCGGGGCCCGCGGAGAAGGCTCCATTGTTGCCCTGCGTAATGTCGCGGAATGCTTTTACGTTAGTGCTCTCGTAGAGAGTGGGATTGACGAATCCCGCCGACGTCTTATTCTGCGCGTTCGCCAGCGCTATGAGTCCGGCCCAGAGCGGCGCGACCGCGCTTGTTCCGCCAATGACGAGCGCCTCGCCATCCACTTCAACGCTGTAGCCGGTGGATGGATCCGCGTCTCCTGCAACGTCGGGGACGCCGCGTCCACCGCTGCTCGTCGTTGAAGATGGCACATGGGAATTGGCCTGCCATGAAGGCAAAGCAAAGACCGTACTTACGCCTCCGCCCGTTGCGCCTTCGCCGATCGCTGTCTCGTTCCAAACCACTTCGCTCGCTATAGTGGAACCGTTACTCTTCAGGGTGGTTCCTCCGCAGGCGAGTACATGCGGACTGGAGGCAGGGAAGTCTACGTGATTTGCAGTCCCGGCAACTCCGTCCGTAGAGCCATTGTCCCCACATGCCACAATAATTGTTACTCCGAGAGCCGCCGCTGCCTGGCAAGCAGAATCGAGAGCTGTCATTGCCTGCGCGGTCCAACTCGACTCGGGGCCTCCCCAGCTAATGGAAATAACGGTTGGCTTGTTCACCGTGTCGTGGACAGCAGTCGAGATGGCGTCTACGAATCCCTGATCGGTGTTGGGCGCGAAGTACATCGCAATATTCGTCCCAGGCGCTACCGCAGCAGAGACTTCAATATCGAGCATCACCTCGCCATCGGCGCCACTGGCTGTTCCGGGTGAGTTCGTTCCGCTATCCACAGAAACGACTGTTGGCACTGGAGCAGGCAGGCCGAGTTTGTTGAAGTATGTGTTGAGGTCTGACTGACGGAAACCTCCGCCGAGCTCGATGAGTCCAACAGTCTGGCCGGCGCCAGAGGCGCTGGCAGGAAATCCATAAAGCTGCGCGACCTGAACCGGCGTGTAGGAGATGTTGCTGGCGTGCGGAGTCGCGATGCGGAAGTGCGTCCGTGCTTGAGGGCGGTTGTCCAGACCGAGGACCGCAACGATGTGACCGCTCAACTCCTCAGGAAGCTGAATGTCACCTTCGCGAACACGATAGTGTTCTCCATTCAATTCCCTCATGCTGAGCGACACACCAAAAGCGTGTTGCAATGCGGCCAGAGTCCCGGTCAAGTGCAGCGTACATGGGCCAGCATGTCTCGGCTTGTTTATCTGCAAGTCGAACTCTTCTGCAAAGGCTTCAATTAGGCTCAAGGCATCCGGATGAGGGCCGTGCCGCTTCACGAATTCGGACTGGGTGAGACGATAATCCGGTCGGCCAAGTCTTGACTGGTCGAGTGGTTCTTTGGGATACACGATCACGGATGTGCTGATCGTTTCCGTTGCATCAAGCACCTTTGCCTTGCCCGTTATACCAGTACCCGCATCCAGTTCAAAGGGCTGCCGGGTGCTTCCGGGCAGTGCAACTCTCCGTTGGGATGAAAAACGCGAATGACTTGCCACGGCGTACCTCCAGTCTAAGAGGTATGATGCAGACGTGAGCCCATGTGTGACTCTCCTGGTAGAGGTGCTCCGTATCGGTCGAACACTCTTGAAAGGTGGGTATTTCGCAACAGTAGCTGCGAAGATAAGTCTCAAAAGATTTTGGCTGGAGACTCTGTTCTATATAGGTCTGCTCTTTATCTTTCTGTAGGCTGAGCCCGCGGCGGCAGCGCGCTTGAAATTATTGGATGCAATGTTCAGGAAAGCTTCTGCTTGCAGTCTGCAGATTACTTCCCTCAATAAACAAGAATCTAAAATTGATGCAACCAAATAGGAGGTCGCTCACGAATAACAGGGCGCATTCGTAGCTGCGCCCTGTTATTCGCTTGTCTCACGTACGCGGGTTATGCTGCTCGACGAATGTCGTCCTTCTTGTCTTGGCCAGTCAAACCAACCTTGGCGCGCTGTCCTGTGATTAGGCGGACAAGGAATGTAAGCAGAACGGCTCCCCCGATGGCCACCAGAATCGTGTACAGCATTCCGCCCTGTCCAGCAAAGCCCAAAGACTGCATGATCCAGCCTCCGACTACGGCTCCTACGATGCCGACGACAATATCCATAAGCGGCCCAAACCCAGAGCCTCGCATCAATTTGCCCGTGGCCCAACCTGCTATCAATCCAACTACAACCCACCAAATTAGATTCGTCACTTGAAACCTCCCATTGTGTTATGTAGTCCGATGCAGGATGTGTGGACAGGGTGTGTTGCTGCAATTTGGCAGGGGGGACCTAACAGAGTTCTAGCGAAGAAAGTGTCAGAAAATGGCCGTCACGGGAGTGGCGGCCTAAAGTTTATAAAATGGAAATGCGGAAGCCAAAACGGCTGGCGTGGAGGGCTGCCGCGATAAGGTGCATGAAAGTGCGCCACCTGCGAAGGGGCGGCGCACCCAGATTTAGTGTGAAGCCTTCTCGTTGCGGTAAGATTCGGCGAGAAGCGAAACGTAGTGCCGAACCTGCTGCGTTTGTCCGAAGCGATGAATGTTGTCGAATAATTGCATCATGCAGGCCGGGCATCCTGTCGTAACCGTATCGGCACCGGTGCGGCCCGCATCCAAGACTTTCCTTTCAGCAATGTCTGTGGAAGTTCCGAAGTGAGTGAGGACGTAGGAGCCTCCACTGCCGCAACACGCATCGGGTGCAGACATCTCCTTGAATGTAACGCCGGGAATGCCGTTGAGAATCTCGCGTGGTTCGCGTGAGACCTTCATTGTCTTCTTCAAATGGCAGGAGTCATGGTAGGTGACCACCACATCCACTTTGCCCTGCGGCCGGCGATACTTGATTACATCGACGAGGAAGGTTGATATGTCATAAGTCCGCTGCGCCCAACGTTCGGCCTTGGGACCATAAACAGGGTCGTTGGCGAAAACTTCCTTGTACTCATGCTGCCATGCGCCGCCACAGGAACCGCAGCCGGTAATGAGATATTCGGCACCGCTGCCCTCCATGGCATCCAGATTCCGGCGGCCAAGTTCGCGAATGGTTTCTACATCGCCGTGCACAAAGACTGGAATGCCGCAGCACCCCTGTTCCTTGGGAATAGAAATTTCGACATTGTTCTCCTGAAGCACAGAAACAATATCCATTCCGGTTTCAGGATAAAAGTAATTGAGTGAGCAGCCGGTGAAGAAGGCCACCTTCGTCTTCGGAGTTGTAATCTGGACAAGTTCGGGAAGACGATCACGAAGAGGTTGTGTGGCCAGAGCCGGAAGCAGCCGGTTTTCATCGAAGCCAGCGTACTTGCCTACAAGGGCGAATGGCGAACGCGGGGCAATGGACTTCTGGCCTGCATCGCGGAATGCGATCCCGCTGAGCAGAGCGCCTACCTTCATCCCACGGTCAAAGAGATCAGGATGTTTGAGGGTGCTAAAGATCGCTTTCTTCAACCACGGCAGGCCATTCTTCCTGACGATACCCGCACGCAGTGCAAGCATGATGCGGGCAAAGTCGACCTTGGTGGGGCAGCTTTGCATGCAGCTCTTGCAGACCAGGCAGTTAAAGAGCATTGAAACAACTTCGGGGTCATCCAGCGCTAGATCGCCCTCCAGTACTGCTTGCGCAACAGCGACCTTACCGCGCGCCACTCCCGCTTCAATCTTGTCGGTGGCATAGATGGGACAGACAGCCATGCAAGAGCCGCAGTGCATGCATTTGTCGAGTTCCTGTTGAATCGCTGTCAGCTCATCGTAAATTGCCGGGCTGGAGGCTGACTGCTCACCGGGTTGCATGGGCCACCTCTTGCTTCGGGAAGGGAACCAGTTTGCCGGGATTGAGCATATGAGTGGGGTCCAGAGCATTCTTCATGGTGCGCATCAGATCGAGTCCGGTGTCGCCAATTTCGTTGCCGAGATACTTCATCTTGGCCAGTCCAATGCCGTGCTCGCCGCTGAGCGTGCCGCCGAACCTGAGCGCAGCTTCGAAGATTTCATCCACTGCAAGGTGAACGCGCGCCATCTCGTCGGCATTGTGCTTGTCCGCAAGGATCGTGGGATGCAGGTTGCCGTCACCTGCATGGCCGAACGTTCCCAGGGTGAGCTTGTACTTGCGTCCTATCTCAGCCACAGCCAGCAGCATGTCTGTGATGTGGCTGCGGGGAACGGTTGCGTCCTCCAGAACGACGGTGTTGTTCAGCGATGCGAGTGCCGGTAGAGCCGCGCGCCGCGCCGCCCAGAGCTTATCGCGTTCGGCATCGGAGTTCGCGACCCGAAGCTCACCGTTGTTTGCAGCCACACACTTCACAACGGCCTCAGCCTCGCGCACCACAACCTCTTCTGCCATACCGTCAACTTCAATGAGAAGCAGAGCTTCTGCATCGACAGGCAGCCCGACATGAGCAAAATCCTCCACGGTGCGAATCGTCATGTTGTCCATGATTTCAAGCGTAGCGGGAATGACCTGTGCTTTGATAATCGCAGCAACTGTGTTGCCCGCCTCAGCCACGGCGCTATAGGTGGCAAGCATGGCCCGGCGATACTTGGGAGAGGGAAGCAGCTTGCAGGTGATCTCGACGATGATGCCGAGTGTACCTTCTGACCCGACGAACAGGCTGGAGAAGTCGTAGGCGGTCACGTTCTTCACCGTCTTGCCGCCAAAACGAACGCGGTCGCCGTTGGCCAGCACAACCTCCATGCCCATGACGTAGTGTTTAGTGACGCCATACTTAAGTCCGCGAAGTCCGCCGGAGTTCTCTGCAACCGAGCCACCCATGGTGGCCGTGGTGACCGTACCGGGATCGGGCGGATACATCAGTCCGTGCGGTGCTGCGGCGTTGTTAAGTTCCTGAATAATAACCCCAGGCTGCACCACGGCGGTCAGGTTCTCCGCATCGACCTCGATGATCTTGTTCATCTTTTGCAGTGAGAGCACGATTCCGTGTTCGACGGGAATCGTGCCGCCGCTCAGGTTCGTTCCAGCGCCGCGAGGATAGATCGCAATTCCGCTTCTGCGTGCGAGGTTAACGATGCTCTGCACTTGTTCAGCGCTGGTGGGCATCACGATAATGTCCGGATTGCCCTTGGGGAGATCGGCGGTTGCGTCATACCCGTAAGTCACGAGACTGACTTTGCTGGTGAGTACGTTATCTTGGCCGACGATGGAACGGAATTTCTCTATGATGGCGTTGTCTAACATACGAGTAAACCTCTCAGGCCGCCGCTGCGCCGCAGGCTGATGGCGCGCACTTACTTAGCCGCAGAGAAGTTACTACATATCAGCTTGTCAGACAATACGAAAAGATGACTTATTTCATACTTTCTTGTGCCTTGCCGTGCCTCTTGGATTGGGGATAGCGGGGTGCGGAAGACGCAGGCGCCATTGGTACTTATAACCCGGCTTCTAGGGGAACTTTGCCGTGCTATCAGCCCCGACCTGTTACACGTCGCTGTTCAGAGTACGCCTTCGATTTGCCCGTAAATCTGTTCGTCTGTGTAGTGGCGCACCTTGATGGCCCCCGCCGGGCACGCAGCGGCACAGCAACCACAAGCCTTGCACACGGCGCTAATGATGTGGCTCACGTGCTTATCGCTGAGGTATTCCACTGCCCCATAAGGGCACATGGAGAAGCAGGTGCGGCACCCGCTGCAAAGCTTCTCCTGCACCTCGGAATACACGGCGTCAATGGCAATTCGGCCCTGCGCAACCTTTCCAAGGATGCGCGCAACGGCGGCGCGCCCCTGCACTACCGACTCGGGAATGTCGCGCGGGAACTGGCATGCTCCTGCTATGTAGACGCCATCAGTTGTAGTGGCAACGGGGTCGAGTTTGGGATGGCTCTCGATGAACCAGCCATCCTTGTCGCAACTGATGTTGACTAAGCGAGCGATGCTGGCGGCGTCCTCGCGAGGTTCCATGCTGACCATGAGCACGACCAGGTCTGCGGGCATCTCAATTTCCTCCCCGGAGAGTTGCTCCTGCAGGGTAATGAGCATATTGCAGCTGTCGTTGGCGGCTGCCGCGCGAATGGTGGGCAAGTTATGCTTATCAAACATTACGAACTGAGTGCGCGCTTCGGAGGCCTTGCGATAGAAGTCTTCGCAACCTTTGCCGAACGATTCCATGTCGCTGTAAAGGTTGGAAACGTGAGCCGCAGGCAAGGCGGACTTTATCTCAAAGGCGTACTTGAGTCCTGCGGTGCAGCAGACCCGCGAGCAATAAGGGTGATACTTGTCGCTGCGCGAGCCCACGCAATGCACGATAGATACATAGCGCGGTTGTTTGCCGGAGCGTGTCTGGAGTTTTCCGCTGCGAAGCATGGCTTCAAGTTCGAATGACGTAATGACATCCGGGAGACGTCCATATCCGTACTGCTCGATGCGCGAAGCATCGAACTCCTTGTACCCGGTGCACACCAGCACGGAGCCTGCGTCGAGTTCGAGCAGTTCTCCATCTTCGGTGCGCAAGCGCGGCTTGAAGTTGCCGTTAAATCCCTTCAGTTCGGTTAGCTCGGCGTTGAGAAAAATGCGGATATTGGGATGCCGCCAGACGCGCGAAATCCAGGTGCTAAGAATGTCCTGCGCGGAGTCAAGGTACGGTGCGGTCAGGTCAAGACGAGCAACATTGCCGCCGAGGTGATCGCTTTTTTCGACCAGAAAGACCTGCTGTCCGGCATCGGCCAGTTCAAGTGCCGCAGTAAGCCCTGTGACCCCGCCGCCAATGACGAGCGTGGAAGCACACATGGGAGCCGATCGGCTCTCCAGCGGCTCGTCGAACTTGATGCGCTGCACGGCAGCGTGGACGAGGGCTTTGGCTTTTTCCGTTGCGGCCACTGGGTCGTCGTGAATCCAACTGCACTGCTCGCGGATATTCGCCATCTCAAGCAGGTATGGATTGAGTCCGGCGCGCTTGATTGCACTTCGGAAGGTGGCTTCATGCATGCGCGGGCTGCAGGAGGCGACGACGACCCGCGTGAGCTTATGTTCGAGAATGTCGCTGCCAATCATCTCCTGGCCGGGGTTGGAACACATATACTTGTACGCCCGGCCAATGGCCACGCCTGGAATCTCCGCTGCATAGTTCGCAACTGCTTCAACATCGACAACCTTCGCGATGTTGGTCCCGCAGTTGCAAACGTAAACGCCAATCCGTTCTTCCGCCATGGTAGCCTCCCGTTTCTTACGCGACCGGTTGCGGTTTTGCCGGCCTGCCCAAAGGAATAGCTCCTTCGGCTTGGGCTGCCTGTTGAAGTTGAGCGAAGTAGATGGCCAGCGGACGATATGCCAGGTGCGACCACTTGCTGAACGGAACCTACAATGCAAGCATGGGAACCACGCCCATCAGATGCACCACGTAGGTAATGTTTGCGGCCATCGGCAAGCCTGCGCGATGCAGCACATGCTGCAGAATTCCCGTGACGGAGACAAAGAGTAGCAGGCCCAGGAACATCCAATCGGACTCGTGCGAGTGACGATGATAGGCCGCGTCTTTCTTGATGCGGCCTTGAATCGCAAAGATGGTGGTTGTAACCAGCCCAATGGCGGATAGATATCCGAAGCTGTGCGCATACCAGTTCACCGCCGGTCCGGATTGCATCTCTTTCAGAAAGACCATGATAAGCGTGAGCATCGTCAAATAGCTGAGCATCAGTATGAGGTGATTGGTCCAGGGCGTCTTGTTCTCACAGTGCCGGAATCGCTTCTGCGTGAAGAAGTGGAGCGGCAGAAGAAGCAAGTAGTGCACATATAGAGAAAGAGATACCGGAACAGCGTGCTCGCTGCGCATAGTAAAGTGCCACATGCGAATGCAGTTAATGGAGAGCAGGAGAGCAAGGATGATGCCCATCGTCCAATCAAAAACGTGAATGGCGTGCGGTGGAAGGAACGCTCCAGGGCCGTCGTAAACAGAGAGGTTGCCGCCACCGCCGAGATAGCCGAAGCTCAGAAAGCCAATCCCCGTAAGCACGGCTACGGTAAGAATGGTCAAGAGTTCGGCAGTCCATGAGCGATAAAGCAGACGTGAGATTCCGGTGAAGTCATACTCAGAGGTCAGCCAGCGTCGCACGCCCATCATGGTTTCACCGGGCTCGGCACCGCGTGGGCACTGCTCTGAACATTTACCACAGTAATAGCAAAGCCAGGGATCAAGCGCAGAGCGTAGCGGTTTCTCCAGACCCAATTGAAGATAGCGCATCGACTTGCGCGGAAATACGTAAGGGTCTTCGGAATGCGAACAGGCCGCGCTGCAATTGCCGCACTGGTAACATTTCACCGCATCCTTCGCGCCGAAGCGCTCCAGGTCGTCGATCAGATCCGGATTTGCACGAACTGCCATGGCGTTTTCTCTTTCCCCTTCACCGGTCAGGAGCGTGCAGGCGAGCCCGCATCTTCTGGAGTCGTTTGCAGTGGCACGCCTGCACGTTCTTTTGCTTTTGCCGCAACAATGGAGCGCAGCGCGTGAGCCGCCGCAGCGGAGGCTTGCGCTACGGTATCCGGAATATCCTTCGGTCCCTGGCAAACGCCTGCTACGTAGATTCCTTCACGTCCGGTACAGTTCGGCTCGGAGTTGTAGTCCAACTCGCGGAACCATCCGTCACCATCCCTGGGGATGCACAGTTTTTTCGCCAATTCGGCTGAACCTTCCGAGGGCTGTAATCCAACGGAGAGCAGGACCATATCGACGGGTAGTGTAATCAGGTGCTCGGCCAAGGTGTCTTCGCCATGTATGTAGAGTTGCCCGTCGCGATCGGTGACCGTTGCTGAGCGTCCGCGTACCAGAAATACACCTTCTTCGCGGATCCTCTCGTGAAATTCCTCGTAGCCTTTGCCGAAGGCGCGCATGTCGATGTAGTACTCGTAGCACTTTGCCTCAGGAAGTTTTTCGCGCACAAGGTGTGCAAACTTCAGCGAGTACATGCAGCAGACGCGGGAGCAGTAAGGGTTGTAATTCTTATCGCGCGAGCCAACGCAATGAATAATGGCCACAGCCTTCGGTTTGGGACCATCGGGCTCAAACACCCATTCTTCCTGCTTCGTCTTCTTGTTGAGCTTCTTGGTCTTCATCACGATCTTGCCGCCGGTAGGGCCACTAGCGTTCGTGAGCCGTTCAAACTCGAGAGAATTCAAAACGTTGGGATAGGTGCCATATCCATAGCGCTCCACGCGCCTAGCATCGAGCGTGTCATAGCCGGTTGCGACGATGATGTTGCCGACAGCAATCTCAACCGTCTCGTCCTTGGCATCAAGATGCACTGCGCCCTTGGAGCACTTCTTGGCACACGCGCCGCACTTCTTTCCCTCGCTGAGCACCCAGGTGCAGTACGTGGGATCGATCATGTAAGTGTTCGGCACCGCCTGCGGGAAGGGAATGAAGATCCCCTTGCGTGTAGCAATGCCCATGTCAAACTCGCTTGCCGT
>Ga0181537_10005522_pt1 | contig 10213 bp, 10 predicted proteins | sample PEATcosm2014_Bin_39_FD_119765 | JGI IMG/M metagenome (GOLD analysis project Ga0181537, IMG submission 119765) | Peatland microbial communities from MTU Mesocosm Facility, Houghton, MI, USA - PEATcosm2014_Bin23_10_metaG | ecosystem: Environmental > Terrestrial > Soil > Wetlands > Peat | place... | reverse complement strand
GCTCTTTCTCCGGTTCGGTCGAGACGGGTTCGGACGGCATGGTTTGCGGCTTGGTTTGGACGCAGTCCTCTGGCCCGCGCGCACCTGTGGCATGCGGCTACAACCGGGCGCTCAAGGATGCCCGGATTACGGGAATTTGCAATCGGGTAGTATGCGCGAAATTCGCAATCAGGCCGGGTAAGGCGGCTTATCGAGGCCCTTCGGCGACAGCGTGAAGATTTCGACCCCGGTTTCGGTGACGCCGACCGAGTGCTCGAACTGCGCCGATAGCGAGCGGTCGCGGGTGACCGCGGTCCAGCCGTCGGATAACACCTTCACATGCGGCCGGCCGAGATTGATCATCGGCTCGACGGTGAAGAACATGCCTGGCTTGAGGACGATGCCTTCGCCCGGCCGGCCGATGTGAACGATGTTAGGTTCGTCGTGGAACAGCCGGCCAAGCCCGTGGCCGCAAAAATCCCGCACCACGCTCATGTGCTGGGCCTCAACGTAATCCTGAATCGCGTGGCCGATGTCGCCGGAGGTGGCGCCGGGCTTGATCACGGCAATGCCGCGCATCATGCCCTCATAGGTCACTTCGATCAGCCGCTCGGCGCGGCGGGGAATCTCGCCCACCGCATACATGCGGCTGGAATCGCCGTGCCAATCGTCGAGGATCAGCGTCACATCGACATTGACGATGTCGCCTTCGCGCAGCGGCTTGTCCGACGGGATGCCATGGCAGACCACATGGTTGACCGACGTGCAGGTCGACTTGCGGTAACCGCGATACATCAGCGTCGCCGGCAAGGCGTGGTGATCCATGCCGAATTCGTAGATCAGCCGGTCAATATGGTCGGTGGTGACGCCGGGCTTGATCTTGCCGACCAGCATGTCGAGGCATTCGGCCGCGAGCCGGCCCGCCTTGCGCATGCCTGCAAAGGCGTCGGCGCCGTGGATCTTGATCTGGCCGGTTTTGCGCAGCGGCGCACAGGCCGCGTCGACATAGGTCATGGCGTTGAGAAGTGTTTTTTGAAGTTGCAGCCAGCAATGTAATCATGGGCGAGCGCAACGCAAGCAAATCGAAGCCCTAAGTCAGGCCGCAATTCTGCCGCCCAAATCCTCCTCGATATGAATGCGGATGATCTCGTCGAAGGAATTCTCCGCCTTAAAGCCGAGCGCGATGGCGCGGCGCGGCTCGAAGCGCTTCGGCCAGCCCGCGACAATGCGAACGATCAGCGGATCGGGTTCACGGCGGATGCGGGAGGCGACCTTGTCGCCGGCAATCCGGCGCAAGGCGGCGATTTGATCGGCCACGGTGCAGTAGACCCCCGGCATCGCCAGATTGACGCGCGGCCCGAGTTTGGCCGCATCGAGTCCTGCGGCGTGAACGAGAAATCCGGCGGCCGCGCGCGGGCTCGCATGCCAATTCCCTACGCTCTCGTCGACCGGCAACACGGCCTCGTGTCCGGCGAGCGGCTCACGAATGATGCCGGAAAAGAAGCCGGACGCCGCCTTGTTCGGTTTGCCCGGCCGCACCACGATATTCGGCAGCCTGATGCCGACGCCGTCGACAAAGCCGCGCCTTGTGTAATCGGCGAGCAGCAGCTCGGTCACCGCCTTTTGCGTGCCGTAGGACGTCAGCGGCGTCAGGTTGAACTCGTCGCCGATCGCGTCGGGGAACGGGGCGCCGTAGACCGCGATCGAGGAGGTAAAGACCAGCCGCGGACGATAGCCGTCGCCAATGCCGCGGATGGTTTCGAGTAGGACGCGCGAGCCGTCGAGATTGACGCGCATGCCTTTCTCGAAATCGAGCTCGGCTTCGCCCGAGACCACGCCGGCAAGGTGAAAGATGACGTCGGGCCGGCCGGCGATCGCCGCGCGCACGGCGGCCGGATCGGCAATATCCGCGGCGACGGTCTCGGCTTTGCCGGAAAATTTCTCGGGCTTTTGTGGCGGGACGACGTCGACCAGCGTCAGCTTGTCGATTGGCTTGCCATTGAGCGCCCCGTCAGTGACGAGGCGCGTGGTCAGCTTGCGCCCGACCATCCCCGCGGCGCCGGTGATTAGAATGTCCATGAACTCGGTTACCGACTACAACGCCATCCCGCCGTCGACGAGATGCGGCTGGCCGGTAATGTAGCTTGCTTCATCGCTGGCAAGGAAGAGGGCAAGCGCCGCGACCTCTTGGGCTGTTCCCAAACGCCCCATCGGCTGGCGGCCGATAAAATCCAGCCGCACCGCATCGATCGACTTGCCAGTCTCCTTCGAGGCCGTTGCGATGCGCTCATCAAGCGACGGCGATTCGATGGTGCCGGGACAGATCGCGTTGCAGCGGATGCCCTGTTTGATGAAATCGGCCGCGACCGCCTTGGTTAGTCCGATCACCGCCGCCTTGGTCGCTCCATAAGCGTAGCGGTTCGGCACGCCGCGGATCGACGACACCGCCGAGGATATATTGACGATCGATCCCCTCTTCTTTTCCAGCATCGCCGGCAGGAACGCCTTGATCATGCGGTGCATCGATTTGACGTTCAGATCGAAGGAAAAATCCCAATCCCGATCGGTGCAATCGAGCACCGAGCCGTTGGCGACATAGCCGGCGCAATTGACCAGGATATCGAGCGCGCCGAATTCACTGGCGACGCTCTTCGCCAGTGCATCGATATTGTCCTGTGCGCGCACGTCGAGCTTTTGGCGCGTTTTGGCCTTGAGGTCTTTCAGCTTATCGTCGGCGAGATCCGTCGCGATGACGCTTGCGCCTTCGGCAATGAAAGCCTCGGCGATGGCGCGGCCGATGCCCTGACCGGCGGCGGTCACCAGCGCGATCTTGTTTTGCAATCTATTGCTCATGAGGCTGAACCCTTTTGCGCGTTAAACGCCGCGAGACTGACTTTTTGCCGGCCCGCGCCGTCGAAATTACCCGGCTCCAACCACCGCTCGAAATTGGCTTTGCGCTCAGGCCATTCGCTGTCGAGCATCGAAAACCAGGCGACATCGCGGTTGCGGCCTTTGGCGATCATGTTTTGGCGAAACGTCCCTTCATAAACGAAGCCGTAACGCAACGCGGCGCGCCGGGAGGCGGCATTAAGCGCATCGCACTTCCACTCATAGCGGCGATAACCGAGCGTTTCGAAGATGTAACGCGCCAGCAAGTATTGAATTTCGGTTCCCAGCGGCGTGCTTTGCAGTGCCGGTGAATACAGCACGTGCCCGACTTCGATCACCCGCATGAGCGGTTCAATCCGCATCAGCGTCAGATAGCCGACGGCGTTCTCGCCAGGATCGATGATCGCGTAGGCGTAGGGATCGTCAGCCGCCGCGCGCTTGGCGATGAAAGGCGCAAAATCCGTCTCGGTTGCGAACGGCCCGTCGGTCGAAATGTAGGTCCAGGCCCGGTCGTGGCCGGCAAAAACCTTCCACAGATCAGAGGCATGCTCGGCGCGAAGCTTTTCGAGGCGCCCGTAGCGGCCGTTCAGCGTCACCGGACCGGGACGCCGCGCCGGCGCTGCGTCGACCGGCACACCGATGGGCTGACCGGTTCGCGGATGAGCTTCGAAAGCGGTCACGACACTGGCTTTTTGTGGCCGTCGCCGAAGAACTTATTCAGCTCCTGATTGGAAATAAGATCGGCAAAACCGTCGAATTTGCCGTCCTTGGCGATCTCCGTCGCAGTGCGGATAAAGGCGTGCATGGCGACGCGGGCGAGCGAGCCGCCGACGCTGATACGGCGCACGCCCATCGCCGCGAGGTCGGCGACCGTGAAGCCGAACGCGCCGCTGTTGAGAAAATTCACCGGCTTCGGCGCTACGGCCTTGACCACAGCCTCGATCTGTTCGCGCGTCTTAATGCCCGGGGCATAGAGACAATCGGCGCCGGCCGCGGCATAGGCCTTGAGCCTTCGGATGACGTCGTCGAGATCGGGAACGCCGCGGATGAATCCTTCCGCGCGAGCGGTGAAGACCACATCACCGGCGGCGCGATCGATCGCTGCGCGCGCCGCGCCGACGCGCGCCACCGCCGTCTCGAATTCGTAGAGCGGCGTGCGTCCGTTATTCGGCGAATCCTCAATCGACAATCCGGCAATGCCGGTCGCGACGCAACGCGTCACATTTTCAGCCAACCCGCCAAGATCGTCAGCGAGCCCATCCTCGAAATCGGCATTCAGCGGCACGTCCGCCGCGGCGGCCATCTCGTGGAAATGCGCCAGCACTTGATCGAGGCTCAAGGCGCCGTCGGCATAACCCTGCGAATGCGCGAAGCCGGAACTGGTGGTGGCCAGCGCCTTGAAGCCGAGACCTTGCAAATAGCGTGCGCTGCCGACGTTCCATGGATTGGGAATGACGAAACAGCCCGTTTCGTGGAGCATGCGGAAGGTCTTCCGCTTGTCGGCGGCCGAAGTTTGGGGCCCGGTCATGAAACTCTCGTCTGGATCAATGGCTATCGCGCGGCACGAATTTCTGCGCGACCCGCTGATACTTTACTGCCGGCTGCAAGACCATGCCTTCGCCGAGCTGGTCTACCATGGCGCGCTGGATCTCCTGCCACGGCGTCTGGCTCGGCGGATAGTGGTAACCGCCGTCCCGCTGCAACGCGGCGCGGCGCGCCGCAAGTTCGTCGGCGAAGATCAGCATATCCGCGCTGCCTTTATTAAGATCGATGCGCACACGGTCACCCGTTTTCAACAGCGCCAGTCCGCCACCGGCGGCCGCTTCCGGCGACGCGTTGAGAATGGACGGCGAGCCCGAGGTTCCGGATTGCCTGCCGTCGCCGATGCAGGGCAGCGCCGTCACGCCGCGTTTGATCAAGGCCGCCGGCGGTTGCATGTTCACCACCTCGGCGGAGCCGGGATAGCCGATCGGTCCGACGCCGCGAATAAATAAAATCGTGTGCTCGTCGATGGCGAGCGCCGGATCGTCGATGCGCCGGTGATAATCCTCCGGCCCGTCGAACACCACGGCGCGGCCTTCAAAGGCATTCGGATCTTTGGGATTGGAGAGATAGCGCTGGCGGAATTCGTCGGAAATCACGCTTGTCTTCATGATCGCGGAATCGAACAGATTGCCGCGCAGAACCTTAAAGCCCGCTTGCGCCTTCATCGGTTTGTCGTAGGACCAAATGACCTCGGCGTTCCGTGTCTTGGCGCCGCTGACATTTTCCGCAACCGTCTTACCGTTTATGGTGCGCGCATCGCCGTGAATCCGTTTCGCCGCGAGAAGTTCGTGCAGCACCGCCGGAAGGCCGCCGGCGCGAAAATAATCCTCGCCGAGATATTCGCCCGCAGGCTGCATATTGACGATGAGCGGCACGTCGTAGCCGATCTTTTCCCACTCCTCGATCGCGAGCGGAACGCCAATATGCCGTGCCAGGGCGTTGATATGGATCGGCGCGTTGGTCGAGCCGCCAATCGCCGAGCAGGCGACGATCGCGTTCTCGAACGCGGCGCGGGTCAGAATATCGGAGGGCTTTAAGTCCTCGCGCACGATTTCCACGGCGCGCACGCCCGTTTCATAGGCGATCTGGCCGCGCTCACGATACGGCGCAGGAATCGCCGCGCAGCCCGGCAGCGACATGCCGAGCGCTTCAGCCAGCGCATTCATGGTCGACGCGGTGCCCATCGTATTGCAATGGCCGATCGACGGCGCCGACTCAGCGACAATGTCGATAAATTCCTGGTAGTCGATCAGGCCCGCGGCTTGGTCCTGGCGCGCTTGCCAGATCAGAGTACCCGAACCCATGAGCTTGCCGTTATAGACATGGTCAAGCATCGGTCCGCCGGACAAGACGATCGCCGGCGTGTTGACGGTCGCCGCCGCCATCAGACAGGCCGGCGTGGTCTTGTCGCAGCCTGTCATCAACACGACGCCGTCGAGCGGATAACCATACAGCACCTCGACCAAGCCGAGATAAGCGAGGTTGCGATCGAGCGCCGCGGTCGGACGCTTGCCGGTCTCTTGAATAGGATGCACTGGAAATTCGAACGCGATACCACCGGCGTCGCGGATGCCGGCGCGCACACGCTGCGCCAATTCGAGGTGGTGGCGATTGCAGGGACTTAAGTCGGAGCCGGTTTGCGCGATGCCGACGATGGGCCGGCCTGATGTCAACTCGGCGCGGGTCAGTCCGTAATTGAGGTAACGCTCGAGATAGAGCGCCGTCATACCGGGGTTGTCCGGATTGTCGAACCACAATTGCGAGCGCAAACGGCGCCGCTCTTCCCCGCCCGAACCGCCGTCTTTCGCCATCCTCGGTCTCCGCATTTCGCGCGATCTGGCGCGGTATGTCCCGCAATGCGATTTTGCAATGCGCCCATCCGCCGAGCGTAGATATGTCAGTTTAACGCGCGTGCGAGCAGGAAGCTTGGCGGTGCGGATACGCCGACAGACTTTGCCCGCGATTCGCCCTCCCGATAGACGGCAAACGGTAATATTGCGTCGCAATAACTGCGTATAAACAGGCATGTAAATTCTGTGTTAACATATTGATTTTTGTAACATTTATGTGAAATCGCCCGTCATTGTGCATCGCAGAATCAGGCTTAGTTTTGGGATCGAGGGCGATTGCCAAACGGAGAATCACCATGAAGACTTTCAACTTAAGCTTCGCCTTGACGGCGCTTGCCATCTCAATGCTCGCGACACCGGCTTTGGCGAAAACGCATCAGCATGTCGCGAAGGAGCAGCTGCAGGATTACGCCGGCAGCGCTGCGGTCCAACCTGCTCCGCTGCATTATCCCAACGGCGCCGCCCGCACCGGCACTGCTGATTCGGTCGAATCCGGCGCCGAATTTAATCTCGGCTCGTAATCTTAGAGCCAGTAACGACGAATGCTTCGGAAGCCCTGGACATCGTCCAGGGCTTCCGGCTTTGAACCGGTGCGTGACGTTTGCATTTGACCGGCAATTGGGTTGAACTCTGGCGCTAAAATATCGCCGGGGAAACGTTATGCTGAAAACGGTCGCCGCTTTCGATCGCATTGGCGAAGAGAACGCCTTTGCCGTACTGGCGCGGGTCATGCATTTGGCGGCGCAAGGCCGCGACATTATCAATCTTGGCATCGGCCAGCCGGATTTCCGCACGCCGGATTTCATTGTTGAAGCGGCGGTAAAGGCGTTGCGCGACGGCCATCATGGTTACACGCCCGCCGTCGGCATTCTCGCATTACGTGAAGCAGTGGCAGCCGACCTCGGCAATCGCTTCAATGTCAGTGTGTCGCCCGACGAAGTGATGATCATGCCCGGCGGCAAACCGACCATGTTCATGTCGATCCTGATGTTCGGCGAACCCGGCGCGGATATCCTCTATCCCGATCCCGGCTTTCCGATCTATCGCTCGATGATCGAATATACCGGCGCGCGGCCGATCCCGGTGCCGATCCGCGAAGAGAATAATTTCGCGTTCTCGGCCGAGGAAACGCTCAAACTGATCACGCCGCAGACGCGGCTTCTTATTCTCAATTCGCCCGCCAATCCGACCGGCGGCGTGACGCCGAAGGCCGAAGTCGACAAGCTCGTGGCCGGGCTGGAGCGGTTTCCCGACGTCACGGTGATGTCGGACGAGATCTACGACCACATGGTCTATGACGGCGAAACCCATGTGTGTCTGCTGACATATCCGTCGATCCGCGATCGCCTGATCTTGCTCAACGGCTGGTCGAAGACCTACGCCATGACCGGTTGGCGGCTCGGTTACGCGATCTGGCCGGGCAAACTCTACGATTATGCGCGCAAGCTTGCGGTGAACCTGCATTCCTGCGTCAATGCCTCGGCGCAATATGCCGGGCTCGCGGCGCTGACAGGCCCGCAGGACGAAGCGGTCAAGATGGTCGCCGAGTTCGATAAGCGGCGCAAAATCGTGGTCGCGGGCCTCAACAAACTTCCCGGCACGTCCTGCGCCACGCCCAAAGGCGCGTTCTACGCCTTCCCCAATATCAAGCGCACCGGCTGGAAAGCAAAGCCGCTCGCGTCGGCGCTACTCGAAGATGCCGGCGTCGCGCTCATCGGCGGACCGGATTTCGGCATTCTCGGCGAAGGCTATATGCGCGTCTCTTACGCAAACTCGACCGAAAATATCTTGAAGGCGCTCGACCGCATGGGCGAATTTCTGACGAGCCGCAAGGCGGCGTAACGCCTACCCCTTCTGCGTCAGCTGGAAGCCAGCGAGCACGATCGCAAGTCCGGTGAGCTGCAACAGACTGGGAATCTCGCCGAGCGTCACCGCGCCGATGAGAAGCGTGAACGGCGGCACCAGCGCGGGGAACAAAGCGGCGCGGCCGACGCCGAGGAGGATCACAGCGCGGGTGAACAGATAGATCGCGCCGGCGCCGGCAAACACGCCCTGCACCACCGCTTGCATCAGATTCTCATAGAATCCCGCAGCGAGAAAATTATCGAAACCGAACAACATGAGCGGCAGGCCGGCGAGCGAAAGTACGCTCGTCACCGCCACGGCCCGCGTAGCTGGAATACGCCACAGCCGCAGCAGCATACCGAAGATCGCAAAGGAACTACCGGCCGCAACGAACAACAGATCGCCAAGCAGTCCTTGTCGGCCCATCGTTTGCAAAGCCTCGGCGCCGATCACGACGAGGCCGAGAACCATCGCCACAGCGCCGACGATACGGCGCGTGGGCAAAGCTTCCTTCAACACAAGCCATGCCAGGATCATGCCGCCGACCGACGCGCATGCAGGCTGAATGATGGCGCCGTGACCGAGCGGCACATAGACGTAACCGTAATAGCTCCACAGCGCGAGCGGCAGCCCGCCGAACAGCGTGATGACGATACCGCGCCGCCAACCCATGCCGCCGAGATCGCCCAAGCCGCCGGCGGCCAGCACGGGAATCAGCGCAAGGCCCGGCCAGACATAGCGATGCAGGGCGAGCACAAGCGGCGAGACGCCGGCCAGGATGCCGTGGCGCGCGGCGACAAAGCCAAACGCCCAGCATAAAGCCGCCCCGGCTCCGCTGAGCACGCCGAGCAGCGTCGAACGTTGCACTGTCAGGGGAGGGACAGAATCCATCGCCGTTCATAAGCCGCCGCGGTCCTTAAGGACAACACGTGATTAGTCATGGCTCACTTCGCCGGACGCGAAGCCGGTGTCAGGCGAACGAATCGTCCTCGGCATCCTTGAGAAGCTCGACGCCGCCGCTGGCGACGATGCGGCCGGCATCGAGCCGCACCACGGTGGTGGCGATGCGGCGCAGTTCGGCCGGCGAGTGACTGACATAAACCATCGGAATTTCGGCATCGTCGCGCAGCCGCACGAGATACGGGAGGATTTCACGCTTATGGCCGGCGTCGAGCGAGGCGAGCGGTTCGTCGAGCAGCAACAACAGCGGACGCATCAACAAGGCGCGGCCGACCGCGACGCGCTGGCGCTCGCCTCCCGATAATTTTCCCGGCCGACGCTCGAGTAACGGCCCGATATCGAGCAGCGCGGTGATGCGTTCGAATTCACCGGCATCGCGCGGATGGCTCATGCGGCGGCCGTAATCGAGATTCTGCCGCACGCTCAGATGCGGGAACAACCGGCCTTCCTGGAACACGTAGCCGATGCGGCGCCGGTGCGGCGGCAGGTCGATGCCCTTCGTGGCGTCGAACAGCACCATGTCGTCGAGCGTGATCGCGCCACGATCAGGCTTAAGCAGACCGGCGATCATGTTAACGATCGAGGTCTTGCCCGCACCCGACGGGCCGAACAGAGCGGTAGCGCCGCGCTGCGCTTGAAACTGCGCGCCAAGCTGCAACCGACCGAGCTGTTTTTCGACGTCGACCGCCAGCACGTTCAGTCTCCGTGAAAGCGGATGATGGCGCGCCGCGAAATCCACTCGGACGCAATCAGCGCGGCGAGCGCCAGCACGATCGCGACCAGGACCAAGCGGCCGGCGGCCGCATCGCCGCCCGGAACCTGGGTCAAGGTGTAGATCGCCGCCGAGATCGTCTGCGTTTCGCCGGGAATGTTCGAAACGAAAGTGATCGTGGCGCCGAACTCGCCCAGTGCGCGGGCGAAGCACAGTAGCACGCCGGCGATAATGCCGGGCAAGGCGAGCGGCAATGTCACGGTGAGAGACACCAGCGCTGCATTGGCGCCGAGCGTTGCGGCGGCATCTTCCAATTTCTCGTCGATGGCCTCTAGCGCCTGCCGGATCGGCCGCACCATCAGCGGAAAGCCCATGACCCCGCACGACAGCGCCGCGCCGGTCCAGCGAAACGACAGCACGATACCGAACGTAT
>Ga0181537_10005521_pt1 | contig 10214 bp, 5 predicted proteins | sample PEATcosm2014_Bin_39_FD_119765 | JGI IMG/M metagenome (GOLD analysis project Ga0181537, IMG submission 119765) | Peatland microbial communities from MTU Mesocosm Facility, Houghton, MI, USA - PEATcosm2014_Bin23_10_metaG | ecosystem: Environmental > Terrestrial > Soil > Wetlands > Peat | place... | reverse complement strand
TCTCTCAGCACCCCGAATCTGCAGGCGACAAACCCGCCGCCGGATGGGGCGACTACCGCGACTTCAAACAGGTCTCCTTCCACAGTGACGAGGTGGTCTATGTCTCCATCGGCGAAGGCTCAACCAGCCAGGGCGAGTTCTGGGAGTCGCTTAACACTGCCAGCAACGGCAAGCTGCCAGTGGTCTATGTGGTCGAGGACAACGAGTACGCCATCTCGACACCGGTCGAGGTGAACACGCCGGGCGGCAACATCTCACGCCTCATTGCCAACTTCCCCAACTTCCACTTTGAAGAGGTCGACGGCACCGATCCTTTGGCCAGCTACGCGGCAATGGAGCGCGCTGTGGCCTACGCGCGCTCCGGCCAGGGTCCGGCGCTGGTGCATGGCCACGTGACGCGGCCGTACTCGCACTCGCTCTCCGACGATGAGCGCCAGTACCGCAGCGAAGAAGAGGTCCAGGCCGAGACGGCGCGCGACCCAATCGCCAAGATGCAGATGTGGCTGCTGCGCGAAGGGATTCTGGACGCCGAGGAGATCAACCGGCTGGAGCAGAAGGTGGATGAGGAGGTGCAGCGCGCGGCGGACCGCGCCATGCAGGCGGTGCTGCCCAGTGCCAGGCCGGACGCGATTCTGCTGCACCAGTACTCAGAGGACCTGAAGCCAACCGATGCGTACTTCAACACGCAGCCGGAGGCGACGGCCGATGCCAGCGAACGCACCATGGCCGAGCTGATCAACCTGTGCCTGAAGGACGAGATGCGGCGCGACGACCGCATCGTAGTCTTCGGCGAAGATGTGGCCGATGCGACCCGCGATGAGGCGCTGCGCGCGGGCAAGATCAAGGGCAAGGGCGGCGTCTTTAAACTCACAGCCGGACTGCAAACGGAGTTCGGCTCCGACCGCTGCTGGAACTCGCCGCTGGCGGAGGCGAACATCGTGGGGCGCGCCATAGGCATGGCAGTGCGCGGGCTAAAGCCGGTGGTGGAGATCCAGTTTTTTGACTACATCTGGCCTGCCGTGCACCAGATGCGGAATGAGTTGTCGCTGATCCGCTGGCGTTCGAACGGAGAGTGGAGCTGCCCGTTGGTTATCCGCGTGCCCATTGGCGGGTACCTCACCGGCGGCTCTATCTATCACTCGCAGTCGGGCGAGAGCATCTTCACTCACACGCCCGGAATACGCGTGGTAATGCCGTCGAATGCGCTGGACGCGCTGGGCCTGCTTCGCACCGCGATCCGCTGCGACGACCCGGTGCTGTTCCTGGAGCACAAGCGGCTGTATCGCGAGACCTTTGGCCGCGGCGCGTATCCGGGGCCGGAGTATGCGATTCCGTTTGCCAAGGCAAAGATTGTTCGCGAAGGAAAAGATCTCACTGTCGTCACCTACGGGGCGCTGGTTCCGCGGGCATTGCAGGCGGCGGAGAAGCTGCAGCGCGAGACCGGCGTGGGGGTGGAGTTGATCGATCTGCGCACGCTGAGTCCTTACGACTGGGAGACGATTGCCGAGTCGGTGCGTAAGACCAACAAGGTCATCGTTGCGCACGAGGACACGCTCAGTTGGGGCTACGGCGCGGAGATCGCCGCCCGCATCGGCGATGAGCTCTTCGACTCGCTGGACGCTCCCGTCCGCCGGGTCGCCGCCATGGACACCTTCGTCGCCTACCAGCCGCTGCTGGAGGACGCCATCCTACCCCAGCCCGAGGACCTCTACCGCGCCATGCTGCAGCTGGCAAAGTATTGAGGGTCAGCGGATACCGGCCTGGTGAGCAACCAATGAAGGCGGTAGAGGCTCCAATCAGGCAGAGGTGATGTATGGAACAGGACTTGAATTCGAGCAAGACGGCGGCGCGTCCTTCGCATGAGGCGATCGAGGACAAAATTGGTACGAACGAGCTTACGGAGCGGACGGAGGAGCAAAAGATCGATCAGGCGGCGATGCGCGGAGCGAAGCGCGCTGAAAACCGGATATTGAACAATGAAGACGAGATTCCGGGGAGCACGATCTTCTCGAAGTAAAGCCGTGGACAACTTGTGTGCAAGCAGCAGGCCCCATCTCCGGGAGGTGGGGCCTTTCTGTGGCGCAAGGCCGGGACCGCGCGGCTGGGAGTTTAATGGGTGGGCGGCGATTTCTTTACAATCAATAGATATGTCAGAGTCGGCACGAAGCGGAAGTGAAGGGCAGCAGCGGTATAACCCGGCGGAGATTGAGCCGAAGTGGCAGGCGCGGTGGGACGCGGATGATCGGCTGTACGCGGCCGAGGGGCACGACTCGGGGAAGCCGAAGTTTTATTGCCTGGAGATGCTGCCGTATCCCAGCGGCCAGTTGCACATGGGGCATGTGCGGAACTATGCGATCGGCGATGCGCTGGCGCGGTTTATGTGGATGCGCGGGTACAACGTGCTGCATCCGATGGGCTGGGATGCGTTTGGACTGCCGGCGGAAAATGCCGCGCTGAAGAACAATACGCCGCCGGCTGAGTGGACGCTGGCGAACATCGCCGCCATGCGCAGGCAGATGCGGCGCATGGGATTGAGCTACGACTGGGCCACAGAAGTGACCACGTGCCTTCCCGATTACTACCTCTGGAACCAGTGGTTCTTCCTGAAGATGTACGAGCGCGGGCTGGCGTACCGGAAGAAGAGCAAGGTGAACTGGTGTCCGGAGTGCCAGACGGTGCTGGCCAACGAGCAGGTGATCGATGGCAAGTGCTGGCGGCATGAAGACACCGTCGTGGAACAGCGCGATCTGACGCAGTGGTTCCTGCGGATCACACAGTATGCAGATGAGCTGCTGAGCGGACTGGATACGCTGGAGGGCTGGCCGGAGAAGGTCCGGACCATGCAGCGGAATTGGATTGGCCGAAGCGAAGGGACGGTGGTGGACTTTGCGGTTGACGGGGCCGCGGAGAAGATCACAGTGTTTACGACGCGTGTGGATACGATCTTCGGGGCGACCAGCGTGCAGCTTGCGCCGGAGCATCCCGTAGCCAGGAGCTTTGCGGCATGCGATCCTGCGCTGGCGGGGAAGATTGTGGAGATGATTGCTCAACAGAGGGAGGCGCGCGAGGCGGGCGACCTGGGAGCGATTGAAAAGCACGGCGTAGCTACGGGGAGATTCGCAATCAATCCGTACAACGGCGAACGTGTGCCGATATGGGTTGCAAATTACATTCTCGCGGATTACGGAACCGGCGCGATTATGAGTGTACCCGCACACGACGAGCGGGACTTCGAGTTTGCCGGGAAGTACGGGCTCGCAGTGCGCAGAGTGATTGTGCCTAAAGACGGCACAAATGGCGACGGCGGCCTCCCCTATACGGTGGAAGAGAATTCCGTTCTGGTGGATTCCGGCCGGTGGACGGGAGAAACGAGCATTGCAGCGCAGCAGGCGATGTCCGCATTTGCGGAGACGAGTGGATTTGGCACTGCAACGGTTACATATAGGCTGAAGGATTGGGGTGTGAGCCGGCAGCGGTACTGGGGCACGCCGATTCCGATGGTGTACTGCGAGCTGGGCCATGCGGGTAGCGCCGGCGGCCCTGATGTTGAGCCGGGCGGCGTGGTGCCGCTGCCGGAGAGTGCGCTGCCTGTAGTGCTGCCGGTGCAGGTGGAGATTACGCAGCAGGGCGGCTCACCGCTGGGTCGGGTGGCGGAGTTCGTGAACACTACGTGTCCGGTGTGCGGCGGTCCAGCGCGGCGCGAGACCGATACCATGGACACATTCGTCGATTCGAGTTGGTACTTCTACCGGTATACGGACGCGAAGAATAATGCGGAGGCGTTTTCGAGCGACAAGGCGAACTACTGGTTCCCCATCGACCAGTACATTGGCGGCGTCGAGCACGCCATTCTGCATCTTATCTATTCACGTTTCTGGACGAAGGTGATGCGCGATCTGGGCATGATTCGCAACGACGAGCCCGCGGCGCGGCTGTTTACGCAGGGGATGGTGATCAAGGACGGCGCGAAGATGTCGAAGTCGAAGGGCAACGTGGTGTCGCCCGACGACATGATCGCGCGCTATGGGGCGGACGCAACGCGGATGTATGCGCTGTTCGCGGCGCCTCCGGACCGCGACCTCGAATGGCAGGAAGAAGGGGTTGCTGGGATCAGCAGATTTCTGAGCAAAGTGCACCGTCTGACGATGAAGTACAAGGCTGTGAGTCCTCTGGGCAAAGGCGTAGCGACCTCGAAGGGTCGCAACCTGGTTCGGATCGTCCATCAAACGATTGCGAAAGTCACGCAGGACTTCAGCGGCCGCTGGCACTTCAATACATCGATTGCATCGATCATGATTTTGGTGAATGAGATATCAGCGAACGAGGCGGCGATGGATGCTGGGGAGATCTCTGAGTCAGAGATCCAGACTGTCTTCCTCGTGTTGATGCTTCTGCTTGCGCCGTTTGCGCCGTTCCTGGCTGCGGAATTATGGGAAGAACTGGGATACACCAACCCAATCTTTCGCCAAGAATGGCCGGTGGCGGATGCGGAACTGGCCCGCGAAGATGAGGTTGAAATCCCGGTGCAGAGCAACGGCAAGCTGGTGACCGTGGTGAAAGTGCCCGCCGCAAGCGATGAAGCGACGATCAAAGCGGCGGCGATAGCTGACCCGAAGGTTGTCGCCCGGATGCAAGGCAAGACGCTGGTGAAGGTAATCGTAGTGCCGGGCAAGCTTGTGAACATCGTGGTGAAGTAGTGGAGATTGGGAACAAGGCCGCCGAACCTGTCCGCGGGACGCAGTCGTTTGTGCACATTCTCTCGGCATGCTGGCGGCGGCCTTCGCTGGCCGCGCTGGAAGTGGCGTGGCGCTGGACGTTTGGCGCGCCGGCGGCTGCACTGATTGGGTATGAAGGGCTGCGCATAGTGCGCGAGACGCGGGTGGACGTCGGGGCGCTGGGCCGGATGTCGCTGCTCGATCCCACTGGCAGCGCGGCCACGCTGGCGCAGATGTCCGCCGCGCTGATGCCTCCGGTGCTGCGCACGGCAGAGTGGCTGGGGCCGCTGCTGCTGGCGGTGTGGGTGGTGGTCTCGTCATTTGGCCGCGGTATGGTGCTGCGCCGTGTGGATCCACGACTGCACGCGCGGCCGGGGGTGCTGATGGTGTTGCAGGCAGCGCGGCTGGCGGCCCTTGCGGCCAGCTTTGCGCTTTGGTTCCTATGCCTGCGCGCGGGTGGCAGGATCGCGATAAACGACCCGCTTGCGGCCGGACAGGAACCCAACCTGCTGCTCTACTTTTCTCTTGCGATCATTGCCACGCTGGGATTATTCACTTTGTGGGCGGCGGCAAGCTGGGCGTTGTCTGTGGCGCCGTTGCTGGCGATGCTGCATAACCTGGGAGTGCGCGCGAGCTTGGCAACTGCATTGCGACTGGCGCCCGTCCGGTCGAAGCTGATCGAGATCAACCTGATCATGGGAATTGTGAGGATCATGCTGGTTGTGCTTGCGATTGCATTTTCTGCGTGTCCGCTGCCTTTTGAAAGCGTAGCGACGCCGGGATTCATGGCCTGGTGGTATTCATTTGTAACCGTTCTTTATCTGATTTCCGCCGACCTGTTCCATGTGGTGCAACAGGTTTACTACCTGGAGATGTGGAGGGCGTATGATCGCGGCGATCCCGGAGTCGGTGCTTCGACCTAGAGGCCGGAGGCTTGAAGCGCCGCTTCAATCCAGCGCAGCAGCAGGTGTGGAGCGCAGCCCAGCAATACCACGGCAGCGGCCAGCGCAGCCACTATGACCTGGCTGAGAATTGGTGACTCAAACTTTTCTGCGTCGGAAGCGAGAGGCAGAACGTACATCCGTTTCAGGACTTTCAGGTAGTAGTAGAGCGACACGGCGCTCATGGCGATGGCCAGGACCACCAGCCAGAGCAGGCCCTTCGATGATTGAAGCACGGTCACAAAGAGGTAGAACTTGCCGAAGAATCCGGCAAGTGGAGGAATTCCAGCGAGCGAGAGGATGAAGATCGCCAGGCCCAGGGAAAGCCCCGGAGCTTGCCTGGCTAGCCCGTCGAAATGGGAGAGTTGGTCGCTGCCTTTGTTGTCCTCGACCACTGCGATTACGGCAAAGGCGCCGATGGTTGCGAGCGCATAGGTGATGACGTAATAGAGGAGCGCGGCGAGACTTTGTTGAGTATGGGCGACTATTGCGAGCAGCATGTAGCCGGCGTGAGCAACGGCGGAGTAGGCAAGTAAGCGGCGCAAACTGCTCTGGGTAATGGCGACAAGATTTCCCAGCACCATCGATACGGCGGCCACTAAAGCGAGTACCGGGACCCAGCCGCGCACGATGTGGGGCAGCGCGGCGCTGCCCTCCGCTCCGGCAAATCCCAGGGTTGCGAGTTGGAAGAAGAGGAAGAAGCTGGCGACCTTGGAAGCGGACGCGATGAACGCAGCGCTGGGCGCGGGCGCTCCCTGGTATACGTCCGGCGCCCAGAAATGGAACGGGGCGGCGGCGACCTTGAAGCCGAGGCCGACGGTGGTGGTGACGATGGCGATGACCAGCAGCGGGTTGAGGGAAGGACCGTGGATGGAGCCGGCTATGGCGAGCAGGCTGGTGGAATTGGATAGGCCGTAGAGCAGGCTGAATCCGAACAGCAGAAATGCCGCGGACATTCCGCCGAAGAGAAAATACTTCAGCGCCGCTTCCCAGGATTGCAGGCTGCGTTTGCTGAAGGCCGCGAGAATGTATAGCGAGAGGCTCAGCAGTTCGAGCGAGATGAAAATAACCAGAAGGTCCTGCGATGCGACGAGGAACATCATTCCCGTAGTTGCGGTCAGGATGAGGAGAACGAACTCGCCGACGTGTGCGGTGAATTGTGAGTCCACGGACAGAAGCAGGGTGAAGATTGTAAGAACCAGGACGGCAATCTGAACCAGGCGCACCAGCGGGTTCGCTATCAGCGTTCCGTCGAGGAGATTCGCATGTACCGGAGCCAGCGCCAGCCGCAGGATTGCGGCCACGCAACCGAGCGACCCCAGCGAGGCAGCGACGGCAAACCGCAGGCGGGTGGCCTGCTTTCGCAACAGGAGAAGATCGACCGCGACCGCGGCCAGAGCTGCGACGACAAGGAGAATCTCCGGCCACGCGAGTTGCAGCAGCGCGGCGTAGTCGACTTGCGCATGGTTGATTGCGATCATTGCCAACCCCCCTTGCGCAAGCCGTCAAACAGCGGAGAATTCAAGGCGGGAATGATGATGTTTAGCAGCAACTGCGGGTAGACTCCGACGAGCACGCTGGCGCCGATGAGGATAATCGCGCCCAGGCGTTCCGGCAGCGAGATGGGAGCCAGCGGGTGTTCGGGAGGGGTGGGCTGGCTGCGGGACTCTGCGAAGAAAGCCTTCTGCATCGCGCGCCAGACGTAGACGACGCCGATGACGATTCCGATTCCCACGCAGACCGCCAGCATGGGGAACGCATGCCAGGCGCCGACCAGGATCATCAGTTCCGCGACGAATCCACTGAAGCCGGGCAGTCCCATGCTGGCCATTCCGGCGATGACAAACGTAACCGCGGCGAAGGGGATGACGCGGTTGAGATTCATTGGTCCGAGCGTTGCAAGCTCGCGTGTGTGGGTCCGCGCATAGACCATGCGACCGACGACAGCGAAGAGGAGGCCGGCGAGGATGCCGTGCGAGAACATCTGAACGACCGCGCCGGACAGTCCTATCTGGTTCAGCGTCATCAAGCCCAGCAGGATAAATCCCATGTGGCTGACGCTGGAGTAGCCGATGACGAATTTGAAATCCTTCTGCACCAGCGCGACCAATGCACCGTAGACAATCCCGATGACGGCGAGCAGGGCAAAGACGTCGCGCCAGGAACCGAGTCCGAGCAGGTGATGGCTCCAGGGGGTTATCAGGCCCAGCGGGAACAGCGTCATGGCTACGCGCAGACAGCCGTATGCGCCCAGCTTCATTACTACACCGGCAAGCAGCATGGAAGCCGCGGTAGGCGCGGCGACGTGACCGGTCGGGGCCCAGGTGTGGAACGGCCAGAGGCCGGCGAGGATGGCGAAGCCAACGAAGACCAGAGGGAACGCGAACATCTGGAAGTGGAGCGAGAACGGGTAACCGGCGAGGTCACCGAGCGACATCGAGTGTGAGCCGGCGACGACGTATGCGGCGATGAGGCCGACGAGGACCATCGCACTGCCGATGAAGGAGTAGAGCACCAGCTTCATCGCGCCATATTCGCGCCGCGTGGAGCCCCAGATAGCGATAAGGAAGTACTTGGGGATTATGACGATTTCGTAAAAGACAAAAAGAAGGAACAAGTCGTAGCTGAGAAACACTCCGTAGACGGCGCCAATCAGCACCAGGTAGAACGCGAAGAATTCCTTGGTGCGATGTTCAACGTCCCAGGAGAAGAGGATGCCGGTGATGGAAACGATTCCGGTAAGCAGGATGAGGGTGAGGCTGATGCCATCCGCCGCGAGGTGATACTCGATGCCGAGAGAAGGGATCCAGGGCACGCGAGTTACGGTCAGCATTTCTCCGGAGCGGTGCTGGACGAATGCAGCGAGTGCAAGCGCAAACCCGGCAACCGCTGTGAGCAGCGCGAGGATCCGTGCCAGGGCCACGCTGCCCCTGGGCAGCAGGAACATTGCGGCTGCACCGAGAAACGAAATGTAGATCGTCCAAGCAAGCATATTCAAAACACCAAGTTCAACCTAAAATCTGAGCTGCTGCACTATCTGGATTACCGTACTGTTGATCGTCGCGAGCACCAATTGCGGATAGAGGCCCAGCGCAAACATCAGGCCGATCGCCGGCGCCAAGGCCAGTCGTTCGCCCATGGTCAGATCGGGGAAGGCGCGCCATCTTTCGTTGAGCGGACCTGAGAAGACACGCTGCAGGATTCCGAGGACAAAGAGCGCCGTGGTCAGCAGCCCCAGCACCGCGAGCGACGTTGCCCAGGGGACGAGGGGGAATGACCCCTTGAAGATCAGGAATTCGCCAATGAACCCGTTGAGGCCGGGCAAGCCCAGCGATGAGAATAGGGCGATGCCCATGAGCCCCGTGAAAACGGGAGCAACCTTGCGGAGACCGCCAAAATCATCCAGCCCGCGCAGACCGCCGGATCGCTTTTCCAGCATGGCGACGAACCAGAATAGAGCGGAGGCAGTCAGTCCGTGGTTGAACATCTGCAGGAAGACGCCACTCATCGCGGCCTGCTTTTCGATGGTCAAGTCCGCATCGGCGCCGGTGAACTTCGCGATGGCAAAGATTGCGAGCAGGCAGTAGCCCAGGTGATTGATGGAGGAATAGGCAAAGATGCGCTTGAGGTCTTTCTGCGCCAGTGCCGCGTAAGCGGAGAGAACGATGGTCGCGACGGCGAGCCAGAGTAGCGGAGTGAGGACCATTTGCATCTGCGGGAAAAAGATAGGAAGCAGAATGCGGAGGAATCCGTAGACGCCCATCTTGGACATGGCGCCGGTCAGCAGGATGGTCGTTCCGGTCGGCGCCTCAGCGTAGGCTGCGGGCAGCCAGGTGTGGAACGGGAATAGCGGCACCTTTACGGCGAGGCCCAGGAACGCGCCGGCAAAAAGGATCATCGCGACGTGCTGCGGAGTGAGGCGATGCCATGCGAGCTTGTCGACGACGGTAGGCATCAGTTGTCCGCTGCGGGTGAGCGTGGCGAGTTGGGCAAAGTCGAAGGTGTGGGTGGCGAGAAACAGGGCGAGGAACGTCAGCAGCATGGCGACGGACCCGACCATGGTGTAGACCAGGAATTGAGTGGCAGCCTTGGTGCTGCGCGGACCGCCCCAGAGTTTGATGAGGAAGAATGCCGGGACCAGGCTGAGTTCCCAGAAGAGAAAGAAGTGAATGAAATTCTGCGCAGTGAAGGTGCCGAAGAGGCAGGCCTGCAGCAGCAGCATCAGCGAGTAGTAAAGCGGCACGCGCTGCTGAATCTGCGAGGAGGCGGCCATGCCAATGGGAACGACGATGGCGCTGAGAAGCAGCATGAGGAGGCCAAGGCCGTCGATGCCGACGTGGTAGTCGACCGAGAGCGGCGCGATCCAGGAGTGGATTTCCTGGAATTGCAGTGCGCCTGAGGCCGCGTCGAAATGGAACCAGAGGATGAGCGTCAGCAGCAGCGAGGCCAAGCTGAAGGCCAGCGCAGTCCAGCGGGCCCGGTTCTTTCCGAGTGCGAGTACTACGAGCGCACCCACAACGGGAAGGGCAGTGAGGATGGTGAGCACGGGAATGGTACT
>Ga0181537_10005520_pt1 | contig 10214 bp, 9 predicted proteins | sample PEATcosm2014_Bin_39_FD_119765 | JGI IMG/M metagenome (GOLD analysis project Ga0181537, IMG submission 119765) | Peatland microbial communities from MTU Mesocosm Facility, Houghton, MI, USA - PEATcosm2014_Bin23_10_metaG | ecosystem: Environmental > Terrestrial > Soil > Wetlands > Peat | place... | reverse complement strand
CGGCTTGCCGTCGGGCGTGAGAAACGCGGTCAGCGGCCATCCGCCCTGTCCGCTGACTGCCTGCACCGCCGCCTGATAGCGGCTGTCAATGTCGGGACGCTCGTCGCGATCCACCTTCACCGCGATGAAGTGCTGATTCACGATCGCCGCAATCTCCGGGTCGTCGTAGGATTCGCGATCCATCACATGGCACCAGTGGCACCACACCGCGCCAATGTCGAGCAGCATGGGCTTGTTATCGCGCTGCGCGGCGGCGAAGGCCTCCGCGCCCCACTCATGCCATTGAATCGGCTGATGCATGGCGGAGCGTAGGTAGGCGGAGGAAGCGCGGGCCAGGGAGTTGAGGGTGGTGGTGGTCATGGCATAAGTCTAACTTTACGTTAGCAGGTTCGGTCACCCGAGCAGTTGCTGGGATGACCCATGCTATCGCTTCTTGGCGATCGAGTGGGATTCTGACTCTATCTTTCTGCGACCTCGTCCAGCCGCGCCAGCGTATCCGGATATTTGCGCACGAGAAGAACCAGCGCTGCTGCTTGCGGATTCGGCTTCGCCCGACCCTGTTCCCATTTTTCCAACGTTCTTTCGTTGATCCGCAATTTGCGCGCGAAGACGGCTCGCGAGCAGCGCAGCCTCTTTCGTGTGTCCCGAATCAGCTTCGAATCCACCTTGGGCAGCGGCGTGGCCTCGATCTTGTAGCTGCGCAGTGTGATCTTGCCCTCCCGGTGGCCCTTCATGGCCATCACGCCTTCCATCGTCTCCGAAAAAATGTTCCTCTTCGCCATTACTGAATCCTCCGTCGTCTGCTGGCTGTGACTCTTCTGGCTGCACGCGCTTTCAACTCGCCTTCAATTGCATTCTTCAGCGCTTTTCTCTCCGCCGGAGTCAAATCAGCGGCTTCGTTCTTGTCGTAAAGCGTCATCAGCCATATCTGATGGTCGGATGAGAAGTGATAGTAGATAATCCGCAGCCCGCCTCTTCGTCCCTTGCCCCGCCGCACATCTCCCCAGCGCATCTTTCGAAATCCACCTGTACCCGGCATCAGGTTACCGATCTCCGGGTTGGCAGCTAGACGCGACTGCAGTTCCCGATAGCCACTATCGCTGAGATAGTCCGGCAAATGACGGGTGAAGGCCGGCGCCTCGATGAACTCCATAGTCAGATATATACGCTATTAGAGTATCTTTCAGACTATACGCTATAAGCGTATGTATGGCAACCAGGCTGAATCATGGCAGCTGTTCGAGCAATTCCTTTGCGATCTTGCAGTACAAGTCAATCGCATCGGCGAGTTGCTGTTTTTCGATGTACTCGCCGTCGGTGTGCGCGACGTGGATCGAGCCTGGACCCAGCAGCAGCGGCTCGCCCCAGTTGGTGAGCTTGGGAATGTCGGTGGTGAACGCCGCGATCATGGTCGGCAATCCGTCGACGGTGCGCAGACGGAGGAAGGGAAGTTCCAGCGGAAACGTTACCTGCACTGAATCGCCCGCGGTCGAAACAATTTTCCGCCGCAAATCTTCCGACTGACCCACCAGGCGGTAGAGCAGATCGGCGTGCGCGTAATCCGGAATCACGTTGGGCGCGCGTCCGCCTTCGATCAGGCCGATATTTAGCGTGCACGGGCCAATTTCCGGATCGGAGGGCAGCGGCATCGCGCGCAAGCGGGTGAGCGCGGGGATCAGTTTGTCAATCGCCGACTCGCCCAGTTCCGGGTAGGCCGAGTGCGCCATGCGTCCCGTGGCAGTGACTTCCACGCGCAACGTTCCTTTCGACGCCAGGGCGATGTGATTCTCCGTGGGCTCGCCGTTGACCAGAAAGCGGGAGCGCGGGCCCTGACTCTTCGCCGCATATTCATTCGCCGTCTGCGCGCCCAGGCTGTCGCGTTCTTCGCCGACCACGAAGAGCAGGCCGACATGGATGTTCTGCTGGCGCAGGCGCTCGGCGGCAGCGATCTGTGCGGCGATGATGCCCTTGGCGTCGCATGATCCACGGCCGTAAATTCGCCCTGGGTCTTCCGACGACGGGATGAACGGAGGAACTGTATCCATGTGGGTGGAAAAAACCACGGCGGGATGGGGATGCTCAGGTGACGTTGCGTAGACGTTGAAACGATTCTCTTCGACCGGCATTTTTTTCGTTGAGTAGCCGAGCCGACAGAGTTCTCCGTACAGGTAGTTGCCGACGGCAGCTTCGTTGCCGGTGATGGATTCGATGTCCACGAGTTGCCGGGTAAGGGTCACAGCGTCCATGCAGGTAAGGATAACGCAGGTGCTGTTCGTGGGGCTGTTGCGTCAGTTAGCCGAACGGTCTGTCATCCGGAGCGAAGCGAGGGACCTGCGTTTTGCCGTCGGCATCGGCGCTGCGGGCAAACACCCAGGTCCCTCGCGTTGCTCGGGATGACAGGCGGCTTTGCTCGGGGTGCCAGCGGGGTTGCTCGGGATGACAGGCGGGGTGAGCGCGAGAACGGCTCACGGTCAATCATGTAATCTTGAGACGTGCTCCCGACTTCATCATCCATTCGATCGTTGTTCCTCGACGGCCCTGCGGGTCGATTGGAGGCGCTGCTCAATGCGGGGGCTGACAATGCGACTTATGCGGCGGTGGTCTGCCATCCGCATCCGCTGTTTGGCGGGACGCTGCACAACAAAGTCGTCTTCCACACCATGAAGGCGCTGAACAGTTTTGGGTTTCCTGTGCTGCGCTTCAACTTTCGCGGAACTGGATTGAGCCAGGGCGAACACGATAACGGCGACGGAGAAGTCGATGACGTGCGCGCGGCGCTCGACTGGCTGGACGCCGAGTATCACTTGCCGCTGGTGTTCGCGGGATTTTCTTTTGGCGCGGCGGTGGGCTTGCGTGCGGCTTGCGCCGATGCCCGGGTTCGTGCGGTGATTGGTGTAGGAACGCCGGTTGCTCCCGTTGCGGCCGGCAGCGAAGAGCCGCGCGTCTACACGTTTGACTTCATGAAGGATTGCGCCAAGCCGAAGTTATTTGTCAGCGGGGCGCGCGATCAGTTTGGTCCGCGGGCGCAACTGGAAGCTCTGATTGCGGCGGTGCCGGAGCCGAAGAAGTTGGTCGTGATCGAAGGCGCGGATCATTTCTTCGAAGGGCGGTTGCGCGAGTTGCGGGAGGCGATTGAGGCGTGGGTGACGGAAACTATCGGCTCTCAGTCGTCAGCATTCAGCTGAGGCCTGCGGTTCGATGCAGTAATTTGCACATAGATTGCTTGACTGCGGCAGGGATCCTTCGGCTGCGGGATTGCTTCGCTTCGCTCACGCTCCCGGCGCGCAGGATGACACCAGGGGTTGGCTGAGAGCTGTCGGCTGATAGCTGAGCGTTGCGTCTTTATAATCCTCACCATGCCTGATCCCAATCTTGAATCGCAGCCCCGCGCAATGCGTGAAGCTGCGCGCTCAATTTTCACGCAGGCATTAGCCGAAGCGTCGATCGGCAAGGGATTCGCGCGGCACGTGCATTATCAGCGCGGAATCTTGCGAGTGCGCGAGGACCTTTACGACTTGCACGCTTACTCGCGGGTGCTCGTCGTTGCGCTGGGCAAGGCTGGGCACACCATGGTTGAGGCTCTGTCCGCTCAGGTCGGAGCGTCGCTGGAAGGGATTGTCGCCAGTTCGGTCGAGCCGACGACGCAGGTGCGCGGCTTCCGGTATTTTCGCGGCGGGCATCCCACGCCGAATGCGGAATCGATTCAGGCGGCGAGTGCGATGTTGCGCATGCTGGGGGCACAGCCGGCTTCGACGCTGGTGATATTTCTGCTCAGCGGCGGCGGCTCGTCCATTGTGGAGAAGCCCATTGACGACGAGATTTCACTCGATGATCTCATCGCGACTTATCGCGCACTGGTGCATTCCGGCGCGCCTATTGCCGAGATTAACGCGGTGCGCAAACATCTTTCTGCCGTGAAAGGAGGACGGATGGCGCAGGCGGCGTATCCCGCGCAGCAGGTTTCGCTGCTGGTGTCCGATGTTCCGGACGGCACGCCGGACGCGCTGGCTTCGGGGCCGACTATGCCCGATTCGACGAGCGCCGAAGATTGTTACCGTATCGCGGAGAAATATGAACTGCTGAAACAGTTTCCTGCGTCGACACGAGAATTGTTTGAGCGGCACGCGCTTGAGGAGACTCCCAAGTCGGATGATCCCGCATTTGTGCGGGCACGCTGGTGGCCGGTGCTGTCGAACCAGACGGCGATTGAAGAGGCCAGCATTGCGGCGGAGCGTGCGGGATTCGTGGTGCATGTCGACAATTCCTGCGATGACTGGGATTACGAAAAGGCGGCTGACTATTTGCTGCTGCGAGCGCGCGAGTTGAGGAAACAGTTCTCGCCGGTGTGTCTGATTTCCGGCGGGGAAGTGACGGTGAAAGTTACGAACGGTGGGGTGGGTGGGCGCAACCAGCAGTTTGCGCTGGCTTGCGCCGGGAAGATTGCCGGCGAAAACATTGCGGTGCTCAGCGCCGGGACTGACGGCGTGGACGGAAACAGTCCGGCGGCGGGAGCAGTTGCGGATGGCAGCACTTTGGCGCGGGCGCGGGGGCGCGGGATCCATGTGCGCGCGGCGCTCGAAGGGTTTGATGCTTATCCGGTTTTCAAAGCGCTGGGCGATGCGATTGAGATTGGGCCGACGGGGAATAACTTGCGGGATTTGAGAATTATTTTGGCTTACTAGTGTTGGACGGGTTCCGCGGGGCTTCGCCCACGCGGGACGGGCGAAGGCGCCCGTCGCCACATGAGCATTTCTGGCTTCCGAACTTCTTACTGGGTTGCTACGCCGTCTTTTGCATTTTCTCCTGGGCTTTTTCCATCGCTTCGTCCATGCCGTGCTTCATTTCGTCCATGGATAAATCTTTGGTGTGGGTGGCGATCGACCACTTATGGCCGAACGGATCTCTCAGCTTGCCGTAGCGGTCGCCCCAGAATTGATCCATGACGGGCATTTCCACTTCGGCGCCGGCTTTCACAGCGCGGTCAAAGGCGGCGTCGACGCCGTCGACGTAGATGTGCAGGCCCATGCCTGCGCCGCCGGTGCTTAATGGAGAGAGCGCGCCGAAGTCGGGGAACTCGTCGCTCAGCATGACGATGGAGTCGCCGATTTTTAATTCAGCGTGCATGATTTTGCCGTCGGGGCCTTTCATGACGCCACGTTCGGTCGCGCCGAACGCGGCTTTGTAGAACTCGATGGCGCGGGCCGCGTCGCGCACGGTGAGAAAGGGGGTGAGAGTGTGATATCCGTCGGGAACTGGTTTTACTGGCATACTACCTCCTTAGGGAGAACATTTAGCGAAAGGTAGTGTATACCAAGATCGCCACCGCAGTGTCAAAAAAAGCAACGGAGACCGAAAATTCGCTCAGGCGCAAAACTCGTATATCTTGGTTTCAGACGCAGGGCTCGAGCAGTTAATCTTGGGGAGTGCCTTTCTGCGTTGGTGCGTGTCTGGGACCTGATCCGACCGGCCGATTAGATTGAGGAAAACTCCATGAAACAAACACTTGTGTGGCTTGCGTTGGCAATGTTGAGTGCGGCGCCGGCGGTTGGACAACAGTCGGCGGTCACACGGCTCGATGGCAGCACAATCTCGGCGGCGGAAATTGATGCAACGGTGACACGGTTGATGAAGGCGGCCGAGGTCACTGGCGTTGGGGTTACTGTCTTCAACCACGGGAAGATCGCGTATATGAAGGCCTACGGGCTCCGCGATAAAGAGAAGAATCTGCCGTTGACCGTGGATTCGGTGATGTCCGCGGCTTCACTGTCTAAAGTGGCGTTCACCTATCTGGCGCTGCAACTGGTCGATCAAGGCGTGCTTGATCTCGACAAGCCGGTCTACCAGTATTTGCCCAAGCCGCTGCCGGAATATTCCAATTATGCCGATCTGGCGAGCGATCCGCGCTACCAACGCATCACGGCGCGGATGTTGTTGAGCCATACCAGCGGCTTTCCGAATTGGCGATGGTTTGAGGAGGACCGGAAACTGAGAATCCATTTTGAGCCGGGATCGCGGTATGCGTATTCGGGCGAGGGACTCAGTCTGCTGCAACTGGTGGTGGAGACCATCACGAAAACGCCGCTCGAGGAACTCATGCAGCAGCGCGTCTTTCAGCCCCTGGGCATGAGCCGGACCAGCATGGTTTGGCAAGAACGCTTCGAGAGCGACTACGCGAACGGGTATGACGAATATGGACGCTCGCTGGGTCCGATCAAGCAACACAAGGCAGGCGCCGCGGGTTCTATGTCCACCACGCTTGCCGATTTTTCGCGGTTCATGCAGGCCGTGCTGGACGGCCGGCTGCTTCGGCCTAAAACGCGAGAGCAGATGCTCAGCCCGCAGCTTAAGATCGTGTCGAAACATATGTTCCCCACGCTTAATGAAGAGACTACGGAGGAGAACAAGGCCATCCGGCTCAGCGCTGGATTGGGGTGGACACTTTACTGGACGCCTTATGGCGAGGCGTTCACCAAAGGAGGGCATGACGACGGCTGGAGGCACTACACAGTTTGCTTCGACAAACCGAAGACTGGAATCGTCATCATGACCAACAGCGGGAATGGGGAGGGCATTTTCGAATATTTGCAGGAAGCGCTGCTGAAAAACACGTTCGCTCCTGTCGCATGGGAAAACTTCGCACCCTATGACAAGCTGCCGCCGCGCCCGCCGCTCAAGTGACAGCAATGGCCGGGTGACCGCGATGATTCTGCACGCGGACGGGAAAAACATTTCGATCAAGTGGGTTGAGTAGCGGACCTTCGGGAGTTTGGGGTGCTACGGACGTTGAGGGCGAGGCGCCCCTTCGGAAAGCTCAGGGCAGGGCTCTGTCGACAGCCGGCGGGACGCCGGCGCTACGTTAGAAAAATCTGGTTACGCCTTCTTCCATGACCACCACACGGTCTTTGGTTCCCGCGGCTTGGGCTTCTTCATCGAGCAACTGCAAGGGTTCATCCACAGGTTCGTGCGAGAGCCGGAAGCTGCCGTAGTGCATGGGGACCATCCAGCGGGATTTTAGATCGAGGAAGGCGCGCATGGCGTCGGCGGGATTGGCGTGGACGCTGCGAAACTGCGGCGGGTTATAGGCGCCGATGGGAAGCAGCGCGAGTTCGGGAGCGAGGCGGCGTCCGATTTCGCTGAAGCCGGCGAAGTAAGCGGTGTCGCCCGCGTGATAGACGGAATGCTTGCCGGCTTTGAGCACGAAACCGCCGTAACCGCGGTGGGAATCCTTCAGGATGCGCGCGCCCCAGTGGCGCGAAGGCACGTGCGTGACCGACAAGTTGCGATGGCGCGAAGTTTTCCACCAGTCCAGTTCAATGATCTCGGAGAAGCCGAGATCGGAGACCAGGTCGGCAACATGGGTCGGAATAATGATGGCGGGCGCGACGCCGCGGGTGCGCAGATTATTCTGCACAATGGCGCGCAGCGAAGGGCGATGCAGATGGTCGAAATGGGCGTGCGAAACCAGCACCAGGTCGATGGCGGGCAGGTCGGCGACGCGCAGGCCGGGACGGCGCAGGCGCTTGAGCACGAACAGCCAGCGCGCGAAGTTAGGATCGATCATGACGCTCTGGCCGCCAATCTGCACGAAGAAGCTGGCGTGGCCGATGAAGGTTACGCCCAGTTCGCCGTTGGTGGCGAGGCGCGGCTTGTGGGTCTCGCCGCTGCGGGGAGTGACTGCGGAATGGCGCACCAGCCGTCCGAACTGAGTGGCGCGTTTACGGAGGGCCGGATTGCGGAGCGTTTGCTTAATCATCCTGCTACAGAGCCCGGGGGTTGAACCGAAGCAGCCTCAGCCCTTACATCGTAGTCCTGATCGCTCCGAGGACGGAGTAATAAGAACGGTGCGGCGAATTTATTAACCTACTGTTCATGTTAGATGAACAGGAGCGATGGGGGCTGCTTTTTGCTTTGCGGGGCTGTAACCGTGGTAATGGGAACACTGTGGTCACCAAAGAAAACCGCCAGCCTGGGGCTGGCGGTTTGAGTTTTGAAATTTTGACCGCGCGGATTGTGCCGGCAGGCAGCCGAGCTTTGCTCGGCCCATCCGGGTCAAAGACCCGGACCCACACAAAAAACCGGACCCACACAAAGCTGGATCCACACTAAGCTGCACAAGCTACTGCGGTTCCGTGAGAGGGATCCAGCGGGAGTGCGGAATTTCGCGATGGCCTTCGTCATCGTAGAAGAATTTCATTTCGTGATCTGACTTCGCGTCCGGAACCGGGTGGTCGTTGATGGAGCTAAAGCGCGGAGCGTCGTAGGAAACCGGCAGCGGGGCCTTGGTGGTGTACATGGACTCGTTATAGGTTGTGCCCTTCAGTGGCAGAGCTCCGGCGAACACACCGAAAGGATTGCCATTGGAGTAGGCGACGCCGATGTAGTCGGCGACCATTGGGCCATTGTCGGAAACCGGGAGCGAGCCGACTTTCATGGGCCCGGCGAGTTCGGTGCCGGCAGTCCAGGTGGCGCCGCCGTCGGTCGAAGTGGTGAAGCCGACGTCGAGCTGGCAGGTGCTCAGGCTACATTTGGCGACCGGGTAGTAGTAGTAAACGATGGTCAGGTGAGCGTTGACGCCGGAGGTGGTGGGGTCGACGCCGATGCCGGGAAGGAAGTGGTCGACCGTGGTGGTGGTGGCGTCAATGGGAATGCGAGTGACCGCGCTCCAGGTCTTACCGTCGGCAGAGGTGCTCATGACGATGTCGTTGGAAGCGCAGGCAGAGCGGAAACGGCAATCGGACCACACCACATACACGTTGCCGGCTCCGTCAATGGCCGCCGATGGCAAGTCGGGATTGCGCAGGCCGGCGGCGACGAGGTGACTATCAATCACGGCGATGGCCTGACTCTTGCCCCAGCTTGCGCCTCCGTTGGTGGAGCTGAATACGTCGATGCCTCCGCCTTGAAACGGAACGATGACGGTGCCGTTGGGCTGCACCACTGGTACGCCGCCGAGTCCGCCGGCGTGATCGGAGGAAGCCCGGCCGGGACTCCAGGTTTGTCCGCCGTCGCTGGAAACGCTCATGAGCACGTCACCGGTGCCGTAGGCCTGATCCCACTCGGTGTAGCAGTTGCCGTAGTAAGGGCTGGTGGCCGTGTTATCGCACACGGTCCAGTTCTTGTCGTCGAGATGAGTTTTGTCAACGTTAATGGGATTGCCCCAGGTGAGGCCGTCGGTGGAGCGGCTTACGGCCACGTCGCCGATCACGCCTGAGTCGGAATTGAGGCCGGCGAGCGGAAGCGTCGAGATCAGCCATTCGCCGTGCTTGGCGTCGTAGGCGACGGAAGGGTCGGCGGCAGCGCCGTAAGGCCCGCCTTCGTAGTTGACGGTAAGGCCGGGCAGGTCGCCGTAGTGCCAGGTTTTGCCGCCGTCGGTGGAAGTCGAGAAGCCGATGTCGCCACTACCCCAGCCGATGCTGCCGGGCCGGCGGGCGACGTGGAACGCGGTCACGATGGTGTTACCCCAGGCGAACATGTCGGGTTCGACTTCAGTCTTGTGATCGCTGTCGGTGTTGGTGAGGTTGTCGGTGCTGATGCGCGCCAGCGAAGTTTGGGCCGAAGCGGGAAGAACAAGCGCTGACGAAAAGACCAGCAGCAGGGAGAAGGTGAAGCGGTTTCGTCTGCGATGAAGGCCGGACAGTGTCATCGAAAGAGTCCTTCCGAGAGGAGGTACGATTTTTACCGATGGGGTCGGATCGGCGGTGAACAACCGTTGAATCCGACCCGCGAACTATATCCGATCGTTGTGGGGGTGTCGATGTGAAGGATTTTTCACACCGGCGTGTGTCGGGCTGAGTCGCGGCGGCGCGGGCGAGACGTCCATGCGACAACCGGCAGGATTCCGGCGCTACTCGCTTGACCACGATTGCGCTGGTCATATCTAATCCGAAAGCGTTCTTTTATGGTTTTCGAGGACGAAGGAGCAGTCCGCATGCGAGTTGCATTTCTGGGGTTGGGAATCATGGGGCACGCCATGGCGACGAATCTGGCCAAGGCGGGCCACGAAGTTACGGTGTGGAATCGCACGCCGGGGAAGCTGGTGGAGGGAGCGGGAGTGGCTCCGACTCCGGCGGCCGCGGCGCAGGGTGCGGAAGTGGTGTGGCTATGCGTTTCCGACACGGACTCGGTGGAGAGCGTAATTTTCGGGGCGGACGGCGTGGATTCGTCGCTGACCGACGGCATGATGATCGCGGACTCGAGCACGATTTCTCCGTCGG
>Ga0181537_10005519_pt1 | contig 10215 bp, 8 predicted proteins | sample PEATcosm2014_Bin_39_FD_119765 | JGI IMG/M metagenome (GOLD analysis project Ga0181537, IMG submission 119765) | Peatland microbial communities from MTU Mesocosm Facility, Houghton, MI, USA - PEATcosm2014_Bin23_10_metaG | ecosystem: Environmental > Terrestrial > Soil > Wetlands > Peat | place... | reverse complement strand
GGAAGCGCCAATCTCTTTTTGGGTTCGCCTGATGCCAAAAGTAACGCGGCCATTGATGCCGCTTGGCCAACGCACAACGTCATGACATCGTTTTTCACGTATTGCATGGTGTCGTAAATCGCCATGCCAGCCGTAATCGAGCCGCCCGGAGAGTTGATGTAAAGCTGGATGTCTTTCTCGGGATCTTCCTGAGCCAGAAACAACATCTGGGCGATCACCAGGTTTGCGATGTTGTCGTCAATCGGCGTGCCGATGAAGATGATGTTGTCGCGTAGCAGCCGGGAATAGATGTCGTAGGCGCGTTCGCCCCGCCCAGTCTGCTCGATGACCATCGGAACGAGCATCATTTGTGCGTCGTTTTTATTCCAATCATTTGGCTTCATGTTCACCTGTCACACTCCGCCCCGACGCAACGCTTTACCTTGCATGGAGAGGATTCGAAAGGTCCGCGTATCTTCTGCTCTTACGCGGACTGGTGATACAGAAAATCGAGGGTCTTTTCGCTGCGGATTCTGTTCCGGATTCTATCGAGGCCCCCATCCTGTGTCAATCGAGCGCGGACCGCTTCCGGAGTCTGTTTCGTCTGCTGAGCCAGCGCTTCGAGTTCATGATTGACCTCGTCTTCACCGGCTTCAATTTTTTCCATCTCCGCAATGCGTTCCAGTAACAACGACGACTTTACATCCTGCACCGCCTGGTCCCGCTGGCCCGCCCGCAAGCGCGGGAGGTCCATTTTCTTCATGTCTTCCATCTTCATGCCCTGCGCGGCGAGAGCGCGCAGACCACGTTCCAGACGGAGATCGATCTGCCGGTCGATGAGCGACTCCGGCACTTCGAAATCATTACGCTTTACCAGTTCGGCGACAAGTTTGTCTTTGGCTTCACGCTCGGCCGTGTGCTTGCGCTCGGCTTCCATGTTGTCGCGAATCTGCTTTCGGACCTGGTCGACGCTGGTAAACTCGCCGAGTTCTTTGGCGAAATCGTCATTCAACTCCGGCAGGCTCTTCTGTTTGATCGCCTGGATTTTTACCGTGTAGATGAACGTCTTGCCGGCCAGTCGCTTGTCGTTCGAGTCTTCGGGATAACTCACGTCGAACGATTTCTCGTCGCCGGCATTGGCGCCGCGCAGGTTCTCGGTGAATTCGGGAACGGTGTTCTTGCCGCCAATCTCGATCAGCACTTCGTCCATGTGGACGGGCTGAGTCTTGTCGTCAGTGTCCTTCGGCCGTCCATCCATTGAAGCCTGCGCAAAGTCGCCCTCGGCCAAAGGGCGCCCTTCGACCGAAGTGAAGGTAGCGTGCTGCTCGCGAACGCTGTTCAGCGCTTCTTCTACTTCTTCATCCTTTACGACGATCTCGGGATGGTCGGCGCGCAATTCTTTGTAGCCCTCGACCTTGATCTCGGGCATGATCTCGAAGCTGGCCTTAAAGCGCAATGGCTCGCCATCGTGAATATGTAAATCTGTGACTTGCGGCTGCGAGACCGGGATCAAGCCTTGCTTCTCGGCTTCTTTGCGGAAGTAGCGCGGCACCAGGGCTTCGACTACGTCACTCTTCAAATCTTCTTTAAAGCGCTGACGGATGATGGAGGCGGGTACATGGCCGGCGCGGAATCCGGGCAGCCGGGCCACCTTCTGATATTTCTGGACGATCGTTTCCGTTTCGCGGCTGACTTCTTCCGCGGGAATTTCGACCGAGATTTCGCGTTTGACGCCGTCCTGCTTCTTTGCGTCATTCATGACGTCAGTTTCTGTGGGACTCACGTTTTACCCTTTCGGACTGCCGCTCAAACTTCTGGCTGGACCAAAACCGTCTGGAGCAAGAAGGCCTGGTTCGTTCACACAACGTTAATCTTGAGTGTAAAGACTTTGGGAGAGTAGCGTCAAACGACAGATGGGTAGGACGTGGCGACGGGAAAACCGGTTCCACCCCTCCAGAACCCTGATTTTAACTTTGGCCGGGGCCACGCCCGCCCGTTCGTCCGCAGGGCGGGCGTGGGCAACGTTTTGAATCAATACTGCTCAATCAGCTGAGCTTACGTCCTCGGGCGGAGCTAGCAAAAAGGTGCACCGTTCACCGGATTTGCAGGCCAGAGTTCCACGGCGCAGAAGCGTCGTGGGCGTGTCGTCTGGAAACGATTGTTCGTATTTGGCAGCCCGCAGGACATCTGCTGCAGATTTTAAGCTTTCATCTCCACCGACGAACTTAACTCCTTGAGCCGTTGCAACGGACCCTGTTCCGGCACGCAGCATTACAAAGAAGTCGCCCGTGGCAGTACCTTCGTGCTTGAAGTCGCCCAGCTGTATCGTCCGGAGCCTCTGTAGTTCACCGCGATACTTTTCTATCAGACCATTTGCTTTGTCATCGCCACCCAGAAGCGCCGACAGCCTCTCCCGAGTCTCTGGCAGGGGATTGCGTGCGTTTAACGATACTGCGTAGAAATATTGTGCTTTCTCTCGGTCGCCTCGCTTTTCGTAGATTTGTCCGAGATGGTCTCCAACTTCCGCACCTAGAATCACTTCCCACGCTGGAAGAATGCATTTAAGGGCTTTGTCGATGTTGCCATCTCCGAACTCAACCCAACCCAGAGTATCCCAGTAGGTTGCCAAAGCCGATGTCGAGCGCAGGTCTCGCCGCGAAAGTTGATCCAAAGAGATATTCCGCGAAGAAGCTGCCATTGTTGCGACCGCCGACTCGGCATACCGGCGGGCAAGATCGACGTGGGATTTCTTGAGTGATAACTGATAGGCGATGTTATTCCAAACTGCTGGTGTCGCCGAAATCTGCACAGCCTTATCAAACGCCTCCATCGCCTTCTCGTCCTGCCCCAGATTCAAATATGCTTCTCCGAGTCCTACATGAGGGTCGGCCTTCTTGGGGTTTAGGGAAGCTGCTTGGGTCAACTCTGGGATGGATTGTTCGTATTTGTGCCATTCAAGATAGGTGTGTCCAAGATTCCCATGTGCATACTTGTCGAGTGGGTTGACCTCCAACTGTTTTCGGAACCACTTCTCAGCTTCATCGTACTTGCGTTGTCTCAGGTAAATCCGCCCGAGGTTGTTGTAAGCGTTTTGGTCATAAGGGTTGATCTCAAGCTGCTTGTGATAGGCATTCGCCGCGAGGTCGTCCTGCCGCGAATCGAAGTAGGCTAACCCGAGATCATTCCACGCCAATTTGCTTTTGGGATCAGCCTCTACTGCGTGATTCAGTAGATCGATTGCGAGCGTGTAGTTCCCATTATTTCTTGCCTCATTGCCGCTTTTGATCAGCTCACTGGCGCCCATGCCAGAAGGAACTGTTTTTGAGCTCGCAGTTGCGCTCTCGATAATTAAGAGTTGTGCAGTGTCAGACAGAACTCCATTTCGGAACGCTCGATAGTCATCGGCGCGCGACGGAGGTAATTCGCTGAGGCGGATCGTAAACCGTCGCTGGGCAGTGAAGACCGAATGCTCCAACATGTATGTGGACTGGTATTTGGCGTAATCGCGATCCAGATTGATTGCAACCGGAGCTTGGGGCGAATATCTCGTGGCGAATTCCAGTTTCAAAGAATACGTGCGGTCACTCGGAGGACCGAGTTTGAAGTTCTCTTCATCGGGAGACTCGGTCTTCTGGTCCTCTTCGTCCTCGCCAACATCAGATCCAATGGCTAGCGGGCGAAGGATCGATAGAGGTAACTTGAGTTCTACCTTCTTCTTCTGCCAATCCAAGAACCTTTCTTTGCTGACATCATAGGAGATGGCGAATGGATTATGGGTGTCGCTGGGATCGGTCATCTTTATGTTGCTGACCTCACCACCAATGTCTTTGTTGAGAGCCTCAACGGTCTTCTGCCATTGTGTGGAAGGGATGCGGCGGAACAACATCCGCAGGTTGAGTTCGAGGTCTCCGCGCATAGTCCAATTCACCGTCGCGTCGAGTTTGCCATCATCGCTGATTTTTCCTGCGATTTGCGTCGAATCGGTATCCGAGACGCCGGGTTCGTTTGGAGTTTCTTCTAAATGAGGGGCGCCTTGGGGCGGGATCACGAGGGCCTGTTTCTTTCGCAGATTCCAAGAGATTAGACGAAATGGCGCCACCTCGGTGGTGGTGTCCATCCATATCTTGTCATTCCCGAGTGGCAGGTACGTAATCACGTGGTTGAATTGGGCAGGCGAAGGCACATCGGGATCGATCTTGCGATACGAATTGATCAGCACTGTATCAGCGTGCAGACCCTCGGCTTCCAGTAGAGCTGCGAGCAAGGTGTGTTTATCTTTGCAATCACCATACTGATTGTGAAGAACGTCCGCAGCAGCATGTGGCTGGTAGCGTGCCAGTCCCAGCGAGAGGCTTACATAACGGAAGTTCGCGGCTACAAACTCGTAGAGTGCCTGAGTCTTCTCCAAATCCGTTTGCATCCCCTTGGTCAAGGCATCGGCCTTAGTTCGGACCTCTTTCGAAGGTTGTCGACGATCTTTCTCCAGATCAGCGTACCAGCGTCCAATCTCCTCCCAACTCGTAAATGTCGTCAGCTGAACTGCCGGGAACTCTTCTTTTTTCTTTTTCTTCTTCTTATCTTTGTCCTTATCTTTATCCTCGTCCTCCCGCACCAGGTGCGAGCTTGTCCAATGGTAGATACGTCTTCCTTTCTCTTCGGTAATCTTCGGGTCCGCGCCCGGTCTGGTCTTAAGTTTGACTGAGCGGCCACTCGGAACATCAACGTCGAGTTGCTCATCGAGCACAATGCTCGACAGATTGAAATCGTATTGCATCCAGAATTGTCCTGGCGCTAAGGGGTGGTGGATCGTCGTTACCGTCGCGCATTCCAATATGTCGCCAGGTCGCAGGCCGGGAACGGTGACGTGCTTTTCGTGGTAGTCCGTGTAGAGCAGAGCAAACTGCTGGGTCGGAGCGAGGTCTTGCACTGCTGTCTGGTCGGCTTTCACGACACTGCCATCGCGCTTAATGACGCGAACATAGCCGATCTCCAATTGCTCGCTTGCGGAGTTGTAGCCAAAACGTAACTGCCCCCAACTTTGCAGTCCAGCCTCACTTTGGACTCGTACGCGAAACGTGCTTTCTTTGCGTCCGCTTCCGTCGTTTTCGAAGCGGTAGTGAGATTGCAACTGCTCGATCACGAAAGCTTCCTTGGAGTAATCGTGCGGAGCGGTGGATGAGGTCCCATCCACCTGGCCACTCTGTTCTGTACGGGTCGAAGCTTGCAGTTGAGACGTTCCGTCGGCAGGGGCGCCCGATTGAACGTGTGCGTAAGCCGCAGGAAAGATAAAGATGATTGATAAGAAGAGCAGAAACCGGAGACTAAGCAGACGCATTGGTTGTTCGTCCTCGCTCCGTTTTGTATCTCAACACGGGGGCAGACGCAAGAGACGCGTGTCCCGGGTCGGCGCTGTCTGCTGAATAAAATCATGCGTGGTGGGAATTTATGCTTACACCAATGTCACCCTCTCCGGACGCGGTCCCAGGACTGAGCGCATCCATATTCTCGAAAGAGTGCGGATAACGCCGTGGAAGAATGCCACCGCCATCACATAGGAGGTGGTGGCTCTAGAGTGTGGTGTAATTAAGCGTGAATTGGCTTACGGTTCTAAATCATGATGTTGTTTCATGCGTCCGCTGTCCTCGCCTCGTCGCATATCGAGAGGAAGTTGCGCGCGTAAAGCGTCGCTCCTATCTCGGCTGGGAGTATTGGGGGAAGCCTGTTCCGGGATTTGGCGACCCGCATGCGCGCGTGTTGATCATGGGATTGGCTCCCGGGGCGCATGGTTCCAATCGCACCGGGCGACCCTTCACTGGCGATGCTTCCGGGAGGTTTATGTATCCCGTGTTGTACGAAACGGGCTTCGCCAACCAGCCGACTGCGACCGATCGCAACGACGGTTTGAAACTGAACGACCTCTACATCACGGCAGCGGTTCGCTGTGCGCCACCGGACAACAAGCCACTGCCGAGCGAGCTTGCGGCTTGTTCCACTTTCCTCGATCGTGAACTCGCTGGGTTAGGCAAAGTAAAAGTCGTGGTCGCTCTAGGCAAGATTGGCTTCGACGCTTACCTGAACTATCTGAAGCGCCGCGGATCGCTTGCAGGTAAGAGGGATTACGTGTTCAAGCATGGAGCCGCTTACTCGATGCCCGATGGCAAGGTGTTGCTTGCCTCGTACCATCCGTCGAACCAGAACACTCAGACGGGCAAGCTCACGCGCGAAATGTTTATGGAGATATTCAGGCAGGCGGCCAGACTTGCCGATCAGTAAATCGAGGCGCCGTCCCTAGATCGCCCCCGACTCTCCCCTCGAGCGCGGTCACCGCCCACAAAGCGGGGACCGGACTTAGGCGGCGCTTTTCGGCTCTCAGCTTTCAGCCGTCGGCAAGACCGGAACACATGTGGTGGCTGACAGCTCACTTCAGTCTGGCGACCGTGACTTCCAGTTCGAATTGCCGCCGGGAGTTGGGATCGTCGGCGCTGCCGATGATGATGGGTTTTCCCAGGGCGAGCGCCGTACTGCCTTCAATTCGGATCTGGCGAATGACGGGACTCAGCCTGGCACTTGTCTCGGTTCCGGCCGACGTGTCGAGGCTGCTGATGTCACCGGAGACGTGCAGTTCGTTCCCGTGGCTAATCAGTTGTGCGCTCAAGTGAGTCCCGAGATCCAGGTATTGATACTGCTCGCCCGACGGAGACGATGCAGAAGAAGAGCTGCAAGTGGCGGATACCACCGGGACCCTGGAACCGATTTTGATATCTTCTGGCCTTCCGCCGGTCAAGTTGATGGAATAATGCCGGGTATTCAGCTTCTTGCCATCCTCGAGTTCGTTGAAAGAAACATCGAGGCGATAAGCATCGACTGAATCTTCAGCCTTGGCGGTCTTGGATGTACTGGATTCTTTGGATTCCTCTTGCGCGCTCGCCGTTCGTGCACATCCGCAGGCCGCAATCATAAATGACAACACTGCAACCAGAAGCGTTCGTTTTCGCATGTGGTTCAACCTTTCTTAATTGGATTCAGTGGATTCGCTGGCCAGCGCTTGCATCTTGGCCAAAAGTTCATTTTCGGAAGCGGCTTGCTCTTGTGCGGCGAGCTTCGCATCGCTGGGAAAATTTCGGACATATCGTGCGAGCGCCAATTCTTCTTCACTCAGAGGCTGCGGTGAAGGAAAGACATCCAGTTTCGGATCTGCCTGGGCGACTGTCTGAGCCCGAGGTGCTAACCTCCTCACGGCAATCGCGCCCCCCTTGTGCGGGACTCTGGCCGAAGCGTTTACGAACAGGTGTTCTCTCGCAGCTGCTGATGGCGGGTTTGCGGCCCGCCCAATCTGTTCTGTGGCCGTCGGATGGTTTGCCATTGGCAGATGCGCGCTTGTTCCCGATTTCCACCTAAGGGTCGCCGCCACAATCACGATCGCCGCCAGAGCGCCAGCTAGTCCCCACCTCCACCACGCACGACCCGTAACCGGTTCCGGTCCAGTTCGCAAATTCGCCAACAGTCGCTCTTCCAGGCCCGCGCGCGGCTCGACAGCGGCATACTTTGCCAGCGCTGCATCCAGCACGGCATCGATCGGGCCAATTGCTTGATTCGATCCGCTTGCGATTTGTTCGTGATTCTCCGGCATACGGTTCAGCTCGACTCACTGCTCGCCCGTTGCGCGAGCTTCTCTTTCAATATGTGGCGTGCCCTGAAGACTCTTGAGCGCACTGCCGCCTCGTTGATCCCCAAGGTTTCCGCCACTTCCTGCGGAGACATTTCTTCTATCGTCGACAAAATGAGCGGTTCGCGCAATTTCCGGGGCAAGGCCGTAATCATTTTTTCCAGCAGAGCGTTCGCTTGCCGGCGGTGCAATTGCTCATCTGCCGCAGCGTCATTCGAGGCAGGTTCGGGTACACGCTTTTCCGGATCGTCCAGCGCAATCTCGCGTGCCCGCCCATGCCGCTTACTGCGATCCACAGCGACTCGCCACGCGATTCGCGCCAGCCATGTCTTTGGATCTTCGACCGCCGCGAGTTTCGCGCTGTAGCGCAGCACGCGCATGAACGTTTCCTGAGTGGCGTCCTCGGCGTCGTGATGGCTGCGCAGCACGGCGTAAGAAATGCGGTAGACGAGCCGGGAGTGCTCGCGCACAAGGCTTTCGAGGATTTCGTTTGTCGTCGCGACTGTCCGGGCCTCAGCGTCGATTCGATCGAGCTTTCCGCGATCAGTCGTTACTCCGCTCAGGATCGCCTCTCCCGTCACCACTCGTCTGCCCTCAAACATGAAGACCGCCCGGAGCGCTTATTTGTTCAGGAATTTCTGGAAGGAGAACGGCGGGATCGGAGTTACTTGCGGTGCTTTTTGTCATTCCGAGCGAGCAACCTACTGTGTGGTGCGGGAGTGACGGAACAGATTCCTCTCTTCGCTCGGAACGACAAGAAGTGGGGAGCCTGCTAGGAGCGAATCGCTAGTCACTAATCACTCGCCACTGCTTTTAGAATCCAACCATGACCGGTTCAGGTTCCAGTCGCACGCCCCATATTTTCTCGACGTGCTGCTGAATTTGATCTTTTAGGGCGAGTATTTCGGCGGACGTGGCCCCGCCACGATTGACGAGTGCGAGTGCGTGCTTGCTCGAGATGCCGACATGTCCGGACTCATACCCCTTGGCGAAGCCGGAATGCTCGACGAGCCAGGCGGCGGACACTTTTTTCATGCTTTCAAGCGCCGGATAGGCAGGTACGGGCAGACCTTGGTCGCTCGCGCGGCTGACCAAATCCTCGTGCTGTTTTTCGGAGAGCACCGGATTCTTGAAAAATGATCCGGCGCTTCGGCAGTCGGGATCGCCCTCAATAATCAGCATCCCTTTGCGCGCGCGAATCTGGCGCACCGCCTCGCGCGTGTCCCTGAGATCGGGTGCAGTCTCCCTCCCAGCGAAGTGCTGCTTGAGATCCGCGTACCTCAAACTCGGAGAGCCGCCTGCCACCAGCGCGTAGATCACACGCAATATGATGAACCGTCCTCGTTCGGTCGTGTTGAAGATGCTCGAGCGATAAGTGAATCCGCAAGCTTCGCGGCATAGTTCGCGTACCTGGCCGTCTTTGCAATCGAATACCTCGACCGACTCGACTGTCTCGGATACCTCCTGCCCGTAAGCACCCACATTCTGCACCGGAGTGCCGCCGACGCTACCCGGAATGCCGCTCAGGCACTCAACCCCTGCGCAATCAGCACCGACGGCGTGCGAAACGAAGTTGTCCCAGGATTCTCCGGCGCCGACATCAAACAGAATTCTCCCTTCGACCTCGCCGGAACGCCGTTCTATGCCCCCGATCGCGACCTTCAACACCAGGCCCGGCCAACCTGAGTCTGAAACGACCAGGTTGCTGCCACCCCCGAGCACAAAGAGTGGCAGGTCTTTCGAGCGTGCGAAAGCTACGGCCTGCTCAACGTCGGGACGTGATTTGGCCTCCGCAAAAAATCTCGCTGGCCCTCCCAGTTGAAAGGTAGTCAGCGGCGCGAGCGCTACATTTTCCTGAAGCAGCATGCGGTCGATTTCAATATACACAGCGGTCTCGCGAGCGGCGAACCTACCCGTGGATTTACCGTTCATGGAGGGAAAACCCTAGCGAGTTACATCTTCACCTGCACGATCCGATAGAATGGGCTCAGGCCGATCTGAGAGGAATATAAATATGCCGATGTACCCCGAGATTATGGTTGTGCCCATGCGCGAAGAACTCACGCGCCTGGGAATTGAGGAACTCCTCACTGCCGAGAATGTGGACCAGGCTTTGAAGAATCGTCCGGGCACGACCATGGTAGTCGTGAATTCCATTTGCGGATGCGCGGCCGGGCGCATGCGCCCAGCGGTCCGCATGGCGATGCAGAACTCGGCTACGCCCGACAAAGGCTTCTCCGTGTTCGCTGGCCAGGAGAAAGAGGCTACCGATCGAGCCCGCAGTTACTTCACCGGATATCCGCCGTCGTCTCCGTCGATTGCGATCTTGCGCGACGGACAACTGGTCTACATGATGCAGCGCCGCGACATCGAGTCGCGAGAGGCTCCTGCCATTGCCGCCGATCTGAAAGCTGCGTTCGACCGGTTCTGCGCCAAATCTGCCGTATAGAACTAGCCGTATAGGTTCGGTCGTCATTCCGAGGAGCGAAGCGACGAGGAATCTGCGGTGTCGGCGCAGGCCAACAGCAGATTCCTCACTTCGTTCGGAATGACACGGGATGAATGAGGCG
>Ga0181537_10005518_pt1 | contig 10215 bp, 9 predicted proteins | sample PEATcosm2014_Bin_39_FD_119765 | JGI IMG/M metagenome (GOLD analysis project Ga0181537, IMG submission 119765) | Peatland microbial communities from MTU Mesocosm Facility, Houghton, MI, USA - PEATcosm2014_Bin23_10_metaG | ecosystem: Environmental > Terrestrial > Soil > Wetlands > Peat | place... | reverse complement strand
GCTCCTGGCGCGCGCGAGTTCCGCGCGTACGACCTCCAGATGGGGCGGCGTCTCAACCGTTCCGTCAGCGAGCGTACGCTCGTCGATTTCGATGGCGTCGGAATAGAGCTGGGTCGGCTTGACGATATGGCGTGCGAAAATGTCGGGCCGCGCCTGGTAGCCGATCTCCAGCGCGTCGCCAAAGCCCCGGGTCGTCACCAGTAGCGTTCGCTCGCCGCGCCGCTCGAGCAAAGCGTTGGTGGCGACGGTGGTGCCCATCTTGACGGCGCCGATGACGCCCGCCGGGATCGCATCGCCGGGTTCAAGGCCGATCAGGTCACGGATCGCCTGAACTGCGGCGTCGTCATAGGCGGGGCTCTCGGATAGCAGCTTGCGCGCGTGCAGACGGCCGCGCGGGTCGCGGCCGATGACGTCGGTGAAGGTGCCGCCGCGATCGATCCAGAAGTCCCAACGACGCCGGCTCCGCGCTTCGCCTCCGCGGTTTGTGATCACGCTCGCCTCGTTTGCAGCCGCACTTTTGTGGCACGCCGCGGGGGCGAGGTCTATATTCCGCGCCAAGGGCGCATGGAGAGTTCGACAATGGAAATGGCGCGGTTCGGCAAGACGGGCATGAAGGTCTCGCGGCTGTGCCTCGGCTGCATGACATATGGCTCGACGAAGTGGCGCGATTGGGTGCTCGACGAGGAGGCGTCGCGGCCGTTCATTCGCGAGGCGCTCGAGCGCGGCATCAATTTCTTCGACACCGCCGACATGTACTCGGTTGGCGCCAGCGAGGAGATCCTTGGCCGCGCGCTGAAGGAATTCGCCAAGCGCGAAGAAGTCGTCGTCGCCACCAAAGTCTTCAACCCGATGGGGGCGGGCCCCAATGCGCGGGGCCTGTCGCGCAAGCATATCATGGAGGCGATCGACGCCTCGCTGAAGCGGCTCGGCACGGACTACGTCGATCTCTATCAGATCCACCGCTTTGACGAAGAGACGCCGATCGAGGAAACGGTCGAAGCGCTCAACGACGTCGTGCGGGCTGGCAAGGCGCTCTATGTCGGCGCATCGTCAATGTGGACGTGGCAATTCGCGCGCATGATCTCGGTTGCGCGCGAGCATGGCCTGGCCGAATTCGTGTCGATGCAGAATTTCTACAATCTCGTCTATCGCGAGGAAGAGCGCGAGATGATGAAGTTCTGCGTAGACCAGGGGATCGCCGTCATTCCGTGGTCGCCGCTGGCGCGAGGCTATCTGGCGCGCGAGGGCGCGGTGGCGCTGGGCGAGGGGGCCTCGACGGTGCGCGGCCGCACTGATGCATACCCGCGTGCGCTTCAGCTCGGATCGCGCCAGGACGAGGCGATCCGCCGCCGCGTTGGCGAAGCGGCCGACAAGTTTGGGGTCAAGCCGGCTGTTATCGCATTGGCCTGGGTGCTGTCGAAGCCCTACGTCACGGCGCCGATCGTCGGCGTCTCCAAACAGCACCACCTTGCCGACGCGGTCGCGGCGCTGGCGCTGAAACTCGACGCGCGCACCATCGCCCGGCTGGAAGAGCCGTACCATCCGAAAGAGGTGGTCGGGCATCAGTGAGGCGATCTCACGCTCCCGCGAAGCGGGGACGGGCGAAGACCGCCCGCGCTATCCTGCGCGCGCGAACACGGCGTCGACCGCGTCGGGAATATCGCGAGGCGAATCGATGATCGGGTCGGCGCCGGCTTCAGCCAGTTCTGCCCGGTCGCCGTAACCCCATAAGGCGCCGATCACGGGAATGCCAACTGCGCGCGCGCCAAGCGCGTCGTAGCGGCGGTCGCCGATCATGACGATGCGCCGGGCCGTTTCGAGCCGAGCGCCGGTGATCGCCGCGGTGAGCACCGCACTTTTCTCGGCGCTGCGTCCGTCCGGTTGTGCGCCGAAGACGCCGTCGAAGTAGTGGTCGAGGCCGAAGTGTTCGACGACGCGTTGCGCGTCCACCTGTCGCTTCGAAGTGGCGACAAACAGCCGATCGCCGCGCGTGCGCAACTGGTCGAGCGCCGCGGCGACGCCGTCGTAGACCCTGTTTTCGAATATGCCGATCGTGTCGTAGCGCTCACGGTAGAGTTCCAGCATGCGGTCGGCGTTGTCGTCGCCGGCAAGCCTGGCGAAGCTCTCGCGCAGCGGCGGACCGACGATCCATCCCAGCTCGGACTCGCTCGGAATCGGCCTTTTTCCGCTATCCTCGGCGTTGAGTCGGCGCAGCGCCTCGCGTGTGGAACGCTGGATTCCGGCAGCGGAATCGGTGAGCGTGCCGTCGAGGTCGAACAGGACCGCCGCGGCTTCGGTCATTTCAGCAACACGTAGATATCGACCTGCAAATTGGGATCTTCGGGAGATTTGACGTCGTTGAGGTATTCCTCGACGAAGACGTCCTGCGCGTCGACCCCCTTCTCATCGAGGTAGGCGGTAATCGCCTCATAGGTGCCGTCGATGTCGTCATAGGCGCCGCGATGCTCGAATCGCATCGCCTTGCCGATCGGCGTCAAGCCGATCTTCACAACGTCGGAGAGTTGGGTCTTGCCGTCGGGCGCAGCGCCAATTGGCACTGCGGCGCGGAACTTGAATCCGGAATCGTCGGCCTCAAGGAAGATCGCGATCGGGTGGTCGACCGGTTTTAGCCCGGCCTTGGCGATTTCCGCCCGCACGGTCGCGATCGCCCCGAGGATCGCTGAATAGACTTCGTCACGGCCGGCCTTGCCGTCGAGATAGGCGGCGGGCCGCGCCGCCAGGTCGACCGTTTCGCCCATCGAGCCGCTGTCGCCGGACGTCACGCTGGGCGTGGGCGACGGCGTCGCGGTGGGCGAAGGGGTCACAATGGGCGCCGGCGCGCTCGGCGAAGGAGTCGGGGCGGGCGCGGTTCCAGTCGCGCTCGGCGCCGGCATGGCGGCGGCCGGCGGGGACGTTACGGAATTCTGCTGGGCCTCAGCCGCGGCGGCGAACGCAATCATCGCGCAGGCGGCCCACGCCGCCCGCGCGCGCGTCAAGCTGCGGACCATACCTTAGCCCCTTCCGCCGGTTGGATGTTGCGTCGCGCCAGTATGCGGGCAAGCGGGCGCGGCGCCAAGCGGCCCGTGGTCGCGCCCTCAGGCCGAGGCCGGCTTCACCCAGCGCAGCGCTGGCTGGCGCGCCGCCCGCGTCTCGTCTAGCCGCCGTCGCGGCGCGGCGATCGGCGCGGCGACGAAGCGCTCGCGCTCGCCGGCGAGCGCGCTCATCGCCAGATCTCGCAATGTCATGATGAACAGGTCGAGGCTCGCTTTCGACTCCGATTCGGTCGGCTCGATCAGCATCGCTCCGTGCACGACGAGCGGAAAATACACCGTCATTGGGTGGTAGCCCTCGTCGATCATCGCCTTGGCGAAATCGAGCGTCGTCAGGTTGGCGTCCTTCAGCCAGCGGTCGTCGAATAGGGCTTCGTGCATGCAAGCTCGCTCGCCGAAGGGGGCCGACATCAGATCGTTGAGCGACACGCGAATGTAATTGGCGGCGAGCACCGCGTCTTCCGAAGCTTGCCGCAGGCCGTCGCCGCCGTGCGACAGGATATAGGAGAGGGCGCGCACGAACATGCCCATCTGGCCGTGGAAGGCGCTCATGCGGCCGAACGCCTCCGTTCCGTCGCTGTGTTCGGCGAGCGACAGCGACTGTCCTTCCCTGACGATCGACGGCGTCGGGGCGAAGGGCGCGAGCCGCTCGGACAGAACCACGGGGCCAGCGCCCGGACCGCCGCCGCCGTGCGGCGTCGAAAAGGTCTTGTGCAGGTTGATGTGCATCGCGTCGACGCCGAGGTCGCCAGGTCGCGTCTTGCCCATCACCGCATTGAAATTCGCGCCGTCGCAATAGAAATAGGCGCCCGCCGCATGCACCGCGTCGGCGATCTCGACAATGTTGCGCTCGAAGAGACCGCAGGTGTTGGGGTTGGTGAGCATGATCGCGGCGACGTCGGGCGCCAGCGCCGCGCGCACCGCTTCGGCGCTGACGACGCCGTCGGCCTCCGCGGGCACTGCGCGCACCGACAGCCCAATCGCCGCCGCGGTGGCGGGATTGGTGCCGTGCGCCGAATCGGGCACCAGGACGACGGTGCGCGTCTTGTCCTCGCCGCGCGCCCCGAGCGCCGCCTTGATCGTCATCATACCGCACAATTCGCCATGAGCGCCGGCCTTCGGCGACATCGTGACCGCGCTCATGCCAGTCAGCGTCAGCAGGGCGTGCGCGAGCGAGTCGATCAGTTCCAGCGCGCCCTGCACGGTGGCGATCGGCTGTAGCGGATGGAGGTCGGCGAAGCCCGGCAAACGCGCCATCTTCTCGTTGAGGCGCGGGTTGTGCTTCATCGTGCACGAGCCGAGCGGATAGAGCCCGGCGTCGATCGAATAATTGTTGCGCGACAGGCGCACGTAATGGCGCACTGCCTCCGGTTCGGTGAGGCCTGGCAGGTCGATCGCCCCACCTCGCGCATGCGCGCCGAGCTTCGAGGCGAACGGCGCCGGCGGGTCGAAGTCGACGCCAGTCGCGTCGAGCCGACCGGTCTCGAAGATCAACGCCTCTTCCATGTCGAGCGCGCGATTGCCGGTGAACGTGCCGCGGCGCGGCGCGTCGCCAGCATTCGGGCGGGTGGGGCGGCCTTGGTTGTTCATTTCTTGCCCCCTGCTTGCAGAGATTGTGCGAGCGCCTCGGCGTAGGCTTGCCGGTCGCTCACCGTCGAAACTTCGGTGGCGGCGACGACGATCAAGTCGTCAAGACCGGCGCGCGGCGCGAGCCGCGACACCGGCAGGCCGCCTATGATTCCGCGCGCCGCAAGCTCGTCGATCAGCCCCGCCGCCTCAAGAGGCGTGCGGATAGTGAATTCGTTGAAGAAAGCTTCGTTGATGATGCTGACGCCTTTGATCGCGCCGAGCCGGTCGGCGAGATCGACCGCCGCGGCGTGGTTGAGCGCGGCGACCCGCCGCAAGCCAGCTTCGCCGAGCAGAGTCAGGTGGATCGAGAAAGCCAGCGCGCACAGGCCGGAATTGGTGCAGATGTTGCTCGTCGCTTTCTCGCGCCGGATGTGCTGCTCGCGGGTCGATAGCGTCAGCACGAAGCTGCGCCGCCCGTCGGCGTCGACCGTCTCGCCGGCGAGCCGCCCCGGCATCTGGCGCACGTTCTTCAGCCGCGTCGCGAACAGGCCGACGTAGGGGCCGCCGAAATTGAGCGCGTTGCCGATCGACTGGCCTTCGCCGACGACGATGTCGGCGTCCATCTCGCCGGGCGATCTTACCGCCCCGAGCGACACCGCCTCGGTGAAGACGGCGACCAGTAGCGCCCCCTTGGCGTGGGCGGCGGCGGCGATCGGCGTGAGGTCGCGCAAATTGCCGAAGAAGTCGGGCGACTGGACGACGACGCAGCTCGTCTCGTCGTCGATCTGAGCCGCCATGTCCTCGACAGCGCGCGGGTCGAGCGGCAAGCGGACGATTTCGTCGCTCGCCATTGCGCCAAGGGTCGCGGCGACGTCGGAATATTGCGGGTGCAGTCCGCCTGACAGCACGGCCTTGCGCCGGCGGGTCAGGCGATGGGCCATCAGGATCGCCTCGCCGCAGGCGGTCGAGCCGTCATACATCGACGCGTTGGCGACCTCCATGCCGGTCAGCGCCGCGACCTGAGTTTGGAACTCGAACAGCACTTGCAGCGTGCCCTGGGCGATCTCGGGCTGGTAGGGCGTGTAGCTGGTCAGGAATTCCGAGCGCTGGATCAGATGGTCGACGGTCGCCGGAACGTGATGGCGATAAGCGCCGGCGCCAAGGAAGAAGGGAACCGATCCTGCCGCGACGTTGCGCCCAGCCATACGTGTGAGGCGTCGCTCGACCTCGATTTCGCTCAGGCCGTTGGGCAAATCGAGCGGCGCGGCGAGACGCTTGGCGGCGGGAATGTCGGCGAACAGGGCGTCGATGTCGGGCGCGCCGACCCGCGTCAGCATCTGGGCGCGGTCAACGGCGTCGAGCGGCAGATAGCGCATTGGGCCTCACGCGAGGGTCTTGAGGAAGGCGGCATAGTCGGCCTCGCTCAACAGCGAGGCGAGTTCGCCAGCATCGGCGAGCCTGATTTTGAAGATCCAGCCGCGCCCGGTCGCGTCCTCGTTGATCAGTCCCGGCTGCGCATCGACGTCCTTGTTGACCTCGACGACCTCGCCGGAAACCGGCGCGAAGACATCGCTCGCCGCTTTGACGCTTTCGACCACCGCCGCGCTGTCGCCCTTGGCGAGCTTGGCCCCGAGAGCGGGCAACTCGACGAACACCACGTCTCCGAGCGCCTCCTGAGCGTGGTCGGAGATGCCTACGATGGCGACGTCGCCTTCGAGGCGCACATATTCGTGGTCCTTGGTGAAGCGGGTCTCTGGCATGCGGGCGTTCCTTTTCGCAGTCGGGTTGTCAGCCGCGGTGATAGGCGTGGGGGTGGAAGGGCAGGGGCGAGACGCGCGCCGCCAGCGGCTTACCGCGCACCATCAGGGACACCGGCGTTCCGAGAGCGGCGGCCGAAATTGCGACGTAGCCCATGGCGATCGGCCCGCCGACCGAAGGCCCGAAGCCGCCGGAGGTGACGCGGCCGATCGCGGCGCTCGAGGCGTCGACGATTTCGGCGCCGTCGCGCGCCGGCGCGCGGCCCTCCGGCTTCAGGCCGACCCGTTTCCGCGCCGGGCCCTTGGCGAGCGCCGCCTGGATGCGCGCGGCGCCGGGAAAGCCGCCTTCCAGCCGTCTCCGCTTCTGAATCGACCAGGCAAGTCCGGCCTCGATCGGATCAATCGTTTCGTCGAGCTCGTGGCCATAGAGGCACAGGCCCGCTTCTAGCCGCAGGGAATCGCGCGCCCCGAGTCCGATCGGCGCGACGTCCGGTTCGGCGAGCAGCCGACGGGCGAAGGTCTCCGCCTCGTCGGCGGGCAGCGAGATCTCGAACCCGTCTTCGCCTGTGTAGCCGGAGCGCGAGACGAAAGCGGTGAATCGGCCCAAGGAAACCGGCCGCGCCGACATGAACGCCATCGCCGCGACGCCGCTCTCCGGCTCGAGCCGCTCGAGGACGGCGACCGCGGCCGGGCCCTGAAGCGCGACGAGCGCCAGGCGGTCGAGCCGAGTCAGTCGCACCGAAGGCGGAAGGCTCGATTCGAGCAGCGCAAAATCAACCGCCTTGCGCGCGGCGTTGACGACAAGGTTGAGCCGACCGTCGGCCCCGGGCGGCCGCGAAACCATCAGGTCGTCGACAATTCCGCCTTCCGCGTCGAGCAGTTGGCTGTAGCGCTGGCGACCGGGCGCCAGGCCAAGAAAGTCGGCCGGACAGAGCCGCTCGAGCGCGGCGGCCACCGTTGCGTGGTCAGGTCCGACAAGCTCGGCCTGTCCCATATGCGAGACGTCGAATAGGCCGGCGCGGGCGCGAGTGTGAAGATGTTCGGCGAGAATGCCGGAGGCAAACTGAATCGGCATATCGTAGCCGGCGAACGGCCCCATCCGTGCGCCAAGTTCGACATGCAGAGCATGAAGCGGCGTAAGAAGGGTCGCAGAATCCGACATAGAATCACCCCGGTCGCAATCAATCGAGCGGCCGCGGCGCGACGCCTAAGGCGCGTTGGACTCCGCGGCGCCCCCTCTGTCTTGCGACCTGAGAGATTTCCCGCCGCAACGCGGCGGTTACCCCCGTCGGTGGGCGGACGCGTAAGCCGCGGCTGCCACTTTCCAGAGCGTCATCACCCAACGGTCCATTGGCCTGAGCGTTTCCGGGGCGGTTGCGCCTTCGGCGCCGGAGGCGGACGCCTCCGGACTCTTCCGCTGGGTGTCTTCGACTGACTTGGGCAGGAAGCCCGAAGCGCCGGGCTTTGTCAATTCGGAGCGTCGGTCTTCTTCGGCTTCGGCTTCGGCTGCGGCTTCTTCGGCTTGGGCGTCGGGGCCGCCGCCTTGCCGTTGTCGAATCCGACGGTCAGCGTGTAGTCGTCGGCGAGCTCGGTGCGGGTCATCGGCAGGACGATCGGTTCGGTGACGAGATTGAACGGGGCGTCGCCGGCGTCCGGCACGCTCGCCTCGACCTTGTAGACCTTGGTGAAGGCGTCCTTCTTTGCGTTTTCGTCGTGGACGGTGACGCGCAGCGGCGCGCTGTAGGTCCCGGGCTTGCCGGCAGGCCCGATCAGCAGACGGCCTGAAACGCCGACCTTTAGGGTGAACTGATTGGTGGAAACTGGCGCGCACTCGCGCGCTGTCTGGCTAATGGCGAACTGATAGCGCACGGTCGCGTTGTCGGGGCCGCCGACCCGCGCCGCCGCGCCGCCCTCGTCGATCTCGATTGGCGGACATTGGAGTTCGTCGGACGTGAGCGGCAAGGCGACGGGCTTTTCCGTGTCCGACGCCTTGGCGTCGTTGGCTGGGACAGTGTCGCGCACGGAATGAGCGCCCGGCATGAAATTATCGAGCGTGCTGCAGGCGCTGAGGAGGCCGGCGGCGCAAAGCGTCAGCGCCAGGGCGCGGGCGCGGGGGAGGGCCATGGACTTCATCGAATCTCGCTCCGGGTCGCTGAAACTTGCTTCTTCCGTGGCCGCGTCGCGGCGCGCCGCCCAATCTTAAGGCAATTTTTCGAACGCGTCCTTGAATCCCGACATGGAGGCCGGCACGCCGATGCCTTCCTCCGGCGTCTGAAACAGGACGAGCGTCATCGTCTGCGCGCTCTCCATACGCTGCAACAGCTTGTCGTCGATCAGCGTTTCGGCGACGCAGCCGTTAGGCAGGCAGCGCACGAATCCCATTCGGCCAACGTCATCGGCGTCGAGCTTGAGATCGAGGCCGGTCGGCAGCAGCGCGCCGAGCGGGGCGATGATTCGCAACAGCCGGCTCTTATGGTCGGCTGTCTTGAGCGCGATGATCACCAGAGTGACGTTTGGGCGCTGGTCGTCGACCACGCTCTGGACCAGCGCACATTGTTCGCTTGCGGCGCCCGGCGGCGTTTCGCAGCGCGTCTCCCAGGAGCTCGCAGGGTCGCCGGTCGCCGCCGCTGCGCCGCCGCTGGCCAGCGCAAGGCCGAGCGCCAAAAGGCCGACGATCAAGGCGCGCGACGACCGGACGGCCGATCGCGTTCGGGCCCCGCCGCCGGCAAACTCCGAAGCCATCAATGCCGCTGTCCGCTCGCCGTCGAAACCCTTGCCCTATCAAAAGTCGCAATCCTGTCAAGGCGCGCGCTACAGCCGCAGCGCAGGTCGGTTCGGCGCTCTGCGCACGCCGTCTTTGTGATTTGCAATCCGTCAGAATGCGGTATGATGCCGCATGTGCGCGGCGCATCGTCGCATTTCGAGCGATGCGTCACGGCGAACTTGGGGCGCCGCCGGCGGGCTGGCAACAATGGGGAACGGGGCAAGACATGAAGCAAGGCGGACCGCTCGGGCGGCGTCGAATTGCGATTGGGGCGGCGAGCATCGCGGCGAGCGCTTTGTCGGCGGCGGCCGCCTGGGGCGAAGAGACATACGGTCACGCCGTGCCCGGCCAAATCGGATTTCAGGCGCCGGTCACTGATCTCGCCCGGTACCTGCAATGGTTCCACAACGACATCTTGGTGCCAGTTATAGTCGTCATCTCTTTGTTTGTGCTGGCGCTGCTCGTCTACGTCGTCTGGCGCTTCCGCGAGACCGCCAATCCGACGCCGTCACGCACCACTCATAACGCCGTGCTCGAGGTCGCCTGGACGATCCTGCCGGTGATCGTCCTGCTGTTCATCGCCGTGCCCTCGTTTCGGTTGCTGACGATGCAATTGACGCTGCCGCCGCCGGAGGTGACCGTAAAGGTGACAGCCTCGCAATGGCATTGGAACTACGCCTATCCCAAGGACGAAGGCGACTTCGCGTTCGATTCGTTCATGAAGGATGAGGGCGAACTGAAACCGGGGAGCGGCGACATCCGTCTGCTGGCGGTCGACAACGAAGCCGTGGTGCCGATCAACAAGGTGGTGCGGCTGCAAATCACCGCCACCGACGTCATCCACTCCTTCGTCGTGCAGTCGTTCGGCGTCCGCGTCGACGCGGTGCCGGGCCGGCTCAACGAAACTTGGTTCAAGGCCGATCGCGAAGGCGTCTACTACGGGCAGTGCTCCAAGATCTGCGGCAAGGATCACGCCTTCATGCCGATCGCCTTCCGGGTCGTCAGCCAGGAAAAGTACGACGCCTGGCTCGCCGACGCCAAGAAGAAGTTCGCCGCCGCGCCGGGCTCGACCCGC
>Ga0181537_10005517_pt1 | contig 10216 bp, 5 predicted proteins | sample PEATcosm2014_Bin_39_FD_119765 | JGI IMG/M metagenome (GOLD analysis project Ga0181537, IMG submission 119765) | Peatland microbial communities from MTU Mesocosm Facility, Houghton, MI, USA - PEATcosm2014_Bin23_10_metaG | ecosystem: Environmental > Terrestrial > Soil > Wetlands > Peat | place... | reverse complement strand
CGCCAGCGCGGGAAGCGCGTCCGCGGGCGCCGGCCTCAGGTTCCCGCGGCCGTCGTTCAGGAAGAGCCTCGGCTGGTATTCCGGGGATCCCGCGGAAAGGCTGGTGCCGCCCCGGGTGACCAGCAGGTCGTGGGGGCCGTCGCCGTCGGCATCGAAGACGAGGACCGGCCCGTCGTTGAGCCCGTCGCCCGCGGGGGTGACGCCCGCCTCGACGACCGAGAATCCCGACGCCCCGGCGAAGAGCACCCGGGCGGGATCCACCGCCGTGCCCCCGACCACGACGCCGTCCCTCCCTCCCCCCGCCAGGTCGCCGACCGCGAGCGCGGGCCCGCGCCGGTTCTGGCGCATCGGGAGCAGCGGCTGCTGGATGGACTCGTCGACGACGGCCTCGCGGGACGCGAGCGCGAAGCCGACGGAGGCGCCGACCTCGGAGAACTGGCCCGCGGCGGGCACGCCCGCCCGGGGGACCGGGATCGCCGCGGACGGCTCGGTGATCGTGAACCGGCGGTCCGCCGCCAGGTTGGGGAATGACTGGACGTGACCGCTTGGCCAGGAAACCGTGAGGCACGCCACCCGGGTCTGGTCGCCGAGGCCGAAGTGCAGGATCGGCTCCGAGTTGGAAAGCACCCCGCGGGCGAGGACGAGCGTGCGGACCTGCGCGCCCGATGCGGTCTCTATCCGCACGGTCGCGCCGACGCCGTGCCGGTTCGAGCGCGTTCCCCGGAGCGCGACCACGATGCTGTGGCCTGTGTCCGCGTCGTTCCGGAGCAGCGTCACCCCCCCGTCGTAGTTCGAGTACACCAGGTCCAGGTTGCCGTCCCCGTCGAAGTCCCCGAACGCGGCGCCAAAGCTAATGCCCCTCTGGTTCAGGCCCCAGGCCGCGCTCACGTCCTCGAAGCGCAGGTCTCCCATGTTGCGGAATGCCAGGTGCTGCTCGGGCATCGGCGGGCTCTCCCGCTCGACCGCGAGCTTCGCGGAAAGGCTCTCCGCAAGCTCCTTGCGCCGCTTCAGGTCCGCGTTGTGCAGCTCGCGGTTCATCCCGTTGGTCACGAACACGTCGAGGCGCCCGTCGTTGTCCAGATCCTCGAGGCGCACCGACCAGGTCCAGTCGGTCGCGGCGAGGCCCGCGAGGCAGGCGGCCTCGAGGCAGCGCCCGGTCCCCGTGTTGAGGTAGAGCGCGTTCCTCATGACCTGCGGGGCCGCCGTGGAACCCTCCGGGGGGTCCGCAAGGAAGCCGCGGGTGACCGCCATCGTCCGCTGGTCCTTCTGGTGGGTGGTCGCCGCCATCTCTGACACGAGAAGGTCGACGAGCCCGTCGTTGTTCAGGTCGCCGAGGTCCGAGCCCATCGAGGAGTAGGGCATGTGCGGCACCACCGCGTCGATGACGTCGGTGAACGTGCCATCGCGGTTGTTGCGGTAGAGTTTGTCCGGCTGCGCGAAGTCATTCGCGACATAGAGGTCCGGCCACCCGTCGTTGTCGTAGTCCCACCACACCGCGGAATGCCCCTGCGCCTCGCCGGTGATCCCCGCCCGGTCCGTCACGTCCGTGAACGTCCCGTCGCCGTTGTTGTGGAAGAGGTAGTCCCTCTGGCCGGTGGGATGGGCGTCGCCCAGGAGGTTCGTCTGGACGAAGACGTCGAGGAACCCGTCGCGGTCGTAGTCGCAGAAGGCCGCCATGACCGAGGCGTCGTTGACCGCGAGCCCGCGGGCCTTGGCCTCCTCCCTGAACGTCCCGTCGCCCTGGTTGATGTAGAGGAGGTTCGGCGCGCCGAAGCGGCACACGTAGAGGTCGAGGAGCCCGTTGTTGTCGATGTCGACGAACGTCGCGCCCTGCTTCCAGATCCCCGCGGCCTCGCCCTTGTCCCCCACCCCGGCCTTCTCCGTCACGTCCTCGAACTTCCAGCCCCCGAGGTTGCGGAACAGACGGCAGCTCCGGTTCTTGCTGACGACGAAAAGGTCCGGCCGGCCGTCGTTGTCGTAGTCGCCGATCGCGACCCCCGTCCCTATCGGGCCGTTCTCCCCCTCGCTGTAGAGGGCGCCCCACATCCGCGGGTCGTCATAGGGGTTCTCGGTGACGACGCCGGTCTCCTGGGGGGAGAGCACCCTGAACATCGTCGGGCCCCTGCGGCCAGCGCGCGGGGCGAGCGGCTGCTCCGCGATCGAGCCCGCGGGATCCGGGCCTGGCGTCCCGCCGACGAGCGCGCCGGGCCGTATCATCAGGGTGGCCCCGCCGGCGGCCAGGGTCTTAAGGAACCGCTTGCGATTCACCGGGCCTGTGTGCCCGCTCGGCGCCCCGGAGGCAAACCTTCGGGGCGGGAAATCTGCTTCCTTCCTCCCCGGGCCGGCAATACCCTTCAAACACCCCGCGGAATGCCGTCCGGCCCAACAGCTCCCCCTCCCCTGGGCCCCCTGGGCCGGCTCGCGCCGAAGGCGTGGATCGCGGTCCTCGTCCTGGCGCTTGGGTTCGTCGGCTGGTGCGACCACGCGAGGCAAAGTCGGGTCGAGCGCATCTCCAACATCGCGAACGAGGATGCACCGGTCGACCGGGGCTCCCCGACGGGCTATGCCGGCGGCAAGCGCTGGCTCATCGTCCCCGAGCACAACACCCCGACCTACCCGTGGATCGAGGACACCCAGCTCATGCTGGCGAAGGGGGACTGGCGCGTCAGGCGCATCGACTACGAGAACGCGCCCTTCGGGACGGACGTCGGCGCTGCGTCGCCCTTCCGGTGGTGGCTTGTCCTCGTCGCCCGCGCCGACCAGGCCGTGACCGGCCAGCCAATCGGACTGTGCGTCGAGCGGGCGGCGCTCTACGCGGACCCGCTGCTCCATCTCATGCTCGTTGCGGCCGCGGCGATTTTCGCGGCGCGGAGGTTCGGCTCGTTCTGCTCGGCGCTGCTGTCCCTCGGCCTCGCGGTGCTCTACCCCTTCGCGGGGGCCTTCGTCCCCGGCGTCGCGGACGACCTCGGGCTCGAGATCGCCTGCAGCTTTTGGGCGCTCCTGCTGCTCGTCGCGGGAACGCTCGCCGAACGTCATGCCCCGCGGTGGTATTTCCTGGCGGGCATGGCGGGGGGCTGCGGCCTCTGGATAAGCGCGATGGGCCAGCTTCCAGTCGTTCTTGGGATCGGCGCCGGCGCCGTCCTCGCCGCACTTGCCTCCCGCGGGGAAAAGGGCCCGCCCCTCCCGTGGAGGTCCTGGGCCTTCGGAGGGGCCGTCGTGAGCCTCCTCGCCTACCTCGTCGAGTTCTTTCCAGGGCACATGAGGCTGCAGCTGCGCGTGAACCATCCCCTCTACGGGATCGCCTGGCTCGGCCTCGGCGAACTGCTCGCGCGGCTGGATTCCTGGATGAGGGGATCGAGGCCTCCGTCGGGGGCGCGGGAGCTCGGCGCATGCGCCCTTGCGGTGGCCGCGGTGGCGTCGCTTCCGGCCGTGATGAAATGGTCGGCGGACCGCTCCCTGCAGACGGACGATCCGCTTGCGCTCAGGCTCACCAACCTGCCCGACGCCGCCGTGGCGTCAGGGCTTTCGGAATGGATGCACCGCACCGGCTCGGCCGGCACCGTCGCCGCAGCCTGCCTGCCCGTCGTCCTCCTGGGGCCGGCGGTGTGGCTCCTGCTAAGCTCGCGGACCCGCGGGGCGTCCCGCGCCGCCCTCGCCGTCGCCCTGGGCCCGGCCCTCGCAGCCCTGGTGCTCGCCACCAGCCGGCTCAGCTGGTGGAACGGATTCGACGCCGCGCTGGTCGTCCTCGTAGTTGCCGTGACCGCCGCTTTCCAGGAGGACGGCAACCCCCGGATCAGGCCTTGGATGTGGTCGGCCCTGGTCGGTTTCGTGCTCGCCTTCAGCCTGGTGCAGGTCGCGCCCGCATCGCTCCCTTCCGGGTCGTCCGTCCTCAGGCTGACGCGGTCCGAGGTCGAGGGAGTCTACGAGCGCACCCTCGCGCACCGGATTGCGGACCTCGCAGGCCCCGGGGGCGCAACCGTGCTCGTGTCGCCGGGACGAACCCCGAGCCTGTGCTTCTACGGGGGCCTGCGCGGGCTCGGCACCTACAGCTGGGAAAACCGGGAGGGCGTGTCGGCGGAGTTCCACATCGCTACCGCGATGCAGCCCGAGGAGGCGCATGCCGTCGTCACCGAGCGAGGGGTGACGCACATCGTCCTACCCTCGTGGGACACGGACCTGGACGAGTTCGCGCGCATGAGCCTGAAGAACAAGGAGGAGTCCTTCATCTACACCCTTCACAACACCGACGGCGGCATCTTTGGCTGGCTGCGCGCGATCCCCTTCGAGCTGCCCCCGGTGGCGGGTTTCGAGGACCGCTCGGTGCTCCTCCTCGAGGTCACGGAGGACACCGACGCGGCCACGGCGCAGGGCCGCTTCGTGGAGTACCTGGTCGAGATGCACAAGCTCGACCAGGCCGCCTCGTGGAGCCGCGGGCTCCTGCGCTATCCCTCCGACCTCGGGGCGCAGGTGGCGCTCGCGCAGCTTGCAAAGGCGAGCGGGGCCGAGGAGGGATTCTCGAAGGTGTTCCACTCGGTCCTTTCCAACCTGTCCCGGGGGGCGGACAGGAACCTGGCGTGGGACCGCAGGGTCAGCCTTGCGACCGTGCTCGCGATCGGGGGGCGGGACGACCTGGCCCGCAGGCAGGTGTTGCGATGCGTCAGCGAGGTGACCGACGCGCACCTTCGCTTCCTGACGACGGAGTCGCTCTACCACCTCCTTGTGCTCTGCAACCGGTACGGTGTCGAGATGACCGACCCGAGGCTGCATGAGCTTTCACTGAAGCTGCTGCCCGAGAAACTGCGCCAGGGCCTATGAGCATGGTGACCTCAAGGCGCTTCCTGCCGCTCTTCGTGACCCAGTTCATCGGGGCCTTCAGCGACAATGTCTTCAAGAATGCGTTCGTGCTGCTGGCGACCTTCGGGCTGGCCCGGGCGAACGGGTGGAACCCCTCGTACACCGTCTACCTGATCGGCGGACTGTTCATCCTGCCCTTCGTGCTGGTCTCGGGCTGGGCCGGCTACGTGTCGGACATCTGGCCCAGGCACACGCTCGTTCGGGCGCTCAAGACCTTCGAGGCAATCATGACCCTGGGGGCGGCCGCGGCGCTCCACTGGGACAACTTCTACGGGATGTGGGCGATTATCATCTCGTTCGGGTTCATCTCGGCTATGTTCGGGCCCCTCAAGTATGGCCTGCTCCCTGTCTACCTCCGGACCGACGAGCTCGTGAGCGGCAACGCCTGGTTCGAGGGCGGGTCCTTCATCGCCATCGTCACGGGGACGCTCGTCGGGGCTCGTGCCGCCTTCGGCGCCGGAGGCAGGGACGAGGTGGGGGTCCTCCTCGTCGTCCTTGGACTCATCGGGTGCGTGTCGACTTACTTCCTTCCCAAGGCTCCGGCCTCCGCCGCGGCGACGATTTCCCCCTGGGACCCGCGGTCGCTGAGGACCTGCGCGGCAGGGGCCCTGGGCACTGTCCGGAAAATCCCCGTCCTCTGGACGAGCGTTTTGGGCGTGTCGTGGTTCTGGTGTCTGGGAGCCGTGCTCCTCTCGTTCCTTCCGACCTACGTCAAGGACAGCCTCCACGGGGACGCGCAGGTCGTGACGAATTACCTCCTGTTCTTTGCCGTTGGAATCGGCGTCGGGTCCTTCCTGGGCCTCGTCCTCACCGGGGGAAGGATCCAGGCGAACCACGTGCCGCCCGCGGGCCTCGCCATGAGCGGCTTCCTTTTCCTGTGGATCGCGGCCGACGCTTTCGGGGGCGGGCACAAGGCCCTATTCCTCGCGATTGTCACCTCCGGCATCGGGATCGCCGGCGGGGTGTATTCGGTGCCACTCTACGCGATCATGCAGCACCGAAGCCCGGAGGACCAGCGCGGCCGGGTGATCTCGGCAAACAACATCATGAACGCGGTGTTCATGGTCGCCGGGGCCCTCGGCGCAATCGGGGTCTCGGCGATCGACCCCCGACCGGCAACGCTCCTGGCAGTCCTCGCGGTGGCGAACCTCGCCGCCTCGGCCTACCTGTTCCGGCTTGTCCCGATGGCCGCCGGCCCCCGGTGAAATGCCGCTTTACGGGATTTCCTGCATCCTGTAGGAATTCGGATCCTTGGGGGCCTATAGCTCAATGGTTAGAGCAGAGGACTCATAATCCTTTGGTTCAGGGTTCGAATCCCTGTGGGCCCACCATTATTTAGCAATGATTTACGCTAGAATTTGCTTATACAGAAAAAACGTCTGTCCGGTTTCTGTCCGGTAATTCGAGTCCCAAACCGACCGCGGCCGGCACCGGCCAGCGGCCGTTAGGGAACCTACTCTCATAGCGCCTCGGTCAGAGCTTTAGGTTCCAAAGACCGCCTTGGACTTCGTGAATGATCCGGAGAATCTTCATGAATCTGCTGCGGTCAGGTTCTCGCTTCGCCGCCTCGAATTGCCCACCCGTACAGGCTGTTTGCAGGCGTGACACCTTCCCGAGCACGCGGGCCTCCTCCTTGATGCGATACTTCTGCTCGATGTGCTTAATGCTGGAGTACACCTGAAGGATTGCTGCCTTTATCTTCGCTTCCAAAAGAACCTTCTCCCTATCCGTCAAATCTGCGGGCAGCCTGGCGAGCCAATACGTAGAACAGTCCTCCGAAAGCTTATCGAGACAGTCGCAAACGCGCTCAACATGGTTTGAGAGGTCGGTCTTGCGGCCAAAGTAGCGGCCAACCACGAGGCTCAGCATCCACCAACCCAAAAGCACCTCCACGAGGGCACCGATGATCGCTGCGGACGCCCCGGGCGCGTGGCATTCCAAGTAGCCCATCGCTTTAATGGGGAAGGAAACCCGCGAGTCCTCAGGCTGCTATGAGATCCCGGGCCGCCTCTTCAATGTACTCCCAGATAAGTTGAATGTATAGCTCCAGCCTAGGTTCGGTAGTTTCCACAAGGAGCTTCGCCTTCAATTCATTGGGCGTGAACCTTTGGACTCGCACCAAGCCGCCAAACGCCTCGTCCAAGAAGGATGAGCCCAGGCCCTCGACACCGTCGAGTGAAACGACAACCCTTTCATTCCCCCTCAGGGCAGGAAGGAGCTTCTGGTCACGGAAATTCGCGCCGCAGAAAACGCTGTCGTCGGGGAACCTCCCCCACGGCACGTCGGAAAAATCTTTGGCTATTGAGATGTTCATCACTGTTCTTCGGGCTTAATCGGCACAAACTGCCACTCGATTAGTGTACCTAGCAGGGGACTTTCGGCAACTCCAGACTCGAATACCAATCCGGACGGGGTGTTGGACACCGTCAGACGCCCACGGTTGCTGAATATCCTTAAACGGCTTCCGGGGTAATGCCTTATGATTTGCAGGAAATTCTGGAGGCCCTTTCCTCGGCCTTCGATTCCGGTGGATGACCTGCCGACCTCCATCGCGGCCCGAATCTTTTCCCCGTCGTTCCATCCACCAAAGCGATCCTTAATCTTCTCAAAGATCTTGGACGCGGGAAGCGTGCCTGGGATCGTTCGGCCGTGGTCGTAAAAGCTGACGATTACCAAGCCCTTGTCGATTGCGCCCGACATCCACCAGTCGCGCACATGGTCAGTCGGGGAATAGGCGTGCTGCGAGACATTCGTAATAGCTTCGCTCAATCCTTCAAAAAGGAGCTGCTTCACGATTTCGACGCCGGCTACCGATTCGATCTGTTTGCGGAGTTCCTTGGCCATTTCACCTGCTGAGGTCCTGGCGTCGGTTACATTGCGACGGATGAATGGGAGGAAGGTCGTGTTGATCGGAATTCCGGGATCCTCGGGTCGTTTCATGCCGAGGAGTTCGAAAAATCCCATCTGGCATAAGAGCTTCTTCACGCTTGGCGTCCATGTGTCTGTCTTGGCGCGCAGACGCCCCCGCCGCCCCTTTATTGCAGCCTTCCAGCTATCGACCTCGCTCGCCAGAAGAAGCGCAGCCGAGGGCGAGATGTAGCCCAATCTAGAGAAATCGAGGTCGGGAATGTTCACTCCGTTGGCGACGGCCCGCCTGACGTTCGTGAGATCGGTAATCGTCCTCTCGTAGTTTTCCTCGAGATCTATTCTCTCGTGGAGATGTATATCAACCTTCCGATTCTTCGGTTGCCGCTGTTCAGGGTTATGGCGGTTGACAAGGAGCGGGGCTGCCTGGCCCCGGACATCGTTTCGGTGCTTGTTCCGATGCCTCCTGCGCCTCTTGGCCTTATTGCGCAGCTCCAAACGGTGCGGCTGTTGGTCGATGCGCCAACGGTCCTGTTCTCGGTCGGGTTTCTTCAAGCGGGTGTCGGGGCCGATGATTGGTTAGCAAACATAACGTCTGCTTGGCATCGCAGTGAGATTAAGATTAGGTAGATTCGCTCAACACAGAATCAATGTCGATCGGTCAAAATGAGGCTTTTTCACGGGTTCGGATCGACAAGGCACTTGAATTCAGCGGATGGGACCTGCTCGACCCGAAGCAGGTGCGATTTGAGGTCAACTCGGCAAGCAAACGTGCCGACTACTTGCTGTTCGACAGTCTGGGGCGCACCCTTTGCGTGCTTGAGGCCAAAGCTGAGGATAAGGACCCCTACGACGCCAAGGAGCAAGCGCGGGGCTACGCTGAGAACCTAAATGCACCGTTCATCATCCTTTCAAACGGCCGCGAGCATTGGGTTTGGAACTATGAACGCGCCGACCAGCGTGATGCTTATCGGATTGAACGCCTGCCCTCTCGCGATGATCTAGAACGGCTCCGGCTTAAGAATCTTCAACCCCCGCGTCCGCTATCCAGCGAGGTAATAGGGCCAGATTATCTCCGTCCTCAGAGGGCCGACCTCGTTATGCGCCGCTATCAAATTCGGGCCATGGATGAGGTCGCCAAAGGCTTTGATGAAATCGGCCGCCGCAAGTTCCTCCTCGAGATGGCCACTGGCACCGGCAAGACGCTGCTTTGTGCCGCACTCATTCGCCGCTTTCTCATCACCCGCAACGCCGAGCGCGTCCTCTTCATCGTCGACCGCATCGAGCTCGCGAAGCAGACGATGGAGGACTTCGCCGTCGCACTGCCCGAATTCAAACCGGTCATCTTCAAGAGCGCCCGCCGCTCAGGTGAACTTCTCGGCGCTTCCGTGGTGGTTGCCACCATCCAGTCATTGATGACGGATAACCGTTATCGCGACGAGTTCACACCGTTCTACTTCGACCTGGTGGTCAACGACGAGGCGCACCGATCCATTTACGGTGACGCACGTGAGGTGGTGCAGTTCTTCCAAGCCACACGCGTAGGGCTGACCGCCACGCCAAAGGCCTATCTGAAGAACGTCAACATTGACGAGTTGGAGGCGCAAAACCCCAAGGCGCTGGAGGCCCGGCAACTCCGCGACACCTACCACTACTTTGGTTGCCAGCCTGGGTTCCCCACGTATCGCTACGACATCATTGACGCCGTTAAGGACCCGGAGGGTCCGTTCCTTTGCTTGCCAAAGATCTTCGACCTCCGCTCGGACATCACCACTAAGGCGCTTGCCGAGTCCGGTTGGGCGGTGGTGGTCAACGAGCAGGAGGAGAGCTTCAAGATCCAGGATTTGGAGAAGAAGATCTTCACGCCTGACCGCAACCGCGTGATGTGCGAGACGTTCCTCCGGGAGGCGCAGAAAGACCCTGCCGGTAACCTTGGCAAGTCGCTAGTATTTGCCGTCAACCAGACCCACGCCACAAACCTAACGAAGGCTTTCAACGACCTACGGCCGGGCGTCGCCGTCACCATAACGTCGCGAGTGCCCGAAGCCTCTGTCCTCGCGAAGGAATTCCGTGACGGCAAACGTTCAGAGCGCATAGCCGTCTCGGTTGATATGTTGTCGACCGGCTATAACTGCCGCGACCTCCTCAACATCGGCCTGTTCCGTCCCATCTTCTCGCCGACGGAATATATCCAAATCAAGGGCCGAGGCACTCGACGGTTCACGTTCAAGCTCGGCCACACCGAATACGAGAAGCAGCACTTCTTCATGTTGGATTTCTGCGCGGTCGCCGAATACTTCGAGGAGACGTACGACTATTCGATGCCGCTCAAGGTGCCGCGTGACCGGAAGAAGCGGCCGGGCCCTTCCCCGCGAGGAGAACCTTATCCGGAGCCCCCAGATGGAACCGGCGGCACGGACGAGCCTCCGCCTGAGCCACCGCCTCCTCGAGAGATTCCCATTTGGGAAGGGACCGACACACTCGTTTCGACGGAGAT
>Ga0181537_10005516_pt1 | contig 10216 bp, 8 predicted proteins | sample PEATcosm2014_Bin_39_FD_119765 | JGI IMG/M metagenome (GOLD analysis project Ga0181537, IMG submission 119765) | Peatland microbial communities from MTU Mesocosm Facility, Houghton, MI, USA - PEATcosm2014_Bin23_10_metaG | ecosystem: Environmental > Terrestrial > Soil > Wetlands > Peat | place... | reverse complement strand
TGGATCATATTCCAGATCGGCGTCCTGAATGACAATGATCTTTGACGTTGCGCGCGAAATGCCTGTTCGCAGAGCCGCCCCCTTACCTTGATTTATGTCGTGGCGAAGCAACTTAATGCGCGGTTCGTTTGTCGCCGATAGCTGAAGCAGCTCCCATGTGCCGTCCGTTGAGTAGTCATCGACAATCACCAGCTCCTGCACTGGGCGCTGTGCCAATACGACCCTTACAACTTCGGCTACCGTAGCGGCCTCATTGTAGACCGGCATCACCGCGGTAAGGCAGGGCTCAATTTCGTCATTCGATGTCATTTCGGACATCGTAGCATTCGCAGGGGTTAGGACAAGCTTGCGGAATTGGGGATGAATTCACTTATGTAACCCAAATCTTAGAGGTCCCGCCAATTCATGCCAAAGCCGAGATCGGCTATTAGAGGCACGGCTAGCTTCACGACGCTTTCCATTTCCGCGCGGACGAGATCGCCCACTTGGGCGATTTCATCAACTGGTACCTCAAAAACTAACTCGTCGTGGACCTGCAGGAGCATGCGGGTTTTGAGTCTTCTATCGGAGAGCTTACGATCCAGCGCGATCATGGCTAGCTTGATGAGGTCGGCGGCCGTCCCCTGGAGTGGTGTATTGATCGCGGTCCGCTCAGCGAAGCCGCGTTGATTGGGGTTTCTGCTTTCGATGTCCGGAATCGGGCGTATTCGGCCGAACATTGTGCGAACGCTGCCCTCGCGACGTGCCGCTTCGAGGGTCTCTTCGATAAATGTTCTAACTCCCACGTAGCGCGCGAAGTATCGGTCGATGTAAGCTTTTGCCTCGGCCTGTGGGATTCCCAACTGGGTGGCGAGCCCAAAAGGAGAAATTCCATAGACGATACCGAAATTCACGGCCTTTGCGCGGTTACGAGTTTCCTTATCCATCGATTCTGCTGGAACGCCAAATACTTCACTTGCAGTCAGTGTATGAATGTCCTCGTTATTGGCAAAAGCATGCACCAGGAGCGGGTCGCCGCTGAAGTGGGCCAGCAGTCGCAGCTCGATCTGGGAGTAATCTGCCGAGAGCAACTTCATCCCAGGCGCGGCGACGAAAGCGGCGCGAATTTCGCGGCCTAGCTCGGTTCGAATGGGAATGTTTTGGAGATTCGGATTGACTGAAGAGAGCCTGCCCGTTGCGGTGGCCGCCGCCTGAAACGTGGTGTGGACGCGCGAGCCCTCATCGGTTTGAAGCGGCAATGCATCGATGTAATTCGATTTCAACTTAGCAAGGTGTCGATACTCAAGAACCAGGCGCGGAACTTCGTGTGCTTCCGCCAATTGTTCCAGGACATCCACCGCAGTCGAGATCGCCTTTCCTTTTCCGCGGACCGTTGGAGCCGGCAGGCCCATATGCGTGAAGAGGACTTCCCCGAGTTGCTTGGGCGAGTTGATGTTGAATCGGCGTCCCGCGAGTTCAAAGATACGCTCGCCCACACGTTCCAATTCGATGGTAAAACGTTTCGAGAGGCCGTCCAATGCGTGAATATCGATGCGTATGCCGGCCTGTTCCATTCGATAGAGCACCGGCGCCAGCGGGAGATCGATCTCCGTGTACACGCGTGCCACTCCGGTGCGGTCCGCTTCGGAGCGCAATGCGGGAATCAGCGCATCGATCGCAGCAGCAGCCGCCGCCAGTGTGGAAGGCGGCCCTTGTGCGTGACGAGCAGCGACGTCCGCGAGCGTTTGCGTTGCATGCGTGGGATTGAGCGCGTAGGAAAGCAGCATCGCGTCGTCCAAAGCTCCAGCCAGCTCAATGTTGAATCCGTGGAGGACATGGAGAGCCAGCTTGAGGTCATGAACGCGCTTGGGCACAGCCGAATCTTGCAGCAATGCGCGCAACTCCGGCGTGAGAGGCAGCCGAAGCGCAGTGCCGCGCTCGGCGCAGACTCCGATATTGCACAGGGTCTTTTGCTCTGCCTCTTCAATGGCCTGCAAAAGCGATGGGAATTGCGGGGTGTCCTCGTCTGATTCCTCCACCAAGGGTTCGGCGGCGTCCAGCGCGAACGCAAATCCATGCGCACGGGCTGCGTCGAAGAAAGCGGCAATCTGTTCCGAGTCTGGGTTCTCGATCAGGTCAATCGGTGCGGCAGTGAGCGATGGCTCGAGCTCCCGCAGCATGGAAGTGAATTCAAGCTCTGTAAACAGCTCGCGGCAAGCTTCTATGTCCGGTGGGAGGGTGGCCATCGCTTCCAGGTTCAACTCGAGCGGCACATGGCAGTCAATGGTGACCAGCTCTTTCGACAGAAGAACGGCTTCGCGATTCTGCTCGAGCGATTCACGGTAACTTTTGCGCTTCACCTCGCTGGCTCTGTCGAGGACGGCTTCGACGCTGCCGAATTGAACAATTAATTCGACGCTTCCCTTGTCGCCGATCCCGGGAGCGCCGGGTATATTGTCTACCGAATCGCCGCGCAGAGCCATCACATCGACAACTTTCTCGGGTGGAACTCCCAGCGTCTCGACGACTTTAGCCGGATCGAGAATAAGATTGTCCTTTTGCGGGTTTAGAACTTTTACCCTCGATGTGACCAACTGCATCATGTCCTTGTCACCGGAGACAATGAAGACTTCGTGTTCGCGCTCCGCTGCTTCGCGGGCCAGGGTGCCGATTACGTCGTCGGCTTCAAAGCCCAGCGCCTCGAGAACAGGGATTCGAAGCGCCTCCAGGGAGCGCCGAATATATGGGATTTGGCGGCGCAGGTCTTCTGGCATCGCTTCGCGGTGGGCCTTATATCCCTCGTAGCTCACATCGTCGAAGCATTTCGTTCGGGAGTTCCACTTACGCAACATACCAATCGCGCGCGCTCGCTCGTCGCGAAACACCTCACCAGAGACGTCAAAGACCGCGGCAAAGTAACGTGGCGCAAAGTCTTGCCGCAGCTTCTTGATCATGTTGACGAATACGTAGGTTGCCGCCGTGGGCAATCCTGATCGAGTTGACATAGGACGACTGCGTTGCATCGCATGGTATGCGCGAAAAATAAAAGACATCGCATCGAGTAGGAAGACCGGCGGCTTGGCTTCGTCTGGCACGTTACAAAGTTTAGCAGGTTAGAAATCTGATCTCTAATGGCTGCGCTAGGCCGATAATCGAAGGGCCGAACTGAACAGTCGGAGCGGACGACGCAGAATGCGAGGATCCGACTATCGCAGGGAGGTTTTACAAATTTGAAAACATTATTATGGGTTAGAGGGATACCCATCAAGTTTTGTACAAAGAGCTAGACGAGTCGTATAGTGCAGCAGTAACAGCTGCCAAATTCCAAGAAACAGTAACAAGATGGTTAACAGTTGAATCCCATGTTTTTCGGCAATTGCCACAGTCTTCCAGGAAACCACAAAAATCACCATCGATAGAAGGATATTCCATACTGTCTGAATCATTAACCCAAGTTCGATGAGCGCGCCGAAAGTGAGAACTATTGCGATTACGACCAAAATCGAATCGTAGATTGGAACATAAGCATTTAAAAGCAGAGTCCAGGTTAAAGCGTTAGCCCAAGCCAGGGTCTGCGAAGGACGGCTTCCATTCGCCGCCTTCCTCCAAAGCGTCGCAAGCCATAACGCCATCGAAATAACGACGCAAAGTAAGATGACATTTGTCCACTTGGGTAACCAGTGCACAAAAGGGTACGAGAAGGAATACAAGTCCACAAACATCCAACGCTTAAGTATTCCGCTAGTGTTGGAGACTCGTTCAAAAAACCTTAGAAAGCGGAGATAGGATCGCCAAATCTGCGCGCCGTCGACGACAGTTGTGAAGAGACAAAGAATCGATGCGCCTGTAAGAAGACCCGATAGCAATTTGAATTTTCTGCTAAGAAGTAGCATCGGAAGAATGACCACGAGGAGTGTTGGCTTATACGCCAATAAGGAGAGTGCCAAGCCACTTTGAAATGGTCTCGCACGCCGATCGTTTACTATGCCGACACCGATTGAGCACACTGCGACCGAAGAGAGCTGACCACTAACAAGAGTGTTGAACAGAAATGGGGGAAAAGCCAGTGCGAAACAAAAGATCAAAGAGCGTCTTAGGCGATTTACCGGAAATATCTCTCTAACTATGACTCCGACCCCAATGGTGTAGAAAGCGAGTGAAGTTACAAACCATAACATGTAAGCAACGCGAGCCGGAAGGCGAGCAAATAATCCGAAGAAAAGCGCTACAAAGGGTGGATAGGGGCTCGGTCCGTATAAAGAACCCCGCGTCGGATCGATCTCATCAAATACCTTAAGCTGTAATGCATAGTCGTAGAGTCGAGTCGCCGCGTACTCATTTGCGAGGCGACCATCGCCATAAAAATAGACAAAATCGCCAATTGGCCCCGTCTTCAAATGAGATTTAACCGAAAAGAACAAGGGCAAAAGGAAGCATGCTATGAATAGCCCCCAGCAGACAACATTTATTTCCGTCAGACCGGGAGGAGGTCCGAGTATTCGGTCCGGCCAATATATTAGTCCCGCTCTTGCAGAAGCTGTCGTAGCCGACTTACAACTGGCGTCTTGTTGAATGCTTTGCGGTTCAGTCTTTTTCAAAGTCAAGGTCCTTTAGGGATTCAATTGTAGAAGACCTCGGATTATCATCCGAGGCGTCTCCGCACCATTTGCGGTAACTGCAGGGACCGGTGTCATTTCAATATCTCCATGTGGCAGCTGCAATTAAACATCTGAAACGCGGCAGCGCCGGACTTTGCAAAGAGCCAAGAATTGCAGCATACCGAGAACGCCAAACAGCAAGGTCAGGAGCTGAACGCCGGTGATTCTGCTCAAAGGTACTGAGAACCACGAGCAAACCAGAATAAGGATCCAAGTAATGGTGAACCATCGACGAATAGACTTGTTTGGAAGATGCCGGATAACCCCGGCGGTGATTAGAACTGAAAGCACAACCAGGATTGAATCGTAGATTGGGACATAGAGGTTGATCAGTAGGGTCCAGGTAAGAGTTGTTGCCCAAAGCAAGTGGTTATAGTCTCGTCCGCTTGATGGCGCCCTCCACCAGAATTTCACCAGGTAAGTCAACGCCAGCAGACAGCCGCCAAGAAAGATCAAGAGTCCAAGCCAGGAGCGGCCGCCGCGGATATGCGAAGAGAATGAGGTCAGATCAACATACATAGCGAGAGGAAGAAACGAAGGAGTGTTCATGCCGACTGAGGAACTTCCGAAGGATTGGATCGCACGGATGAAATCGGGCCAGACACCGAACCCCTCGAAAACCGTTGTAATTAGTACGAGGGCGAGGGCCCCGGTTGCGAATCCAAGAAGCGTCTTGAATCGCTTCGTGAAAAGCAGCATTGGCAAGAGCAGGACCAACATTGTCGGCTTAAACAGGCAAAGACACAACGACAGACCGCTGCGAATGGGATGGCCTGAGTCATCTTCTCGAATAGCAAGAGCAAGGGCGAACAGGCCCACAGCTGCGAGCTGCCCATTCGCCGCCGTGTACGCAATAAATGGACAGTAAGAGAAGGCGAGCGCAAATAGCAGAGAACGGGCAACAGGCTCTTGCGGGAAGAATCGTTCGATTGTGAGCCCGACTCCAAATGCGTAAAGAACCAGAGACACAATCAACCACAGTGTGTAAGCGGCCCAGTAGGGTATCAGTGTGAAAGGCCTGAAAAAGAGTGCGACGAAGGGAGGGTAGGGAAGTGGACCATATTCACCCTTCCTTGGATGAACCTGCTGACAGATCTCCTTCTGCAATTCGTAGTTATAGAGGTCTCGAGGCGAGTGCTCGTTCAGGATGCGGCCGAGACTATAGAAGCCGGCAAAATCGGCATCGGGAGGCCGATGATTGTTGAGGACTACGATACAGAAAGGCAGGATGAATCCGACGAAGAGCAAGCCCCAGGAAATCAGATTGAGGTCCTTCAATTTCGGGGCGGGACCCAGGCGAGTCGGCCACGAATTGGGGTACGAATTCATATTGAGTCAACGCGAGAATAGCATGGTGGAAACTCAGTATCTTACTTGCCATAGATAATTCCACATGCCGGAATCTTAGGATGCACCCAAATGCTCCAACGGATCACAGTATGCACGCGCGCTCGATTTGTCGAGAGTGCGACGCAGATACACCAAAAGATAGAAAATGGCGGTGACGAGCAGGATGAGTGGGGCCGGGCGAGTAAGCAATGCAACCGCAGTCTTCCCCGCAAGTCCAGCGGCCGGTGAATACAGGTGTCGGGTGAGATGCATCAGGACAGCCAAGGGGAGATCTGCAGTGAAGATAACGCCGCCGACGCCAATCAGGAGAGCCATCCATGCAATTGCTCCGCCTTCTGCCCACAGCATGGCGCACGCTGGAATAGAGAGAAGCAGAAGTTTCGCATCATAGGAGCGGTGATAGGTCACCAGCATCGATAGGGCTGCGACGGATACAATCGCGAAGAACGCATTCTCGTCGCGAGATGGTCGCGACCGGAGCACGACGATCAACCAAGCAAGCAGAATGGTTCCGCAGACGACATATGTTATCGGGTTGTAGACTCGCGGATCGTCGTGGAATACGCTGGCGACGGTCTGGAGATCGATGATCATATCCGGGCTTCCTACGCCAATCGACGTTGGTCCGGGCTCATTAATTCCTCCGGGCGCTGAAATCGTTGCCAGATTGGATCGAAGCTCCGACGTCCAATGCGGCGCCACGTGCGAGACCCACAGAGTCCCGATCAGTGCCAGAGCGACGGCCAGAGCGCCCGCTTGGATTGCGCGCTTTCTATATGTCTTGCCGGCGAGAAGGAAGTAGAGCCAGATGAGACCCACGTCATGTGGCTTGATTGCCAAACTGGCGGCGAGGCATATAACTGCCAGGAGAGCGGACCGCTCTGTCAACAGACCCCAAACGGCAATGACACACAGAGCCACAACGAGTCCGGCCGTGTTTCCACCGGAAAAAATAATCTCGCAATTTGCAAGCACAATGAACGTTAGGAGAAGGGATACGGCCGGAGCATAGGTTCGTCCCAGACGCCACATCAGGAATGCGGCAAGGGAAAAGCTCCCAACGACTAGAACCAGCCACAGCGTCTGCGCCGTCGCCAACGGTAACACGGTAAATGGAGCAACGAAGAGGAATGTCGTTGGCAGGTTGACATATAGAGTGACTGACTGCCGGCGCTCGGCTGACTCGGAGGGGAGTGGAAATCCCTCGGCTTGGTAGACACGCACTAATTGGTCGACGTCGTAGGGATCGCCGCCTTGCAGCAAGCACTTTGTGCCGAAGTAAATTCCAGGGAAGCCCATGACCCCCCCGCGCACACCGCGTTGCAGGGAAACTCCCCACAGGATCGAGATTGCCGCGCCTACGAGCAGCAGGAGGAGGCTCACTCTATTCATCCACCTGACGCTTGTTCCCATTACGTCTTGTCTCAAGGGCGGTGCGCAAGGGCGGAGTAGTATTTCTGCGTGATTTTTCTACCGGATGGGTCGAACCTGGGAGCTCGGTGCAGATGCCATTTGTGTGCGACGAAGCCGGCAGTAGTCAGCAAAACACCGATCCCATATTCGACGCTGCGCTTGAAATTGATGGAGGAAGCCTCCTCAAAGTACTTCGTCGGGCAGGAGATTTCGCCAATCTTGAATCCAAACATCACCGCCTGAGCGATCATCTGATTATCGAACACGAAATCATCGGAATTCTCAAGCAATGGAAGGGTCTCAAGAAGATTCTTTGAGAAAGCCCTGAAGCCGGTGTGATATTCAGATAACTTCACGCCCAGAAATAGATTCTGAAATGCGGTGAGAAACCGGTTGGAGATGTACTTATAGAGCGGCATGCCGCCTTTCAAAGCACCGCTACCGAGGATGCGAGAGGCCAGGACCATGTCGTAAACGCCGCTTGCGATCATGCCGGCCATTGCGGGAACGAGCGATGGCGTGTATTGATAATCGGGATGGACCATCACCACGATGTCTGCACCGGCTGCAAGAGCTTCGCGATAACAGGTCTGCTGGTTGCGCCCGTAACCGTAGTTGTTGTCGTGAATGTACGTATCAACGCCAAGCCGTCGAGAAAGAGCTGCCGTTTGATCCTTACTTGAATCGTCGACTAAGATCCTGATGTCAACGATGTCAGTCAGTTCTCTTACAGTCATTTCAAGTGTTTTTTCTGCGTTGTATGCAGGCATTACGACTGCGACGCGCTTTCCGTTGATCATCGCCTCTCCACCGGGATAATTCTAGTATTGCTCTCAGTAATTCTATTCTTACCGTTAAAAGCATCCAATAGTTAATTGGGGTGATGTGGTCTTCCAGCTAGACACAGTTCGCGTAACTCCGGTCGTTGTGGCATTGCTTGTCCAAGCGGAAGACTATCTCCTCATTATCAGCGGAGTTGAGTCTTTGCAGCAGATCACCCTAGCTCGAGGCGCCTGTTGACTCGGACCTGGCAGGGCTTCGACGCGATCGATCGAACTCGATGGGAGATCAGGGAACAGTAGTCGCGACGACGAATTTCATTAGAACGACGCTCCGAGAGCAAGGTATCTTTCGCATTCGCGATGAGAAGCACGCTTCAGGGGGGCAGAGGCATGAGCCCCCCCATCGGTAGCTCAATCCAACCGTTCGACTAATCTATTCGAATCATCTGCCGAAACTGTGGTTGCACGTTTTGGCAGTCACACATTCGTTGTCATGGCTATGAACCATTCTTACCGAACTATACAGATCTAGCAATTTGCAACTCAGCGTCAGCGAGTGAAGGCCGATGTGAAGCAATAGTGCCAAATCGCACTTCATATCCTGATTCTTGCCATTCCATCATGACGATTGATTCCCGAATCACCCGGAGATCAATCAACTAGAGTGAACTGGCAAGGTCGCTGCTGATTGTACTAAACGCAGTCTTGATCTCTGTCGAAAGACCCTTCATAGATATGACTGCGCCAAACGCAATCAGCGCCACGACGAGAGCATACTCGACTAGATCCTGTCCTTCTTCCCGTTTAGAGAGAGTTGCGATGTAAGTATAGAGTTTGGGGAACAATATCTTCACCGTTCTCTCCGTAAGATACCCGGTCGGCCCATCGGCACTTCCAGGGAACCAGCCATAACTAGAGTGAGCTTGCGAGATCGCTGCTGATCGTGTTGAATGCGGTGTTAATTCCAGTCGCCAATTGCTTCATCCCGGCAACAGCGCCGAAAGCGATCAAAGCCACGACGAGGGCATATTCCACCAGGTCTTGACCTTCTTCCCTGGCCATCAGGTTCTGCAACTTGATATACATTTTGAGCATCATTTCGTTCATTTTCAGTTCTCCTAAGCATGGATTGTGGTCCAGCTACACGCTGGGCTGGCTATTTAATAGCACATAGAATGCCACTCGACAAGTTCCCATGCGTTCTTTAAAAATCAATAACTTACGGAAGTCAGATTAAATCGAGTGTAAACTGCTGTATACAGCTCAAGATCATCTTTGCCGTTCTCGTATACATCCCACGAAAGTGTCAGACCGAGAATCCGGCAAGACAAAGATTCGCCCGGATTCAGGGAGTGAAAGTTGGCTTTTGTCCAAGCAGCGAGAGTTGTCGCCGGCGACCCGGGTTTGGGAAACTCATCTCGGATCGAGGGATGAGAATTGCAGGATATCGCCCAGTTGTGCGTCAGTCACCTGAATTGCGCCCGCGGGAAGCTCGATCACAGAATGAGCTGAAAGACAGGCGGACAGACGCCACGGCCGGACGTTCTTTCGAATCTTGCGAATCCGGTACTCCCGATCGAGATACACGAGGTCTATTGAGAATTGCATTCCGAAGGTATGGACGGCCTCGCAAGGAACAATCCAAAGACCTTCCCCAGGGCCGAGTCCTTTGCGCCCCAGCAGTCCCTTTGAGCGTCTGGCGCCACTTTCGGCGATCTCGACGCTCGTGGCGATCTGGGTATTGCGCGTGATATTAGTGACTCGAACCTTCACATCTGGTCTGGGATTGCGGCGAGCCTTGAACCAATCGCGCATCAGCATCAAGATCAACCACCTATTCTTCCGAGTTTTGCAATCGAACTACTCATTCCGACGATGAATTTCCATGCGCCCCATTCACCTGGAAAAGACCGGTGCGAATTTAAGGGGGCGAGTAGAAACGCTGCTAAAGAACAAACCCTGTCCGACACGGACAGGGTTTGCTGCGAAGGCCGCGTTTCTTGCAAACGATCAAGGAATTCACAAGAAGCACTA
>Ga0181537_10005515_pt1 | contig 10218 bp, 6 predicted proteins | sample PEATcosm2014_Bin_39_FD_119765 | JGI IMG/M metagenome (GOLD analysis project Ga0181537, IMG submission 119765) | Peatland microbial communities from MTU Mesocosm Facility, Houghton, MI, USA - PEATcosm2014_Bin23_10_metaG | ecosystem: Environmental > Terrestrial > Soil > Wetlands > Peat | place... | reverse complement strand
GCGCGATACGTTCCTCAGAGTTATCCGATCTTGCTGGTGCTGATTATTCCGTTCACCCTGATGTTGGCCCAGGGAGCTTCGACCCGCATGTTGCTGGGAACGAGTCAGCACGGAACATTCGGCGCTGTTACGTTAATTGAGGGGGTTGTAAATATCCTCTTAAGTATTCTGTTGATCCGTCCCTACGGTATCTTCGGAGACGCTTTGGGCACGGCGATTCCGATGATGTGTACGGTGGTTCTTTTCTTGCCTCGGCATGCGTGTCGCAAGTTCGGTATATCAGTGTTTACCATGTTTCGCGAGGCATACACGCTGCCCGTCTTGATCACACTGCCGTTTCTTGTCACGCTGCTGTTGGAGCGTCGGTGGTTTGTGCCGCACCGCGCAATGCAACTCGGGTTGCAGCTTGTAATCGCCGTTGCCGTGTATGGGCTCGGCTTTCTCTGGATCTACAAGACGAACCAACTTCTCCGGATTGACGACAACGCCTTGCTCGGAAGCGAAGAGATACTCCCCGCATTGCTCCAAGAGCAGATGTAAAACGCCTGCGGAGACTAAGCGAAAGGCTAGCGGATACCTGCTATTTCCTGCATCAGAGTACTTACATCAGCGCCGATGTCTGTGCCGTCGTCCGCAGCGTTCTTGCCCGGAGAATTGCTTGCGAGATGATAATCGCCAAACGCGCCGCCATTGAAATTCACATAAGTTTCGACCTGGCTCGTTATGTTGGTAATGTTACCGGCAGGCCAGACTCCATAAGGAATCGTGTCCCCGTTCAGAATGAGGTTGTGAGAAAAGTCGTAGGGCTCGTTCCAGCAGGCATTGAACTTTTCGGTCGGAGTCCGTGCCGGCGCGTTGGCGCAGTTACCTGTTCCCCCAGTGGAGAAGACGCCATATTTGCCGCCGAAGACTGCGGAGTTCTTCCACACGATTCCAGCTTGGGCAGCCGGTGCTCGCCCCACAATACTGAGAAAACCGCCCGTCGTGACTGCTTGCTCGACCAGGGTTATGTGATTGATGGAGACGTTGGTGAGAATATCGCTTGCTGGCGCCGTCGTGCCGTTGCCAAGTTCCACCTTAAACTGTGTTCCCGGCGCGTACGCGGTAGGGAAGTCGAGACCGTCGGCAAGGAAGTCATGAATGGAATAATTCTTTCCCTCAAAGGCAAACCAGCCCTGACCAACTCCGCCATTTACGATCTGCAGAGCCTGTTCCGCATTGGTGACGTAGTTGTATGCGAGCGTGACATCGTGGACCTGGCAAGTCTGGGGACACAGACCATTCTGCGAAACGGCAAACAGGAGAATCGAAGCGCCGTCCTGAGTAAATCCGGCCCAGACATTCATGAGCCGGTTGCCGCGGAACAAGACTCGCCCGGCATTTTTCAACTCGAAATGATTCTTGACGAGGTAAGGATGGCCATTCACGCCCCCGTCGAAACTGGGGTCGGCGGCATCCCAGGTCAAGGGTTTGAAGAGGAAATTACCCTCGATATCAATGTCGAGGCTTGTATCTACGCTGTTGCCGCCGCCGAAGATGATGGACTGGCCTGACCCTTCGAGAAAATTGCCATAAATCTTAAAGGTGCCGTGATACATGCCCACTTGCGTGTTGTTTCCGCCTCCGATGGGATGGGCATCGGTACACGACCCTCCCGGCGCGGTGTTGCAGTGGAACTCGTTGAGATAGGAATTGATGATGGCGACGTTATGCGTATCCTTCAGCATGATTCCGTGGTCGGCGTCTTCTTTGGGATTGCCATGGATCCAGACGCGATCAAAGATGATGTGGTCCGAGCCAGTCAGATCGAGGCCGTACCAGATGTTACCGGCCTTCTTGGCAAACTCGATTCCGATGAATCGGATGTGATCTCCGAATACCGAAGTCGCGCTCAGGGGAGGCACGATCTTGAAGCCCAGATTCGCGGCGCCTCCGGCGGGGCACGTCGGAAACGTGGGGCGACCGGGCAATGAGGCCACACCGAAATAGCAAGGATTGGTTCTAGTGCCCTCGGCTGGAAGTTGCGAGTCGGGCGTGCTGGTGCGGATTGTGATGTAATGCTGCTCGTCGCAGTTCTTGTGCGGGAATGTCGGATTCTCCGCGATGCTCTCGCCTGCGGTGAGCATAATCACATCGCCGCACTGCGCCTCCGCATAGAGTGCGTTGGGATCGGTCCCGGTTAATACCTTGCCAGGCGATGGCGTGCCGTCCATGCCCGTGTAGTAACAGCTCGTGGGCAATTGCGCCGGTCCATCGCTTGCCCCGGGGAAGTGCGGGATGTCTCCCAGGCCGCAGTAACGATTCTCCGTATTCACCGGATTAGACGGTGAGTCGGAGTTCTGCGGCACGACGGAAAGGGAAGCGATTGCCTTTTGCGAGGGCGACGCAGAGTTGGTTGCGGTGACGAACACGGGGGTGGGCGAGCCTACCGAGGGTGCGGTGAACAATCCCGTGCTGGAAATAGTGCCCGCACTCGCCGACCACGTGACGGAGGTCGTGGACGAGTTGTTTATTGTGGCAGCAAATTGCTGGGTCTCGCCAGAGGTGACAGTCGCCGCAGTCGGAGAGATCGCGAAGCCCGAGGCCGGATTTGTGGGTGAGCTTTGGCCGGGCCCAGTCGGATTGCTGGCTGCGGTACTTGTCCCGCCTGCGCAGCCAACGTTAATGGTTGCCAGCAGCAACAGACCGACGAGAAGTACGATGAAATGATTTTTGTTGTTAGGAAAATGCTTGGCACAAAACTTACGGGCTGCGGCGCACAACGACTTCGATGACATTCGACTCCCCGGGGATGGGCGGTTGTACTACTTACCTCCATCTGCGGTGATTATCGGTTCAGGTGCATCGGCAGGCATGTTACGAAGGTCGGGACGGCACTCAACTTGGGGGGCATTGACCCGACGGTTATCCGCATCGGTTGGCAGAGTGCCGTTTCCTTATGGCGTGCTCGGGGACCCGACAGTAGACGCACAGGATTCACAACCGATGGCAAAACCAGGGAACGGAAGCTTAGGATAACGACTCACAACAGGAGCAATTGTTTTTGCGGAGCGGGGCGGGGCGTTCTCGGTCAACCTGAAACACCGGCATCTTCCGGCTTTGAAAGATCAGCTACTAATGGGCGTGGCTTCTCGCGTGATGTGCAATTGTTTGCGTCTTTTGCGGCGCTAGGTTTCGCAAGTGCTGACTTTTTGCTCCTCTTGTCATCATCTTTTAATATTTCGAGCCCATTTGTAAGTTGACATCGATAGGGTACAGGAACGAAAGTACCTATACGCGCTTCACGAGAGTAACTTAAAGAAGCGGCAGTTTCAGGCATACAAGGCGGACTCCCCCAGCCCCGGGAGACGATTCGCGAGTGCGGTATCGAGGTTCCGATCTTCAGTCTTTTCTCAATTGATTTTTTATGGAGGCGGCATGAATCGTACTAAATTAGTCCTCGTGGCTGTGGCCGCGATTTGCTTATGCTCAGCAGCGTTCGCTGATTCGACTTTTGAAAATTCCGGGGGATCGTTAATCTCTAAGAACGGTGGCACCGGGTACTATCTGCAGTCTTCGGGGTCGCAGCTGAGCGAAATCAACGGCCTCGGCGCCTACGACTGCTCCGGCTTAGCGTCCCAGGGAGGTACGTGCTCAGGAACGGTAGGCTTCACGACTTCTTTAACAAGCGGCCTCGCTGCGGCATTGATCAACAACATCGGCGGACCCGCAACGAACTTCGGGCCCGGCGGGGCGATCAAGATAACGGAGAATGGCACGACTATTTTCACCGGGACGTTCACTAATGAAACCTGGACCTACATAGGCACCTGTACAGCCAGTGGATGCGCCACTGGTCAATATTATGAGTGGGAGCTAAGTGGCAACCTGACGGGCACCATTGTGGGCGGTTCGCAGGCAAACGGGGCTTTGGTTGAGCTTACGACTCAAAAGATGCATACAGATCCTTTCGTCCACGGAACTGGAACCATTGGAATTGCCGGCGGCGTTGGGACACTTTCGACGCCGGAATCAGGAACGCTCATTATGCTGGGTACGGGGTTGGTCGGCATCGCTCTGCTGACCCGCAAACGGAATTTCGGCCTGCGCGCTTAGCCTGAAGAACTAAAAGCAATATAAAAAGGGGATCCTTCGGGATCCCCTTAACTTTGGAGCGCTGAACCACCGGAGTCGCGAGTCCGCGGAGTTTCAGTTATGTGGTCAGTTCCGCCAACTGCTTTTTCACGTCGGCAGCCTCGCTGTAGTCTGGGTCAATCTTCAGAACGCGTTCCAGTTCCTGGCGAGCTAACTTAGGCTGATCGGTTTTTTCGTACGCCAGTCCCAAGTGATAATGGAAGGTGGCGTCCTCTCCATTCTTGTTTCGCTCGCTCAGCCGTAAGGCTTCCTGAAAGAGATCGATGGCCGATTTGTACGCGCCTTTCTGGTAGAGGATCCAGCCCAAGGTGTCAGCGACGTTTGGCGAATTGGGTAGCCCACGGCGCGCGGTCTGCGCGAGCGATAGGGCAACATCCACATTGCCCCCGGTCTTCAGTATCAGGAAAGCGAGATTGTTGGCTGCGAGTGGATAATCGGGGCTGACCTCCAGCGCTTTCTGATACATCGCCTTGGCATGTTCCCAATCCTCCTTCGATTCGTAGAGTCCGCCCGCGTACAGGTAGAAGTCGGGCTGACGCGGATTGTCTGCGATTGCACTCAGATAAGTTGCCAGCGCGGCGTCGGTGTTTCCGGTGACCGCCTCCAGTTGCCCTAACTTGGAGAGGGCGTCGGTGTCGTGCTTATCCAATTCGATCGCCTTCTGGAACGCGGTAGTGGCCCCGACGGGGTCACGCTTGTCATTGAACAATGCGGTTCCGAGCAAGTCGTAAAATGCGCTACTGCCGGGAGACCTACTGATTTGAGCGCGCGCGGCGGCCACCGCCTTGTCGGGCTGTTTCTGCAAGATGTAAGTATTCATCAAGCCGGACAGCGCATCCGGTGAAGTTGGATCGCGTTCGAGAGCTTGTTGGAAAAGCTTCTCAGAGTCCCCGAATTGCTGCTGTGCCAATTTCACTTTCCCCATCTGGGTGTACCCCGCGGCATTCGCAGGAGCGACCGCAATCGCCCTCTGCGCGTCTTGTTCGGCCCGCAAATACTCCCTGCGATTCAGGAAGACGACCGCGCGCAGGGCGTATCCGTCGGGCGAATCTGGCTGAAGGCCGATGATTGTGGTGGCGTATTGCTCCAGAGCGTTTACGTCGCCGCTTCGCAGGGCGGCGCCGGCGAGAGCGCGCTGCGGTTCCACGAGGTTAGGGTTGAGTCGGGCTGCAGCCTGCCATTCGTTTTGCGCTTCTGAAAGACTTCCTAGAGCATCCAGTGCCAAGCCCAAGTGGTAGTGTGCCGTGGCATTGTCGGGATCGCTTTTCATGACCGTCCGCAGAGTGTTGGCGGCGTCACTGGGGTGACCTTCTCGAGTTTGAATCTGGCCGCGGCAGATAAGCGCGTTCTCGTCGGTGGGCGTATCCTTTAGAATTTCGTCGTTGATCCTCGTGGCTTCGTCCAGACGATTTTGCAGAATCAGCAGTTGCACGTAATTCTGAATCACCTGAGCGTCTTTGGGATGAGCTTTATAGAGAGAGGCGTATTCAGCGGTCGCTTTTTGCGCGTCGCCGGTGGCAAAGTAGAAGTCCCCCAACATGCGGTAACCCGCGGAATTGTCGGGAAAGTCTTGTTTGGATTGCTTTAGGAAGTTCTCCGCGTCATCCTTCTTGCCCTCCGCGATGAACAAACGCACCAATGCCGACCGAGGGTCTGGATTGGTGGGATCTGCCGAAATCGCAGCGCGATCCTGCTGCTCGGCTTCAGGGAAACGTCTGGCGGATTGATAGTAAGCGCCCAAGGCGAGCAGGGCAGGAGTGGACTTGGGATTGAGTGCGATCGCTTTCTTGAAGTCGCTCTCCGCCAGATCGGTTTGGTTGGATCGCAGCTCCAACTGAGCCAAGCCCAGGTAAGCCTCCGAGCTCGTAGGATCGAGTTCGACGGCTTTCCGGGCTTCTACGATCGCAGCAGGAACATTGCCTTCTCCGGCAAGCAGATTGGCCACCGCAGCGTGAACCAGAGGATTTCCCGGTTGCTTCTGTAAAAGAAGATCGGTCTGCTCTTGCGCTTGCTTGAACTCATTTGCGCCAATCAGCAAATTCGCAAGATCGAGACGAGCTGCGTAGTTGTCGGACTGCAATTCGATGGTGCGGGTGAGGTCCTGAAATGCGGGTCGGCCTTGCTGGAGCTTTAGATAGGCTTGGGCTCGCTGGTAGTGGGCATCGGCATAGGCTGGATCCACCTGAATGGCATTGCCAAATTGAATGACCGCCTCGCGGTATTTACCTTTGTCGTAGTAGCGTTGCCCGCTTTCAAAGTACTTATGCTTGCGCTCATTGGGATTCCCGGTACAGCCGCCGAGAAATGCTACGCCGACGAGCACACCGGCCAACAACCGCACGTAAGTAGTTTTCATGTTCATAATTCTCCAAACCTGTTAGTTACGGGGTAGGCTTCTTTGCCACTTCTCATCGCGGAAGGCTCCACGTCCTCATCGTGGAATATAGCGATCCAGGACGGGAGTGACCATCGTGAGCAGCGAAATTAAACGCACCTGCGCAGCGGCGACGCTTTCTTGTGGCGGCAGTAAGGTCGAGACCCGAATCAACGAACCATCGCTGCGATTGAAGCGGAGGGAATCCGCGAATAAGTAGAACCTCGCCGCGTACTCGCTTGCCAGCACTCGATCCCGGGAACGAAACCAGTAAATGACCAAAGCTCTTTGATCGCCGTTAGCCACCAGATAGAGATTCACAGGCGAAATGCCTTGCCCCGGGAGCGAGATGTTGATCACACTGGACTCCAAAGGAAACCAGCCTCCACCGGGCAAGCAATGCTTGGGCGAGTGAATTGTGTCACCCGACCGCTGGCTTGGGAAGTAGGCGAGGAACAAGCCCACGGGGGGATTCTCCGCCATCGTTTTCTGATAATCCCTTTGCAGAAAATCCCCGGGACCTAGAACAGCCAGAGTCTCCGGGGGAATCGGAATATCAGTTCCGGTCCAATTCCCCAGTTGGTCCGGGAAGGAAGCAAAACCCTCGCGGGGCGGAATAAATTCCTGACGCCCACGAGCCTGCAGAAGTAGGGCTGTCGAAAGCATCAACAGAGCCGCAACGGCAAACCGGAAACTAGATGACAACGGATCCTCGCCTTCGCCGATGAATTCGGCTTAAGACTTGATGAAGCACAAATAGCATAAATAATGAAGCTACGAACACCAGCCAGCCCGAGAAGCTGTGAAAAAAGCCCTCGATCTTGGCGGGACTCCAATGTTGCGCCAGCAAACCGGTGACGATAATGCGCAAACTGTTCGCGCAAATGGCAATGGGAATCGCCGCCACGACCAACACGAGGCGCAACCACAAACTTCTTTCCAGGAGGAAACCGTAAATGATGGAGAGCGTGATCAGGGACATCAGGGAACGTATCCCGCTACATGCCTCTGCGACTTGTAGCGGGATCGCCGGGAGATTGATAACGTTGCCCTCGCGTAACACGGGTATTCCTAACCAGGGCAGCACGGTGGCAGCCACTTGGGACGCCAACAACTGTAAAGGCAAAGTTACTTGGTTGAAGAGAATGGTGGGGACAGGAATCATCAACAGCAAGAAGCACAGGGGAAACATGACCGCGTGGGCGTAGTTCCATCCTCCGAAAAGTACAACTAGGCCCAGGATTAGGAAGAGCAGGGACACCCGTGCGAGGAAGAGCTCAGCCCCCATAGTGCCTAAAATCAGGACAGCCATGGCGCAGGCGACGATTAACAGTCCTCCGGAGGAGGGCTCAGGATGCAACGCCCTAAGCCGATGGCGATCTCGGTATAGGATGTAAAAGGAGAACAACGGAACTAGAAATCCATGAGAAAAGTTCGGATCATTCCACCACTGTTGCGCCAGTCGGCCTAATATCCCGGAGTAGAGCCACGCGCTAAGAAGGGCAAGCACGGTGAGCTGCCACACAGCACTGCGTCTCCGAATGGAAACGGGCAGGTCCACGAATTGAGTAGCTTCCGCCAACTGGCTCATAGCCACCGATCGAGTTCTATGTCCACTTTCCCGTGAATCAAAAAAGGGATGATAATGTGCCTCGAAACCCTTCCCATACCGGTGTGGTTTCGGGCGTTCACCGACCCTGAGGGGGACAAAATCAGGGAATTGTGAACCAGCCAAATTGTCCGATATTTTGGGCTTCTGAAGGGTGATTTTAGCCTATTTTCACCAAAAATTAACATTAGCGTAGTGGGAATGTTTTACCCTCTGAGATACTGGAAGGGTTCGAATGTTGCGGTTTCAAGGTCGGCCTCCGCAGTACTCTTGGGAGTTTTAGTTTTAGGTTACCCGCGCGGAGTGGTAATGGGCCGGTGAGAGAATATAGCGGTCAGTTAGGCCAGCTTTCCCCTAGACTTCTGCTGCCAGAGCCCCCGGTCGAATTTGAATAGTCATTCGTAAGTCAAGAATAGAAATCTCTTAGCGGTCTGCCATGACAAAAGTTCCTTGTTTTGCGTCCGCTCGAAGCCTATCGCGTACGAGCGAACGGAAGGTTTATGAAGGTTAGCCTTAAAATCGGAATGCTTTTCCTTGCCGGGTGGGCGATGGTTGGGTCGCCGATGTTCGCTGCGCCTGCGCCTGGAGTTTGGCCTTTCGGTCACACCAAGCAAAAACCTGATGCCCCCGCCGCAGAAACGCCCCCCGCGCCCGGGCAACCGCCCGCACTCGGGGCCAGCTATCTGATTGGGCCGGAAGATACGCTACATATTGCGGTGTGGAAGGAGCCGGAACTGACCGCAACGCTGCCGGTGCGTGGCGATGGCAAAATCTCTCTGCCTTTGCTGAACGATGTCCCGGCTGCGGGTCAAACTCCCATGCAGCTGGCTGCGCTCATTACCGAGAGGTTGAAGAAGTACCTGGACGATCCTCGGGTCACGGTAGTGGTGACGCAGATGAACAGTCAGAAATTTTTTGTCACTGGCGAAGTGCAACATACCGGAGCTCTGCCGCTCACGCCCAATATGACCGTGCTACAGGCCCTGGCCACCTGTGGCCTTACACAATTTGCCAACACTAAGAAGATTTATGTGCTGCGCACCATGAATGGGGTGGAGCAACGCCTGCCAGTCAACTACAAAAAGCTGGTAAAGGGGCAGGAGATGTCGCAGAATGTCGCACTCAGGCCGGGGGATACCGTTGTTGTTCCGTAGTCCAATACCGTTGGGCTTGGTTGTGCTCATCATGCTCACCGTCGTGCCGAAATTTTCGTGGGCGCAGAGCGATGGCTCTGGGCAGCCGGCCCCTGATCAGGCGTCAGGACAAGATAGTGCCCCAGTTCCCAATGGCGATCAACAACCGCCGGAAACGACCGGCCCGCCCACCCCTCCGTATGTGCTCAATCGTCCGATTGTCGCCGTAAACTTGCCCTTGCGCGTGTTGGGAGGGGAGACTCGTAGCTTTTTCCTTCCCGGAGCCCAGTTGAGTGCGGGAACAGATACGAATCAGCGGGACGGATTTGGCAGTTCCGATACCTATGGAACTGTTCGGGGTATAGGCACCTTGAGCCTGCAAAAGTTGTGGAGCCGTTACGACTTCGGGGCCGACTATGTCGGAGGGGTAGCTTACCTTGGCAATCGGTCCCTGGACCGCTCCATCTTGCAAACCGTGCATGTCGATCAGCATGTCTCGTGGAGCACAGGGCAGGTTGAAGTGCGCGATTTGTTTACCTATCTCCCAGACGGAGATTTTGGGGCTTCTTCCTACGGTGGTACTCCTGTATTGGGTGGCCTAAACGGAGGGTTCACCGGGGGAATTATCGGCGGCAGCATTTTCAGCCCTGGTCAATTCGCAACCCTTGGGCAGCAGCCCAGGATCAACAATCTGCTGCTTGGCGACGTGACTCAATACTTATCCGCGCGAAGTTCCATTGGCGCGGCAGCCTCCTATGGCTTGACTCACTTTACGGGGAACAAACTGGACCTCATCAACAGCTGGCAGGTTGCGTCGCAAGTCTCCTATGACTATCAACTGAATCGCAAGGATCAGCTTGCGATCCTTTACGCTCATCAGACATTTCAATATCCCAGCTCAGTTGGCAACGATATTGAAAGCAATGTGGTGAATGTATTGTTTGGGCGCAAGATCAGCGGCCAGATGG
>Ga0181537_10005514_pt1 | contig 10219 bp, 5 predicted proteins | sample PEATcosm2014_Bin_39_FD_119765 | JGI IMG/M metagenome (GOLD analysis project Ga0181537, IMG submission 119765) | Peatland microbial communities from MTU Mesocosm Facility, Houghton, MI, USA - PEATcosm2014_Bin23_10_metaG | ecosystem: Environmental > Terrestrial > Soil > Wetlands > Peat | place... | reverse complement strand
GATCGGCACGCTGGACGGTTTTGTGAACGCGCAAATCCATGCTCAAGTAACCGGTTACTTGCTCACGCAAAACTACGCCGAAGGCAGCGAGGTGAAAAAAGGTGATTTGCTTTTCCAAATTGATCCGCGCCCGTTTCAAGCCGAACTGGATCAAGCTCTGGCGAAGCTGGCGCAGGACAAAGCGCAGGCGGGCAAAACGGAACTGGACGTTAAACGCTATACGCCGCTCGCGAAGGAACAGGCCATCAGCGAGGAAGAATTGGACGATGCTGTGCAAGCGAATCTTGGGGCGGATGCACAGGTCAAAGCGGATGAAGCGGTCATTGAAAACGCGCAGTTAAATCTCGGCTTCACCAAAATCAAGTCGCCAATTGATGGACTTGCCGGAATCGCGCTGGCACAAATCGGCGATTTGGTCGGGCAATCGGGCGGCAGCGTGCTTACGACCGTTTCGACCATCAATCCGATCAAGGTTTATTTTCAAGTCAGCGAGCAATCGTATGTGGCCTTTTGGCGGCGTTTAGTCGGTCCAGGAAATGCGGATGAAAATTTTCCGCTGCAATTGATTTTTTCGGATGGCTCGGTTTATCCCGTAACCGGGAAATTTTTCTTCGCCGACCGGCAAGTGAATCCAAATACGGGCACGTTGCAAATCGTCGGACTTTTTTCAAATGCGGACTATATGTTGCGCCCCGGCCAATACGGTCGTGTTCGCGCGCAAACGCAAACCATGACAAATGCACTGCTCGTGCCACAACGCGCCGTGACGGAACTTCAGGGCACATATCAAATCGCCATCGTGGGCGAGACGAACACGGTGCATCTGCAATCCGTCACTGTCGGCGAGCAAGTTGGCGCGGGTTGGATTATTGAAAATGGTCTGAAAGCCGGCGAACGCGTCTTGGTCGAGGGCGCGCAAAAAGTCAAGGAAGGCGCAATCGTCAATCCAAAACCATTTGGTTCGGAGACGAATCAAACCAGTCAAGCCGATACAAATTCCGCGACGCAAACGAACGCTTCAAAATAATTTCCGGCGCGCTTCGCCATGTATAAATTTTTCATCAACCGCCCGATTGTCGCGATGGTCATTGCCATTTTGATGGTGATCATCGGCTTGGTTTCGATGGTGAGCCTGCCGGTCGCGCAATTTCCAAACATCGTCCCGCCGGAAATCAAAATTCAAACCACGTTCCTCGGCGGCGACGCGCAAACGCTCGCGCAGTCCGTCGCGACGCCCATCGAGGAACAAATGAGCGGCGTGGACAACATGAATTACATGTATTCCATCAGCGCGAACAACGGCGTCATGCGCATGGGCGTGAATTTCGATGTAAAAACTGATCCGAACATTGATCAAGTGCTCGCGCAACTCCGCGAAAACCAGGCCGCGTCGCAATTGCCGGCGTCCGTCCAACAATATGGCGTCACACTTTTGAAATCGCCGTCGAGTCCGATGATGTTGATCGGTCTTTCATCACCCAACGGCACGCATGACGCGACGTTCCTCGCCAATTACGCCTACATCAATCTGGTTGACCAGATCACCCAGTTGAAGGGCATTTCCAACATCAACGTTTTCGGCGCCGGGCAATACGCGATGCGTTTTTGGGTCAAGCCCGATCAACTTGCGAAACTCAACCTCACCGTTAATGACATCATCACCGCCATCAACGCGCAGAACACTCCCAATCCCGCCGGTCAAGTCGGCGGCCCGCCGACACCGCAAGGACAGGAATTCACTTACGCCATCACCGCGCAAGGCCGGCTCGTCACGGAAAAGGAATTTGGTGAAATCATCATTCGCGAAAATCCCGATGGCTCGGTCGTGCGATTAAAAGATGTCGCGCGCATCGAACTGGGCGCCCAACTTTACAGCGTCGTCGGCAAATTAAACGGCAAACCGTCCGCGATCCTGGCAATTTATCAGTTGCCCGATTCCAACGCGCTTGATGACGAAAAAGCCGTGCTTAAGCTTATGGCGAAACTCAAGCAGAGTTTTCCCGCAGACCTGGATTACGCCGTTTCGCTCGACACCACGCTTGCGGTTTCCGAAGGAATGCACGACATCATGCGCACGCTCGTCATCGCGCTGATTCTGGTCACCATCGTCGTTTTCATTTTTCTGCAAGGCTGGCGCGCATCGCTGATTCCGCTGCTCGCCGTTCCAGTTGCGCTCATCGGCACGTTCGCTTTTTTTCCCATCTTCGGATTTTCGCTGAACACACTTTCACTCTTCGGTTTGGTGCTGGCGATTGGTCTTGTTGTTGACGATGCCATTGTTGTCGTCGAAGCCACTGAACGCCACATCGAAGACGGCATGAAGCCCAAAGACGCCGCGCTCAAAGCGATGGACGAAGTCGCGGGCCCGGTCGTTTCGCTCGCGTTGATTCTCGCGGCGGTTTTTATTCCGACGATTTTCATCGCGGGAATCACCGGACGACTTTACCAGCAATTCGCCCTGACGATCGTCATTTCCGTCATGCTGTCCGCGTTCAACGCCCTGTCGTTGAGTCCTGCGCTCGCGGCGATGTTGCTCAAACCAAAGGACAAAAATAAAAAGCGCGGACCCCTCGGAAAGTTTTACGACTGGTTCAACCGCATCTTCGATAAAACGCGCGACGGTTACCTCAAAGTCGTCGGCACGCTGATCCGCAAAAGCATTTTCACCGTGATCATGCTCGCGACGATTTTGATCGTTGCGCTTTTGCTCGGCGTGCGGTTGCCGGGCGCATTTTTGCCGGTGGAAGACCAGGGTTACGCTTATGTCGTCGCGCAATTGCCCTACGCCGCGTCGCTCGAACGCACCGACGCCGTCTGCAAAAAGATTGAGGACATTTTGAAAAACACGCCTGGCGTCAAATATTACACGACCGTCGAAGGCTTCAGTTTGTTGAGCCAGGTGCAGGCCACTTACAATGCGTTCTTCTTTGTAACGCTCCAGCCGTGGAGCAAACGGACAAAATCCAACGAACAAATCCAGGCGATTACCACGCACATCAACGGCGAGCTGGCCAAACTGCCCGAAGCGACGGCATCCGCATTTTCGCCGCCTTCAATTCCCGGCGTCGGCACTTCCGGCGGTTTTACTTTCATCTTGGAAGACCGCTCCGGCAGTCAGGATCCATCATTTCTCACACAAAATCTGGCCAAGTTCATGGACGCCGCACGGAAACGCCCCGAACTGGCCGGCATCCTCACAACGTATTTGCCGAGTGTCCCGCAGGTGTTCGTCAAAGTGGACCGCGACAAAGTTTTGAAACTAGGCGTTCCGCTCAATGACGTCTACAGCACGCTGCAAACTTTCATGGGCGGAAACTTTGTGAATTATTTCAATCGCTTTGGCCGGCAATGGCAGGTTTATCTGGAAGCGGAAGACCAATATCGCGCCCGCGCTGAAAATGTTTTGCAGTTTTATGTGCGCAATAATCAGGGACAAGCCGTTCCGCTCTCGGCGTTCACGGAAATTCAACATCGCACCGGTCCTGAATTCGTCATGCACTACAACGAATACACCTGCGCGCAAATCAACGGCGCGGCCGCGCCCGGTTACAGCGACGGCCAGGCGACCAAAGCGCTCGAAGAAGTTTTCAAGCAAACGATGCCGTCGGGCATCGGCCACGATTATTTCGGCATGTCGTTTCAGGAACAACAGGCGGCGGCAGGCGTTTCCACCACGCTGATTTTCAGCCTTTCAGTCCTGTGCGTTTTTCTGATTCTCGCCGCGCAATTTGAAAGCTGGTCGCTGCCCATGGGCGTTTTGCTCGGCACGCCCACGGCAATTCTTGGCGCTTTTCTCGCTCTGACCGTGCGCGGCTTTCAAAACAATGTTTATGTGCAGATCGGTCTGATCATGCTGATCGGCCTCGCCGCAAAAAACGCCATCCTCATCATTTCCTTCGCCAAAACGGAATACGAAAAAGGCAAACCGATTACCGAGGCCGCGCTGACCGGCGCGCGCATCCGGCTACGGCCGATTTTAATGACGTCGTTTGCTTTTATTCTTGGCTGTATGCCGCTCTGGCTCGCGTCCGGTTCTGGTGGCGTTTCGCGCCAAACATTAGGCACCGTCGTCATTGGGGGAATGTTGGGCGCGACCTTCGTGGACATTTTTATTGTGCCGGTCACTTTTTCAGTCGTCGAAAAACTGGCCGCACGCTTCAGCAAAAAAAACCGCGAAGAACACGCACCCAAACCGCCGGAGCCAAATGGATGAAAAAATTAGTCCAAAGTCTCATATCCAAAGTCCAAAGTTTGCCCGGTGCGCGCGCGATTGGACTTTGGACATTGGGCTTTGGACTTTGTTCTTTATTATTTTCCGGCTGCGCCGTTGGACCAAATTACAAACGCCCGCCCATCAACGCGCCTGAAGCTTTTCGCGGTGAAAGCGAAATTTCCACAAACTCATTTGCCAATCTTCCGTGGTGGCAGGTTTTTCAAGACAACACGTTGCAAAACTTGATCCGTATCGCGCTGACCAACAATTACGATTTGCGGATCGCCGTCACGCGCGTCGAGCAGGCGCGCGCGATGGCAGCGGAAGCGCGTGCCGGATTTTTCCCGCAATTGGATTATGCTGCAAATGCCAGCCGCGGGCAAAATGTCGGCGGCGGAAACACCCCGTCGCCTACCGGCACAATCGGCAATGTTTTTGCAGCCGACGTGAACGCCTCGTGGGAAATTGATCTGTGGGGCCGCATCCGCCGGCTCAACGAATCCGCCCGCGCGCAATTTTTCGCGAGCGAAGAGGCACGGCGCGACGTGATGATTTCGCTCATCGGAGAAGTCGCGCAAAATTATTTTCAACTGCTCGCGCTGGATCGCCAGCTTGCCATCGCGCGCGAAAGCACGAATTCGTTTGGCCAAAGCCTGACAATCTTCAACGAGCGATTGCAAGGCGGCGTCGCGTCCAAACTGGAAACGTCGTCCGCCGAGGCGCTGATGGATGCCGCCGCCGCGACGATTCCCGGCCTCGAAGAACAGGTCGCGTTGCAAGAAAATCAATTAAGCGTTTTGCTCGGAGAAAATCCCGGCGAAATTTTACGAACGAATGCTTCGCTCGAAAAACAAACGCCGCCAGAAATTCCCGCCGGTCTGCCGTCCGCGTTGCTCGAACGCCGACCTGACATCCGCGAAGCCGAGCAGCAACTGCGTTCCGCCAACGCGCAAGTCGGCGTGGCGAAAGCTGATTTTTTTCCGCAACTGAATCTCACGGGCTTGTTCGGCGACGTCAGTTCTGATCTGACGACGTTCACATTCGGCGGCGGCGATGTGGCGTGGAGCATTGCCGCCGGTTTAGCCGGGCCGCTGTTTCACGGCGGCGAGCTTCGCGCTCAATACGCGCAAGCCCGCGCCGTGCGCGAACAATATGCGTTGCAGTATCAGGAAATCGTGCTGAATGCGTTTGAGGAAATTTCCGACGCGTTGATTTCGCGCGAAAAATCCGCCGCCGCGCGCGCGCAACAAAGTCGCGCCGTTGAAGCCTACAAAGTCGCCGTGAAAATTTCGCTGGAGCGCTATCGCATGGGCCACGCGGATTATTACGAGGTTTTGCAAGAACAGCAGTTGCTTTTTCCGGCGGAAAATTCGCTCGTGCAATTTCAACTCAACCAACTCCTCGCCGTCGTGCAACTTTATCGCGCGCTCGGCGGCGGCTGGGAAGTGGAAGCAACGGTCGCTTTACCACCGCCTACTCACGGCCAATGATAACCCGGAAAGAAATCGTTTTTGACCCGCTTCTTGGAAACGCCGAGTTTTTTTAATGTCTTGTCCAAGGATTCAACCATCGGTTCTGGTCCGGAAACATAAAACACCGGATTATCCATATCCGGCACCAACTTCGGAATGGTTTTTGCATCAATCCGGTCAGGACTGACGACATAATCAATCCTGAATTCAGGATGGCGCTTCTTCAATGCCTCCAGTTCTTTGCGATACGGAAAATCGTTGTCCCGGTTGGCATAGAGCAACTGCACATTCAGCGGTTTCCGGTTGCGATCCATATCAAGCAAAATGGCGCGGAAAGGTGTGATGCCAATTCCTCCGGCAATGAACACAAACATTTTCCTCCGGTGATCTAAAACGAAATCGCCGCCCTTGTCGCGGACTTCAATAACATCGCCCGGCTTGAGCTTTTTCAATGCCTTCTTAAACGAACTTCCCTTCGGTGCGAAACGCGTCGTCAGCATCACCTGTTTTTCGTAAGGTGCTGATGCGATTGAGAAATAACGCTCCACGCCGCGATCATCCGGCTTCGGATGGTTCAGGATATAATGCAAATATTGTCCAGCCTTCCATCGTAATGGTCGCTCCGGCACAAAAATAAAGGAGAAGATGTCGCTGGCTTCCTGTTTGGTCGCGCGAAGCGTAAGTTTCATGATTGAAAAGATACAAGGATTGACTGTCGCTGTCAGGCGGAAATGATTTTTAAGATCGGGCGGCGGCACATGAACAGTTTTTGGAAACGGAGGCCGATTTTGGTTTTACGGATGCGTTTCCGGCAAATCCCGGCGCGCGAATTTTCAAGGGGACTGCGGATGATTCTCCTGTTCCATCCCAACGGGATGAAATCTTGCGACGAACGAGCTATTTGCACGGGAAATTCGTTAGTGTCAATCCGCATTCATCAGTGGTTGAAATTTTTATGGGGTGTTCACCCCATTCATTTCTCCGCGCCCAAAATATAAAATTATCAGAGTGTCGCGTGGTTGGACTCGCCACGGTCACTTGAACATGAAGAAACGAGAAGCCAGCGCGCCAGACCTTTCCGAAAGGATTATGATTGTTGGCGGGGGTTTTGCCGGAGTGACTTTGGCGCAACGGCTCGAAAGGTCGTTGCCGGTGCAGACGGAAATAGTTGTTCTGAGCGCTGACAATCATTTGGTCTTCACGCCTATGCTCCCGGAAGTGGTGGGGCGAACCATTTCTCCTCTGCACGTCGTCGTGGCGGGCCGCCAGTTGACCCGGCGCACGAAATGGCTGGAGGCGCGCGTCAGCCGGATTGATCGCGAGAAAAACGAGGCGCATTATCTTCGCCGCGACGGAACGGCAGCGGCGATGCGTTACACGCATTTGGTGCTGGCGTGTGGTGCGGAGGCAAATCTGGCGGAGATTCCGGGACTGGCGGCGCGGGGCTATGCGTTGAAAACGGTGATGGACGCCATCGTCATGGGCAACGATGTGATCGGCAGCTTTGAAGCCGCCGCGACCGAATCCGATGCGGAAATACGCCAGCGGCTGCTCACCGTGGTCGTGATTGGCGGCGGTTTCAGCGGCGTGGAAGTGGCGGGGCATATTGCGGACTTGATGCGCGCGATCCGCCGGTTTTATCCCGAGTTGAAACATGAAACTCCGCACGTTGTTTTGTTGCAGAAGGGCAAGCAACTGTTGCCGGAGTTGCAGCATGAATCGTTGTCGAAATTCACATTGCAGAAACTCAAGCAAAACGGAATCAAGGTGCGGTTGGAAACGTCGGCCAAGAAGGTTGACTCGGTCGCGGTGCATCTGACTTCGGGCGAAAAAATCGAGACGGGAATGATTGTTTGCACGATTGGCACGGAGACGCATCCGCTGATCAAAGGTTTGGGTCTTACGTTGGAAAAGGGCCGGCTGAAGACCGAACCCGACATGAAAGTCAGCGGCACGGCCAATCTTTGGAGTCTCGGTGATTGCGCGCTGATTCCCAACGCTTACGATAGCCAGCCAAGCCCGGCGACCGCGCAGTTCGCGGTGCAGCAGGCGCGGCAGTTGGCGGAGAATCTTAAATGCGTTTTACAACGCGCGGCGACAAAGCCATTTAATTTCCATCCGCGCGGAATGCTCGCCTCCATCGGCCATCGCAATGCCGTGGCGGTGATTTATGGAGTCAAGCTGTCCGGCTTCATCGCATGGTTTTTATGGCGGGGAATCTATTTGGCAAAGTTACCGACGTTCAGTCGCAAACTTGAAGTGGCCATAAGCTGGGCCTGTAACATTCCTTTTCCGCCGAACATTGTCCAACTCCGACTGTCGAAGGAACAATCGCTGGATGCAGGCGGTGAACGAGCAGAAACCAAATGACAAACACAAAGGACGATCATGAACATCACACTTGAAGGCAAACGCGCGCTCGTCACGGGCGGCAATTCCGGCCTCGGCGCGGCAATTGCGCTGGCGCTGGCTGCCGCTGGCGCAAAAGTGGCCATTAACTATGTTGGCCATCCCAAAGCCGCAGACAAACTCGTGCGGACAATAAAAAAGAAACGCGGCAAGGCGATTTCAATTGAGGCGGATGTTTCGGACCCAACGGCGGTCGCAAAAATGTTCCGGGAGATGGATGCGGCCTGGGGCGGGATAGACATACTCGTCAACAACGCCGGAATTGACGGCGCAAGTGCCGTTGGTTGGAAGGCTGATGTTGTCGCGTGGCGAAAAGTAATCGAAGTGAATTTGTTCGGAGCCTTTTACTGCGCCCGCGAGGCGCTGAAGCGCATGGTGCCGAAAAAAAATGGCGTCGTTTTGAACATCACTTCCGTGCATGAGGAGATTGCTTGGTCTGGATACAGCGCCTACACGTCCAGCAAGGCGGCAGCCAGCATGTTGACCAAAACTCTGGCCCAGGAAACCGCGCCGCACGGCGTGCGCGTGCTGGCGGTTGGTCCGGGCGCGATCAAAACGCCGATCAACCGTTCGGTCTGGAGCAATCGCAAAAACATGAAAGACCTGCTGGAGAAAATTCCGTTGAAACGGATTGGCGAGCCGGACGAAATTGCCCGCATGGTCGTGGTGCTCGTTTCGGACGCGGCCTCTTATGTGACCGGGCGCACAATTTTCGTAGATGGTGGTATGACGGATTATCCCGACTTCGCTCATGGCGGTTGATCACAGAAATAAAAATTTTATGCCAACAACAAATCATATCGCGCCGGGGGCTCCCGGCATCACGCCGCGCTGGACTTCCAGCGCCAAGGACGGCATCGGCACGGCCTATCATACGAGTTCCCGGCTTTGGTTCACCTTGAGCCACGGCATCGTCAACGAGGTTTATTATCCGCACGTTGACACGCCGAACACGCGCGACCTGCAATTTCTCATCACCGATGGCGAGACTTTTTGCCACGAGGAACGGCGCAACCTCGACCACCTGACTGAATACCCGGAGAAAAACGTGTTGCTCTATCGGCTCACCAATTCGGATCGCAAAGGCCGCTATCGCATCATAAAAGAAATCATTGGAGAGCCGCACTCGTCGGTTTTATTGATGCAGACCCGGCTGGAAATTCTGGATCCGAAACTGCGCGGCAAGTTGCGTCTCTTTGCGCTGCTCGCCCCGCACTTGAAAGGAACGGGTCAAAATAATTCGGCGAGCTGGCACAATACTGGCGGTCGAAAGTTTTTCGCGGCGTCACACAAGGATGTCCACATGGTTTTTGGTTGCGCACCGGATTTCACGCGACGTTCCGTCGGCTACGTCGGGCGCAGTGACGGCTGGCAGGACTTGATGGACAATTTCAAAATGGACTGGGAGTTTGAACAGGCCGACGAAGGTAACATCGCGCTGACGGGGGAGATTGATTTGTCGCACGGCTTGGAGTTCATCGTTGCCGTCGCGTTCGGGCGCAGCGCCCAAAGCGCTTCGACACAACTGCTGCAAGCGTTGGCCACGCCCTTCGCAGAGCAGCGCGAAAAATATGTCAGCCAATGGCAACGCACCCGTTCCGAAAATGATTTGAGCGCGCATACCAAGGATGGCGCGCATATGGTCCGCTTGAGTCAGTGTGTTTTGCTGGCGCATGAAGATAAGACTTTCCCCGGTGCGTTTGTCGCGTCGTTGAGCATCCCTTGGGGCGAGACGAAGGACGACAGCGATCGCGGCGGATACCATTTGGTCTGGACGCGCGACATGGTGCAATCCGCGACGGCTCTGCTCGCCTGCGGGCGGACCGAATCGCCGTTGCGCGCACTCATCTGGCTCGCGTGCGTCCAGGAAGCCGATGGCAGCGAGCCGCAAAACAGTTCGATCACGGGCAAGCCTTATTGGAAGGGCATTCAACTCGACGAAGTGGCCGTGCCGATTTTGCTCGCGTGGCGGTTGCGGCGCGCAAATGCGCTCCGGGAATTTGATCCTTGGAAACTGATCTCACGCGCGGCGGGTTATTTGATTCTCAATGGACCCGTGACCGCGCAGGAACGGTGGGAGGAAAATGCCGGTTACTCGCCTTCGACGCTCGCGGCGATCATTGCG
>Ga0181537_10005513_pt1 | contig 10220 bp, 8 predicted proteins | sample PEATcosm2014_Bin_39_FD_119765 | JGI IMG/M metagenome (GOLD analysis project Ga0181537, IMG submission 119765) | Peatland microbial communities from MTU Mesocosm Facility, Houghton, MI, USA - PEATcosm2014_Bin23_10_metaG | ecosystem: Environmental > Terrestrial > Soil > Wetlands > Peat | place... | reverse complement strand
TCGCCGATCGACTCGCGCAAAGTGTCGAGCAGATTGGCGCCGCTGTCGGAAAAGGCCGCGACATCCTCGCCATTGAGCTTGAATTGAATCGGGGTCTTCATAGAGGCCTCATGCATGCGCCGCGCCGCGCAACAGCCGACGCAGATGAACGGGAAGAATTTCGCGCCGCCACCAGGCGCTGGCGATCGGATCGTCGATGGGTGAAGTTCCGTCGACGGCGACCGCAAGCGCCGGTGCAATGCCGGCGGCGTCAAGGGTGCGGCCTTCGAGCGCGCGCTCCGCCGCTTTGGCGCGCAGGGGCGTTTGCCCCATCGCGCCGTAAGCGATGCGCGCGCCGGCCACGCGCCCGCTCGCGAGCGGTAGTTGGGCGGCGATCGAAAGAACCGAAATGCCCTTTGGGTGGACGCGGGTCACTTTGGTGAAGCGGAATGTGTCCGCCGCCGGGCGCTTGAAGGCGAGGCCCGACACCAGCGAACTACCGCGTTCGCGGCGGCCGAGAAATTCTTCGATCGGCAGCTCGCGCTGGCCCATGCCGCCGGCGAACGCGACCGTCGCGTCGAGCGCGAGCAGCGCGGCAGCGAAATCGCCGTATGGGCTAGGTGCGAACAGATTGCCGCCAACGGTCGCCGCCTCACGCACCGCTGGCCCGCCGACCGCGCGCGCCACCGGATGCAGGAAAGCAAGGTCACGCTCGGCGAGTACGGCCGCCATGGTCACGCCGGCGCCAAGCTCGATGCGTCCCGAGGACAGAGCGATATGCAGCAAGCCCGGATCCGTCGAACGTACGATCGTCTGGATAGCCGGGTCCGCTTCATTGACCGCGCGCATGACCAGCGTGCCGCCGCCGAGGAACCGCGCGCTGCGGTCGTTCGACAGCGCGCCGACCGCGTCCGCCAGCCGGGCGAAAGTCCTTACCGTGATCGTCATGCTCGGCCCTCCGTCGGCGAAGACGCGGTGAGCCGCGAACGAATAGCGGCAAATCCCGCGTCGTAAATGTCTTCGCCGACCATGCGCGTCATTTCCGCTTCGGCACCCGCGCGCGTCGCAAACGAGCACCGCCATTCCCAGAATGTGCGGTTGCCGTCGGTCACGGGCGCGAGCCGCACATGAGCGACATAATTGAACAGCGGAACCGGCGTATCGAGCAGGCAGTAACTAAAGCTTTGTTCGAGGTCGGACAGTGTCAACAACCGTTCGCGCAGTTCCGAACCGTCGCGCAGATAAAAGTGTCGCACGCAACCGAGCTTGTCGCTGCTTTGGCCGCGTTCGATCTCGCTTTTTGCCACTGCCGGATGCCAGCGGTCGTGGCCGTTGAAGTCGCGCAGCAACGCCCAGACCCGATCGGTCGGCGCATCGATGATGGTTGAGCGCACGATGCGGATCATCGGCTTACCCTCCGAACTGGCGTTTGAGGGCATCGAAGCCGCCCTGGAAGACGCCGCCTCCGATGGAGGAGACGAGTTCGGCCTCGCGCTCCGGCGGGCAATCGAATTCCGCTGTCCATTCAGCGAAGGTCCGCTCTCCGTCAGTGATTGGGGTAAGCCGGAGCGTCGCCACATAATTCTCGACGCCCATCGGCGATTCCAAGATCGAATACGTGCAGAATAGTTCGAAGTCCGACAGACCGAGAAGCTTTTCGCGAATGCGATCGCCGTTGCGCAGGCGGAAATCGCGCACGCAGCCGATCTTGTCCGACGGCTCGCCGGACTCGATGCGGCTCTCGGCGATGCCCGGGTGCCATGTTGGCAAGCCGTTGAAGTCGCGCACCCGCGCCCAGACGCGGTCGGATCGGCCGTTGATCACGCTCGAAACATAGACGCGGGCCATGTCGCTCTTTTCCTCCTTAGCCGCTGCTCGAACCGCGCTCAACTCGGCCCCGGCGGTCCGCCGGATTCACCGCCGCCGCTGCCGCCGCCACTTTCCTCAGGCGGCTTTTTCGGCGCCGTATCCTTGCGGATGCCCTGCATGTCGCGCGCCTCGCGGATAAGGCCCGGCATGCGCGACAGGCTGCCGCCTTCGATACCGATCTCGGCGAGGATCTGGTCGATCATCGGTGCCTGCACGCGATAGCGCAGCGCCGAATCGATCACCTCGTCGGTGGCGCTGCGACCGCCACCGCGGCCGCCGTTCCCACCCAGGCCGTCGACCTGGAGGATGCGGATGCCCTCGATCTTCTCCATCGGCTTGACGCTCTCGCGCACGATGCCCTCGATGCGCTCGAGCAGCCGGCGGCGGAACAGCGACGCGCGGGCGGCATCGGAGAGGACATTCTCGGCCTCGTTGAACGCCCGCTGCGCTTCGGCCTCGACCGCGGCGCGGACCTGCTCGGCAGACGCGGCGATGCGCACTTCCTCGGCCTCCTTCTCGGCGATAACTACCTCGACAGAACGCCGGCGTCGCGCGATTTCGCTCTCGCGCACGGTCTTGACCCGCTCCTCGGCTTCCACCGCCTGGGCGCGTGCCGCTTCGGCGTCGGCTTGCGCTGCCGATTGTTCGCGCGACTTGCGGTGGATTTCGATGGCGCTTTCCATGCGCGCGTTCTCGACCGCGGTTTCGCGGGCGATTTCCAGCTGACGCAGCTCGCGATCCCGCAGGATGCGCGCTTCGTCGATGCCGCGCTCCGAAGCGATGCGCGCCCGCTCGACCTCCTCGCGCGCCGCGATCTCGGCCTCCTGCAGCGCTTGCGAACGGGCGACCTCGAACTGCTCCACCGCCCGGCGACGTTCGAGCCGGGCGAGATCGAGGGTTTGTTCGCGCACAACGTCCGTGCGGCCCACTTGTTGCGCCGCGACGATGTCGGCTTCCTTGACGCGGCGATCAGCGTCGGCGCGTTCGGCGAGCTTGGCGGCGACCTCTATGGAGCGGTCCTGCTCGGCGATTTCAAGAACCTTGCGACGTTCGACGTCCAACACGTCGCGCGTCTTCGACGACTCGATCCGCTCGCGTTCGAGCGCGAGCTCGGTGGCGATACGTGCCGCCTCGATGGCCTCGCGCCGCCTGATTTCGGCGTCTTCGATGGCCTCTTCGCGGGCGATGTCGAGCGATTTAGTCTCCTGCTCGGCGGCGATGCGCTCCGCGGCGACACGTTTCTCCTGCGCGATACGGCTCGCCTCGACGGCCTCGCGCGCAGCGATTTCGGCGGTATCGACCGTGCGGTTGCGCGCAATTTCCAACGTCCGCACTTCCTCGTCGCGCGATATTCTCTCCCCCGCGAGCTTGCGGTCCTCGGCGATACGGATCGTTTCGATGATCTGACGCGCGGTGATTTCGGCGGATTCGATGGCCTCGTTACGGGCAATCTCCAGCGCGCGGGTCGCCTGATCGGAGCTGATGCGGTCAGCCGCCAGCTTCTTGTCAACGGCGATGCGCGCGGTTTCGGTTTCTTCGCGGGCCGCGATTTCGGCCGCCTCGATCACCTTGATGCGTCCGATCTCGCGGTTCCTCGTCTCCTCCTCGGCGACAATGCGTTCGACCGCGATTTTCCTTTCCTGGGCGATACGCGTGGCTTCGACGGCCTCGCGCGCGGCGATTTCGGCTTCTTCGATCGCGCGGTTGCGGGCGATATCGAGCCCCTTGGTGCGTTCCTCCTGCTGGATGCGCGCTGCGGCGGTGACTTCGCGCGCCGCGATGTCGCTTTCTTCCAGCGCCCGGGTCCGTTCGATCTCCAGCGTCCGGGTGGCGAGCTCGGAGGCGATACGGTCGGCGGCCAGCGCCTTTTCCCGCGCGATGCGGGCCGCTTCGGTCGCCTTGGCGGCGGCGATCTCTTCTTCGTCGATCGCGCGATTGCGCGCGATCTCGCGGCGGCGGATTTCTTCTTCGAGCGCGATGCGCTCATCGGTAACGACACGTTCCTGAGCGATGCGCGCCCGTTCGGTGGCTTCGCGCGCGGCAATCTCGGCCTGTTCCAGATTGCGCGTCCGCTCGATCTCCAGCCGGCGATTCTCTTCGTCCTGCGCGATGCGTGCGACGTTGACAGCAAGCTCCTGCGCGATGCGCGCCTTTTCGGTCTCCTCGCGCGCCACGATCTCGGCTTGCGCGACGTTGCGTGTCCGCTCGATCTCGCGCCGCTGGTCGCCCTCTTCGCGGGCGATCCGCGCTTCGGTGATGACGCCCTCCTGCGCAATCCGTGCCTGCTCGACCCGCTCGCGGGCGGCGATCTCGGCTTCATCGATTTGCCGGCTGCGATCGATTTCGCGTTCGCGGATGTCGCGTTCGGAGGCGATACGCGCTTCCGCCAGCGTGCGCTCGTGGGCAATCCGCGTTTTTTCGACTTCTTCGCGGGCGCCGATCTGTGCCTGCTCGGCTTCGGTATCGCGCAACGAACGTTCGCGGGCGAGTTCGGCGCGCTGTACGGCACGCCTGACCTCGATGTCTCGCTCCTGATTGAGGCGTGCGGTTTCGCTTTCGCGATCGATTTCCAGCGCCTGCTTTTCGGCTTCGAGATTGCGGCTGCGGATGAGGATCATCGATTCCTGTTCGATGTCGTTGCGCAATTTGCGCCGCGACTCGATGTCCTCGATGAGCTTGGTCAAACCTTCGGCGTCGAACCGGTTCGACGGATTGAAAAACTCCAGGTCGGTCTGATCGAGGTCGGTGATCGCCACCGATTCCAGTTCGAGGCCATTTTGCTTGAGGCCTTCGAGCGCCGATTCCTTGACCCGGTTGACGTAGTCGCCGCGCCGTTCGTGCATCTCCTCCATGGTCATTTCGGAGGCGACCGAACGCAGCGCGGAGACGAGCTTGCCCGAGAGTAGGGCGTCGAGCTCGGCGACATTCATCGTGCGCCTGCCGAGCGTCGCGGCCGCAGTTGTCACCGCTTCGCGCGTGGGCGGCACCCGCACGTAGAATTCCGATTCGATGTCGACCCGCATGCGATCTTTGGTGATAAGCGCGTCCTCGCGGTTGCGCACCACCTGCATGCGCAAGACGTTCATGTTGACCGGGGTGACTTCGTGGATGAAGGGGAGGACGAAAGCGCCCCGGTTGATCACCACTTTTTCGCCGAACAGGCCGGTGCGCACGAAGGAAACCTCCTTCGACGAACGGCGGTAGAGCCAGTTGACGAAATAAACGATGATCGCGATGACGATGACCGCGACGATGAGCCAGATGATGAGGCTGCCGAGAATGGCGACGGACATCTTACTTCCTCCCCGACCCGCCGCCGCTTGGTCCGGCGCGGGCCTGTTTGTTACTTACTCTGAGCTTTCTTGATCGCTTTGAATTTTGCAACCTGCGTATGAAGTGCACGCTCGACCGGCAGCCGCTCCATCGAAGAGGCGCCGTAGAAACCGTGGCAGTATCGGGCTCGCGCCAGCACATATTCGGCGTCGGCCGGCTCGGCGATCGGGCCGCCATGCACGAGAATTAGGATGTCGCGATTCACCGCGAGCGCCGCCTCGGCCATCGCGTCCGTCAGGCCCGGGCAGTCCCTGAGCCGTGTGGCGGTCGTAGCGCCGATCGAGCCGCCAACGGTAAGGCCAAAATGACAGACCAGAATATCGGCGCCGGCGCGCGCCATTGCCGCCGCTTCCGACGGATCGAACACGTAGGGCGTGGTCAACAAATCGTGCGCATTCGCCTTGGCGATCAGCTCCACCTCCCGTTCATAGCCCATGCCCGTTTCTTCGAGACCGGCGCGGAAGCGGCCGTCGATCAGTCCGACTGTCGGGAAATTCTGCACGCCGCTAAAGCCGATCCGCGCGATCTCGCCCAGGAACACATCCATCTGGCGAAACGGATCAGTGCCGCAAACGCCGGCAAGCACAGGGGTGTGCGCGACGACCGGCAGGACTTCTCGGGCCATATCGACGACGATCGCGTTGGCATCGCCGAACGGCATCATGCCTGCGAGCGATCCGCGCCCGGCCATGCGGTAGCGCCCGGAATTGTAGATGACGATCAGGTCGGCGCCGCCCGTCTCCTCGCCCTTGGCCGAAATGCCGGTGCCGGCGCCGGCGCCGATGATCGGCTCGCCTCGCGCCTTCATGGCGCGGAAGCGGGCGAGGATGTCGGAACGCGGGACCCGGGCCATGCGGTCAACCCTTGACGCGGCGTCGCGCGAGCCGGCCGCCGAACAGCCGGCGAAATTCGGCGACGACGTCCGCGGCGAAACGCGGATCGTTGATGTGCTCGGGCATCCGGATGAGGCGGCGGGTGGAAGTTTGCCGAACCGTTGCATCCAGCGCCCTGAACAATTCTTCGTCGGCGTTAGGATCGGAAAACGGCCGACCCGGCGCATCCAGTGCCGAAACGCCGCCTTTCGGCAGGAAAAAACGCACGGGACCGTCCATCAGATTAAGCCGCTCGCCGATCCAGCGGCCGGCACGCGCGTTTTCCTCCGGCGTGGTTCGCATCAGCGTCACGGTCGGATTGTGAACCTGCAACGTGCGGCCGCGATAACGCTCGGGCACGCTCTCCATCGGCCCGAAATTCACGATGTCGAGCGCGCCGCATGAGCCGATATAGGGGATTCTCGCGCGCGCGATGGCGCCGAAGCGATCCTCCGTCGCCGGCAGCACGCCGCCGAACAGGAGATCGCACACCTCAGTGGTGGTGATATCGATGACGCCCGACAGCGCGCCGGAATCGACGAGTTTCTCCATGGATTGGCCGCCGACGCCGGTGGCGTGGAAAACGAGGCATTCGAAATCATCGTCTAGGGCGTCGACGATGGCATCGACGCAGGGCGTCGTAACGCCGAACATGGTGAGGCCGATCGCAGGCTTGGCGTTGCCGCGCGCTGCTGAGTCACGACCCACATGCCCCGCGCGCGCCTTCGCCATGCCGACCATTGCCGCTGCGCCATTGGCCAGAATCTGCCGCGACACCGAATTCAACCCGGCCACGTCGGTCACCGAATAGAGCATCATGATATCGGCGGGTCCGACATAAGGCGCTACGTTGCCGGAGGCGACCGAGGAGATGAGAATTTTGGGCACGCCTATCGGCAGCGCACGCATCGCCGGCGCCACCAGCGAGCTTGCTCCGGATCCGCCCGCCGAAATAATGCCGCCGACCGGCTCCTGCCGCCGTATCCACGCTTCGAACGCCGCCGCCATGGCCGTGATCGCGGCGCCGCGGTCGCCGGTAAACACCGCATTCGGTCCGCCGCGGAGATAGGTTGCGACGTGGTGCGGCGGTACGTCGGCCGGCGACGGCTTGCCGGAGGTTGAAAGGTCGACCAGGAGGACACGCACGCCTGCCGCGGCGATCTGGTCGCGGATGAACCGCAGCTCGTCACCTTTGGTGTCGAGGGTCCCGGCGACGATTACCGGCGCCACGCCGCCGCGATGCATGGGGCGGAGCTCGACCGCCGGGCCCGTGGCCAGCACCGTCGGTTCCGGCGCGGCCGTGCGGGTGCGTGCGGCGGTCTCGATCTGCGCGAGCGGCGCCGGCTGCGACCAGCGTGTTGGTATTATTGGATTGGAGATGTAGACGCGGACCGGGCCGCGCGTCTTCGACGGGCGCCGCTCGCCCTGCGCTTCCGATGTTTCGATATTCTCTTCGGCGAGGTCTTCCTCGGCATGCTGGCCGACGCCGAGAAGGCGCTGTTGCAGGTCGCGATCCGCCGCCAGAAGCGCTGCGTCCATGATCCGGTTGACGCAGCCGTTGATCATGATTGCCACTTTTTCGGCAACAGCGGTCGCGACACCGATATTTTGCTCGACGACGAAGACACCAATGTCGCCTTGCTCGCCGAGCGTCACCAGAATCTCCTCGACCTGTTCGACGATCACCGGAGCGAGCCCCTCGGTCGGTTCGTCCATGACGAGTAGGCGCGGATTGAGAAGGAGCGCGCGCGAAACGGCGAGCATCTGCTGCTCACCGCCGGAGAGCTGGTTGCCGCGGTTAGTGCGCCGTTCCGCGAGCCGTGGAAACGCCTCGTAGATTCGCGGAATAGTCCATTGCGAACGATTATCACCGCCCGCGAGCCGCAAATGCTCGTCGACCGTCAGCGACGGCCACAGTCGCCGGCCCTGCGGCACGTAGCCGAGACCGAGCCGGGCGATTTCAGCCGGACTGCGGCCGACGAGCTCCTCGCCCATAAAGCGGATCGAGCCGCTCGCGACCGGAACGAGGCCAACGATCGCCTTGCAAAGCGTTGTCTTGCCCATACCGTTGCGGCCCACAAGCGACAGCACGCCATGCTTGAGCGTCAGATCCACGCCCTGAAGCGCGTGGCTGCGGCCGTAGAAGACGTTGAGTCCTCGGATCTCCAACAGGTTGGAAGGGCGGCGCTCAACCATGGCCGCCACCCAAATAGAGTTCCTGCACTTCCGCGTCCGCCTCAATTTCCTGCGGCGTGCCTTCCTTAAAGATGCGTCCGTTGTGCATCATCGTGACGCTCTCAACGACGCGGAGCGCGACGTCCATGTCGTGTTCGATGATGATGTAGCCGATATGCGCGGGCAGGGCGGTGAGGATGGCGACCAGATCGCCGCGCTCGTTCGGCGACAGGCCCGCGGCGGGTTCGTCGAAAAGGATGAACCGTGGCGCGCCGGCAAGCGCCAGCGCAATTTCCAGCTGACGTTGCTGCCCGTGCGCCAGCTCGCCGACCAGCCGGTCGGCGACGGCTTCAAGGTGCACAAGCGAAACGAGATCGGCCACCAATTGCATCGTCGGATCGCTTGTGCGGGTCCGCACAAAAGAGAAACGGCCGCGAGAAACGCCGCGGCAGGCGAGGTAGACATTCTCGCGGACGGTGAGCCGCTGAAACAGCAGGGAAATCTGGTACGTGCGGCGCAACCCGCGGCGAATGCGCTCGTGCGGCGGCAGTGTGGTGACGTCCTCGCCGAAAAACCGTACGGTTCCCGAACTCGGGGGGAAGTCACCGGTTACGCAATTGAGCAAAGTCGTCTTGCCCGCGCCGTTGGAACCCAAAACGGCGCGGCGTTCGCCGGGGCGCACGTTCAGCGTGATATCGGTCAGCGCCGCAAGCGCGCCGAACATCCTCGTCACACCGCGCAATTCAATCGCATTGCCAGTGCCGGCCGCGGCCATCCGATCGGCGATCGAACTCATCGGCTGTTCCTCCCGCCGGGAGAGAACACATGCGCCGACCATCGCCGCCAAAGACCGATCACGCCGTCGGGCGAAAACAAGACGATGACGAGGAAGGTAAGGCCGATCAGGGTCTGGAAGCGGCGGCCGTCGAGGCCGACCTGGACCAGGACGTCGAGGGCGAAGGTGCGCAAAATCACATAGATGATGGCCCCGATAAAAGCGCCGATCGGGTGGCCGAGACCCCCGACGACCGCAATGATGAGAAGATCAATCGACGCCTCGATGCCTGCGGAGCCGGGGGAGATCTGATTGTTGAGCCAAACCATCAGAATGCCGCCGACGGCGGCGACCAACGCCGCGAACGCCCAGGCGGCGATACGGTGCGCGGTAACGTTGTAGCCGATGGCCTCCATGCGGCGGGGATTGTCCCGCACGCCCTGCAAAGCGAGACCGAAGGGGGCGCGAGAAATATAGACCACCGCGAGATAACTCAGCGCGGCGAAAAACAGGATCAGATAATAGAGCGGAATCGGATGCTTCCAGTTGATGCCGAAGGCGATCGGTGCTGGAATCGTCGTGAAGCCGGCAAAGCCGTTAAAGATCGGCCAGTTTTGCAATGTCAGGTAAAAGAATGCCGCGGCGATCGCCAGCGTGATCATGATGGTGTAAATGCCCTCGGTGCGGGCGGACACCGCGCCCGTCAGCGCTCCGAAGGCGACGGCGATCACGATTGCTAATGGCGCCGCGATCCACCACGGCCAAAACAAGCTGATCGCCGGCAGCGAGCTCGCGCCCAGCACGGTGACCATGTAGCCGGAGACGCCGGCTACCGTCATCTGCGCCAGGCTGACCATGCCGCCATAACCACCGAGGAACATCAGCGACAGCGCGATGATGCCGAGGATCATCGCCCAGCCGGCCACCTGAACGAGAATAAAGCTGCCGGCGACCGCGGGTAGTATTACCAACAGCACGCCGAGGATCAAAATCGCCGCGTTCCGCGAGAGCCAGCGCGACAAAGCGCTGCTGCGCGGCGCGTCCGCCCCGCCCAGTGGACTTGTATCCGTGCTCTGCAGGAGCGCCATTTAGCGTCTCCCCAGTAGTCCTTGCGGACGAATAGCCAGCACGATGACCATGATCACGAAGGTCAACACGGTGGCGTAGTTCTGGAAGTAGGTTTGGCCGAATTGTTCGGCGCAGCCGATAATGATGGC
>Ga0181537_10005511_pt1 | contig 10224 bp, 7 predicted proteins | sample PEATcosm2014_Bin_39_FD_119765 | JGI IMG/M metagenome (GOLD analysis project Ga0181537, IMG submission 119765) | Peatland microbial communities from MTU Mesocosm Facility, Houghton, MI, USA - PEATcosm2014_Bin23_10_metaG | ecosystem: Environmental > Terrestrial > Soil > Wetlands > Peat | place... | reverse complement strand
GAAGATGACGAGCGCGTCGCGCTTCTGCCCCGGCTGGAGGTTCCAGTAGCGCGTCTGGATGAGCGCGAGGATAAGGTCGGAGGGGTCGCCCTCGGGCATCGGTATCCGGTGCGACTTCTCGGGATGGATGTCGTCCGTGAACACCGCCGTCATCTTCCCGTAGTTGAACACGATCGAGTCCTTGACCTGCTTGTTCTGGTAGGTGCTCCACTCGCTGATCGACAGGAGCATCCCGGTGTCCGTCTGGTAGATCGACTCCCCCCGCCCGTCGAAGGGGAAGAGGCCCCGCGCAAGGCCCCAGGTGGACGTGTTCGTGGTGACCCGCACCACAGCGTCCTTCCCCGCGCCGAGGGCCTCCGCCGTGATCTTGATGCGGCCGACGGACGGTATGAAACCCCAGCGCACGCTGTAGACGAGTGACTCGCCGTCGCCCAGGCCGAGCATCGGGCCCTTGGGAAGGTCCGCGCGCGCCGCGGCCGCGAGCGCGAGAAGCCCTCCGGCGGCGGCGAGGATACGGCCGGAAAAGAGGGCGAATCGGTTTGCGCCGGGGAGCTTTTGGATACGTTTGGGGTTTGCGGTCATGGAGGCGGCGACACACATACACGTCAAAGGGGCGCGCGAGCACAACCTAAAGAACCTCGACCTGCGCATTCCGCGCGGGAAGTTGGTCGTGCTGACCGGGCCCAGCGGCTCCGGGAAGTCGTCGCTGGCCTTCGACACGATCTACGCCGAGGGGTACCGAAAGTACATGGAGAGCCTGTCGACGCAGGCCCGCCAGGTCCTCGACCAGCTGAAGCGCCCGGACGTCGACTTCATCCACGGGCTCTCGCCCGTCCTCGCCATCGAGCAGAGGACCGGCGGCGTCTCGCCGCGGACCACCATCGCCACGGTCACGGAGGTCTCCGACTACTCGCGGCTGCTCTGGGCCATCGCCGGCGAGCAGCGCTGCCCGAAGGACGGGGGGCGCGTGGTCCGCCGGTCGCTGGACGACAACGTGAACCGGATCCTCGCCGAGTGCCCCGGCGAGCGGATCATGATCCTCGCCCCCGTCCTGCAGGCGAAGCCGAGCGTCCTCAGGGACGAGCTGCCGAGGCTCCGGCAGCGCGGCTTCCAGCGCGTGCGCCTGGGCGGATCCGTGCGCGAGCTCGACGAGCCGAACCTTGTCCCGAGCGGGGCGTCCACCTTCGCGGTGGACGTCGTGATCGACCGCCTGGTCGCCTCCGCCGAGCACCGCAGCCGGATAGCCGACTCTCTCGAGCTCGCCTTCCGCGAGGGGGGCGACCGGGCGTTCGTCCTCTCCCAGAGGTCCGCAGACTCCCCGTGGAGGGAGACGGCGCTCAGCCAGCACCTCGCCTGCGACATCTGCGGCGACGTGTTCGAGAAGCTGACGCCGCGGCACTTCTCGTTCAACCAACCCGAGGGCGCGTGCCCGGAATGCGGCGGGCTGGGCCGCAAGCTGCGGCCCGTCGCCGAGCTCGTCATCCCCGACCCCGAGAAATCCATACGCGGCGGCGCGATCAAGCCGTGGCGGATCGGGGGGAAGAACCTCATCATCAAGCACAATTCGATCCTGAAGCAGCTCGCCGACCAGCTTCCCTTCGACCCCGACACGCCGTGGAAGGACCTTCCCGAGGAGACGAGGGGCGCGCTGCTCAACGGGACGGGCGACCGTCTCTTCTCGATCAAGCTGCGCCGGATGAGGGAGGCGCGCCCGACGCCCTTCGCCGGCATCCTTGCCGACATCGAGCAGAGCTTCCGCGCCACCGACAGCGAGGGCTTCCAGGCGAGGCTGTCGACCTTCATGGTGGCCGGTCCCTGCCCCGAGTGCGGGGGAACCCGCCTGAACCGGCGCAGCGCCGCCGTCCGGATCGGGCCGCCGGACGCGCCGATCGGCTTCGCCGACTTCATGGCCATGGACATCGCCGCGGCGCACGTCTTCGCGAGCGGCCTCGTCGGGTCGATGGGGAGCGTCGAGGCCCTCCGCGAGGTCGTGGTCGGGATCGAGCAGCGGCTCAGGTTCCTCCTCGACACGGGCCTAGGCTACCTGAACCTCGACCGCGACTATGCGACGCTCTCCGGGGGCGAGGCCCAGCGGGTGCGGCTGGCGACGCAGCTCGGCATGGGCCTGATCGGCGTGATCTACGTCCTCGACGAGCCGAGCATCGGACTCCACCCGAAGGACAACGAGAGGCTCCTCGGCCAGCTCCGGGGGCTGCGCGACCGCGGCAACACGGTCCTCGTCGTCGAGCACGACGAGGAGACCATGCGCGCCGCCGACGAGATCATCGAGCTTGGGCCGCAGGCGGGCGTGGAGGGGGGCCGCCTGCTCTTCCAGGGGACCCCGCAGGAATGCGCCGCGCAGCCGGCCCGGGTCTCCCAGACGGGCCCCTTCCTCGCGCACACGATGTCGGTCGTCAAGGACGCGGCGACAAAGTCCCCCGACGGGGCTTGGCTCACGGTCCGGGGCGCGAAGGAGCACAACCTGCGGAACATCGACGCTAGGTTCCCCGTCGGACTCCTCACGTGCGTCACGGGCGTCTCGGGTTCGGGCAAGAGCACGCTCGTGAACGACATCCTCGCGGCGGCCGCGGCCCGCAGGCTGAACGGCGCCAAGGTCGTCCCGGGCAAGCACCGCGCGATCGAGAACCTCGATTTCTTCGACAAGCTGGTGCAGGTCGACCAGGACCCCATCGGTCGGAGCCCCCGCTCGAACCCGGCGACCTTCGTCGGGCTCCTCGACCTCCTCAGGGACCTCTACGCACAGGTCCCCCTGGCGCGCGTGCGCGGCTACAAGGCCAGCCGGTTCTCGTTCAACGTGCGCGGGGGCCGGTGCGAGCGCTGCCAGGGGGACGGCGTGATCAAGCTCGACATGCAGTTCATGGCGGACGCCTACGCCCCGTGCCCGAGCTGCGGCGGGCGCAGGTACAACCGGGAGACGCTCGAGGTCCTCTTCCACGGCAGGTCGATCGCCGACGCGCTCAACATGACCGTGCGGGAGGCGATCGCGCTCTTCAGGAACATCCCGAGGGTGATCGACAAGCTCCAGACGCTCGACGCCGTGGGCCTGGGGTACCTGGCGCTCGGCCAGTCGGCCGTGACCCTCTCCGGCGGCGAGGCGCAGCGCCTGAAGCTCTCCCTTGAGCTCAGCAAGCGCCAGCAGGGGCCGACGCTCTACGTCCTGGACGAGCCGACGACGGGCCTGCACTGGGTCGACATCCAGAGGCTGATGGACCTCCTCTTCAAGCTGCGCGACGCCGGCAACACGATCATCGTTATCGAGCACAACCTCGACGTCATCAACCTCGCCGACTGGGTCATCGACCTAGGGCCCGGCGGGGGCAGGAACGGCGGCGAGGTCGTGTTCGCCGGCCCGCGCCGCGACATCGAGACCAGCGCGGCCTCCGCGACGGGCGAGGCCCTTCGCCGCCGCCGCCGGCCTACTTCTTGATGATGCCGAGGCCGAGCACGCCGCTGATCGTGAGAATCGTGCCGGCGATGTAGTACTTCGTGTGGGTGGGGGTGTGGTCCCCGCCGTCGATCGCGGTCCCGAGGCGCGACAGGGTCCGGTCGGCCCTTCCCGCGAGCGAGATCTGGCGCTCGTAGCCAAGGTAGAGGAACAAGAGGCCCGCGACCAGGGCCAGCAGCGAAAGTGGAGTTCGCATGCGCGCAGGGTGCATCCCGGCGCCGCGCTTGGCAAGGCGGCGATCGGCGCCCTGCCTAGAGGCGCAGGAAGATCCGCCTCCGGTAAAGGAACCCGGCGAGCGCCGTGCACAGGCCGACGCAGACAAGGCCGGTGACAAGGCCTCCGAGTCCGGGCCAGAGCGAATCGAGCCACGCGCCCACGTCGCCGCCCACGAGCCGCGAGGCCAGCTTCCAGAAGTCCGCCACGTTCGTGGCGAGGTAGATCGTGAGCGCGTTCGCCCCGATCCAGACGAAGGGCATGGACCAGGACCGCAGGCGCCACACGTCGATCACAAGGTAGAACAGGGAGAGGAGAAGGAGGCTCCAGCCGCCCGCCACGAGCACGTAGGAGGAGGTCCATATCTTCTTGATGACGGGGAATTCGATCCCCCACGCGTGCCCGAGGACGAGGAGGACCGCCCCGGAAGCGGCGAGGAGCGCCGCCTTCCGCCGCCCGGTGCGCAGGGGCTCGCGCAGGAGGAGCCCCGCAAAGACGCCGAGAAGGCAGGTGGCGACGGCCGGCAGCGTGCTCAGGAGCCCCTCGGGGTCGTGGTCCCCGTCCCATTTGCGGCCGGGAAGGCAGTGCTGGTCGATCCAGTTCGCGAGGTTGTGCCCCTCGGCGAGGTCGCCGGCGCCCCACCCGGGGACCGGGACCAGGGCGAGGAGCGCCCAATAGCCCAGGAGGAGCCCCAGGAGGACGGCGCCGAGGGCCTTGGGGCGCAGGTACACGAACAGCAGGCTCGCGAAGAGGTAGCAGAGCGCGATCCGCTGGAGCACCCCCATGAGGCGGATGTGGGCGATCGGCCCGTCAAAGCCGCCGTAGTAGAGGACGCCGAGGACATACAGGAGCAGCGCCCGGCGGAAAACGCGGCGCAGCGCCGCGGCCCGGCCCTCGGAGGCGACAAGCCGGCTGATCGAGTACGTGATCGACACCCCGACCATGAAGACGAAGAGCGGGAAGATGAGGTCGTAGAAATGAAAGCCCCGCCAGTCCACATGGTCGAACTGGGCGGCAAAGGCCGCGTACGCCGGGCCCTTGCCCAGCTTGCCGATGGCCGTGCCTGCAGCCTCGGCGCCGACGATCCAGATCATGTCGAAGCCGCGAAGCGCATCCAGCGACTGGAGGCGCGGCGGCGGTTCCGGAGCGGGCGGGGCGGGGTTCATGGGGCGCGCAATGTCTCCTCGGATCGGCGCGGACGCGCGGCAAGCCCAAGGACGGCGACCCCGAGAACCGAGAGGGACGACGTCCAGAAGAGGAGCTGAAGCCCCGCGGGCGCCCGGTAGGCGAGCACGACCTGGGAGCGACCGGCGGGAACGGACACGCAGGCGAAGCCGTCCGGGGATTTCCTCACGGCGGCCGGCGCGCCGTCGACGGTCGCGACATAGCCCTCCTGGAACATCCGCGGCGTCTCGAGCCAAGCCGGGGCGGCGGAGTCGACCCGGGCCTTGTAGGGGATCCACGACTCGACCCGCACCGGGAGGCGATCGGGGTCGTACTCCAGCAGGCGCACGTGCCCGATCCGGGCCGACTCGCTTCCCGCCGGCAGAGGCGGTATCGGCACAAAGTGGACGCTCACGTCCTGCGGGCCCGCCGTCGTCCAGACCGGGAACCAGCTGGGGTGCTCGCCGCCCGCTCCGAACGCCCGGGCGCCCCCATATTCGGGCAGGGCGTATTCCCGGAAGAAATGCGGGCCCGCGACCTGCACGACGCCGGGGACCTCGGGGTGCCCGAAGTCGAAAGCGAGGAGGTAGGCGTGTCCCGGCTCGATGCGGAGCTTTTTCCCAATTCCAATGAAGCCGTCGGCGGCGCCGTCGGCGGGGTCGAAGTCCCCCTCGTCGACCGTATGCGCCGACTTCATTGCGGAGCCGCCGTTTGTGGCGGCGGTCCCGAGGGTCGCCGCCGAGAGGAGGTGGTTCTCGAGGACGGGGTCCGAGACGCCGTTCGTGAAGGTGCTTGGCGGCGCGCGAAAGACGAGGTAGGCGAAGCGCGTCACCTTGACGTTCTCGGGGCGCAGCTGGTCGACGGCGCTCTCGGGCGTCCTTATGAACGCGTTGGACCCGTTGCCGAATTTGGTGGCCTCGAGGAAGCTCCACGCGCAGCCCGCCGTCACGAGGATTGCGAGGGCCAGACGCCGGCGTCCCGAGTCCATGAGTCCCAGGGAAGCGCAGGCGCCGGCTCCGAAGACTACCGCCCCCGCCAGGGGCAGGTAGAGGCGGTTCATGACCCAGTTGCCCGTCGTGTTGCGCACGAACGCGGGCACGACGCTCCACAGCGCCTGGTCCAGCAGGGGAATGGGCAGGAGCAGGACCGCCAGCGCGACCGCCGCCGCCGAGGCGGCGACGATCTCCGCCCTGCGGGCGCCCCTCTGGCAGACCAGGGTGAGGAAGAGCAGCGCCCAGAGGGCGTAGCCGACCTGGAAATCCCCGAGCGATCGGCCCCTTTCACTGAGGGGAAGCATCGTTCCCGGGAACGCCTTCTGCAGGAAGAAGGCGATCGTGCCGGCCGTCGCCCTTTGGAAGGAATCGGCACGCGTGCCGGCCTCCGGCGGGAACAAGAGGACGGAGCCGACCGGGTAGGCGGCGATGAGGGCGAAAGCCGCCGCCCCGGCGAGCGCGGGCCTCCATCGGAAACCCTGGCGCCCGTCCCGGACGATCCGCGCCGCTTGGGTGCACGCCGCGAGGATCGTCAGCCAGAGTGCGATCGGCGAGTGACCCCACCAGCTGAGGCCGAGCGCAGCGCCGAGCATGACGAGGGGCCCGGCGCGGTCCGGGGACTGGAACGAGCGCACCGTGGCGAACCAGACGACGGGGACAAGCGGAACGGTGGTCCACGACATGAAGAGGTCCATGTTGTAGGCGATCCCGAGGACCCCGGGGCAGGAGAGGAACAGGGCCGCCAGGGCGGCCGCCAGCCATTCCCTCGCCGGCAGCAGCCGTCGCAGGCAGAGGTAGGCGGACGCCATCGCGGCGAAGGCGACCAGCGTCAGCAGCAGGTTCTGCAGGGCGAACACCCCCAGGGTGCGGAACGTCAGCGCATCGAGCAGCGCGCCGAGGTAGTGGAACGCCGGCGCGACCCTCAGGGGATAGATGGCTCCGTTGAACTGGTAGATGCTCTGGCCGACCCAGACCGGAAACACCCCGGCGCGCACCTGCGCGACCATGTCGGCGAGCATCGTCGCGTACCACAGGGCGTCGTCCGTCCCGTTGAGCGTCCGGCGGACGAATCCCCGCATGAGCCAGAGCGTCCCGGCCGCGAGAAGGGCGCACCGCAGGACCTCCTGGCGCAGCGGCCCCCCGAGCACCGCCGGGCCGAACGCGCGCGCCGTGCGGACGGCCCGACGGCCCGCCGCGGGCGCCAGGGGCAGCACGAGCCAGAACGCGCCGAACCAGAGGGGGAGCAGCGGCGCGTTGAGCCAGAAGCGCAGGAGGCAGCCCGTCAGGGCCACGATCGCGATTTTCCGCGCGACGCCGACTCCGGCTGCCGCCACGGGTCCCAGCCGCCCGTGCGCGGCGGGCGGCGGAAGGAACGCGGCCAGCAGCGCCGCCCCCAGGGCCGCGAGCACGGGGACGCTGGCGATGAAGGACCCGACGGCGAGAAACGACAGGCCGAGGGCGCCCAAATCCAGGGCCTCGCGGCGGTGCTTCTCCAGGAAAGGGGGCCATTTCCGAGCCGACGCTGCCGGCGACGTCATGAACCTCAGCATCGGGGACGGCGTGGCCGCGACGCGAGCCGATTCTCAGAACGCGCGGCTCCCTGTCAGGGCCCGAGGAAAACCCCCTTGTAGGGATGGTGGTCCAGCAGCGTCGGGCTCCAGCCGTGGACCGACGGGCGTATCAGGAACACGTGCGTGTAGTGGTAGAGGGGAAGGATCGGGGCGTCGCCCATGAGCAGCTGCTCCGCCTTCCCGTAGAGCGCGTTGCGGGCGGCCAGCTCGGGAGTGCGCGCCGCCGTGAAGAGCAGGTTGTCGAAGTCGGGGTTCGACCAGCCGGTGAAGTTGTTGGCGCTGTCGCCGCGCATGATCTCGAGGAACGCCGCGGGGTCCGCGTAGTCCGCGATCCACGAGGAGCGCAGGATGTCGTAGGAACCGGTGCTGCGGGCCTCCTCGGTGCTCTTAAGGTCCTCGTTGACGAGTCGCACCCGCACCCCGAGGTCGCGGCGCCACATCTCCTGCACCGCCTCGGCGATCGCCTTGTTGTTCTCGGAGGTGTTGTAGAGGAGCTCGAACTCGGGCAGGCCCGCCCCGCCTTCCCGTCCGGCAAGGGCGAGGAGCCGCCTGGCCTCGTCGAGGTTCCGGCGCTGCGCGGACGCGGGAGAGTACCCGCCCATTCCCGCCGGCGTGAAGGAGAAGGCGGGCTCCTGGCCCCCCCGAAGGATCCTTCCCGCGATCGCCTCGCGGTCGAGCGCAAGCCCGAGGGCCTCGCGCACCCGACGGTCATTGAGCCCCGGCCTCCTCGTGTTGAGCCTGAGGAAATAGGTCCCGAGGAGGGGGTCGATGCGCAGGAGGGCGGGCGAGTCCCTTCGGTAGCCGTCGATCTTGTCGGGGGGCAGGGCCTCGGTGACGTGAAGCTGGCCGGAGCGGAAGGCGCGCTCCTCGGCGTCGATGGAGTCGAAGACGTGGAAATGGATCTCGCTCAGGCGGACGCGCCCCTCGTCCCAGTAGCTGGGCGAACGGGCGACGACGATCTCCTGGCCCCGGTGCCAAGACTTGAGGACGAACGGCCCGTTGCCGACCCAGTGCTCGGGGGTCGCCCAGGGGGTTCCGCGCTGGGCGAGGCCCCCGTATTTCGTGAGCGTCGCCACGGGGACCGGCAGCCAGGCCGGTCCGCTGAGGAGCGAGAGGAACCAGGGGGCGGGGTGCTCGAGGATCACGGTCAGCGTTCGGGCGTCCCGGGCGCGAAGCCCGACCTGCGAGAAGTCGGAGTCGCCCTTGTTGAAGGCCTCCGCGCCCTGGATCACGTAGAGCTGGCCGGCGTTCGTGGCCCCGAGGGACGGCGTCAGCATCCGGCGCCACGACGCGATGAAGTCCTGGGCGGTGACCCGATCCCCGTTGGACCACCGGGCGTCCGCCCGCAGGTAGAACGTGTACGTGAGGCCGTCCGGCGATTCGTCCCAGCTCTCGGCAACGCCCGGCACCGGGTGGAGGTCGACGGGATCCTCGGCTACGAGGCCCTCGAGAAGGGCCGAGAGGACCGTGTAGTAGGTCGTCTCGGTCGCCATGTGCGGGTCCAGGTCCGACGGCTCCGGGTTGATCCCGCGGTGAAGGACCTGGCGGCTGTCACCGGTCGCGACATTGCTCCCGCGCGAGCAGCCGGACAGGACCACGCAGGCCGCGAGCAGGGCCGCCGCGGCGCCCGTCCCGCGCCTCATGATTTCTCTATGAGAGCCACGGCGTGGGCCGCGATGGCCAGGCCCTTGCCGATGCCGTCCGTCCCCTCGTTCGTCGTCGCCTTGATGCCGATGGAGGTCGAGGGAAGCCCGGTGGAGGCGGCGAGGGCCGCCTTCATGTCCGCGATGCGCCCGGAGATGCGGGGCTTCTCGGCGATCACGGTCGCGTCGATGTTCACCGGCGCCCACCCGCCCTCACGGAGCACCTGGACGACCCTCCTCAGCAGGATCTGCGAGTCGACGCCCTGCCACGTCGCGTCGGTGTTCGGGAAGAAGTTGCCGATGTCCGGAAGGCCGGCGGCGCCGAGGAGGGCGTCGCAGACGGCGTGGGTGACGCAGTCCGCGTCGCTGTGGCCCTCCAGCCCGAAGTCGCACTCGAACCGGACGCCCGCCAGCACGAGCGCGCGGCCGGCGGCGGTCCGGTGGATGTCGTATCCGTGGCCGACTCGAAGGGACATGGTGTGTTCCTAGCCCCTCAGGCGGGCGTCGCCAACAGGAATTCGAGGAGGCCCAGGTCCTTGGGGGACGTGAGCTTGAGGTTCGGGTGGTGGTTCTCGAGGAGCGCCACGGGCCGGCCCAGGAGCTCGACGGCGGCCGCGTCGTCGGTCACGTGGAGCCGGCGCTCGGCGACCCGCGCGTAGGCGCGCTGGATGAGCGCCTTGGCGAAGACCTGGGGCGTCTCCATGCCCCAGAGCCGGGAGCGGTCGACGGTCCGCAGGAGGCCCTTCGGGCGCTGCTCCTTGATCGTGTCCGTGACCCGGTGCGCCAGGACGACGGCCTGCCGCCGCCGGACGACCTTGTGGAGCGCGACGAGCTGCTCGGGCCGGATGAGGGGCCTCGCGCAGTCGTGGATGAAGACGTAGCCGATGTCGCCCGGCAGGACCGCGAGCGCCGCCGCCACCGAGTCCTGCCGCTCGCGGCCGCCCCTGACGAGGACGGAGGGCGTCGGGGCGAACGCCGAGAGGGCCGTCATCTGCGAGCGGTCCCGGTACACGACGACGTAGAAGTCGGCCACGCCGCTGGCCGCGAACGCGGCCGCCGAGTAGGCGAAGACCGGCCGGCCGGCCAGGGGCGCCAGCACCTTGTCGGGCACGGCGCCCGCCATGCGCCTTCCGGCGCCTGCAGCTAGGAGGATGACCGCTGTGCGGGACATGGTT
>Ga0181537_10005510_pt1 | contig 10224 bp, 11 predicted proteins | sample PEATcosm2014_Bin_39_FD_119765 | JGI IMG/M metagenome (GOLD analysis project Ga0181537, IMG submission 119765) | Peatland microbial communities from MTU Mesocosm Facility, Houghton, MI, USA - PEATcosm2014_Bin23_10_metaG | ecosystem: Environmental > Terrestrial > Soil > Wetlands > Peat | place... | reverse complement strand
TTGAGGCCGGCGGCGACTGGCAGCTCGCGCGTTTCAAGGCGACGCCCGGCAGCGAGAGCAAAGTCATGGATCGCGGGTTCTGGCGCCTGACGCGCCACCCGAATTACTTCGGTGATTTCTGTCTTTGGTGGGGGCTGTATTTAATAGCCCTGTCTGCCGGCGCCTGGTGGAGCCTGCCGGGCCCAATTTTGATGTCAGTATTGTTGCTGCGGGTCTCGGGCGTGGCATTGCTCGAGAAGGACATCGCGGAACGCCGGCCGCAGTATGCCGAGTACGTGCGGCGCACGAACGCATTCTTTCCTGGACCGCGAAAGCGCGCGTAGAGCGCGTGCGAGCGCCCTCACCGGCTCGCCAGCAGATCGCGAATCTCCTGCAACAGCACTTCCTGCCGCGGCGGCCCTGCGATCACGGCCGGTGGCGGTTTCTTGAGCCGGTTTAATCCCTTGATGGCGAGGAATAGCACCGCTGCAATGATCAGGAAGTCGAAGATCGACTGCAGGAAGGCGCCATATTTCACCAATACTTCTTTTCCCGTGGGGTCCTTGCCGATCGACAGCGCCAGATCGCTCCAATTGATCCCACCAACTGCCCTGCCCAACAGCGGCATGAACAGGTCACCGACGAGCGAGGAGACGATTTTGCCAAAGGCCGCGCCAATGATCACGCCCACGGCCAGATCAATCACATTGCCCTTCATGGCAAATTCTTTGAATTCCGAAGCTACACTCATGTTCGACTCTCCCTGTTGTTCTCAATGAGCGTCTCGCAGCCCGCCTCCTCCCCCATCATCATCGCCTCGAGCCGCTCCAGGATCAATCCGCACTGCCCTTCCAGCTTGCTCGAGGCCAGGGCATCCGCGCGCGTCTTGCCCTGATTGACGATGATGATTGGCAAGCCCAGCTCGTGTGCGGCGCACACCAGGCGGTAAGCCGAGTACACCATCAGTGAGGAGCCCACGATCAGCAACGCATCGGCACTCTGCACGCTGCGCTCGGCCCGAGCCGCTCTATCGCTCGGTATGGATTCCCCGAAGAATACGACCGCGGGCTTGAGTGGGCCCTGGCAGTGCTCGCAGCCGGCGATCTCGAATGCGCCAAAATCCACTTCCTCCAGCACGGCATCCCCGTCCGGCGCCATGAGCGCGACGCGCTCGCCCCATCGCGGATTGAGTTGCTCGAGTCGTCGCTGCACCGGCTCGCGGCCCGATGAGCGGCGGCAGCCAAGACACTCGACCTCATCGATGCGACCGTGCAGATCCAGCACCTGGATGCTGCCCGCACACTGGTGCAGGCCATCCACGTTCTGTGTGATCAGCGATTGAACGCGGCCAAGGCGCTCGAGGCGCGCAAGCACTCGATGTGAGCGATTGGGTCGCACGTCGCGAAACTGCTTCCACCCGAGCAGGGCTCTGGCCCAATAGCGCTGTTGCGCCGCATGACTGCCAACGAATTCCTGGTAGGTCATCGGCTGCTGGCGCTTCCACGCACCTTCACGATCCCGGTAGTCAGGAATTCCCGATTCCGTACTGCAGCCCGCGCCCGTGAGTACCAACAGGTGACGGCTGCGCTGCACGAGCCGCGCAATCTCGTCAAGACCTGATACCAGAATCGAATCCTCGCTGCGTGCGTTGAGCGAATTGCGCTGGGTTATGTTTACCATCTATGCCACTAAGAAGATTTAGGCCATTATGCCGGCCGCAGAGCGGGGCTCCCGTTAGCGCGACTGTTTGATAAGGAACTGATCAGCGGCGCTACGCACTGCAATCATTCAGCAGGGGCGCCGATCTGAGAAAGAAAGGCTAGACTAATGCTACTCACTCACCAAAGGGAAACTATTGCATGCCCAAGCGTCAGAAAAGGCGTCAGAGAATTCTATGGACGTCGGCCCATGAAAAGAAATTGCGGCGCCTTTCCGGCCGTGTTGCTGCTGCGCACATCGCACGTCAACTTGGCCGCAGCGAAGCCGCGGTGCGCTACAAGGCGCACACGCTCAGGGTCTCGCTCGCCCTGAAGCGCAAGTAGCCGCGCTGCGCATCGGTCAGATGCGGAGCGCCTGTCATGGCGCTCGCGTGATTTTCGGGGGTTAATCCTGCATGAAAATCCATGCCAAGGACTTTCGGGTACCCGAGGGCGAGGCGGTCAACCTGCGCAAATGGCCAACGCGCACAGCACCGATTTGCCAGACAGATGAGCAATATGCCGATTTGCTGCGAGCGCATGTGCACGCCCTGAGCGAGCAGCAGGAGAAGCTCTATGCCGCCGACCGCTATGCGATCCTGCTGATCTTCCAGGGCATGGACGCAGCGGGCAAAGACGGCGCGATCGGGCACGTCATGTCGGGCGTCAATCCCCAAGGTTGCCAGGTGTTCAGCTTCAAACACCCGAACGCCACCGAATTGCAGCACGACTTTCTCTGGCGCTGCACGCGGCATCTGCCCGCGCGCGGGCGCATCGGCATTTTCAATCGCTCGTATTATGAGGAAGTGCTGATCGTGCGGGTTCATCCCGAGATTCTGCAAGGCGAAGGCTTGCCCGATTCCGGGCTCGATCAGCATGCGTTCTGGCGCGAGCGCTATCGCTCCATGGTGGAACTGGAACGGCACCTGTACCACAACGGTACGCGCACGGTGAAGGTCTTTCTGCACCTCTCGAGGGAGGAGCAAAGGAAGCGTTTCATCGCGCGCATCGACGAGCCGGACAAGAATTGGAAATTAAGTGTCGCGGACGCGGCGGAGCGCAATTTCTGGAAGCAGTACATGAAGGTTTACGAGAAATGCCTCAGTGCCACCAGTACCAAACATGCGCCCTGGTATGTTGTGCCCGCAGACGATAAGCGCAACGCTCGTCTGATCGTGTCGCAGATTCTGCTCGAGGTCTTCGAAGCGCTGAAATTACACTACCCCAAGGCGAGCGCGACGCGCCGGCGCGAGCTGCGCTCGTTGCGCAAGCACCTCGCGCGCTGAGCAGCGCCCGAGGCTCGTGGCCGCTCAGCTCGTGCCTCTGCGGGATCTGGATCCGGGTGGCAGCGTGCCTCGCAAGGTCGCATAGAGCCGGGCCGCTTCCTCCTGTACGCGCTGGCGAAAGCTCAGTAGCTGCTCGGGCACGTGCTCTCGGGCATAGCTACTGAGCGCCGCGTCGATCAGGCGGGCTACCTTTACCCCCTCGCGCAGCGCCAATCGTCGCACTCGCTGCATGATCCTGGAGTCGACCCAGAAGGTCAGATCCTCATCACCCGTACGTCGAGCCGGATAATCGCTCAACGGTTGTTGAGTGTGCTTGTGCAGGAACCAGGAAATCGCCTCATCATGAACCTGATCCTTACTTGCCCAGCGCCGATCGCTGTCCGAGCCACGATAGCGCTCAAGCAGCAGGCCGCGAAACCAGGCTTCGGTGTCAATCGCATGCCGCGTCTTGGGCGAGAGGGTCTGGTGCTGCAGCGTACGCTGCTGGCGCGAGCGTGCAGCGCGCAAGCTCTTGGCTTTCTTAGTGGCCATCGCATACCCCTTGGAGCCATTTTCTCATAGCCGAACCGGTGTGTTAACGCCTACCAAATCCGATACGTATAACGGGACTGTAGCGCTTCTCGGCGCGTGGCCCCAGCGGCCGTGGGATTGTCGTCGCCGCGGAAAAACGCCCGGTGCGCGGATATGAGAAGCGCTGCCTGCGGTTGGCGCTTGAGGCCGATATATGACAATGTCGGGCCGTGATACCGTTATCATAATAGTTAAGTTTATCAATGACTTGGAATATTATTCTAATCTCATTTATCCGTACAATTGCGGCGCTTGATTTTACTTAGAGCGGGTTTTTCAGCGCGCCACGGCCAAATATTCGACGTGTGGCTAATTCATCGCCATTGAGTTTCGCAGGAGCCGCGCTATATTAGAGCCGTACACCTTTGATGAGACAGGGATTTAGCTAGCTAACAACAAATAGGACGCGATGAGTTTCGCGCAATCAAAAATCTGCCGCGCGAATTCAACAGGCGTCCCTCGGAGCATGTCATGAGGGATTTGAGCGCGAGACTGGAAGCTGCCGCATTGGCGATGACTGGTCCGGGCACTATCAAAGAACGTTTATTCGACGCGTATCGATCGCATCTCGAAGAACTGCAGGAGTCGGATCTGCCAGGTGCTCTGGCTGGTGAGTTCGCCGAGATGACACAGGCTCTGCATCGCGTGCCCGCGCTCCCCGGGGACGATGTCGTCAAAGCCTCGGTGCGCAAACTCTCCAACGATGAGGCCAGGCGCTATGCCGACCTGGTGGTGCGGCTCTACGGCATGTACGCCGGCATGGCCCATCAGGCGACCAGCACCGCTCGCAGCAATCGCATGGCTGCCCCGCTGCTCAAATTTCTCTCGGTCGAGGCCGGCGCAAGCCCCTAAAAGGCAGCTCAGTCCAGTTTGAACTCGATCGTGTCCCAGCGCGTCGTGTCCTCGTGGCGCGCCTGGCGTTTTACCGCATCAACCAGTCCACGCTCATCCCAGGGAACACTCTCGTCGATGAGACCCTCGAGCCTGAGCTTGGGCTGCTCACGACCAAATAGCGGCAACAGCACGACCGGTTTGTCACTGGCCTTGGCGTAATTGAGCTCGAATATCAGCAGGTCCTGCTGCTGGGCATAGAGACTCGTCAGCGCGATGACAACCTCGGCCGCAGCAATCTGGCGCCGCAGCTCCTCGCGCATGGGCTCGCCGCTAGCCCCTGTGGGTCCGGGCTCCAGCCTGGCGCAATTGCGGTAATAAAAATTGCGGGCACTCTCGAGATACTCGAAGACGCGCGCATAGTCGTCGCTCTCTTCAAAGCAGTGAGTGACAAACACCCGGATGGGATCGCGTTGAGACATACTGCCAGTGTACTGTGACACCCTCAGAATTGAAATTATCCAGAGCCATTGCGCGTCCGTGAGACTACTCGTCTACAACATACGCTATGCCACCGGCACTGGGCCCGCGTTCCACCTGCCCTTGCCGGGAGCTGGCTATCTGCGCAGCAGCAGGCGGGTGCTCGAGCAGATCACCGCCTTCATCCGCTCCGAGGACCCCGATCTGATCGGCCTGATCGAGGTCGATATCGGCTCGGTGCGCACCGGCATGTTGAATCAGGCCGCCTATATCGCCAATGCCGTGGGTCACTATACGGCACACCAGTGCAAGTACGGCGCCAGCTCGATCAATCACCTGGTGCCCATCGTACGCAAGCAGGCCAACGCCCTGCTCGCTGCACCGCGCATTACCGGGGAGCGATTTCATTATTTCGATACCGGCATCAAGCGCCTGATCATCGAGCTCGAGCTGGATGAGGTGTGCGTCTTCCTCGTGCATCTGTCACTCAAGTTTCGCCATCGGCAGTCCCAATTGCGCACGCTCTATGATCTGGTAGTGCGCTCGACCAAGCCGGTGATCGTGGCCGGTGATTTCAATACGTTCTGGGGCACACACGAGATATTCCTGTTCATGCAGGCGGCGGGTCTGCGCAGCGCCAATACCGCGGGGCTGCAATCCTTTCCTTCGCGCCAGCCGCGCATCGAGCTCGACTTCGTGCTTGTGAGCGCTGGCATCGAGGTCAGCTCTTTTCGCATTCCAGCCGTCAGATTCTCTGATCACCGACCCCTGGTGTGTGATTTTCACGTCCGCAGCAGCGGCGCCACTGGGCTCATCTCATGAGCGTGCCGGCAAGCGCCCCGGCGGCCTGGACGCTCGAGATCGAGGCCGACCAGATTGGTTGCCTGACGCTGGATAAGCCCGGCAGCTCCGCCAACACGCTCTCGCACAGCGTGCTGCTGGAGCTCGAGGGGCAACTGCGAGGCATCGCCAGCCAGCCGCTGCGTGGGCTGATTATTCGCTCCGGCAAGCCTTCCGGCTTCATCGCTGGTGCTGATATTCGCGAGTTCACGACCTTCGAGTCGCCGGCGGCGGCCCTGACACATATCCGGCTCGGGCAATCGGTTTGCTCGATGCTCGAGGCGCTGCCGTATCCGACGGTGGCGGCCATTCATGGCTTCGCCCTGGGAGGCGGGCTTGAACTGGCATTGGCCTGCCGCTATCGGGTTGCAGTTGCAGACTCGAAACTCAATCTTGGCCTGCCTGAGGTGCAACTGGGCATCCACCCGGGCTTCGGTGGCACGGTGCGCAGCGTGCGTTTGCTCGGAGTGCGCACGGCGATGAGCCTGATGCTGACCGGACGCAGCGTGCGAGCCGACCGGGCGCAGGCGATCGGACTGGTGGATCGCATGGTCGATCGCATGGCAGAGCTGCGCGATTGTGCGCGACAGATCCTGCGCACCGCACCCGCGCCCCATCGCCCGGCGCTCACGCAGCGTGTTCTGAGCTGGCCGGGAGTGCGCCCATTGGTGCGACCGGCCTTGCTGCGCCAGGTCGCCGCGCAAGCCAGCCGCGAGCACTATCCGGCGCCCTATGCGATCGTCGATCTGTGGGCACAGTACGGGGCGCGTGGCGCGCAGGCCTACGCGGCCGAAGCCGCCTCCATCGCCAGCCTCTTCTCGAGCGATACGACCCGCAACCTCATTCGCGTGTTCCTGTTGCAGGATCGGCTCAAAGGCCTTGCCGGCAAGGGCTCGGGCGCCTTTGAACGCGTGCATGTGTTTGGCGCCGGCGTCATGGGCGGCGACATCGCCGCCTGGTGTGCGCTGCGCGGCCTGCAAGTCACACTGCAGGATCGCGAACTCAAACTGATTGAGCCGGCACTGGCGCGCGCTCGTGCATTGTTTGAAAAGCGCCTGCCCACACCCGCTGAACGCGCACAGGCAAGCGAGCGTCTGCGCGCCGACGTAGCGGGCAGCGGCGTACGCGAGGCGGATGTACTCATCGAAGCGATATTCGAGGATTTATCGGCCAAGCGGGCGCTGTATGCGGCTTGCGAGCCGCATATGCGCAAGGGCGCTTTGCTGGCGACGAATACTTCGAGTCTCACGCTCGAGACCCTGAGCGTCGCGCTGCGCGAGCCGGGACAGTTTGTCGGCCTGCATTTCTTCAATCCCGTGGCGCAAATGCCGCTTGTCGAGGTCGTGCATTCCGCGCAGACCAGTCCCGAGGCGCTCAACGCCGCAATGAGCTTTGTCAGACGTATCGATAAACTGCCCCTGCCCTGCCGCAGCAGTCCGGGCTTCCTGGTCAATCGCGTTTTGTTTCCCTATTTGCATGAAGCGCTGCACGCGGCCGGCGAAGGCATAGCGCTGCGCACGATCGATCGCGCGGCCGCGGACTTCGGCATGCCGATGGGCCCAATTCAATTGTCGGATGTGGTCGGCTTGGACGTGTTGCTGCACGTCGGGGAAATCGTAACCAGTGAGCTGCAACGTCCGGCGCCGCCCTATACGGAAAGACTGCGCGAGTTGGTGGCCGCCGGGCAATTGGGTCGCAAGACTGGTCAGGGCTTCTACCACTGGCGCGATGGCAAAGTCGTGGATCAGACCGCGGGTGCGCCGCCGCCAGCGGATCTGACCGATCGTTTGATACTGATACTGATCAACGAATGCGTCGCCTGCGCCCGCGAGGGGATCGTCGCCGATACCGATCTGATCGATGCCGGTGTGATCTTCGGTACCGGCTTTGCGCCGTTTCGCGGCGGCCCGATCACCTACGCACGCGCGCGTGGCCTGCAAGCTTGCCTGGCTCGCCTGCATGAGCTCGAGCAACGTTACGGTGCGCGCTTCCACCCGGATGCGGGCTGGGCACAACTGCCCATCGAGAGCGCGAAAATTGCGTGAAATGCATCCGCCGGAGGCGGCTCGCGGCTGTGCTAGCATCACCGGCTGTCCAACGAGCGCAGCACGCAAGGCCGGGACCGGAGCATGAGCGAAGATAGGGCTATCAATGTGGCGATGCTTCGAGCATTCTCGCCACTTGATGGCATGAAGAAGGACAACCTGGCCGCTCTGGCTCGAAAGGTCACGGTTACTTCGCTGCCGGCGCGTCAGGTGCTCTTCAGGGAAGGCGATCGGGACAATCGAACCTACTGGCTGATCTCGGGTCTCATCGAGCTGCTCGAAGGCGAACAAACCGTCGCCATGATCCGCGCCGGCAGCCCTGAGGCGCGCAATCCACTATCGCCGAAAGTGCCGCGCAGAATGACGGCGCGCGCCGTTGACCCATGCGAGTGCCTCGCGATCGACAGTGAGCTGCTGGACATGATGATCACCTGGGATCAGACCGGCACCTACGAGGTCGCCGAGCTTCAAGCGCAATTCGGTGGCAGCGGCGGTGAGGACTGGATGACGACGCTGTTGCAGACCGAGGCCTTCCACCGCATACCGCCCGCCAACATACAGGCTATTTTCATGCGCATGCAGCGCGTGGTGTGTCGTGCCGGCGAGACCGTCATACAACAGGGCGCGGAAGGCGACTACTTTTACGCCGTGGTCAGCGGCAAGTGTCTGGTCACGCGCGAGACGCCGCTCAATCGCGATGGGCTCAAGCTTGCTGAGCTCGGCGTGGGCGATACGTTTGGCGAAGAGGCACTGATCTCCGAGGCCAAGCGCAATGCCACCGTCTCCATGATCAGCGACGGTGTCCTGATGCGACTGAACAAAAAAGACTTTCGCGAGCTCATGAACGAGCCGCTGGTGAAATGGGTCACCTACCCGCAGGCGCTCGAGATCGTGGCGCGCGGCGGGCGCTGGCTCGATGTGCGGCTGCCGTCCGAGCATCAGACCCAGGCGATCGAGGGCTCACTGAATGTGCCGCTCTACTTCATCCGCTTGAAGATCTCCACGCTCGAGCGCAACCGGCCCTACGTGTTGTACTGTGACACCGGGCGGCGCAGCTCGGCAGGCGCTTTCATCCTGGTCGAGCGCGGTTTCGAGGCCTACGTGCTGCGCGGTGGGCTGGACAGTGCCGAGAGCGCGGTTCGGCGCAGCCCTTAGATCACGATCAGGCCGGCTTCGTGGCCCACACGACGCACCAGCCGTGTGAATTGACCGATTTGCCCGGGAAGATGTTGCAGGGGCCGCGCGCATCGCCCGCCTTACCCTGATACTGCACACAGGTCGAACAGGCCTGCCCCGCCTGGTGCGTCGGGTTGGTCGCCTTGGAGGCATCTTCGAGATAGCCCAGCGCGCTGGCCTGGGCATCTGTCGGGCTCAACGGCGCGAGCGCCGGCGCTGCCGCGGCGCCGAGCTTGCTCGACAGGCCGGCGACCGAGGCTCCCACAGCGCCGATCAGCGCGACTTTGAGCAGGGAACGGCGTGCAATTGGATCATGGCTCATCGGATATCTCCTAAGCTGCAGACTTGCGCCGCGGAATGGTAACCCGCTCAAGATGAATCTGGCGATATGCGCCTTAAGACCCGACCGACATCGCATGCGCGGCTGGCGCGAGACTTTGACGCGTCGGTATAATTGCCCCAAATAGGGGGAATCTATGTCCAAGATTAATGCTGAGCAACCTGTGCCCAGGCGCGAGTTCATGAAATCCGCACTCGCCGTGTCCGGCATGGCCGCCGCAGCGAGCATCACGGGACCCTCGCTCGTCTGGGGCGCGGCTAATCAGATCAAGCACAAGTCCCTTGATCCGGTGAATCCGGATATCCTTTTTGGGACCACCAGCTCCATCTGGCGTCAATCCATCTGGCTGTCGGGCGGCGGTGCTCCCGAACCGGAGCACGACTTAGCGTTCTGGATCAAGCGGGTTGCCGAGCTTGGTCTGCAGGGCATAGAGCCTTACGGGGACCAGATCGAGAAATATCGCAGCAATCCGCTGGCGCTCAAGAAATTGTTCGACGAGGCGGGCATCACCTTCATCGACGCCTCAAACGGCGAGCAGGGCCAGTCGACGAATTTCATCGACCCGGATCAGATCCCGAAAACCATCGCTGATCATGTGGCATTCGCGCGCGATTTCCTCCAGCCCCTTGGCGCCGATCATTGGAAGGTGAATATGGGGGCCCGCCCGCCTGGTGGCCCCAGCGACGAGCAACTCAAGCGACTCGCCGATACGCTCAATGAAATCGGACGGCGCACACTCGCCATGGGCATCAGGCTGGCGCCGCACCCGCATATCTGGGGACCGCTGGAGCGGGAAAAAGACATGCGGCGGGTCATGGAGCTGACCGATCCCAAGTATGTCTGGTTGACGGCCGACACCGGGCATCTTGAACTCGGCGGCGGCGACGCGGTGCAGATCATCAAGGACTATTTCCCGCGCATCGCCGAGATCCATTTGAAGGACACCTACGCCAAGTTTCGCGGCAACTCCGAGACGCCTA